>Ga0209889_1000468_pt1 | contig 11154 bp, 9 predicted proteins | sample GWRWN1_0_10_FD_187233 | JGI IMG/M metagenome (GOLD analysis project Ga0209889, IMG submission 187233) | Riverbed sediment microbial communities from areas with no vegetation in Columbia River, Washington, USA - GW-RW N1_0_10 (SPAdes)... | ecosystem: Environmental > Aquatic > Freshwater > River >... | reverse complement strand
CCCGGGTGGTGGCGGCGGGGCTGGCTCTCGTGGCCGCCGCCTGCCTCGGGTTGATCCTCCTCGGCCGGGGCGACGACCAACCCGACGCGGCCGGTGTCGACGCGACCATGACGACACCCGCCGAGCGGACGACCACCACTGCGATCGACGACGTCTCGCCAGAAGAAGCCTTCGCGCGCGCGGCCGATCGCCTCGTGTCCGCTGGCTCGTTCGCTTATGCCGGGACGACGAGCGCGATCGATGTGAGTCACGTACGTCCTGGCCTGTGGCTGGCGGTCGACCTGACGGTCGAGGGTGAGGTGGCGACGTCGGCTGGGCGCGTCCATGAGATCGCCGTCGACGGCAGCGGTCGCGCCACCGAGACCGTGACGGAGGGGCCGGTGGTATGGGGCCGTCTCGCAACCTCGCGCGAGGCGCTGACCGGGGCCACCTACCTCCCCATCACGGAAGAAAGTGGTGGCGTCCAGAGCGCCGGAAAGGGTGTTGCGCTGCTGCCGACCTGGCTCGACTCGACCATCGATCGACAAGACGCCGGTACCAATGATCTAGGAAACCGCGTGCTCCGCGCGACCCTCCCGGCCAGCGTGCTCGGCGAGATCGTCGACGGTCGGCCAGCGGGCGACGCCAACGTGGTGTTGACGCTCGACGCGGGCGGCGATCCGGTACGCGTCGAGGTCACATCGGTGCCGACCGGACCACCGCTGCGGCTGGCTCTCGACCTGGTCGGGATCGGGGAGCCCGTCCTCATCGACCTACCCGCGCAATGACCCCCCGCCAGCCAGGGGATCGTCAGGCGGGTGTGGGCTCCGCCGGAGTCATCCCCACGGCCTGGCGGATCAGCACTGCCCAACCGTCGGAGTCGATGCCGAGGCTCGTGAAGCGGTCCGACGACTCTGCCAGCAGGGACGGCGCCTCCGGGTCGCCGACGACCTCGAGCGCCATCGCCCAACCGAGCCGGACCACGGCCTGGGCGATGCGATCGTCCGTCGCGTCGACGCGGGCACAGAGCTCAGGGAACCGGGCGTCCACGGCCGCACGATTACCGCGGCGGGCGGCCGCGGTACCGGCGGCCAGCCCGGCCCACGCCCGGTCGAGATAGGTCGACCGGTCGTCACCCTCCACCCTGTCGGCAGCGGCGGTCGCGTCGTCGACGCGACCGGCGGCTGCCAGGGCCAGGGCGGTGACCGCCCCGGGATAGCCCACCGTGCTGCGCTCCCCGGTGGCGCGGTCCAGCTCGCGCAGCAGGTCGAGCGACTCGTCGGGACGGGCGCACTGGAGCGCCAACAAGGCCCTCGACACGAGGTGTTCGCTCGTGCCCGCGGTTGTGAGGTCGTCCGATGAGAGCTCGTGGTCGGGAAGGACGGCCACGGCGGCGGTGGCCCGGTCGCGGTCGCCGACCTGGACCGCGGCGCTCAACAGCCCGGTCGCCGAGAATGCTGTGAAACGCGGCGAGTGGCTGGGGAGCAGCGACGCCCGGACCTGCTCCAGGACCTCGAACCCCTCGGCAACCCGCCCCGCGGTCACCAGGGCGCGGCCCAGCGGGAGCCGCGCCTGCACCCGGCCGTAGTCGTCGTCGATGGCATCGAACGTCGCCAGCGCCTCCCGGGCCCGCTCGATGGCCGACTCGGCCCGTCCGGTCCACAACCGAATGCTGGCGGTGAGCACCTGTCCCATGCCCACGGCCCACCGGTCGCCGGCCACTTTGGCGCCGCTGAAGACCTGCTCGGCCATGGTCTCCGCCTCGTCCGGGTATCCGGAATGGAAGCGTGTGAACGCCATCAGGCCCAGCGCCCAACCGAGCCCGCCACGGTCGCCCAGGTCGGCGAAGAGGGCTGCCGACTCGTGGAGAAGCACTTCTGCGTCCTCGATGCGCCCGGCCACGAAGTGTGCCCAAGACAGGTTCTGCAACGCCCAGGCAAGGCCGCGCCGATCGCCCAACGACGCGTAGAGCTCCCGTGCCGGCTCGAGTGAGGCGATCGCCGCGTCGGGGTCGTTGCACAACAGTGCGGCGAACCCCCGCACCCGTAGCGCGCTCGCTCGGCCCTCGTCGTCGCCCGCAGCCTCGGCCCGGGCCAGAGCCACGCCGAGCAGCGCCTCCGCTTCGCCCGACGAGCCGCCGCGCAGGGCGGCGTCGGCGACGGCGACAGTCGCCCGTACTGCCGCCCGCTCGTCGCCCGCAGCCTCCGCGAGGGCACGCGCGGCGTCGGCGTCGGCGCGCGCCGGTCCCACTTCGCGCAGTTCGGCGTACGCCGCCGACCGGGCGAGCAACAGGGCGACGCGATCGTCGGTGTCGGCCGACGGAACGCCGGGCGGAGTGGCATCGGCCCCGCCGTTGCCGAGAGCGGCCAGGGCCTCGGAGAAGAGCCGCGCCGCCCGCCGTGGCGTGTCGGCCTGCGTGGCGCGTTCGCCGGCGGATCGCAACCAGCGCACGGCGCGCGCCCCGAGGTCCCGCGGCACACCCAGCGAGCCACCCAGCTCGGCCGTCAACGCCGCGGCCCTGGCGTAATGATGGGCGATGCGGTCGACGACCGCGTCGTGGTGCGGGCCCTCCCGTTCCAGCCACCAGGCAATCCCCGCATGCACCTTGGCTCGCTTCGCCTTGGTCATCGTGCCGTACGTGACCTCACGCACGACCTCGGATCGAAACTCCCACGACTCACCGTCGAGGGCGAGCAGGTCCTTCACCTGCAGTCCGCCGAGCACGCCTCGAACCGCGCCGTCGCCTCCATGGGCTTCACGGTGCATGGTGGCGAGCCACTCGACGTGACCGCTCGAGCCCAGCACCGCAGCGTCCTCGAGAACGAGACGCTCTTGCGGCGTGAGCCCATCGAGTCGGGCGGCCACCAGGCCGCGCAGCGTGTCGGGCAGGTCGGTCGAGCGAGATTCCTCCAGCCACGAAACCAGCTCCTCGAGGAACAGGGGGTTCCCGCCCGCCCTGTCGAGCAGCTCGGCGACGACCGCGTCGTCGAGTGCGACGGTCCGGTCGTCTGCGAGGAGGTGCAACACCCGGGTGGCGGCGTCGCGGTCCAGGGGATCGACGTGGACTACGACCGAATGATGCCCACCCTCCGGCGGCGACCAGCGCTCGGCCAGGGCGGGCCGCGCGGTGGCGAGCACGACGATGGGCTGCCGGCCATTGCGCTCGAGCAGCGCCTCTAACACGCCCAGCACGGCGGTATCCGCCCAGTGCAGGTCGGAGAGCACTATCACCAGCGGCCGCTGGCTGGCCACCGCGGCGGCGAACGTGAGCAGGGCGCCCGTGGCCTCGTCGCGGGCCCGAGCCACGTCGATCCCACGGAGGACGTCGAACCCGAGAAGGTGCAACAGGCCCTCGACGACCCGATCGATCTCGTCGCTGGTGCCGGTGACCCCCGGTCCTGGACGCCCCATCACATTGGCGACCATGGCGCGCACCTTCTCGGTGGCGGCCTCCTGATCGTCGCCGGGCTCGAGGTTGCAGCCGGAGCCGACCGCTTCGGCCAGCGGCCACCACACGTTGGCTTCGCCGTACGGGACGCAGCGGCCCTGCACCACGAGACCGTCGTGACAGCCCCGTGCCACCTCGGCGACCTCTTCGACGACCCGCGACTTCCCCACCCCGGCGTCGCCGACGAGAAGCAACAGCGCAGCGCGGTTCTGCCCGACCGCGAGGTCGAGCGTGTGGGAGAGGAGTGCAACCTCGTCGTCCCGACCCACCAGCGGAGCCCGGTGGCGGTCGGGCCGGTAACCGGGCGGTAGCCGGGCGCCCTCGGCGACCCAGGCCGCAACAGGTGCGTTCCTACCCTTGGCGACGATGGTCCCGACCGAGCGATACGTGACGACCCGGCGAGTCGCTAGGTACGTGGCCTGCCCGACCAGCACTTGGCCCGGCTCGGCTGCGGACTGCAGCCGCTGCGCCGTGTTCACGACATCGCCCATCGCCGTGTAGTCGCCGCCCGCTCGCAGCGAGCCCACCAGCACCTCGCCGGTGTTCACGCCCACGCGGAGGCGCACGTCGACACCCAGGTCGGCTCTGGCCTCGTCGAGCGTGCGATGGAACTGGAGCGCCGCCCGCACCGCTCGCTCGGCGTCGTCCTCATGGGCGGTCGGGGCGCCGAACAGCGCCAGGATGGCGTCGCCCACGATCTTGTCGACCCGGCCACCGAACGCCTCGATATCCACGACCAGCCGCTCGAAGCACCGGTCGACCAGCTGTTTGACCTGCTCCGGATCGCGGTACTCCGAAAGCGCCGTGAAGCCCACGAGATCGGCGAAGAGCACGGTGACCACTCGCCGCTCGTCGCCGCGTGCCTGCAGGTCTGTGCCACAGTCGGAGCAGAACCGCGCGCCATCGGCAACATCGGCGCCACAGCTAGGGCAGATCACGCCGGTCAGTGTACGGACGGGTGTGACGGCGCCACCGTGGTAGGACGCATCGGCTAGATGCGAGCGACGACGAGCGCGGCGGCAAGCACGGGGAGGCCCCAGGAGAGGGTGCGCAGGGCCGCTTCGGGCGGGTCGAGCAGGAGCTCTTCGTGTGCCGTGCGCTCACCGCCGTCCGTCAGGTCGAGCTCGATGTCGACCCGGTTGGTCTGCCGGCGCACGAACCTGACGCTGCTGCTCAGGCTCCGTTGCGCCCTCGACAGGGCGTAGGCAGCCACGGCCGCGAGCAGCGCGGGGGCGTCGAGCCGTTCGGCCTGAGCGACGTAGGCGGTCAGCACCGGGAAGGCGCCCCACGCGGCCGCAAACATGGCGTCGGTGTGGAACCGACCGTGGAGAAGTTCGAGGTTGTAGGCGGCGACGAGGAAGGCACCGACGACCACGAACGGGACGAGCACCAGGCCGATCCGCGTGACGCCCACGGCCCCGATGACGACCGCGCCGGCGAGCGCGGCTCCGGCGGCGGCGGCGAGCACCGGGGAAGGGATCGAGGTGCGAAGGGGCCGACCGTTCAGCTCGTCGAGGGCATGCGCCGCGATCCCCACGGCGAGGAAGAACGCGAGCAGCGTGGCGACGAGGCGTTCGGCGTCGAGCCGTGGTGCCAGGGCGGCGCCGATCGCCACGTAGGAGAGGTGCCACGCCGTGTACGGCGGGTGCAGGAGCGTCCACCAGTCGCCGGCCCGGCCGGTCGCGGCGTAGAAGGCGGGGCGACGCTCAGCCATCGGTACGGCGCCCCCACATCACCACCCCTCCCCCGAAGCTCATGAGGCGGACGCCGATGTCGGAGATCCCGGCCCGCTGCCAGGCATCGACCGTCCACGGGTCGGGGTAACGGTCGTAGTGGGCGGTGATGCTGGGACCGAGGAAGCGGCCGACGCGGTACCACTCCCGTCCCGCCAACGCTCCCAGCACGGGCAGGCCCAGGCGGGTGTAGAGCCACCAGGCGCCGCGCAGCGGGCGGCGGGGTGGGACGTGGAACTCGAGGCTGGCGATCATGCCTCCCGGGCGGACCACGCGGGCCAGCTCGGCCACGGTGGCCGCCGGGTCCGCGACGTAACGCAACAGATAGGTGAAGGTCAGTGCGTCGAAGGTGGCATCCGAGAACGGGAGCCGTTCGGCCTGCCCGGAGACCAGCGCGATCCGTTCGTCCAAGCCCTCCCGCAGGACTGCCGACCGGCCGCGCAGCAGCATCTCCTCCGTGATGTCGATCCCGGTCACGCGTGCGCCCGTCCGGCGGGCGAGCTGGATCGCCACGCCCGCAGTGCCGGTGGCGACGTCGAGCGCGGTCGCGGGGGTGCCCTCGACGACGCTGTCCACCATGGTCCGCCGCCACCGTCGGTTCTGACCGAAGGACAATGCCTCGGCAAGCAGGTCGTAGCGCCGGGGCAGGCCCTCGAAGAGCTGCTGCGCGAATCTGGTGGGATCCTGACGCGACCGGGTCAGCACAGGCACCTCGCCATATCGGGCCGTCCGTGGACTCTACCCACGGAGGGGGCTGTTGCCAGCGGAGCGCGCTGACGTCGCGGTCATCGGCGCCGGGCCGGCCGGCAGCGTGGCCGCCCTGGTTCTCGCCCGGGCCGGCGCCCGCGTCGCGCTCGTCGACAAGTCGGTGTTCCCGCGAGACAAGGCGTGCGGTGACCTCGTCGGTCCCCGAGGTGTCCAGGTGCTCGATGACCTCGGCGTGCGCCTGACGGGGGCAGAGCGGGTGGGAGACATGCGCGTGGTCGGTCCGACCGGTAGGTCGGTCCGGCTGCCGTGCCGACCGGGCCGGACCTATCCGGGTCACGGTGTGGCGCTTCCTCGGCTCGTGCTCGACCAGACGCTCCGCAACGCCGCCCTCGACGCCGGCAGCATCGCGTACACAGCCCGCGCCGGGGCTCCCATCGACGACGACGGGCGGTTGGCCGGCTTCGAGCTGTCGGATGGAACCAGGTTGCATGCCGACGTCGTGGTTGGGGCCGACGGGGCGACAAGCCGGGTGGCGGCGGCGGCCGGCCTGATCGACGGGCGCCGGGTGCTGTGGGGCTTCGCACTGCGGTCCTACCTCGACGCACCGGTCGACCTGCCCACGATCGTGCTGTGGGACGAGGCTCGCTGGCGCGGCTTTCCGGGCTACGGCTGGGTCTTCCCCGGGCCCGGGGCGCGAGCCAATCTCGGCGTTGGTGTCGGCGTCCTCGGCGACCGTGCTGCCGCCGGCCATGCCGCCCGATCGCTGGGCGCCTTCGTCGGCGTGCTGCACCGCTTCGGGCTGCTCGAACATGATGCGTGCCTTCCCACCGAGCGGCTCGGCGGCTGGCTCAAGATGGGGATGGTGGGAACGATCCCGGCGCGCGGTCGCGTGCTGCTCGCCGGCGATGCGGCCGGGCTCGTCAACCCCCTCCAGGGCGAGGGCATCTCCGAGGCCCTGGCCAGCGGGCGGGCAGCCGCAGAGGCCGTGCTCACATGCCCTGGCGCGCCAGCCGACCATTACCGCTCGTTCCTGTCGCAGCGCTACGCCGGCTTCCACGCCTCGAACGGAGCCGTCCAGGCCGCGCTCGTGCGGCGGACCAGGATCGTCGCCGCGACCGGCCGGCTCCTCACGGCCCCTGTCGTCGGGCGTGCCATCGCCGGCGGATGGGCCGTGTACTGGAACGAGCTACTCGATGGCGCCACGCCAGGAGCGGCCCGGAACACGGCCGTGCTCGCCACGACGATCGCACGGGCGGCCACTCACCACGGCCGAGCCTGGCGCTCGGTCATGAACGCCCTCGACCCCGACCCGTGACCGAGCCGCTGCGACCGGCGTTGTCGTTAGCTGCTTGGTCACGATCCCGACAGGATCGTGACGACCGCCACGGCCTCCTCGCCCGACAGGTGACCGCCGCTGTTCTGGGCCAGGGCCAGTCGAGCGCCGCCGACTTGGCGAGGACCGCATCGGCCGCGGAGCTGATCGACCAGCTCGACGACCTGCGCCAGGCCGGTGGCGCCGACCGGATGACCCCGCGACAGGAGTCCCCCGCTGGGGTTGACGGGGCAATGGCCGCCCAGTCGAGTCGCGCCATCGGCCAGCAATGCGGGGGCACCACCCGTCTCGCACAGGCCGAGTTGCTCGTATGTCCACAGCTCGGCAGGTGCCGCCGCATCGTGGACCTCGACCACGTCCAGGTCGGTGGGGCCGACAGCGGCGGCCTCATAGGCCGCGGCAGCCGCCCGCCGGACCGCGCCGTCGCTCTCGATGTCACCTTGGCCTCCGGACCGCAGCGCGCACGCGTCGATCCGCACGGGGCGCGCCGCGCCCAGCGACCGCGCCCGCTTCTCAGAGCACACGACGACCGCGGCGGCGCCGTCGGCGACGGGCGAACACATGAGCAGCCGTAGTGGGTCGGCGATCATCCGGCTGCTCAGCACCTGTTCGACGGTGAGACCCTCGTGGAACTGTGCCTGCGGGTTGAACGCGGCGTGCGCACGGTTCTTCACCGCGACGGCGGCGGCGTCGGCCGCAGAACCGCCTCCACGCGCGAAGAACCGGCGAGCCGTCGCCGCGTAGACGTCCATCAGCGCCGACTGGACGGGTGCGGTCCCGACGTCCCCGCCCGCTTCGCTGCCGATGCCGAGCAGGTCGCGCTGGACCTGCTCCCGGAGCGTCGGCATGTCGTCGAAGTCGACCGCCGCGCTGAACACCGCCATGGTCCGGCGCTTGTCGGGGTTGGTCAGCTTCTCGGCGCCGACGGCCACGACGACACCGGCGGTGCCACTTCCCACGGCCATGCACGCCACCTGTAGCGCCGTCGATGCCGAAGCGCATGCGTTCTCGACGTTCATGATGGGGATGCCGCCGAACCCGTACCGGTGGAACACCACTTGGCCCCGGATCATCTCCTGGCCGGTCAGCACTCCCTCCCCCGCATTGGCGAACACGACCATGTCGACGTCGGTGGCGCCGATCCCGGCATCGGCCAGGGCCTCGTCCACGGCCGCGGTCGCCAGCGAGCGGACCGTGCTCTCGGGAGCGAACCCGAACGGGGTCATTCCCGTGCCGACGATGTGCGCAGGCACGCAACGAGTGTGGCAGCCCGCGCCGACAAAGCCCCGCGGGCCGTTCGCCCCTGGCGCGTCAGGCCCCGCAGTCACGCAATCGCGGCAGAGGTCCGCGCGCCGACATACGCTGGCGACCTGTCGTCGTGAGGGAGGTAGTCATGCTCGGTGCACTGTTGGTCGGCCTGATCGCCGGTCTGATCGCCCGGGTCATCCTGCCTCTCGACGTCTTCCGTCGCATGCACGGTCCGAAGTCGTGGCTCTTGTCGATCGCCATCGGCCTCGCCGGTGCGATCGTCGGCTGGCTCTTCTTCACGGCGCTGCTCGGCATCGGGGACACGGACGTGTTCGACTGGGGCGGTATCCTCGGCTCGATCCTCGGCGCCGTCGCCGTGCTGTTCGTGGTCAACTGGTTCGTGCGGGCCAAGAGGATCGTCTTCTGACGGAGCATTGATGGCCTCGACAACCCGCAGGCTGCCTGGTGTGACTGGCACCCGGCCCGAAACAACACCGGAGGACCACCATGGCGATCGCTGACGAGATCACCGGACCCGTCGACCTCGTGCTCCTAGGGTTCCCCGGGAACCAATTCACCGGCGAGATCGCTCCGGCACTCAGAGACCTCGTGTCCTCCGGCACCGTTCGTATCCTCGATCTGGTGTTCATCACCAAGGACGCCGACGGCAACGTGGCCGGCGTCGAGCTCTCGGACCTCGGCGAGGCCGGCGCCGCGTTCGACGGTGTCGACGGCGAGATCAACGAGCTGCTCACCGACGAGGACATCGAAGCGGCAGGCGAGGAGCTCGAGCCGAATTCGTCGGCCGCGCTGCTGATGTTCGAGAACACGTGGGCGGGACGTCTGGCCACATCGATCCGCGACGCCAACGGCGAGGTCGTCGCCTACGAGCGCATCCCGCGGGACGCGCTGGAAGAGTTCCTCGGCGCGATCAGCGACTGACCATCGGCCGAACGACGGACCAGGTAAGGGAGTCACCATGCTCAGGAGACGAGGGATTGGCCGGGTCGGTCGACCCGGCCTGGTCGGCACCGTGGCACGCACCGCGGTGGTCGCCGGCACGGCAACCGCCGTCGCCGGCGGCATGTCCCGCCGCCAGCAGGCGAAGGCGCAACAGGCGGCCGATGCGGACGCGTACCGAGATCAGCAAGAACAGGCGCAGTATGCCGAAGCGACCGCGCAGCAGGCGCCGCCCCCGCCGGCGGCACCATCCGGCGGCGCCGACGCCAGGCTGGCCCAGCTCACCCAGCTCGGCGAGCTCAAAGCCCAGGGCGTCCTGACCGAGGCCGAGTTCGAGGCCCAGAAAGCCGCCATCCTCGGCAGCTGAGCCTGCATCAGCGTTGGCCCGTGCGCTCCTCGTCGAGGCCGAAGTAGCGGCGGATCCACGCCGACTTGCGAGGCAGGATCCGCAGGACCGGCAATGAGAAGACGAGCTGCGAGATGCTGCCGAAGCGCTCGTGGACGACCGCGTTGAGCGCCATCGCGATGACGATCGCCCGCCCGAGGATGAAGAACCAGCCGAGCGTCACGATCGTCGAGCCGACGGCGCCGTAGAGCTCGGAGGCACGCCCGATCCGGTCGGGGAGGTAGAACTGGCTGAAAGCCTGCATCCCGGTGGTCGTCGCGGCCACCAGCACTGCGCCCGGCAGCAGGACGCTGGGGTCACGGGTCGCCCGCGGGAGCAGGCTCGTGATCGTCAGCCACGTCACCGTGTACAGCGCGAACACGGCGAGGAAGGACACACTCGTGACACCGAGGCCGAACTCCTCTCTCACCCGGTTCGCCAGAACCGCCAGCACACCGACCGCGGCGACGAGGCCGACCAGCGCACCGATCACCCGGACCGATGCCTTGTTGGTCATCGGGAGCCTCCACGCCAAGGCGCTCGACGCAACCATCACCTTGCTCAACGTGCGCCCCGTGGTCGCCATGCCGAGCAGCCCGAGCAGCACGGCAAGCCAACGCGTGCTTCCAGGCTGCTCGAACGCGGAGCGGATCTGATCCTGCAACGCACCACTGACGCCGGCGTCGTGACTGGCCTCGTCGGCGTCCACCCATTGGCTGACGAAGCCCGCGAGCCCGACGACGAACAGCAGTAGCGGCACGAAGAACAAGAACATCCGGAACGCGATCGCGCTACCCACGACCGTGCCGGCGACTTCGCGATCACGCTGGTATGTGCGCAGGCCGACGTTGATCAGCGGCCGGTCCTCGTGTTTGGCGAGTAGCGCCGACCACCGGTCCTGCTCACGCTTCATCCGCTCCTTGGCTCCGGCGACGAGCGCGTCGAACCGGCCCTTGCCGGATGGCCTGTTGGCGTCACTCGGCGACATCGCGGACCACGGGAACGATTGTGGCAGCCCGCTCCGCGGGCAGTTCGCCCTGGCGCGTCAGGTCCCGCAGGTCTCGAGCGCGACCCGCACGAACGCGGCGGTCACGGGAGACGGATCACCCGCCCGCCAGGCGACGCGGAACTCGTCGTACAGCCCCACCGGGCGCAGGGGGCGGACAACGACATCCTGGCGGCCGCCCGCGCGCGCGGCCTGCCACGAGTTCAGCCAGCCGATCCCCGTGCCGAGCGCGACCAGGTCGAGCACCCGTTCCACCTGGACGGCGGCATGCGTGACCCAGTGGGGTCGGGCGCCCATGGCCGCACAATAGGACTGGATCTCGTCGTGGGCCGTCGGCGCGTCCGAGCGCTCGAC
>Ga0209889_1000467_pt1 | contig 11165 bp, 11 predicted proteins | sample GWRWN1_0_10_FD_187233 | JGI IMG/M metagenome (GOLD analysis project Ga0209889, IMG submission 187233) | Riverbed sediment microbial communities from areas with no vegetation in Columbia River, Washington, USA - GW-RW N1_0_10 (SPAdes)... | ecosystem: Environmental > Aquatic > Freshwater > River >... | reverse complement strand
AGGCCCAACGCGGTCATCGTCAAGAGATCGAACGCGCTGAAGTTCACCGCGTACGTGCCGATGACGCAAATCGACAAGATCAGGGGAAGGAGGAGGCGCTCAGGGATGTAGAGGATACGCACGAACAGGCCGACCAGCGGCAGGTTGAGGATGAGCAGCACGAGATTGCTGACGTACATACTGGCCACAAGCCCCCAGACGACGTCCGGGTGCTCCTGGAACAGCGTGGGGCCCGGGAAGACATTCAGCACGAGGAGTGCGCCCATCATCAGCGCCGTGGTGGACGATCCAGGGATGCCGAGGGTGAGCATCGGGATCATGTTGCCCACCGCGGCGGCATTGTTGGCCGATTCCGGCGACGCCACGCCCCGGATATCCCCCCGGCCGAACGTGGAGGGGTCCCTGGCGAGTTGCTTCTCCACGCTATACGAAAGGAAGGACGCGATGGTGGCCCCCGCGGCCGGGAGGATCCCGATGTAGAAGCCGATGACGCTGCCGCGAATGATGGCCCAGAAGGATTCCGCGAAGTCCCGCATACTCAGCCAGATGCGTTCCAGCCTGACCGGAAAGCGCAGCTCGCCCCGCGCCTCTTCAACCGAGACGAGCACCTCCGAGATCGCAAACAGCCCGATCACGACCACGACGAAGTCGATCCCGTCCAGCAGGTAGGGGATGTTGAAAGTGTACCGGGGCACGCCCGTCACCAGGTCCGTCCCCACTGTGGCCAGCATCAGGCCGAATCCCATCGACAGCAGAGCCTTGACAAGGGAATCGCCGGCGAGGCTGCTCACCGCGGACAGCCCGAACAGCATCAACCCAAAGTACTCCGGCGGTCCGAACGTGAGGCCCCAGTTTGCCACCAGCGGAGAGAAGAACGTAAGCGCCAGGATGGAAAGCGTGCCGGCGATGAACGATCCGACGGCCGCGATCGCGAGCGCCGGCCCAGCCCGGCCCTGCTGCGCCATCGCGTATCCGTCGAAGGCGGTGACGACCGAAGAGGCCTCGCCCGGAACGTTCATGAGGATGGACGTCGTCGAGCCCCCGTACATCGTGCCGTAGTACACCGCCGTAAGCATGATCATCGCCGAGGCGGGCGGGAGCCTGAAGGTCAGCGGCAGGAGGATCGCGATGCCGCCGACCGGGCCAATCCCGGGCAGCACGCCGACGATCGTGCCGAGGAGCGCGCCGGCCAGGGCCAGCCCGAGGTTCTCGGGCTGGAGGGCGACCTGAAAACCGAAGAGGAGGTGCCCCCAGGTCTCGATCATCGGCGGAACCACTCGCCGCGCGGCAAACGGACGTCGAGCGTGGTGAACACGTACCAGGCGGCGACCGTGAACGCGGCGGCGTAGAAGACGGCCTTCCACCACGGACGCACACCGAGGAGCCACAGCGCGCCCAGCACGAAGAGGCCCGTACTCAGCGGGAACCCCAACAGATCGAACATGATGCCATATGCGAGAAGCAGCACCCACAGCAACAGGGCGGGGACATATTGGCTCCAACGCGCCGCGGCCGCGGCACCCGCTGTGGTCTGGCGGAACGACTGAACGAACAGGACCGTGCTGCAGACGAGCATCAGCCCGCCGATCATCAGCGGGAAGGTGGCGGGGCCGAGGGCTTCACTGCGAAAGAATCGCGGCTGGAACGTGACCGCGTAACGGAGGTAGAGGGCGGAGATGATGAAAATGACGACGGCGGCGAACCGGTCGCTGCGCCCGCCTCGCTGGAGGGTACGAGCGACCGGTCCGCGCTCAGCCGTCATCGACTACCTGACGAATCCCAGCTCGCGCAGCAGAGCCTCGAAGCCCCTGGTGTCCTCATCGAGAAACCGGCGGAACCGGTCGCCGCTCACGACGAACGGGAACCACTGCGTGTCGGTGAGAACCTTGTCCCAACCTTTCGACTTGCTCATCTTTGACAGGGTCTCTTCCCAGAACTTCACCGCGCTCGCCGGCATGTCCGGCGGGCCGTAGAATCCTCGCCAGATCGGAAACGTCACGTTGTAGCCTTGCTCGATCGCGGTCGGCACGTCTCGGAACAGGCCGCCCAGGCGCTGCTCCGAGAAGATCGCCAGCACACGCACTTGACCCGCCCGCACCTGCGAAAGCACCTCGGACGCGCCGGTCGACAGTACTGACGCGCTCCCGCCGAGGAGCGATGCCATGGCCTCTCCCCCGCCCTGATAGGGGATGTAGCGGACCTTGAGGGCATCAACGCCTGCGGCTTTGGCCGCCTTGGCGAAGATGATGTGGTCCAGGCTGCCCGGGGCGCTGCCACCGGCCACGACGCCGTTGTCCGGGTTGGTCCGTAAGACCTGCATCAACGTCCGCAGGTTGTTGATCGTCGAATCCTTGCGGACGACCAGCACGCCATAGTCTGCGGACAACGCGATGATGGGAGTGACGTCCTTGTAAGCGTATGGCGTATTGCGGTTGACGATGGTCAGGGTGAGCGCAGGGGAGAAGGCGATCAGCGAGTAGGCGTCCCCCTTCCGCCTGGTGACGACGTGCGCGATCGCCACAGCGCCTGAGCCGCCGGGCATGTTCGTGACGGTGATGGGCTGCGTGACGAGCTTCTCATCCGAAAGCACTTTGGCGGTGAGGCGCGACAACGTATCCCATCCGCCGCCCGCTCCGGCGGGAGCGATGATCTCGACGGCCCGGTCCGGAAACGCAGGGCCCGCGGCGCCCGATGCTGCAAGCGCGGCGAGCACCACCAGAGTGAGGAGCAGCCTAAGCGGGGTTCGCATTCGAGATCGCCTCCAACGTGCGGGGATTTGTACCCCCAAGAGTTCTCGGACGGTGAAGCGTTCCCTTTGCATCTGTGTGCCATGAATAAACAGGAGGGGGATCTGATCCCCTCCTGTTTGGTCACCGCGTGAAAAACGAAGAGTGGTTAGGGCAGCGCAGCCATGGCGAGTTTCAGCTGGTTCGAGACGACAATCGCGTACGGTTGGACCAGATTGACGTCTTCACTCTGCCGTGCCTGCAGGATGAGCATGTGTGCGGCCTGCACGAAGATCATCGCCCGATCTGCGCCGCGCACTCCTGCCATTCCTGCCGCGCGAAGGTCCGGGATGATGCCGTTGCCCTGACCCTGGCACGGCGCCCCAACCGCCGCGACGAAGTTGGGCCCGTTCGGTCCCTCCAGGCAGTTCATCACGTGCTGCAGATGTGTCTTCGACGCGGCAACGACAGTGCCGCGCTGCGCGAGTTCACTGGCGTGGAAAACACCCGTCTGCAACTGCGTCTTTATCGCGGCCGTGGTTCCCTGCGCAGGCGTATCCGGCGCGACGACCAGCATTGCCAGCCCCATGACGACTACCATCGTCACGATCGCTCTCACAGTATCCCCTCCCTTTGGATGTCTGCCTATCATGGCCACGTCGTGTAACGAACGTATCAAAGGAGAAGACCCCGGGCCGGCCCGGGGTCTTCAGGATGAATCAACAGGGAGAGCGTCCTACTGCGTGGGGAACCAGCTTTCCCCCGATGGGGTCCACGGCTGCGTCGGGGACTGACCCGGCATCTCCGGCGTGGTCGGTTGCTTCTTCGGAGCCTTTCGAGCCGTTGTGCGCTTCCTGGCCGCGGGTTTCCTCCGGGCTGTCTTCCCCCGGGAGCCGCGCGTCGCCTTCCGCCTGGTCGCCTTCCTCTTGGCCGGCCTGGCCCTACGCTTTTTCGCCTTTCGTGCCACGCTCAGTCCCCCCTTGATCGAATGGACGAATGATTCCTCCGCTCAGCACCCCCAATTTCAAGGCGCTGCGCTCAGGGTCCTGCTCCAACGACCCCTACTTCTTGAAACCGAAGGCGGCGTAGTTGAGCGGGATGTAGCTCTGCCACTGCTCCGGGACAGTGCCATCGGGGAAGATAGCCGTCACAGGACAGACGGACTCACACGCGCCACAGTCGATGCACTCTTCAGGGTGGATGAAGAGCTGGGCTTTGAGCTGCTCCTTGGTGATGCCGGTCTCGGGCGGAACGTGGGTGGCGTCGCCTCGCGGGATGACTTGTTTGTCGACCCCGGCGCCGGTCGATGGGTCCGGCACGACGAACGCGCCGACCTCCTCCACATACTCGTAGATGCAGTCCACGGGGCAGACTTCAACGCAGGTGCGGTCTTTCACCCCGATACAGGGCTCGGCGATGATGTAGGTCACTGTTCCCCTCCTACGATCCCGAATCCAACAACCAGCCGAGACCAGACTAGCATTGGTCGAGACAGGGATACAAGCGGAGCGCACCTCCACGAGGGAAGGCAAGACACAACGGACAATTGTTGAACATATACAGAGTATCTGAAACAATATGCAGTAGGCAGGAATCCGTTTCTTAACCTGAGGCGAAGGCTGCGATGCATACGGAGGGATCTGAGATGGTACTTGGGCCGCCACCCGTGCGCGACACCATCGGCGCATCGGTGTACCAACGGCTGCGCGAGGCGATTCTCATCGGACGGATTCCGATGGGCGCCCGTATTAACGAACTCGAGCTGGCCTCGGCGTGGCAGATTAGCCGCACGCCGATTCGAGAGGCCCTTCGGCGCCTTGAGGCTGAGGGGCTGGTGCAGGCAACGCCCGGCCGAGGCATGCTCGTGCCGCGACTGAGTTCTACCGAGGTCGAAGAGCTCTACGCGCTGCGCGAAGCATTGGAGGGGATGGCCGCGCGTCGCGCCGCGGAACGCACGGCCACCCAGTTTCTCGCACAACTCAACACGCAGCTCAAGAACTATGGGGTTGCCCTCAAGCAAGAAGATATCGCCCAGCTGGTCGCCGCGGACGCTGCGCTGCATGACGCGATTGCGCAAATGGCACAAAACCGCAGGCTCGAACAGGCCATCCAGAGCGCGCGCTCGCGAGTGCATCAAGTCCATGCGAGAAGCTTCCGGCTCAAGGGACGCGCGAGCAAGACATTTCGGGAGATGGCTAAAGTCGTCGCCGCGATTCGGACGAAGGCTGCGGCGCGGGCGGAGGTCAGCCTGCGCGAGCATCTGGCCAGCCTGCGAAGCGATGTTGTCGAGAATTTCGATGAGCTGATGGCGACCGAACCGCCGTAGATGATGTCGGTGCTATACTGTGGACGACATCGGCGACGGAGGAACGAGCATGGTTGACATCGGCGCCCCCGAGGTAAGGTCGCGAGAGTTGGTGGCGCAGGATTATACCGCCATCGATGCCGCCGTGCTCGAGACCTTTCCCTATGAGTATCCCGGCAAGGATACTGTGGTGGACATCGAGACGGATGAGTTTACGGCCGTCTGTCCGTGGTCCGGCCTCCCCGATTTCGGCAGCGTCGCCATCCGCTACCTGCCGAAGGCGAAGATCCTCGAGCTGCGCTCGCTGAAGTATTACCTGATCTCATTCCGCAACGTGGGCATTTATCAGGAGCATGCCGTCAACCGGATGCTGGAGGATCTGGTCCGCGTGGTTGATCCACGCTGGATGGAGATCGCGCTGGATTACAAGATCCGCGGCGGCATCCACACCGTCTGCAAGGTGACATGGGGCGCCTCAAACCCGGACCGACCATAGCCGAGGTCGGGGTCGTGGCGGCCCTCTACGCCGCCCTGACGATCGTGTTGCAGCCGGTCAGTTACGGGCCGGTGCAGTTCCGCCTGGCCGAAGTCTTGAAGCCCCTGGTGATCTGGGAGCCTCACCTCATCGCGGCGTTCGTGCTCGGCAACTTTCTGTCCAACCTGAGCAGCCCCTACGCCGGACCCTGGGAACTCCTCTTCATGCCATTCGCCAACCTGGTCGGGGCGTGGCTCTGCTATGCGGTGGGGCGGCGCTGGCCGTACGCCGGTGCCGCGCTATATGCGTTGGTCATCGCCACCGCAGTCAGTTTGATGTTGTCCATCGTGCTCAATCTGCCGTTTGTGGCGCTGTTCCCGCCGCTGCTGGCGAGCGAGGTCATCCTGATCGTGGGCGGAGTCCCCCTCATGCGGGCTGTCCTACGGTCAGCCGAGCGGGCTCGCCGCCGCTGGCGCGAAGCAGGCTAGCTCACAAAATCAACTCGGTCCGGACCGAGTGCCCTAGCCCAATCAGATCACCGAACGCAACTGGGTCCGGACCCAGTTGCGCCTGAAGCCGCACAATAGCCCAATTGAGGCATTGACAGAGCCCCCGCCGGGCCCGATTCCCGGAGGGGATGGCTTCCCGCGCGGATGGCTGCTCAGGCGAGGCGGTCGTACGCCGCCAGCGTGAGGAACTCCGTAAACTGTTCGCCAAGGGCGACATGCTCGAAGACCTCGCGGGCGTCGGCGAACTTCATCGTTCCGAACATCTTCCCGTAGGCGTCGCGCAGTTTTGCCAGCTCTTCGTCCTCGATGCGCAAGACCAGATCGCGGCTCACCTTTCGCCCGCCGTTGAGTCCTGCGCGGTGATGGAGCCATTGCCAGACCTGCGAACGGGCGATCTCCGCCGTGGCCACGTCTTCCATCAGATTGTTGATCGCCGCGGCGCCGGTTCCGCGCAGCCATGACTCCAGATATTGCAGCCCCACGCTGACGTTGTTGCGGAGTCCGCCTTCGGTGATCTCGCCACCGGGTACGCGCACGTCGATCAGGTCCGTGGCGCCGACACGGACGTCGTCTCGCACGCGGTCAATTTGATGCGCCCGTTCGCCCAGGGCGTTCTTGAACACCTCCATTGCCACCTGGACAAGATCGGGGTGCGCGACCCATGTCCCGTCGAAGCCATCCTTGACCTCGCGTACTTTGTCTTCGGTGACTCTGGCGATGGCGACCTCGTTCACGCCGGGGTCCCTGCGGCTGGGGATGAAGGCGGCCATGCCGCCGAGCGCATGCGCGTTTCGGCGGTGGCACGTGTGGACCAGCAGCAGGGCGTAGGCACGCATGAACGGGACCGTCATCGTGATCTGGGCGCGGTCCGGGAATAGACACTCCGGCCGCGTCCCGAAGCACTTAATGATGCTGTAGATGTAATCCCAACGCCCGGCGTTCAAGCCTGCCGCGTGATCTCGCAACTCGTAGAGGATCTCGTCCATCTCGAAGGCCGCCAGGATGTGCTCGATGAGCACCGTAGCTTTGATCGTGCCGTGAGAAATCCCCAACTGCTCTTCCGAGAACGTGAAGACGTCGTTCCACAGCCGCGCTTCGAGATGGTTCTCGACCTTGGGAAGGTAGAAGTAGGGCCCGGTGCCTCGATCGAGCAGCCGGCGGGCGCAATGGAAAAAGTACAGGCCGAAGTCGAACAGGCTGCCGGAGATGGGCATGCCATCCACAAGGACGTGACGTTCCGGCAGGTGCCAGCCCCTCGGGCGCACGAGCAGCACCGCGGTTTCGTCCTTGAGGCGGTAGACCTTCTCGGGAGTCTGCAGCGAGATCGTCCGCTCGATTGCGTCGATGAGATTGGCCTGGCCGGTGACCATGTTGCCCCACGTCGGCGTATTCGCGTCCTCGAAGTCGGCCATGAAGATGGACGCGCCGGAGTTGAGCGCGTTGATGACCATCTTGCGGTCGGTCGGGCCGGTGATCTCGACCCAACGCTTTTGCAAGTCTGGGGGCGTGGGCGCAATCTTCCACTCGGATTCTCGGACGGGGCGCGTAGAGGGGAGAAATTCCGGCAAAGCGCCGGCGTCGAGCTCCCGCTGACGCTCCTGGCGGCGACGCAGCAGTTGCTCACGTGTTGGGTTGAACTTGCGGTGGATACCGGCGACAAATCGCAGCGCCTCTGGCGTCAGGATCCGATCGAATCCCTCCACCTTTGGACCGCGAATCTGGATCTCTTCGGCGACTGACATCGTTGTGGTCTCGGTTATCTGTACTTGATGGACACGACTTTCGGCTGCAGGAAGTACAGGAGGTAGTCCGGCCCACCCACCTTGGCGTCGGTCCCGCTCATGTTAAAGCCCCCGAAGGGGTGCACCCCTACCATCGCGCCGGTGCACTTCCGGTTGAGATAGAGATTGCCGCAGAAGAATTCATTGCGCGCCCTGGCAAGCTTCTCGGGGTTGCGGGAGAACACGGCCCCGGTGAGGCCGTACTCCGTGCCGTTGGCGATGTCGAGCGCGTCGTCGAAGTCCTTGGCCTTGATGACCGCCACGATGGGTCCAAAGATCTCCTCCTGCACAATCCGTGCCTTGCGATCGACGTCGACGTACACGGTCGGTTGGATGTAGTGCCCCGAGCCATCGCCCGGTTCACCGCCCGCGGCCAGCCGTCCCTCGGTCTTGCCGACCTTGATGTATTCCATGATGGTCTGCTTCGCGCGTTCATTGATGACGGGCCCGCAGAAGTAGTTATCCTTGGCGGGACCCTGCTCGAGGGCGCGCACCTTCTCTACAAACGCCTCAACGACTTCCTTATATATAGGCGCGGTGGCGACCAGACGGGACCCCGCGGAGCACTTCTGCCCCTGGAAGCCATAACCCGAGACGACCGCCGCGGTGACCGCGTCCTCCAGATCCGCTTCCTCGTCGATGACGACAGCGTTCTTTCCGCCCATCTCGGCGATACAGCGCTTCAACCAAATCTGTCCGGAGGATACCTTCGCCGCGTGTTCGTACAGCCGTAGGCCAACGTCCTTGCTACCGGTAAACGCGATCATGCGAACGCGCGGGTGCAGCACAAGCGGATCGCCCACGGTCCCACCCGGGCCGGTGATGATGTTGAGCACGCCGGCCGGGAGGCCCGCTTCCTCCATCACTTCCGCAAAGACGTACGCGTTCGCCGGGGAGTCCGAGCTCGGCTTCATCACCACGGTGTTCCCGGCCGCGATGGCGGCGGAGGCCATGCCGACCGGGATCGCCAGGGGGAAGTTCCAGGGCGGGATCACCGCCACAACGCCGAGCGGGATGTAGATGTATTCGCTGAACTCCGTCGGGAACGGCGCCATCGGCCGGCTCTGGGCATAGCGCAGCGCCTCACGCGCGAAGAACTCCAGGTGGTCAATGGTCTCCGCCACGTCCGCGTCTGCCTCGCCCCAATTCTTGCCGACCTCGTAGACCTGCCATGCGGACGCCTCGTGCTTGCGCTTTCGCAGCCGGTCCGCGGCGCCCAGGAGAATGGCGGCGCGCTCCTCGACAGCCACTTTCGACCAGGTCTTGAATGCCTCGTCGGCCGCCGCCACTGCCTGCTGGACATGGTCTGCCGCGGCTTTCTGGCAGACGACGACGGTCTCGTCCTTGTTGGATGGGTTCATTGAGGTGAACTTGTCCTTCGTCGTGATGCGCTTGCCGCCGATCAGGAGGGGCAGCTCCTTGCCGAACTCGGCGCCGACGTTCTTCAGGGCCTGCAGCATCGCGGAGCGTCCTGGATCGTTCGAGAAGTCGGTGAAAGGCTCGTTACGGAACTCGGGCAGAGCCATCAACGCACCTCCGTGGGGATCTGGCTCCATTATAGGTGGCAGGAGTCAACGGGGTCAGAGACCTACGCCGCAAACTTCGATGTCTAGGTCGTATGGGCATGGGGGGGAACTGACTTGAAACTATCTGCTATGAAGCTACCGACTGCGTTCGACTTGCGACGATGGGTTGATAGTAGCCACTTTCGCTGGGCATATGCCACCGGATCTTTGAAAATCCAGAGGACTCCAAGATCTCATCTAATTCCTGGCGCAGCAGGGCTCGGTATGGGGTGGCATAATGAGCGACGTGCCACTCACCACCAGCCTCCCTCAGGATGAAGAGGTGTGCCGTGTAACTGATTCCATCGCTGGACCAGTCCCACACCTGAAACACGATCCTCTTGCCTTCGGGCCCTTCCAAGATTCGTGGTTGGTCAACGCGGGGATGATCCTCCACGATCCTGTCGTAATCTCTGATGCTAGCAATGAACAGGCCCACCGGATGAATCTTTGCATGGATATTGCGCAGAGCTTTACTGAGATCATCTCTGGTTAATAGATGCGGAAGGGAATTGTCGCACGAAATGGCAATATCAAACCTTCCCTCAACCTGAGACTCAAGCGCTCGCATATCTGCGATACCAAAGGTCAGCCGAGCGCCAAACGTATCTGCCTGTTGCTTCGCTCGCTCTATCTGTGCTGGACTCAGGTCGGTAGCATGAACGCGATACCCTCGGAGGGCCAACCCAATTGCCTGTGTTCCAATACCGCAGGAACAGTCGAGAATCGTGAGTGGCTTCTTATCTCCTAGCTGCTCACGAATTAGTTTGTCTAATATCTCTCCTTGCCGGAGAACAGCTTCTCTCCAGTTACCGAAGATCAAATGGTAGCTCGCCGCCAACCGTTCGTAGAATTGGAGTATCGAATCATTCGCGTTCACGATGGTCCTAAGCAAGCTCGGCCAAAAGCCTTCATTTGGTGCGGGTTTTGTGGCGGAGGGGGTGGGATTTGAACCCACAAGGGCCTCTCGGCCCAGCGGTTTTCAAGACCGCCCGGATAGCCGTGTTCCCTGCACCCCTCCGCGATTCCAGCACATTATAGCCCGATTTCCACTCTGTGAGCCAGGCGCCGTTCCGGAACTCGGTCCGGACCGAGTTGCCCCTCGTCCTTTCGGCTTATGGGGCAGGAGAAGCACCTGATCCGGCCTAAGGGGCCGTAGTGTCATGCCCGCCGAAGCACTCCTGAATTCGCTCCGCAGGCGCAAGGAGATCAGGATCATCGTTCAGGGCCGCCGGACGGGACGCAGGATCACGCTGCCGGTGTGGTTCGTTCTCGACGACAGCACGCTGTGGCTGCTGCCGGTGAGCGGGTCGCGCTCACAGTGGTTTCGCAATCTCCGCGCCAATCCATCGCTCGTCATCGGCGCAGGAGAACGTCGCGCGACCAGGACCGCCGAACTACTGACCGGGCGCGCCCGCGTCCGTTCTGTCGTGGAGCGCTTCCGCAAGAAGTATGGACGCGCAGACGTCGCCCGCTACTATTCGCGCTTTGACGCTGCGGTCAAAGTGCCGCTGTAACGCGTGCCGTGGCCCGTCCGGTCGTCGCCTTCGATTACGATGGCACCTTGATCGACGCGTATGAGTTCAAACGCCAGTCGTACTGGCTCGCGGTTTCCGAGACCCTCGGCCTTGGCGCTTCAAAGCGGGAGGTCGTCGATGCCTCATACGCCCGGACGAGCGGCGCGCACCGGTTGCAACAACTCGCGGACACTGCGCGGGCGCTCGGGATTGCCGCGAGCCCGGCCCTTGAACAGGAATTCTCGCGCCGCTATTCAGCGTACAATGACGCAGCAAAGGATCTGATG
>Ga0209889_1000466_pt1 | contig 11176 bp, 9 predicted proteins | sample GWRWN1_0_10_FD_187233 | JGI IMG/M metagenome (GOLD analysis project Ga0209889, IMG submission 187233) | Riverbed sediment microbial communities from areas with no vegetation in Columbia River, Washington, USA - GW-RW N1_0_10 (SPAdes)... | ecosystem: Environmental > Aquatic > Freshwater > River >... | reverse complement strand
CAGATCGCCTGGGATATCCGAATCGAGCGCTCCCCGGCGGCCGTCGCCGGCGACCCGATCTCGGCGCGGCTAACAGACGCCCGCGCCCGAATCCGGCCTGCTCTGGCCGCCACGTACAGCCTGCCGAGCGGCGTGCAGCACGCCGACGTCACGCTCTCGAACGTGCTGTGCGACGCCTCCGATATGGTGACGGGCGTGATCGACTTCGGCGACATGCACCACACCGCAGCGGTCTGCGACCTGGCCGCCTCGCTCACCTCTGTACTACGCAACACGAGTCCGATGCAGCAGGCGCCATGGTCGGAGCTGGCCGGCGCGTTCCTGGACGGGTACCAGCGGGTGCGCCCGCTGCAACCGGCCGAGGCGGCGGTCCTCGGTCATCTCTTGCTTGCCCGGCTAGTGACCACATTAGATATCTCCCGGAGTCGCGTCGACGAGCACCCCGACAACCGTAACTACATCGTCCAGTGGGACGCGACCACCGAACGGATGCTCACCGAGCTGGCTGACCTCAGCGACTACGAACTCGCCCACCGGTTCTCTCGCCTTGCCGGAATGCCGACACCGGTACGTTCCACCGGCGATCTCGCCGAGCGCCGGGCCCGGGTGCTAGGCGGCCGGCTAGCGCCCACCTTCTTCAGCGACCCGCTGCGGGTCGACGCGGGCGACGGGCCATGGCTGGTGGGCGACGAGGGGCGCTACCTCGACGCGTACAACAATGTGGCCGTTGCGGGGCACACACACCCGGCGGTGACCGAGGCCGTAGTGCGGCAGCTACGGACCCTGAACACCAGCTCGCGCTACCTGCATCCCGCGATCATTGAGTTGGCGGAGCGATTGACCGCAACAATGCCGTCGGGCCTGGACACCTGCGTCTTCGTCACCTCCGGCTCGGAGGCAGTGGACCTGGCGTGGCGCATGGCACGCGCCTACACCGGAGCGGGCGGGACGATAGTGGCCGAGTGGGCCTACCACGGCATCTCCACGCGGACGATCGACTTCTCCACCAACGAGTGGCCGGGCGCCGGCCTCGCATCGTCCGATGTGGCCACGTTCGCCGCGCCGCACGCCGGTTCCGTGCTGAACCATGCTGAGGCCCGGCGGCGCGTGCTGGCCGCAGCGGCCGTGTTGGAAGGGCGTGGGCACCGGCCTGGTCTGCTCATCGCCGACCCCCAGTTCACCAGCGAGGGCATCCTCGACTCCCCGCCCGACTTCATGCATGGCCTGGTCGACGGAATCCAGGAGGCGGGCGGGCTCTTCCTCGCCGATGAGGTGCAGATCGGCTTTGGTCGCAGTGGCCCGCTGCTGTGGCGCTTCGCCACTCAGGGCATCACGCCCGACATCGTGACCCTTGGCAAGCCGATGGCGGCTGGACTGCCGGTCGGGGTCGTCATCACCCGGCGGGAGATCGCCGACGCCTTCCCGTACGAGTACTTCAGCACCTTCGCCGGAAGCCCCGTTGCCGGCGTGGCGGGCTGCGCCGTACTCGACGTCCTCGCCGATCGGCAGCTTCCGCAGCGCGCCGTCAGGGTCGGCGAGCACCTGCGCGCTCAGCTGCGTGAGTTGGCTGGCGAGCACCCCGTCATACACGCCGTACGCGGCATCGGGTTGATCGCCGGCGTGGACCTGCGCGAGTCCGCGCACGGCGGCGGGCGGGTATTCGCGGCGAACGCGGTCGAAGGCCTGCGGCGTCGGTTAGTGCTCGTCGGCGCGACCGGTCGAGGCGGAGACGTGCTGAAAGTGCGGCCGCCGCTCGTGTGGACCGAGGAGCACGCCGACCGGTTCGTGGCTGCGCTTCGGGCGGTGCTGAATAATCTGAGCGGCCGCTGACGACTCGACGCATCCATTCGCTGGACCGCGCGTACGGGATGCCGAACCATGGGTGTATGCGACCGCCACACGACTCCTGGTATGCCCGACCTGCCGCGCGCCGCTGGCGTTGTGCTGCACCGTCGCAGTTGGCGCGAGGGTTCCACGCCACGCTGCCTGGCTACCAGCCGACGCCGCTGGTCGACCTGCCCTCGGTCGCTGACGAGTTGGGCGTGGGGCGCGTCCTCGTGAAGGACGAGTCGGCACGGCTGCATCTGTCCGCTTTCAAAGTGCTCGGCGCTTCCTGGGCAGTGGTCCGGGTGCTCGCCCTGCGCGCGGGGCTGGCCGTGCCCACGACCCTCGACACGCTTCGGGACGCCGCGGCCCGCCGGCCCCTGACCCTGGTCACCGCGACCGACGGTAACCACGGTCGGGCGGTGGCGTGGATGGCGTCGCTGCTGGGAGCACGTGCCCACGTCGTGGTGCCGCACGTCATGTCCGAGCGAGCCGCCGACGCGATCGCCGCCGAAGGCGCGACCGTGGCGTGGGTCGCCGGGGACTACGACGAGGCGGTGAGACACGCCGCCGCGTGGGCATCCGATCGGGCGAACGCTGAGCTCGTGCAGGACGTCGCCTGGCCCGGCTACGAGGAGGTGCCCGGCTGGATCGTCGAAGGTTACGCCACGCTCCTCTTCGAGATCGATGACGGACTCGCCGCGCTCGGCATACCACGACCGGATCTGGTCGTGGTCCCGGTCGGCGTCGGCTCGCTCGCGCAGGCGGTCATCGCCCACTGTCGCAGCCGAACGATGAGCGGTGCGGCGGTGCTGAGCGTGGAACCGGCCACCGCGGCGTGTGTACTGGCCAGTCTGCTCTCGGGCGAATTGCGCTCGGTGCCGACTGAGGCCACGGTCATGGCCGGACTCAACTGCGGCACGCCGTCGAGCAGCGCATGGCCGTACCTTCGCGACGGTCTCGACGCCGCCATGGCTGTCATTGACTCTGAGGCGACCCAAGCGGTGGCCGACCTCGCGGCGCTGGGCGTGTCCTCGGGAGCGAGTGGCGCCGCCACGCTGGCCGGCGCCCGCGCCGCATTGACCGGGTCGACCGCTGGCGCCCGACGCGACGCGCTCGGCCTCGGCGAAGACTCAGTCGTCGTTCTGCTTAGTACGGAGGGAAGGCCACCATCATGACCGAGGCACCATCCGCCTCTCAGGTCCGGGTCAACCGCGACCGCCTCTGGCGCACGCTGATGGAACTCAAGGAGATCGGCGGCTACGCCGACGAGGCGACCGGGCTGCGTGGGGTGCGCCGGCTCTCGCTCACCGACGAGGACGCCCAGGCCCGCCGCCGCGTCGTGGCATGGATGGAGGAGGCCGGCCTGCAGGTCCGCGTCGACCGCATCGGCAACGTGTACGGCAGCCGTGCTGGCTCGGACCCATCCCTGCCGTGCGTTCTGATGGGATCGCACATCGACACCGTCGCAACCGGTGGCGCGTTCGATGGCACACTCGGCGTCCTCGGCGGTATCGAGGTCATTCGGACCCTCAACGAGCACAACGTCGCGACCAGACGCACCATCGAGGTCGGTTTCTTCACCGAGGAGGAGGGCGTCCGGTTCGGCACCGACATGCTCGGCTCCGCCGTCACCTCCGGTCGGCTCACCCTCGGCTACGCATTTGCCCTGGCAGACGACCACGGCGCCACGGTCGCCGAAGAACTGGTACGCATCGGATTCGACGGCGACGCGCACGAACGACGCCCCGTCCCGTACGCCTACATCGAGTGCCACATCGAGCAGGGGCCCATCCTGGCCGCGGCCGGTGTCGACATTGGCATCGTCACTGGCGTGCAGTCCATCTCGTGGCAGCGGCTCGACCTGCGGGGCGAGGCGGCCCACGCCGGTACCACCCCCATCGAGCACCGCGCCGACGCCGGATTGGCGGCCGCCATCGTCATCGTCGAGGTACGCCGCATGTGCGACTCGGGCGACTTCGGCCGCCTACGTGGAACCATCGGAAAATTCGCGCTACAACCCAGCCAAACCAATGTCATACCCGCAAGCGCGAGCCTCACCATCGACCTGCGCAACCCTGACGACGACGCGATGACCGCCGCCGAGGCCCACCTGCAGGCATTCATCGACACGCTGCCCGACAGGTGCGGGGTGACCGGCACGCTGCACCGCATGGCCAAGACAGCCGTCGTCCCCTTCGACGTTGACGTCCAGAAGCTACTCGGGGATACCGCCGACGACCTCGGACTCGGCTACGTCGCAACGATGTCCGGCGCCGGACACGACGCCCAGGAGATCGCCGCCATCTGCCCGACCGCGATGGTCTTCGTCGCCGGCGAACACGGCGGCATCAGCCACACGCCACGCGAATACTCCACTCCCACGGCCTGCGGCAATGGGATCGATGTGCTCGCCAATGCCATTATCCGGTTGGCCAACCAATGACTCCGGATGAGGACGTCGTCGAGTTGCTCCGCCAACTGGTGGCCATAGACTCGGTCAACCCGTCGCTCGTGGCCGACGCGGCCGGCGAACGGCACATCGCTGAACTCGTAGCACGGTGGGCGAATGGCGTGGGGCTCGCCGCCGAGATCATCGAGCCGGTCTCCGGTCGGCCGAGCGTCATCGTCCGCGGCGGCACGCGCGGACCCGGTCGCACGTTGCTGCTCTGCGGGCACCTCGACACCGTCGGAACCGCCGGCATGCGCGACCCATTAACCCCTCGCGTCGACGGCGACCGCATGTACGGACGCGGCACCTACGACATGAAAGCCGGACTCGCCGCCGCCCTCATCGCATGCCGCGACGCCACCGACGCAGGCATCACTGGCGAGGTCATCGTCGCGGCGGTCGCGGACGAGGAACACTCCAGCACCGGCGTCCAACACGCGCTTCAACATCTCACCGCCGACGCCGCCATCGTCACCGAACCCACCGAACTGGCCATCGCCACCGCCCACAAAGGCTTCGTCTGGACCGAGATAGAGGTCCAGGGCAAAGCGGCCCACGGATCACGCCCCCACCTCGGAGTCGACGCCATTCTCAAGACCGGGCCCATCCTCGTCGCCCTCAACGAGCTCAATGAACGGCTACGCAGCGCGGCTCATCCCACCCTGGGGCCGGCCACTCTGCACGCGTCCCTCATTACAGGCGGCATCGAGGAATCCACGATCCCCGACAGATGCCTGCTGACCGTCGAACGCCGTACTCTCCCAGGCGAGACAACGGCCGACGTCGGGCGCGAGATCACCGACCTGCTCGCGGCCTGTCGTGACGCAGACCCCGACCTCAACGCCATCAGCCGCACCACGCTGGCCAGGGAACCTTTCCAGATCGATCGTGACGCACCCATCGTGCATGCGCTGGAAGCAGCAACCCTTGCCACGCTAGGACAGCGCGCCCCCATCACAGGGATGAGCTACTGGGCAGACTCCGCGTTCATAGCCGCCGCCGGCATTCCCACAGTCCTGTTCGGCCCACCAGGCGACGGCGCCCACGCCGAGATCGAATGGGTGGATCTGCCCGGAACGATCGCCTGCGCACGCACGCTGACCGCCGCAGCGAGTACCTTCTGCTCCTGACAACGCCGGTGGTCGCGTTAGATGGTGTTCTGACGGATCCAGTCGCTGATGCGGTGGATCCCCGCGGTGGTCTCCTCCTGCGAGCGCCGATCATGACCTGCAGGTCATGATCGACGCGGTTTCGCGACGGCCAGCTCATGATCATAGCGATCTTGAAGAGCCGGGACGACTCGGTGGATCGTCATCAGGACGACGGCCATCATGAGGTACGCAGCGCCGGCTATGGCCATGCCGCTGCCAAGATAACCGAGTTTCAGCAGGCTTGGGCTCATCTCCTCGATCGGTGTACTCATGCGCGCAAACGTGTAGTCAAGCGCGATCCCACCGCTGAGGAGCAGTGCCACTCCCCCAAGCAGCGTCGCCGCCAATGACCAGCCGGGAACGTCGCGACTAGTCACGACGGCGCTCGGCTGTTGGACGAGGGTGAGGAGCAGCCCGGCTCCGGCGGACCAGCCACCGACGATGAGGTACGAGGCGACCACGTCACTGGGCCGGTGCCAGCCCGCCGAGAGCGTCGCGATACCCACGAGCGCCGCGTAGGTGGCTCCGACGAGACTCGCGACCCCGCGGGCGGCGGGCGGCAGGACGAGCACCAGACCGACTGCGAAGGCCGCGGCGGCGGTGGCGTGGCCGCTTGGAAGGCTGTTTCCTGCGGCGGCGCGCTCGGGGTCGACGCCGAAGTCAGTCCGCGCGATGACGTATCCCTTCAGCACGTACGTCGTCGCCACGGATCCCACGACCAGCACCACCGCCATGATTGCCAAGGAGTACCGCCGCCGGGCCAGTGCGATTAGCCCGATCACGACGAGGGCCAGCACCAGCGAGGCGACCGAGACGGCGTTGAGGGCCGTGTTGAGCGGGACCTCGAACCGGTCGCGACCGACCCAGTTACCCGTAAGCGCGACCGTGTCGAGCATCTGTCCGCGGATCGTGCCCAGGCTGTAGTGCACGCATACGATCAGCAGGCCCGCGTTGACGGATGTGAGTACCGCCAACCAGAGGGCGGTCGCGGGCTTCGGGCTTCGCATCGACCCACTCTAGATCCATTACGCGCTCCGCGACTGATGTCAGACGCAGGCAACAGGCACGGCGACGGGAAACGCGCAAAACGTCGTCTAGGTCGCACTCCATTCGACATCATGGGATGTCCGATTGATCGTCCTCATGATCACCCTTCTCGTGGCACCATGGAAGTGGCCCTCGTGCTGCAGCGCCGTGCCGGAGGGGGGTGCACAGCGGCTCATGACCTCCGACACGGACGCGCAACGCGCGCCCAGCCCCACCGTCGACAGGCCGGAGCGCCCGCGGCCCGGTCCGGTAAGACGCGTCCTGCGGGAGGCGCTGTCATGGCCGACCGCACTCGTCTGCCTGCTGTGCCTGGTCCTCGGCGTGCCGGCGACCATACTGCTGACTCCGGACCAAGACGTTGTGGTGGCGGGTCAGCACCTCTCCATCGGTGCTCGACCGCCGAGCCTGTCGATATCGGGCCCGGCGCAGCTTGTGCAGCTCGGCAACACGCAGCTGGACATCGCGCCGCTGCATGTTTATGGCCCACTGCGACCGCGGCTCACCCTCGGCCCGGTGCAGCGTAACGCCGCGGCGGCCGCCGCCCTCGAGCCCGGGAACGGGCACGACGTGCGGGAGGCCGCGGTCACCACAATCACCGATGGGTTCGTGCGGTGGTATGCATGGGCGGCGCTCATCCTGCTCGCGCTCACCGCGGCGGTGACAGCGGTCGCCTCGTGTGTACGGATGCTGGTTACCCTGCGCCGCCAGACGCGATCCGAGCACAGACCGCTAACGCCTGCGGAGATCTGGCATCGCAGCAGCGAGCAGATCCGCGGCATGACCATCGGCGCCGTCATCGTCACCATGCTGGGCTGGGGCGCGGCGGGAGCACTCGCCTACACCGGTGCCGTCAGTGGACTGGCGCAGGTCACGTCGTTGTCAGACCTGGTCGGCACGTACTACGTGACGCCCTCGCCCGTCGGGCCGACTGTGCACGGATACGTTGGGGCGGTGATCGGCGACTCGCGGGCTGCACGCGCGGGCGGCCCGTTGGTCGACGCCGCGACCGAGGACGACCGGGCCTGCGCCCGGAGCGCGGACTCGCTGGCGAACGAGATCGGCACGCTGATCTCTGCCCCGGTAGCCAACCTGGCGTGCACGGGAGCATCAATCACCGCGGGCCTGCGAGGCCCGCAGATTCAGGGCGGTCGGGTGCTGCCGCCCCAGGTGGGTCTGCTCAAGCAGATAGAGGGGCTCCGATTCGTGGTCGTTGTGATCGGCCCGAATGACGTCTCGTGGACCGACCAGCTGCGTTACTGCTACAGCGTCGCCAACTGCCAGGACAACCTGACCAGGGGCGAGTTCGGCTACCGGCTGGCCGCGTTCGACCGCGACTACGGCAATCTGCTCCACGACCTGAACGACCTGCCCGGCGGCCCCCAGATCATCGTCATGACGTCGTACGACGTCTTCACGCCCGACGCGACGTGCCCCGACGCTCGCGGGCCGCTCGGTACCGCCGGGCTCAACCCCGACAGCATCCGGCTCTTTGTTGACCGCACGAGGCAGCTGAATGACGTACTCACGGGCGGCGCGGACAAGTACGGCTACGACGTCGCCGAGCCTTCCGTGACACCGCTCTGTGAAGCCGGTGTGGACCAGCTCGGGCCCGACCTTCAGGGGCTCAATGACAGCAGCCCGTTCCATCCAACCGGAATCGGCATGATCCGCCTGGCGTCATCCATCGTGCGATCGATCGCGCCCGCCGAATGAACACCGCGTGCCACCGTGCGGGACAGATGTCCCGATCAGCCCCTGGGTGGGGAAGGTGACCTCGTCGATGTTGCCGGCACCGTAGAAGATGCTCCAGGACCGCGTGAAACCTGGAACTCGTACCACTCGTCGCAGCCAATGAGCACCTTGCGCAGGCGCCGCTGTGTCGATGTCCATTCGCCGACGAAGAAGACGAAGCCGTTCTTCATAGTTGAACGCAAACCAGGCTTACCTGACATCTTCTGTCAGCGAGTGTCGACCCGCCTTCCCTGACCCAGCTCGCCGATCAAAGGCTGGCTCGTCGCGCTCACAACAGTGATGACGACCTTGCCGCGGGCGTGGCCCTCTTGCACATACCGAACGGCATCGGGGACTTCGCTCAGCGGGTACGTCCTGTCGACGACGGGCGCGACCTTGCCGGCCTCAATGAGCTCCTTCATGACGACCAGGTCGTCGTGGCTATCCGTGTGGATGCGGATGCGCAGCTTCTGGCGTACGACGAGCGACAGGACGAGCGCCCTGATCCAACGATCCACACCCATGAGCCAGGGGCCACCGGATCCTCCGACGATCACCAGAGTCCCGCGCGGGCGTAGTGCGCGACGGCAGTCCGATAAGGTCGGATTCCCCTGAATGTCGAGGATGAGGTCGTAACGCTGGCCCCTGTCGGCGAAGTTTTCGTGGGTGTAGTCGACGACGTCATCGGCGCCGATGGACCGGACCATGTCCATCTTGGCCGTGCTGCAGACGCCGGTGACGTCCGCTCCGTACGACTTCGCAATCTGCACGGCGAAGGTACCCACGCCTCCCGATGCTCCGTGTACCAGGACCTTCTGCCCAGGCTCGATCTGCGCCTGGTCGCGCAGGCCTTGGAGGGCGGTGAATGCCGAGATGGGTACGGCCGCGGCTTCTTCCATCGTCAGGTTGGCCGGCTTAAGCGCTAGCTGGTTCTCGGGGACGGACGCAAACTCGGCAAAGGAGCCGCTGCACCAGCCGAACACCTCGTCGCCGGGTCGAAACGCCTCCACGTCCTTGCCGGTTGCCTCGACGCGGCCTGCGAGTTCCAACCCCGGGACGCGGTTCTTTGGCCTGCGAAGACCGGTCACGATGCGCGCGATGTACGGAAGGCCTCGCAGTAGGTGCCAATCGTCACCAGCGAGAGGAGCCGCGTGAACCCGCACGAGCACCTCGCCATCCCCGACCGCCGGCTTGGGAATCTCTTGAAGTTCAAGGACGTCAGCGGGCGCGCCGTACCTGTCTTGGACGCTCGCCTTCATAGCAGCTCCTATGTAAAACAAAGTTGACATGCACTAACGTAAGGCAACGCTGACATTGTGTCAAGTTTTCTTAACTCCCGCGTGCGCGGCGTACCCGTCATCACGCCTCGAGGTAGGCCGTAGGGGGTTTGATGCCGCAGTGGTTGAACTGCTGGACAGCCAAGACTGAGATGGGCACCCCGGCACCGTCAACAGGTACCGCCCAAAGCGAGCGTGGTGCAGAGTGGGGTGGGGCACGCATGAGCCAACAGGAAGGCGGCCCGGAAGGGGAAGAGTCATGAGCGGGGTTCGGGTGTTGGTCGGCACGCGCAAGGGCGCGTTCATCGTGACGTCGACCGGCAAGCGCAAGAACTGGAAGGTGAGTGGGCCGCACTTCGGCGGCTGGGAGATCTACCACGTTAATGGTTCACCGGCCGACCCGGATCGGCTGTTTGCGTCGCAGTCCTCCGGATGGTTCGGCCAGGTGATCCAGCGGTCGGACGATGGCGGCAAGACGTGGGAACCCGCCGGCAATGAGTTCGCGTACGAGGGCGAGGTCGGCGACCACCTGTGGTACGACGGGAAGCCGCGCCCGTGGGAGTTCAAGCGGATCTGGCATTTCGAGCCGTCGCCGGATGACCCCGACACGGTGTATGCGGGTGCCGAGGACGCCGCGATCTTCCGCTCGACCGACGGCGCCAAGACCTGGCAGGAGCTGCCCGGACTGCGCACCCACGAGTCCGGGCCGCGCTGGCAGCCGGGCGCCGGAGGTATGTGCCTTCACACGATCATCCTGGATCCGGTGAACAAGGACCGGATGTTCGTCGCGATCTCGGCGGCCGGTGTCTTCCGCACCGATGACGCCGGCACGTCGTGGCAGCCGATCAACCAAGGGCTGCGATCAGAGGGGATTCCCGACCCGAACGCCGACGTGGGTCACTGCGTGCACCGCATTGCCCTGCACCCGTCCCGGCCGGACGTTCTGTTCATGCAGAAGCACTGGGACGTGATGCGCAGCGACAACGCTGGCGAGTCTTGGCGCGAGATCAGCGGTGACCTGCCGACGGACTTCGGATTCCCGATCGCGGTCCACGCGCATGAGCCGGAGACGATCTACGTCGTACCGATCAAGAGCGACTCCGAGCACTACGTGCCCGAGGGAAAGCTGAGGGTCTACCGAAGCCGCACCGGCGGTGACGAATGGGAGCCGCTGACCACCGGCCTGCCGCAGGCCAACTGTTATCACAACGTGTTGCGTGACGCCATGGCGGTCGACTCGCTGGACCCATGCGGTATCTACTTTGGTACGAGCGGTGGTCAGGTGTACGGCTCGGCCGACGGGGGCGACACCTGGGCACCCATCGTGCGGGATCTGCCCGCCGTACTCTCCGTGGAAGTCCAGGCACTGCCATGATTCGCGTTGTGCTGCCCGCACACCTGAAGAACCTCGCCCGGGTCTCGGGCGAGTTACGGCTCGAGGTGACCGGGTCGGTCACCCAACGCCTGGTGCTCGACGTTCTGGAGGCCCAGTACCCGATGCTGCGCGGAACGATCCGCGACCGCCAGAGCGGAAATCGCCGCGCGTTCGTCAGGTTCTTCGCGTGCGAGGAGGACCTGTCCAACGAGTCGCCGGATGCGCCACTGCCCGACCGAGTCGTCAAGGGCGAGGAACCGCTCCTCATCGTGGGCGCCATGGCCGGCGGCTAGTGCCGAGCGCGACGGCACGGCCACGC
>Ga0209889_1000465_pt1 | contig 11179 bp, 10 predicted proteins | sample GWRWN1_0_10_FD_187233 | JGI IMG/M metagenome (GOLD analysis project Ga0209889, IMG submission 187233) | Riverbed sediment microbial communities from areas with no vegetation in Columbia River, Washington, USA - GW-RW N1_0_10 (SPAdes)... | ecosystem: Environmental > Aquatic > Freshwater > River >... | reverse complement strand
TCATCGACGAGATTGCGAACCCGCGTCCGATCAGCGTCGGCGAGCACTTCACGGGCACCGTGGTCAACACGACGACGTTCGGTGCGTTCGTGAACCTGGTGCCGGGGCGCGACGGCCTGATCCACATCTCCAAGCTCGGCAAGGGAAAGCGGATCGCCAACGTCGAGGACGCGGTCAAGGTCGGCGACACGATCGAGGTCGAGGTCCAGGACATCGACGATCGCGGGAAGATCTCGCTCAGGCCCGTTGGCGAGGAGTGGGCGATCCCCGAGGGGATGGAGCAGGAGGCGCAGGACCGGCCTCCGCGTCGCGATCGCGACCGCGATCGCCGGCCGCGCGACCGCGACCGACGCCCACGGGACCGCGCGCGCGAACCGCGCGATCCCGCGTAGCCGATGTCGATCGGACGCACGGAGTTCACCTCCGGCCTGCGCGTCGTCACCGAGCGGATGCCCGGCGTCCGCTCGGTGGCGCTCGGCTTCTGGGTCCTCGCCGGCTCACGCGACGAGCCCCCGCCGATCTCCGGCTCGAGCCACTTCCTCGAGCACCTGCTGTTCAAGGGGACCAAGACCAGGAGCGCGCGCGACATCGCCGAAGCGTTCGACGCGGTCGGGGGCGAGGTGAACGCGTTCACGGCCAAGGAGTACACGGCGTTCTACGCCCGGGTACGCGACCGCGACGTGCCGATGGCCGTCGACCACCTCTCGGACATGCTGCAGCACTCGGTCCTTCGAAGCGCGGACCTTGAGGCCGAACGGCAGGTGATCCTCGAGGAGATCAACCAGCACGAGGATGACCCCGACGACCTGGTCCACGACCTGTTCACCGAGACGCTCTGGCCGGGGCATCCGCTCGGACGGCCGATCCTGGGCACGAAGCAGAGCATCCGGGGCGCCGGGCGCGACCAGGTCCGGCGCTTCTACCGCAAGCACTATGTTCCCGGGAACGTGGTCGTCGTGGCCGCCGGCAACCTCCGCCACGAGTCCTTGTTGGATCTCGTGGCCGAGCGGATGGACCCGGGCTCGGTGCGTGCTCAGGGCCCGAGCGCCTGGAACCTGCGGACGGCCGGCGACGCCCCGAGCCCGTCGGGCCGTTCGCTCGTCAAGAAGCGGAAGACCGAGCAGGCCCACATCTGCATCGGGACGAGCGGGCTGTCCCGGACCGATCCGGACCGGTTCGCGCTGGGGGTCGTGAACACCGCCCTGGGCGGCGGGATGAGCTCGCGCCTGTTCCAGGAGATCCGAGAGAAGCGCGGGCTCGCCTACAGTGTGTACTCGTACCACGCGATGTACGCGGAGGCCGGGGTGTTCTGCGCCTACGCCGGTACCACGCCCGGGCGCGCGAAGGAGGTCCTCGCGATCATGCGGGCCGAGCTCGAGGACGTGGCCAACAAAGGTCTCGGTCCCGACGAGTTCGAGCGCGCGAAGGGCCACATGAAGGGCTCGCTCGTACTGTCGCTCGAGGACCCGGGTGGGCGCATGTCGCGCATCGGCAAGTCCGAGATCGGGCACGGCGAGATCCTCACGGTGAACCAGCTCCTCGGGCGCATCGAGGCGGTGACGGCCGAAGACGCGGCACGCGCGGCCGAACGGGTACTCTCGCAGCCGATGACGGTGACCGTCCTCGGCCCCTTCTCGAGCAAGGACGCCATCGCGTGATCCGTGTCGGCGTGATCGGCGCGTGCGGCCGCATGGGGTTGATGGTCTGCCGGGCGCTGGCCGATGCAGAGGACTTCGCGCTCGTCGCCGCGATCGACCGCTCGAAGATTGGGCAGCAGATCGGGCAGATGATCGGCCACCCCGAGATCGACGCTCCGGTCTCGGACGAGCTCGAGCGGCTGCTCGAGGCGAACGCGGAGGTCGCGATCGACTTCACCCACCCGGAGGTCGTCATGGACGACATCCGCTGGTGCATCTCGCACGCCGTCCATGTCGTCGTCGGCACCACCGGGATCTCGCCGGTGAACCTGCAGGAGATCGAGAAGCTCCTCTCGGACGAGGGCCATGAGTCCAACGTGATCGTGGCTCCGAACTTCGCGCTCGGCGCCGTGCTGATGCAGCGGTTCGCCGCCCAGGCCGTTCGGTACCTGCCCGCCGTCGAGATCATCGAGCTCCATCACGATCAGAAGGCGGACGCGCCCTCCGGCACCTCCGTCGCCACGGTGCGGCGGATCCAGGAGGAGCGGGGCGACGGCTGGCGTGGCCCGCTCGGCGAGTCGTTCGAAGGCGTTCGGGGCGGGGACGTCGACGGGATCCGGGTGCACTCCATCCGGTTGCCCGGGTTGGTGGCGCACCAGGAGGTGATCTTCGGCGGGCAGGGGCAGACGCTCACGATCCGTCACGACTCGACCGACCGATCGTCGTTCATGCCCGGGGTGCTCATGGCCGCTCGTGCCGTGATGATCCGGCCGGGACTCACCGTCGGGCTCGAGCCGCTCCTCGACCTGCCGCCGCTGCCCTGACCCGGTGAGACGGGTCGCGTGCGTCTTCGCGCATCCCGACGACGACACGTACGGCGTCGCCGGCAGCCTCGCGCTCCACGCGAACGATGAGCTCCAGCTCACGGTGATCATGGCGACCAGCGGTGGGGCCGGCCGCATCGCCGACCCGTCGCTCGCGACCCGCGAGACCCTCGGCCGGGTGCGCGAGGCCGAGGATGTCGCGTCGTGGAGGGCGCTCGGCTTCGACCCCGACGTGCGGTTCCTGCGGCACCCCGACAGGGGACTCGCTCGGATCCCGCGCGAACAGCTCGTGCTCGAGGTGCGGGAAGTGCTCGAGGAGACCGCCCCCGAGGTTGTCGTCACGTTCGGCCCCGACGGCATCACGGGTCACGAGGACCACGTCGCGATCGGCGCCGTCGCGACCGAGGCGTTCCAGGCGACGCGGACGTCTTCGAGCGGACAGGCCTTCTCGAGGCTGCTCCACAACGTCGTCCCGCAGAGCTCGCTCGACCGCCTGAACGAGCTCTTCCGCGAGCGCGGGCTCGAACCGATGGATCCCACGCAGCCGTTCATGCCTCGCGGCGTGCCGGATCGGACGATCGGCGTCCGCGTGGATTGCTCGAGCGTGTACGAGCGCAAGCTCGATGCCATCCGGTGCCACAAGACACAGGCCGAGCTCGAGGACGTCCCGTACGACCTGTGGCCGGAGATGCTCTCGACCGAATCGTTCACGGTGGCCTGGCCCGAACCGCGACCGCGCGACCCCGTCCTCGCCGACCTCTTCGAGGGGCTGCCGAGCCCGTAAGCTCGTCGGGTGGACCTGCAGATCCGAACGATCTCCGAGCAGGAACTCGTCCCGTTCATCATCGCCGCTTCGACCGCGTCCGGTGAGGCGTCGAGCGACGCCGAGATCGAGCGTGAACGGAGGATGGCGGAGCCGGAACGGAACATGGCCGCGTTCGACGGACCGGGCATCGTCGGGACGTCTTCGGTGTTCACGATGCCGATGTCGTGCCCCGGTGGCGAGATCGACGTCGGCTTCCTGACCAGTGTGGGGGTCCTACCGACGCACCGGCGCCGGGGGATCAACACCGAGCTCATGCGCCGGCAGCTCGACGACGCACACGACCGGGGCGAGCTCGTCTCGGTCCTGTACGCATCCGAAGGAGGGATCTACGGCCGGTACGGGTATGGGCTCGGCACGCTCGGTCTGGTGATCGAGATCGAGACCGCGCGTTCCGCGTTCGTCCGTGGCTACGCTCCGTCCGGATCGATGCGCCTGGTCGACCGGCAGGAAGCCGTGAAGCCGATCCTCGCCATCAACGGGTCCACGCGTCTGGACCGGCCGGGGATGATCCAGCTGGACGAACGACGACTGGACTACGTGGTCAGTCATGAGCACGGTGAGGAGAAGGAGCGGCCGACGTTCTTCGCCCTCCACGAGGACGACGGCGGCGTGGATGGGTTCGTCACGTACAAGATCACGCAGGATTGGCCCCAGGGATACTCGCGGTCGACGCTCGACGTTCGCGACCTGCAAGCCACCAACGCGCCGGCCCACGCCGATCTGTGGCGGTTCGTCCTCGACGTGGACCTGATCGAGCGGGTCGAGGCGTGGAGCCGCCCGCTCGACGAGCCCCTGCTCCATCTGGTGCGGGAACCGAGGCGACTCCACGCGAGGATGATCGACAACCTGTGGGTGCGCCTCGTCGATCTCGAAGGGGCCCTGCGGGCCCGGCGGTACGCCACCGACGGACGCCTGGTCGTGCGGATCGCCGATGCGTTCTGCCCGTGGAACGAGGGCCGGTTCGAGCTCGAGGTGTCGGAGGGGAACGCAACCGTCGCGCGGAACCCTGGAGCGAAGGCAGACCTCGCATGCACCGTGAACGAGATCGGCGCCGTCTACCTGGGCGGAACGACGTTCCGGCAGCTCCGTCGTGCCGGCCGCGTGGAGGAGCTGGCCGATGGCTCGCTGGCCAGGGCCGACGCGATGTTCGGCTGGGATCCGGCTCCCTGGTCGCCCTACGACTTCTGATCGCCGGTCACCCGACGATCCCCCGGGCGATCAGCCACACGCCGAGCGCGCCCATCGCGATCGCAAGCACGTCGCCGACGATCCGGAGGAATCGGTCGCTCACCCGATGGGCTCCGGCGCCCAGGAGCACCATCGCCGAGTCCATCAGGGAGACGCCGATCAGGAGCGCGATCACCGTGACGACCGCGAGCCCGCGACCGCCCTCGTCGACGGCGCTCGCGACGACGGCGGTGCCGGTGGTCGCGAGGAACACGTAGACCCCAGGGTTCAGCAGGACGGCGACGATCCCTCGAACGCTCGGATGCAGACCCACGCGAGGATCGTCGACGACCTGCGGGCGCCGGCTCTCGCGGATCGCGTCCACCGCCAGGAACACGAGGAACGCGCCACCGATCACCTTCACCACGCGCAGGAACGTCTCGCCGGGCTCGAGCGAGGACAATCCCGCCGCGAGCAGCAGCATCATCAGGCCGAACGTCGCGTTCGCACCGGTCATCGCGCGCAGACCCCGGCCCGCGCCGCCGCGCGACGCCTCGGAGAACAGCAGCAGCTGCACGGGGCCGGGCGAGGCGCCCAGCGCCACGCCGAGGCCGAACGCCGCCAGCGGGATCGAGACGTCCACGCCGCTTACCGGAGCCGGAGCTCGCCGAACTCGACCGTTGCCTCGTCGTCCGCCTTCGACAGCAGGACGCCCTCGCATTCGACGAGCGGCTCGATCTCGGCCGCGGTGAGCCCGAGCACCGCCCGCTCGATCAGCGGTGTGTGCGAGATCGCGAGCCCGCGTTCGCCCTCCGGCACGGCGTCGAGCAGCGCCGCGACGACGCCGGCCATCGCGAGCGGCGTCCCGTCGTTGTCCTCCGCGGCCAGACCCGGGACGACGGCGTGCGCCGGGAGCTGTTCGCCCAGACCACGCAAGAGCCACGCGACGGTCTCGGCCGCCCGCTGGGCGGGAGAGACGAACACCACCGAGTAGCCGCCCGCGAGCGTCGCGCCCACCGACTGCGCCTGCGCGCGGCCCTGCTTGGACAACCGGTCGGCCGCCGGGTCGCGGTGCGCGTGGCGTCGTAGTTCGAGCGTCCTCACCCGGGTACTTCCTCCTTCGGCGGTCGTGTAGCATGCCGCGACCCATGAAGCCTACCGGTCGTGTCGTCGTGCTCCTGCTTCTCGCGATCGCGCTCGGGGCTTGCACCGGAGACGATGGCGACGCTACCGCACCGAGCGGACCGAGCCCCACGAGCGACGTTCCGACACCGGCCCAGACCTTCACCGGCGCTCCCGGCACCGCGGTCTACGAGTACGCGAACGAGGGCCTGGTGGTGACGCTCGAGCTCGACGGGAGCGAGGGATCCCTGGAGGTCGACAACGGGTCCACCAACGATCTCGATCCGCCCGACGTCTACGTCGAGGACGCGGTCGACGGCCACGAGGTCGACGGTGAGGTCGTGAACAGCGCCCCCGTGGCGGCCGGCGAACGCGCGACGTTCGACGTGACGCTCGACGGCGTCACGGTCGACGACATCGGGCTGCTGGTCCTGCTATTCGGGGCGGACAACTACGGCGCGTTCGTCCGAACGGCGTAGCGATCGCGCTACTCGGTCCGACTGATGGGCTCGGCCTCACCGGCGGCCACGCGCGCGAGGACGAACAGCGCGTCCGACAGGCGGTTCAGGTAGCGGAAGGCGTCCTCGTTCACGACGCCGCCCGACTCTCGGAGCTCGACCACGCGCCGTTCCGCGCGGCGGATCACGCTCCGGGCGACGTCGAGCGACGCTGAGACCGGGTTCGCACCCGGCACGATGAATGCGTTCGGTAGGGGATGGGATGCGACGAGCTCGTCGATCCGGGTCTCGAGCCGCGTCACCATCTCGGGCGAGACGAGCGAGACACCCGGTTCGAGCCTGCTCCGGCCGTCTGGGTTGGTCGCCAGATCGGCACCGACGACGAAGAGCTCGCGTTGGAGTTCGAGCAACTCGTCGCCAAGCCCATCGTCCCGCGCGTCTGCCCTCGCGACTCCGATGAGGGCAACCGCTTCGTCGATCGTGCCACATGCCTCGGGGACGAGATCTGCTTTGGAAACCCGGCCTCCATAGAGCAGCCCCGTCGTCCCGTCGTCCCCGGTCTTGGTGTAGATGCGCGGCATGCTGGCTAGGATAGCGGCGGCATGTCGCCCGAACGGCTGGTTGGGAACGGACCGGGCGAGCCCCGAACAGGAGCCGCAGGAGATGCCGGAGGCACGAGCGATGCCCCTTCCGCACCTGCAAGACGTTGCTCGACACCCTCCCGACACCCTTGGTCGACATGTGCAACATGTGGCAGATGTGGTTATCGTGCGGACCGTGAAACACCCCGCACCGAAGTGAGGAGGCATCATGGCCGGTAGGTTCGGGGCGGTCGTCACCGCCATGGTCACACCCTTCCGCGACGATCACGCGCTCGACGTGGACGCGGCGCGATCGCTCGCAGCGCACCTGTACGAGCGAGGTTCCGACTCCCTGGTGATCGCCGGGTCGACGGGCGAGTCGCCGACCCTGACGCACCGGGAGAAGCTCGATCTGTTCGAGGCCGTCATCGACGTCGCGAAGGGCAACGGCAAGGTCCTGTGCGGCACCGGCACGTACAACACCGCGGAGACGCTCGAGCTGTCGCGAGAGGCCGAGGAGCTCGGCGCCGACGGGCTGCTACTCGTCACGCCGTACTACAACAAGCCGCCGCAGCGGGGACTGCTCGAGCACTTCACGCAGGTGGCCAACGCCGTGTCCATCCCGGTGGTCGCGTACAACATCCCCGGGCGAACCGGCACGCGGATCGAGCACGACACGCTGCTCCGGATCGCGGAGGTCCCGAACATCGTCGGCGTGAAGGACTCGACGGGAGACTTCCAGTGGATCTCGAAGCTGATCTCGGAGGCGCCGCCCGACTTCGAGGTCTACAGCGGCGACGACTGGGCGACCTTCGGGTACATGTGCCTCGGCGCGGTCGGCGTCGTGTCGGTCGCCGGGCACCTGGTCGGCGGGCGGATCCGCCAGATGTGCGACCTGATCGAGACCGGCGACATCCCGGCGGCGCGCAAGATCCACGAGGAGCTGACACCGCTGTTCAACGCGCTGTTCATCACGTCCAACCCGATCCCGGTCAAGACCGCGCTCGAGATGGTCGGCCTCCCGGTCGGCCCGCCGCGGCTCCCGCTCGTGCCGGCCACGGCTGAGGAGCGCGAGCGGATCCGCAAGGCCCTGGTGGATGCCGGGCTCATCTGAATCCGGCGGGCCCGCGCGCGTCGTCTTCCTGGGAGGCGTCGGTGAGGTCGGGCGGAACATGGCGTGCGTCGAGCTCGACGACCGCATCCTGATCGTCGACGTCGGTCTGTCCTTCCCGCACGCCGAGATGCCCGGCATCGATCTCGTCCTCCCGGACTTCGAGTACGTACGGGAGCGGTTCGACGACGTCGAGGCCATCGTGCTGACGCACGGGCATCAGGATCACATCGGTGCGCTCCCCTACCTGCTCCGCGACTACGACGGACCACCGCTGCCCGTCCACGGGACGGCGTTCACGCTCGCGCTCTTGGAGGGCCAGCTCGAGGAGCACGAGGTCCGGGACCGCGCCGAGTTCCGGCAGGTGATGCCCGGCGAGGCCGCGATCGCGGGGCCGTTCTCGATGCGGTTCCTCCGCGTGACGCACTCGATCCCGGACGGGATGGCGGTCGTGATCGACACGCCCTACGGCTCGATCCTGCACACCGGCGACTTCAAGATCGATCAGACGCCCCTGGACGGCCGCGCCACCGACCTGCACGCGCTCGCGGAGGAGGCGGGTCGAGGCGTCCACCTGCTGCTGAGCGATTCGACCAACGCCGAGGAGGCGGGCTACACGGACAGCGAACGGAGCGTCGGGCCGGTGCTCCAGGACATCATCGCCCGGGCACCGCAGCTCGTCGTGGTCGCCTGCTTCTCGAGCCACATCCATCGGATCCAGCAGGTCGTGAACGCGGCCCGAGGCGACGAGCGCGTGGTCGCGTTCCTTGGCCGCTCGATGCACCAGAGCGTCGAGGCCGCCCGTAGGCTCGGGATCCTGCACGTTCCCGAGACCGACGTGATCCCGATCGAGGAGGTCGAGCATCGGGATCCGTCGCGGGTCGTCGTGATCTGCACGGGGTCGCAGGGCGAGCCGTTCTCCGCGCTCAGCCTGATGGCGGCGCGCGAGCACAAGTGGGTGAAGCTCAAGGAGGGCGACAACGTCGTCCTGTCCTCGAGCCTGATCCCCGGCAACGAGCCAGCGATCCACCGCGTGATCGACGGGCTGTACCGCACCGGCGCCGACGTGTTCCACCTCCCGGCCTACCCGGTGCACGCGAGCGGTCACGCCGCCGCCGAGGAGCTCCGGCTGATGCTCTCGCTCGTGCGGCCGCGATGGTTCATCCCGATCCACGGCGAGCGCCGACATCTGTCGCACCACGCGAAGATCGCGACCGAGGTCGGCATCGCGGCCGACCACGTCCTGATCTGCGAGGACGGAGACATCGTCGACGTCGGGGAGAAGGTGGAGGTCGTGGGCCGGGCTCCGGCCGGCATGACCTTCGTCGACGGCCTGGGTATCGGCGACGTCGGCGAGGTGGTCCTGCGCGACCGGCGCAAGCTCTCGGGGGATGGCGTCGTGGTCGTCGTCGTGGCCGTCGACGCCCACCACGGGCAGGTGCTCTCGGGCCCGGACATCGTGAACCGCGGGTTCGTGTTCGACGAGACCTCCCGCGACATCCTTGAAGAGGCGCGGGAACGCGTCATGCTTTCCCTGAAAGACAGCGCCGAGGCCGAGGTGGTCGACCGCGGGATGCTCGAGCAGAACATCCGGCGGGTCCTCGGCAAGTTCTTCTACGAGGTCACGCAGCGCAAGCCCGTGATCCTGCCCGTGATCGTGGAGGTGTAGTGGCGAGGACGACGAAGGGCCGCGGCCAAAGGACGAAGAAGCGGCCCTCGGTCAGGAGCCACCTCCGTCCCTGGGCCCGCGATGCCCTCGGGATCGGTCTCGTCGTGCTCGCGCTCCTCGCGGTGCTCGGGCTCTGGTTCGGGTCGGCAGGGCCGGTCGGGCGGGGGCTGGACTGGCTCCTGCACGCCACGTTCGGGATCGCGGCGGTGGTCTTCCCGATCCTCGCGCTGTACTGGGGGTTGATGCTGCTCCGCGGGTCGGCCGAGCAGGACCGCCTACGGATGTTCATCGGGTTCGCGATCGCGGCGGTCGGGGTGCTCGCGCTCATCTCGCTGTGGCAGGGCAACCCGCGGCCGTTCGGCGGATACGACCGGGTGAGCGGCGCGGCCGGTGTCGTCGGCGCCCTGGCGTCGTGGCCGCTCGGCAAGCTCGTGTCCGGGATCGGCGTCGCCATCGTGTGGGGCGGGGCCGTGCTCCTCGGGCTCCTGATCTTCACCGGCACGCCGTTGTCGGCGATCTGGGATCGGATCGCGGAGGCCTTCTCCCGCGACGAGGTCGATGCAGACGAGGAAGAGGAAGAGGAGGAGGCCCTCGAGGACGACGAAGAGGAAGAGCTCGTCGAACCCAAGGTCGTCGACGGGAGCGAGGACTTCTCGCTGCTGGAGCTCTCCGAGGATCAACGGGAAGACGAGCTCGGGCCGATCGAGGTCCCCGAGCTCGTGCGGCCGTCCGGGAACGGACCGTACGAGCTCCCACCGCTCGAGCTGCTCCGAACGTCGCCGCCGTCGGCCTCCAGCGAACGCGACGAGGAGCACCAGAAGGCCGCGCTCGAGCGCACCTTCCACACCTTCGGCGTGCCGGCGCATGTCGTGGCGGCGCATCGCGGGCCGACGGTCACGCTCTACGAGGTGGAGGTCGAGGCCGGCACCAAGGTCAACAAGGTGCTGTCGCTCGCCGACGACATCGCGTACGCGCTCGCGACGCCCGACGTGCGGATCATCGCGCCGATCCCGGGTCGCTCCGCGATCGGCGTCGAGGTGCCGAACAAGGTCCGCGACTTCGTGATGCTCGGCGACATCCTGCGCTCGAAGACGGCGGTCGACGACGAGCACCCCTTGTCCGTCGCGCTCGGCAAGGACGTGCACGGGCGAGCGCAGCTCGTGAACCTCACCCAGATGCCGCATGTGCTGATCGCCGGCGCGACCGGCGCCGGCAAGTCGAGCCTCATCAACTCGTTCATCACGTCGATCTTGATGCGCGCCGACCCCGACGAGGTCAAGCTCGTGCTGGTCGACCCCAAGCGCGTCGAGCTGGTGCATTTCTCCGACCTACCGCACCTGCTGGTTCCCGTGATCGTGCATCCGAAGCGGGCCGCCGAGGCGCTCGCCTGGGTCGTACGCGAGATGGAGCAGCGCTACGAGCTGCTCGCGATGGTGGGTGTGCGCGACATCGACAGCTACCGCGTAGGCATGGACGAGGAGACGCTCCGGATCCCGCCCGGACAGGAGGACCGGGTCGTCGACTTCCCGTACCTAGTGGTCGTGATCGACGAGCTCGCCGACCTGATGATGATCGCCCCCCGCGACGTCGAAGACGCGATCTGCCGGATCGCCCAGATGGCTCGAGCGGTCGGGATCCACCTGGTCGTCGCGACCCAGCGACCGAGCGTCGACGTCGTCACGGGTCTGATCAAGGCGAACATCCCGAGCCGCATCGCGCTCATGACCTCGAGCCAGGCCGACTCGCGCGTGATCTTGGACATGAACGGCGCCGAGAAGCTGGTC
>Ga0209889_1000462_pt1 | contig 11189 bp, 9 predicted proteins | sample GWRWN1_0_10_FD_187233 | JGI IMG/M metagenome (GOLD analysis project Ga0209889, IMG submission 187233) | Riverbed sediment microbial communities from areas with no vegetation in Columbia River, Washington, USA - GW-RW N1_0_10 (SPAdes)... | ecosystem: Environmental > Aquatic > Freshwater > River >... | reverse complement strand
CGCGCGGCTGCCGACTCCACCCGCGGCGGGCGCGGCCGCTCCCGCCGGCGACGCCAACCAGGAGGACGCGGTACGGCGGCTGCGGCTGAGGTTGTGGATCAGCGTCGCCCTCGCCGTGCCCGTCGTCGCAATGGCCATGGTGCCGGTGTTGCAGTTCACCAACTGGCAATGGCTGTCCGCCATCCTCGCGGCGCCGGTAGTCGCCTACGGCGGGTGGCCGTTCCACAAGGCCGCCTGGACCAACCTGCGCCACGCGGCGGCCACAATGGACACCCTCATCTCGATCGGCACCCTTGCGGCGTTCGCGTGGTCGATGTACGCCTTGTTCCTCGGCACCGCCGGGCAGCCAGGCATGACACACCCCTTCACCCTCACTATCGAGCGAACCGCGGGCACCGACAACATCTACCTGGAGGTGGCGGCCGGGGTCACCGCGGCGATCCTGGCCGGACGCTACTTCGAGGCACGGGCAAAGCGGCGTGCTGGCGCGGCGCTTCGGGCGCTGCTGGAGCTTGGCGCGAAGGATGTGGCGGTGCTGCGGGACGGGCGCGAGGTGCGCGTTGCGACCGACGCGCTCACAATAGGCGACCGGTTCGTGGTCCGGCCCGGGGAGAAGATCGCCACCGACGGCGTAGTCGAGGACGGTGCCTCCGCGGTCGATGCCAGCATGCTCACCGGTGAGTCGGTGCCGGTCGAGGTCGGTCCCGGCGACGCGGTCGCCGGGGCGACGGTCAACGCCGGGGGCCGGCTGGTGGTGCGCGCTACAAGGGTCGGCGCCGACACCCAGCTGGCGCAGATGGCCCGGCTGGTGGAGGAGGCACAGAGCGGCAAGGCCGAAGTGCAGCGGTTGGCCGACCGGGTCTCCGCCATCTTCGTACCGATCGTCATCGTCCTCGCCGTCGCCACGCTCGGGTTCTGGCTCGGCAACGGAGGGGCGGCCGGGGCGGCGTTCACCGCCGCGGTCGCGGTGCTCATCATCGCCTGCCCGTGCGCGCTGGGCCTCGCCACTCCGACGGCGCTGCTGGTCGGCACCGGCCGCGGCGCCCAGCTGGGCATCCTCATCAAGGGCCCCGAGGTGCTCGAGTCCACCCGGCGGGTGGACACAGTGGTGTTGGACAAGACCGGCACCGTGACTACCGGGCGGATGGCATTGGTCGACGTGGTGACCGCCGAGGGAGTCGACCAGGACCTGGCGCTGCGGCTGGCTGGCGCGCTCGAGCACTCCTCCGAGCATCCGATCGCCGTCGCGATCGCGGCCGACGCCCGGGAGCGGTTCGGGGAGCTTCCGCCGGTCACTGACTTCGCCAACCTGGAGGGGCTGGGTGTGTCCGGTGTGGTCGATGGCAGGGCCGTGCTGGTCGGCCGTCCCCGCCTGCTCGCCGACCGCGGCCACCGGCTGCCGGCGGTGCTTGCGGACGCGGTCGAGGCGGCCGAGGCGCACGGCCGCACCGCTGTCGCGACCGGGTGGGACGGCGCCGTACGCGCGGTGCTGGTGGTCGCCGACACGGTCAAACCCACCAGCGCGCAGGCGGTATGTGAACTGCGCGACCTCGGCCTGACCCCGATCCTGCTCACCGGCGACAACACCGCGGCCGCACGCTCCGTCGCCGCGCAGGTCGGCATCGACGACGTGATCGCCGAAGTGCTTCCGGCCGACAAGGTCGACGTGGTCAAGCGGCTACAGGCTGACGGCAAGGTGGTCGCTATGGTCGGCGACGGCGTCAACGACGCCGCTGCGCTCGCCCAGGCCGATCTCGGCCTGGCCATGGGCACCGGCACCGACGCAGCGATCGAGGCCAGCGACCTGACCCTCATCCGTGGGGACCTGCGGGTCGCCGCCGACGCGATCCGGCTGTCCCGCTGCACCCTGCGCACCATCAAAGGCAACCTGTTCTGGGCCTTCGCGTACAACGTCGCCGCCCTGCCACTGGCCGCGGCCGGCCTACTCAACCCAATCATCGCCGGCGCCGCGATGGCGTTCAGCTCCGTCTTCGTCGTCTCCAACAGCCTGCGGCTTCGTTCCTTCCGACCGCTCACGGCCGAAGCGGCAGGAGCTGTCACTCATGACGAGCGCCGCCACCCCCTGGCCGGCGTCTCACCGACGCAGCCTTAAGCGGCGTATCGTGTCCGCGGGCTTGGCTGGCTAGAGTCCCACGAAGATGAAGAAACGACCACGGCGCCGCCGGCCATCATGGCGGCAAACAAGGAGAACATCCACCATCCGTGCGCATTGTCGCGACCAGTCGAGGCGGGGCGCTGACCAGACAACAACGACCTCCGAGTCCCATCGTCACTTTGCGCACCGCGAGGCGGCTTTCCCCGATTCACTATGCCATATAGTAGACTGCTTCGCGGAACCCACGGATGGGTCGTAGACAACGAGAGATCACAGAGCCCTAATGTCGCCTTACCCGCGTCCAGAAGCCGCTCTAGGTTGACTTATGTCCCGTCGGGTGGGTTTGGTTATGGTTGACGTTGGTGGAGCCACCACGACGGCAACACTACGGTCGGGGTTACGGAGCGTTCCGGTGCCCACCGAGCCGACCATCCGCCGGGTCAAGATCCTTTGTGTCGCGTTCGTGATGGTTCCGGCCCTCGTCGGTGCTTGTGCGACCCCGACCGATGGGTCGAAGTCTAGCGAGCGGAGCCCGACCGCTCAGACACAGACCACGCCGACCCATGCTGCGCCCAGCGACGCCGTCCTCGTGAACCCCGCTGGCGGGGTCCAGGGTATAGCGTTCAGCCCTGACGGGAACATCCTCGCTAGCACCGGCGGCGACGGCGGTCCCGTGCTGCTGTGGGACGTAGCCACGCGCCGGCAGCTTGGCGCCCCGCTCTCCGGCCACACAAGGGCGGTCGTCACTCTGGCCTTCAGTCCGGACGGCAAGACCCTCGCAAGCGGCGGCGACGACGGTACCGTGCGGTTGTGGGACGTTGCGAGCCACCAGCAGGTCGGCGCCCCGCTCGATCTCCCCTCGGGCGTGATCGCGGCTGTGGCGTTCAGCCCGGACGGAAAGACAATCGCGATCGCCGGCGGCAAACTCGATGGGACCGTGCGACTCTGGGACATAGCCAGTCGCCGGCAGGCCGGCGCACTGCTGGCCGCCGGACCTATCGAAGCGGTCCTCAGCGTGGTGTTCAGTCCGGACGGCAAGACGCTCGCCAGCGCCGCCGACAACGAGCGAACGGTGCGGTTGTGGGATGTCGCAAATCGCCGCCAGCTCGGTGACCCGCTCACCGGCCACACCGAGTCGGTCACCGCTGTGGCGTTCAGTCCGGACGGCAGCACCCTGGCCAGCGGTGGCGGCGACTACACCGTGCGGCTATGGAACCTTGCGAGTCGCCGGCAGGTCGGCGAGCCGCTGGCAGGCCACAGCTCTTGGGTCATGAGTGTGGCATTCAGTCCGGACGGCAAGATACTGGCCAGCGCCGGTGCTGACGAGACCGTACGATTGTGGGACCTCGGCGGTCGCCTGTAAGGCTGAGAAAGCGCAATCCCGTCGGCTCCTTGGTCGCCCGCCGATCGCATTGACGTTGTGCAACTCTTCTCAAGCCAAGGACCCAGTCTCCGCCGGTCCATCATCCCCGCCTCACATCGCCGAACCACTGACTCCAGCGTCCCACCCGAGGTGCCTATCCGGCGTAATAGTCGCGCGGGTGTGAGGTGCTTCGTGCCACCGTCACCAATCGGCTGCCAACAGACACCAGCGTGCACTGGCATGGTGCGCTGCGCAACGACGCCGACGGCGTCCCCGGCCTCACCCAGCGCCCGATCGCGGCCGGCGCGGACCACGTCTACCAGTTCACCGTGCCGCGTCCCGGCACGTACTGGTTCCACCCGCACGTGGCGCCGCAGCTCGACCGGGGCCTGTACGCGCCGCTCATCGTCGACTGACCCGCGCGAGCCGCTCGCCTATGACGACGAGTGGACGCTCGTTCTTGACGACTGGCTCGATGGCGTTGCCGGCAGCCCCGACGAGGTGCTAGCCGAGCTACGCCAGGGCATGGCACAGATGATGGCCGAGCGCGGTCACATGATGATGGGCGCCCGCAGCGCAACGTTTTGGTATTCGGAGCGCTCAACATGCACTGATCTATTTACTATGTCTAATAGTACTATGTTGGGTCGTACTTTCGTACACTGCGTGCTAGCTGTTTCGCATATAGCGTTCGATCGAAATCGACGCCGGTTTCACCGACGTCTCCGAAGTCGCCGTGGTGCCAGAGACCAACCCCGATCGGGCAGAGGTCCACTCCGCGTGTTCCCTGCCGAGCTCCTCGGCGAGAGAACAAGGAGGCCGTATGAGAAAACGACGCTTCGCCATTCCGTTCGTGGTTGCCCTGGTGGCTGCCATGGTCGCTAGTGGGGGGACGGCAGCGGCGGATCCCGAGCACGATGACGGTGTCGGCGACGGTGGCCAACAGAGCCAACAAGGCCAGCACGGCCCGCCGACCGGTCACCTGGCCGGGTCCAGCTCGAACGTGACTTTGGTCGGCAGGGTGGACGTCAGCGGCGCGGTCGGCGTGGACCGGCCGGGCCACATCGCTGATGTGGCATCGCACCGCAACCACGCGTACCTGGCCGCGCGGCGGCTCAATACCAACCCGTGCGGCACCGGCGGGTTCTATACCGTCGACATGACCAACCCGGCAAGCCCGACCGAGGTGAGCTTCACCGCGTTCCCGGCCGGGACCTACCCCGGGTGAGGGTATGCACGTCATCGAGGTGAACACGCCGGCGTTCAAGGGCGATGTGCTGGTCACCAACAACGAGCAGTGCCAGGCTGCGGGCAAGGGCGGCATCTCGCTCTACGATGTGACCGACCCGACCGCGATCACTGCGCTCGCGGTGGGCTTCGGTGACCTGGTGCCGTCGTCCGCGCCCGGCCGCGCGCACAGCTATCACAGCGCGTTCGGCTGGCAGGACAAAAAGCGGGCGTTTGTGATTGCCAGCGACAACGAGGAGCAGGGCAGCTTCGACGTCGAGATCATCGAGATCACCGATCCCACCAACCCGGTGCTGATCCGCGAGACCGGTCTGCCGGATTGGCCGACGGCGACGGTGTTCGGCAACGGGAACACGGTCTTCAACCACGACATGGTGGTTAAGAAGATCAAGGGACACATGTACGGCCTGCTGTCCTACTGGGACGTAGGTTGGGTGACCCTGAACATGGACGACCCGGCGAACCCCGTGTTCATCGGCGACTCAAACCACCCGTCGCCCGAGCCGCTGCTCGGCTTCGCACCACCGGAAGGCAACGCGCACCAGGGCGAGTGGAGCCATAACAGCAAGTACATCCTGGGCACCGACGAGGACTTCTCGCCGACGCGTACCCAGTTCACCATCACCAGCGGGCCCAACGCCGGCGGTTACGGCGGCGGCACGTTCGGCTGGGCGGACCTGGTGCCGGTCGGCAACGCACCGGTCGGGGCCTTCCAGGGCAGCACCGTCTGGGGCGGCCGCGGTTGTGTCGCGGATCCGGTACCACCGACGAAGGCAGCCAGCGGCGCAGACGTGATCGTCTTCTCCCGCGGGACCTGCTTCTTCTCCGAGAAGGTGGCGACGGGACAGGCGGCCGGGTACGACAAGGTGATCATCATCCAGAGCCACGCGGGCAGCGTCTCGGGTCTACTTCCCGATTCGTTCATCTGCGGTGGGCAGGGCAGTCCCATCGTCGCCGGCACCACGTCGGCGATCTGCATCGGCCACGAGTCCGGGCACCTGCTCTTCAACGACAGTCCGAACTACACTGGGCCAGATGGCACGGATATCCTGCTTGGCGCGCTTGGCGAGTCGGTCAACGCGACTGGCGGCATCTTCGACGGTTGGGGAGCGGTGCACCTGCTCAACGCAGACACCCTCACCCAGGTTGACGAGTACGCAGTGGCGGAGTCGCTCGACAGCGACTTTGCCACCGGCTTCGGCAATCTATCGGCGCACGAGGTCGCGATGGACAAGGCGGAGGACATCGCCTACCTGTCGTACTACAGCGCAGGTATCCGGGTGCTGAAGTTTGGCTCCAGCGGTATCCAGGAGGTCGGCCATTACATCCACGCCGACGGCAACGACTTCTGGGGCGTGCAGGCTCACCGCTTGCCTGCTGACCCCACGGAGACGACGTACATCCTCGGCAGCGACCGATCCAGTGGATTGTGGATCTTCCGCTACACCGGTGGCTGATCTGGCACGCGGCTGATCTGGCACGTACAGAGGGCGACTGGCCGAACTATCCATTGTGGATGCCCTTGCGGGCGACAACCTGCGAGCCACCTCCGCATCGAGGCCCCGAGCCCCGCTCGGCTCGGTGTAGCGCGACGATTCCGCCGCTCAATGACGCCCGTCCAGGCCGGGTGGGGCCGCGGTGACCCCGGGGCCAGGCTACGGCCAGGTTAGCCGGGGCGACGCCAAGAGCCGCGCGGTGCCGGCAGCCGCCGACGGGAGCTGCACCGGGCCACCGCTCGACCTCGCCGCGGCGGCGATGTACACGATCGCGGAGAACGCCTCCTTGGTCGCAGGCGGGGATAGCTATCCCAGCTTCGCCAGTCGCGCCACCACGCGCGACATCATGGAGCAGGGACTGACGGACTACGTCACGGCCAACAGGCCGATCACCCCAGCCTTTCAGGGCCGCATCAACTGCACCGGGGCGTGTTGTCCGGTGGTGACGCTACAGCCAAGCATGCTCCGGGGTCCGGATGCGGCCGTTGGGAGATGGTCAGCCGGGGCGGCCGAAGCTGTGGATCGGACCGGCCTGATCCATGTCCGCCATTCGCACATTGTCGCCGGCGGCCGGAGCATGCATGATCTTGTTGTCGCCGACGTAGATCCCCAAATGGTGGATGGGGCTGTAGTAGAAAACGATGTCACCGAGCCGCAGATTGGCCCGGCTCACATACGGAATGGACGCGCGCTGGGCCCGGGACTGGTGCGGCAGATAGACACCCACCTGCTTCCATGCGGCAAGGCTCAGGCCGGAGCAGTCGTACGAACTCGGGCCGGCCGCGGCCCACACGTAGGGTTTGCCCGCCTGCTTGCAGGCGAAGCTCGCGACCTTGTAGCCCTTGGTCGGCTCGTAGGCCGCGGGACACGGCCAGGGCCGGAAGGACCCGGTGCTGCCCGAGGTGCCGTAGGCCTGGCGCCGCAGCTTCTGCAGCTCGGCCAGCTGCGCTTCAATCGTCTTCTTCTTTGCGGCGAGGTCCGCGTCCTGCTTCGCGAGCGTCTCCACGAGCTGGTCGATCGGCGCCTTCTGCAAGTCGTACTGCGCCTTCATCTCACTTACGCCTTGTATCTGGCGCTGGTTCTCGCGGGCGAGCTGATCGATGAAAGACAGCTGCTCGGCGAGAATCTTAGGCGAGCCGCTGGTCAGCACCGCGTTGAACGCATCCGCCTGGCCGCCCTTGTAGATCTCGGCGGAGATGACCCCTACCCGCAGTTGGGCGAGCTCGACCTGCCGTTGCAGGGGTTCGATCTTCTTCAGCAGCGCCGTCTGCTTCGCCTTGTTCTTCTTGTACTCCTCGTGGACGCCGTTGTACTCCTCGATAAGGGGCTCGGCTTCGCCCCAGATCTTCTGGATCTTGGCCTCGAGCTCGGCCACGGTCGGGTCGGCGTGCGCCTGGGTGCCCGGCAGGACGATGACGACGAGGGTGGCCAAGGCACTGGCGCTGACGAGACGGAGTGTTTTGTGCGTTCGTCCGGGCACGACGCGTCCAGCTCCTTCTTCCATGTTCCGCCGACCGGGTTAGCTGACGGGTTCGGGCGGGAAGTTCGCTCTACCGCAAGACAACTTGCGGATTCACCCCGGTGGTGCTTGGGTCCCCGATTCGCCATTACGGCGATTAGGCGGCGTCCGGCCGCGGCCGTGGTTCGGCCACACGATGGTCGGACGTGCCTACGTTAGGGAACCGACCCCCGATCCGCAACCAGCCACTCCGATGGAACCTAGGAGAGCGTCGGCGGATGGAGTACGCGCGCACAACAGATAAGCGCGCACGTACCGAGAGTCACCTCGCAGGTTCTCTCCGCAGGTTGCCGAGCCGGGTGCATGCCGGGCATGGAGACGTCTACTATGCTGCATCATTTTTGCGACATAACGGGCACGACCCTTGACAGGGTCACCTGCCACCGGTGAGCCGCGGTGTCAAGCTCGTCGGGAAGGCAGAGGTGACGAATCCCTCTGGAGACGGAAACGACGGTCGGGTGGCGGACGTGTCGGCGTACGGCAACTACGCGTTCCCGACCGCGTTCCGCGAGCCGACCTGCGAGCAGGCCGGCGCGCACGTGATCAACATCGCGAATCCAAGCAACCCGTTCGAGGTACAGAGTGCCTTCATGCCGACCACCACGAACAACTACGCCGGTGAAGGGCTCGGACACGCTCGAGATGCACAATGCGTTCTTCAACGGCGTCCTGTTCATGCATCCGAACGAGACCTGCGCGGGGGTACCGGCTCCAACCGCGCCGAGAACCCGCGGCGGCATCAACATCTGGAGCATCACCAACCCCGAGCATCCGGAACTCCTTGTCGCGCACGCGGGCGACTACACCGCACCGAACGGCACGCTGGAGACGCAGGCGAACCAAACGCACAGCCAGTTCGCCTGGACCAACAGTCCACCAACCGGACCTACCTCGCGCTCGTGGACGACGAAGAGCTGACCGACATCGACATCATGGACATAACCGATCCACGAAACCCGGTGATGGTCAACGACACGCTCGACCTCGCCGAGCCGCCGTTCGAGGTGGATCAGGATTCGCCGGTGAACCTCACGTCGGTCTTCTCGCACGACATGATGCTGCAACGGGTCGGCGAGCGGTACGTCATGAACATGTCGTTCTGGGATGGCGGGTACGTGCTGCTCGACGTGACCAATCCCACGCCCGGCGACGTCACGCTCGTTGCGGAGTCGGACGACGCGCAGCTGGATGAGGAGCGGCTGGCCCGCGGCCAGGAGATCTCACCCGAAGGCAACGGGCACCAGTCCGAACTCTCCCCCAACGCCAAGTTCCTGGTGGCAACCGACGAGGACTTCAATCCCTATCGCGTAATCGCCACCATCACGTCGGGCCCGTACGACGGGACTGGGTACACCGCCACGTCGGCCTCCGGCACCCCACCGGTCGACGCAGATACGACCATCTCGGGTACGCCGACCTTCGTCGGCCTCGGCTGTGACCCGCTGCCATCCGGAGTTGGGTCGCGCTGGTCGAACGCGGTGTCTGCGCGTTCCAGCTGAAGCTCGACAACACCACGGCGGCGGGGTACGACGCGAGCGTCGTCTTCAATTCGGCCATTTCCACGTGCCTCGGCCAGGTCACCATGCTGGCCGCCGGCACCATCCCGTTCGTGTTCGCCAACCGCCTCACCGGGCTCCAGCTCCTCGGGGCTCCCGGCGTGACCGAGGCGAACGCCTGCACGACGGCGTCACCAGCCGCCGGCTCGCCGGTCGCATCGACCACCATCGAGGCAGTCTTCGACGGCTGGGATACGTCCGACTCTTTGCGACGCACATCCCCGGTGAGGTCGGCACGCAAGGCTCGATCACACAGGTCGACACGTTCGCGATCCCCGAGGCCCAGGATGCGGCCTTCGCGACGGGATTCGGTGACCTCTCGGTCCACACGAGGTGGCCATCGACCCCACACCGGGCAAGAAGCTGGCCTACGTGAGCTACTACGCCGGCGGATTCCGGATCTTGCAGTACGACAACAACGGACTCGCAGAGGTCGGCGCCTTCATCGACGAGGGAGGCAACAACTTCTGGGGCGTGGAGGTCCACAACATCGGCAAGCATCAGTACGTCCTGGCGAGCGACCGGGACTTCGGGCTGTACATCTTCCAACCCGACCTAGACACCGCGGCCTTTCCGAGGGGCGGCGGGCGCCGAGGCGCTCGCCGCCCTCACCACGACGTCACCGACTTGGTAGCCCCTGAGACGTGCTATCGACGCTGAACTGGTTCTGCGTTCTGTATTGCATCGCCGCGGGTGCTCGCTCATTGAACCGACCGGGTGCCGGTAGCCGCGACGGTCTGCGACGGGCCGTGGCGTCATACAACTATGACCCGTATCGAGCGGGGGGGGCACGCCGACGTAGCCGGATGCCGACGCCGACGCGTCGCATCCAGACGGCCGTGCCGCAGTCGCCGCTCGCCGTGACCGACCCGTCCACCGGGCGGACTACGGCCCGCCATGCAGATTGGGGTATGCCTCGCGCTGTCCGGGTGTGCGCTGCGCATGCCATTCACCCTCGTCCGCCTCGTACCACGGTTCCAGCCATCCGTTGTGCTCCGGCGAAAGCTTGACGCCGAAACCGGGTCGGGGGTTAGTCACCGGCAGTCCTCGTGGGTGGGGCTTCGCACCATAGTGCCTCGGCCCAGGTGAACCCCGCTACTACGTCAGTTCGGAATCGCGGGCCGAGTGCGTCTGCTGGGCGGCCCGGCCCTCGCTGGCGCGATTCGCTGATGCGAGAACCGCGCGCAGCTGTCCTCCTGGCGTGGCATCACCGGCCGCGGCGCTTATGCACACGTGGAAGAGCGCCGCACCGGTTGCCGCGCAGATGCTCAGTCGTGAGTGGGATGCGCGCAGGTCGCGACAACGACTGCCGCGACTACAGGCACGGCAGCGACGGTCAGCGGGAGGGCGACACCGACGGCCAGGGTCGTGAGCGTCGCCGATGTTCGGATCCAGCCTAGTGGGCGTGGTGGCGTGGCGAGGCGCCGCAGGCGCTGCAGCATGTCCGAGCCGCTCGCCGCGAGGGCGCTCATAGGTGTAGTCCCATCGGCAAGGATCAACACCGCTTCGGCCACCCTTGACGCTGGGCAAGCCCGGGCAGCCGCGTCGTCGGCGATCATCTCCACCAGTGTCGCGACCTCCCGCCGTGAGCGGCCGAACACGGGCGCAAGGGCGCCGAAGGTTCTCTCCAGCACGGTGGCCGTGCCGACGAGAAGCGCATGTCGGCCGGTAAGGTGGGCCCGCTCGTGAGCCAGGACGGCGTCTACCTGGTCGGGCTCGAGCGCGCGCATCGCACTGTCCGTCACAATGATCCGGCCGGGCCGACCGGGCACGCAGTATGCCGCGGGCACGGGGTGAGGAAGCACCACGAGAGCGGCCGTTTCGGCCGACAGCAGGGCCAGGCTCGTCTGGTGGCGACGTCGAACTCGGGCCACCGCCCGCAGGTGACTTA
>Ga0209889_1000461_pt1 | contig 11190 bp, 11 predicted proteins | sample GWRWN1_0_10_FD_187233 | JGI IMG/M metagenome (GOLD analysis project Ga0209889, IMG submission 187233) | Riverbed sediment microbial communities from areas with no vegetation in Columbia River, Washington, USA - GW-RW N1_0_10 (SPAdes)... | ecosystem: Environmental > Aquatic > Freshwater > River >... | reverse complement strand
GCGGACAGCCGCTATGTCCCCGATGGGCTCCTGCTCGTCGAGGGTCCGCAGGGCCTGCAAGGCGCCACACTGGTCTATCCGCTGAGCCACTCGGTCACCGGCGAGCCGGCCGAGGCATTGATCGCGGACCTCATCACCTGCAGGCATCTCGATCGGACCACCGCGGCAGCCGTACGCTCCGCTCTGGTCGCCGCCGCCCTGAAGGCCGGCGCTGCCGCAGGTGCGGCCGTCGCCCGCGCGGTCGTGGACGACGCCGATGTGCTCGCCACTCTGCTCGTCGCCGGGTTCGAGGTAGCCGACCGGCTCCGTTACTACGCCCCACCCGATTCGCGAGGTGCCTCGATCTTGACGCCGGGGTACGCGGGCTGGCGCCTGGGTGCCGACCTGCCGACCATCTCGACGCACGGTTGACGTCGCCGGATGAGCCACTAGCCGTCCGTTGGAGCCGGTGGCCAGTTGGGTTATGGTGCGGATATGTCGCCTGGCACCAGCGACCCGAACACCAGCACTCAGGAGCTCCTGCCGGTCGTCGCGTCAGACTCGGGGCGAGTCGGCGGCGACGCGGGCGTCTCCAATGGACGAGCTCGGCCAGTCATCATGTCGGACCGGGAGCGGGCCCTTCTCTGGGAGTCCGACGACCCCACCGTGATCCCCGAGAGATTTCCGCATCCCCGCCGCATGCCGTCAGACGGTCGGCAGACCGAAGCCCCCGCCGGCATGGACAGCGAATTGAACGATCTGCAGCAGCCCGGTGGCGAGGCGCCGACCCGTCTACACCCTGCTCGGATCGTCGCCAACGGCGTTGGAGTCGCGATTCTCGCTGTTATCGCAATACTCGTCGTTGCACTCATGATGGTCTTGGCGACTCGCTAAGCCATCCCCTCCGCGGCGCTGAAGGCCGCCGTATTCACGGCCGGCTGGCGCGTCTGGGACCGGGAACAAGACCTGACCGGAAAACCGTTGCACCCGATGACGCTCTGCGCGTACCGTCGTTCGTAGACAGATCGCGACCAAGGAGAGAGGCCCGTGACGCTCAGGCAGACCGCGACGAAACTGCAGTGGCTCAGGCCCTGTGGCCATGTGGTCATGCCCTTCTCCGGGCGACCCATTTACCTGACCGACAGCGAGAACCGGGGCAGGTGGCGCGGCTGACGCGGAACCAAGACGCGACAGCGCCGCCCACCCGGACCGGGTCAGGGCGGCGTTTCGTTTCTTCAACACATCACATGGGCGTGGTGTAGCGGTAGCACGGCGGTCTCCAAAACCGTCAGCGTGGGTTCGAGCCCTACCGCCCATGCGTACCTCCCGGCTCGCCGGGGGACTGTAAGTTGAGAACTCCACAGTGGATGGCATGAGATCCTCGGCCCGGCGCCAGTTTGTTGGCGCCGTGGCCGGGGCATTCGGGGCGAGGGAGCTGGTTGACCCGCCTGCTTTGGGTGCAGGACACACCGGGTTCGATTCCCGGGCCCCGGACCATGTCGCTAATGGCGAGTCCTGCCCTTCAAGCTCAGGAGGAAGCAGCGCCCGGTTGAAGCCCGGGAGGTTTCGGTTCGACGCCGGAGAAGGGCACGCACGTCATGGGCCGTTAGAGCAACGGGTAGCTCACCTGACTCTCGATCAGGAGATGGCCGGTTCGAGACCGGCACGGCCTACGTATGAAGCCATGCGGTCGTAGTGAACTCGGTGGACACGCCGGTCATCCAAACCGGAGCAGCGGGTTCGATGCCCGCCGACCGTTCGCAATCCGGGGTGCGCTGTTGGCAGGCGCGACGGGACTTTGGATCCTGGTACAGGCGCAGGTTCGATTCCTGCACCCGGAGCTCACGCCGCGGTAGCCCAACGGAAGAGGCGGCCGGTCCAAACCCGGCCAGTTGCAGGTTCGACTCCTGCTCGCGGTACGTGCGCCGTCGTAGCTCGGTCTGGTCAGAGCGCTGTCCTGGTACGACAGAGGTAGGGAGTTCGAATCTCCCCGATGGCTCGAATGTGGTTGTAGCACAACGGAAGTGCGCCGCCCCGCCACGGCGGAGACCCGGGTTCGATTCCCGGTAGCCACTCCAAAGCCCACCACGATGGGAGCTGATGTAACCCGGCAGCATGGTTGCCTCTGAAGCAGCTCGTGGAAGGTTCGAATCCTCCGCTCCCAGCCACGCCGACGAAGCGCAGCAGGTTGTGCGCCTGCCCTGTAAGCGGGAGGTGGCGAGTTCGAGTCTCGCCGTCGGCTCCACGCCAGCGCAGCGCGACGGGCGGTGCGCCGCCCCCGTAAGGCGGAGGATCCGGTTCGAGCCCGGACGCTGGCTCCACGGGCGACGCACAGGTGTGCAGCGCTGCCTTGCAAGCAGCGCCTGCTCGGTTCGATACCGAGGTTGTCCACTTTGCCCGGCTAGTCCAATTGGAGAGACGCCGCACTTAGGATGCGGAGGCTGTGGGTTCGAGTCCCTCGCCGGGTACTCATGGTGTCGTAGCTCAGTAGGTCAGAGCACTGCCCTGTCAAGGCAGAGGCCGCGGGTTCGAGCCCCGCCGGCGCCGCGAAGCAACATCATTGGAAGGGTGGCCGAGAGGTCTAAGGCGTCGCCCCGCTAAGGCGAACCGGCGTGTCCGGCGCGGGTTCGAATCCCGCCCTTTCCGCTCATCCCGCCGTCGCCCACTGGTCAGGGCGCCGCTCTGATAAGGCGGAGGCTGCAGGTTCGATTCCTGCCGGCGGGACCCATGCCCCTGTAGCTCAACGGACAGAGCAGCGGTTTACGAAGCCGCGGATTTGCAGGTTCGACTCCTGTCAGGGGTACTCATCGGGTTGTAGCGCAGTCAGGTTGCGCGCTTGCTTCGGGAGCAAGAGGACGGCGGTTCGAATCCGCCCTACCCGACCATGGAGGGTAGCGCCCACCGGTGGGCAACTGGTCTCGAAAGCCAGGCCGGGGTAGTACCCGAGCGTTCGACTCGTTTACCCTCCTCCACGCGCCGTTAGCTGAGTGGTTTAGCCGCTGGCTCTTAACCAGCAGACGGGGGTTCGATTCCCTCACGGCGTACCATCCCGCAGGCGGCTCGACGCACCCGAGCACCGGCCTTCTAGTCGCCGGTCTAATGTCTCCTCCTAGCTCAACGGACAGAGCTCCGCGATCCTAACGCGACGGCTGCCGGTTCGAATCCGGCGGGGGAGGCTCACGCGCCGCTAGCTCAGTGGTAGAGCTGCCGCCCTTTAAGCGGAGTGTCCGGAGTTCGATTCTCTGGCGGCGTACTGCGGGATGGCGCAGTCATGGAAGCGCGCTGGTTTCATAGGCCAGAGGCCCCGGGTTCGACTCCCGGTCCCGCTCCCACGTCTCGATAGCTCAGCGGAAGAGCGGCGGTTCGACAGACCGCAGGCCCCTGGTTCGATCCCAGGTCGAGGCACGCACCGCGCGTTCGGTTATGGGTAGGCCTCGGGCCCTTCAAGTCCGTAGAGCGGGTTCGAGTCCCGCACGCGCGACCGTTCCCACGTCGCCCAATTCGGTAGGGCAGGCGGCCGTTAACCGTCAAAGTGGTGGTTCGAGTCCACCCGTGGGAGCGCACAGCGTACCAAGCCCGTGTAGCTCAACTGGTAGAGCGCCGGTCTTACATACCGGAGGTCGGGGTTCAAGTCCCTCCGCGGGTACGAAATAGTCATGGTGGCTGTAGCTCAACGGAAGAGCGCTCGGCTGTGACCCGAGAGGCAGCAGGGTTCAACCCCCGCCAGTCACCCCATGCGGGCGCGCCGACGTCGGAGAGTCGGGGCCGGCTGTAACCCGGTTGCGTCGCTGAGTAGGTTCGAATCCTTCCGCCCGCACCATTCCGCACGGTTGAATCCAGCCGGCGGGACCTACGGCGAGGTGATCGTTCTGGGTGGGCGTCACGCCTGCAAAGCGTGAGATGCGGGTTCGAGTCCCGGCTTCGCCTCGATGCCATCCACTGTGGAACTACGCAGGCGGGCGTTGGCGGCCCGGCCGCCCCTCATAAGGGCGGAGCGTCCGGTTCGACACCGGGGCCTGCGACGGCGTGTACCTCCCGGTGCGAAGCCCGCGGTTACTTCAAACTGCTAATTTGACCCGTCACTGCAGGCGCTGTGATCTCGGGAGGCCACAACAACAGAACAAACCAGCCCTCCTCGTCGATCAAGGCCGTAGTCACGCGATCGGAGATCAACTCACGCGACTAAGACCTTGATCGACGAGGCTGGGTACCTGCACCTCCCTGGTGCGCCGGCAGCGGTTACTTCTCGCACAAGGGCCTTCGGGCCTGCGGGGATCAAGCCTCGCGACACCGCCGCCACTCTTGATCTCAGGGAGATACAACTTCAGATGAGCGCCCGGTGCGCAGGCTGCGGCTACTTCGAATCCGGATCGAGAGGTCGCGAGGTTCGACTCCTCGCCCGTCCGACCAACACCGGGCGGTAGCTCAGTGGCAGAGCGCTATGTTCCGCTGCCGACTATGATCTCGGGCGCTCACCCTGGACGCGGCTCCCCTCGACCACAGAAGGAGCATCCATGTCGAAGTTCAACCGCACGAAGACCCGCACCGCCGTGTCCAGCCCCGTGACGACCGAAGCAACGCCGAGCACCGTGACCTACGAGGGCGCGCCCGGCTACGTACGCGACGCCAAGTCGGAGCTGTTCATCCTCGCGGTGTCCAACATGGTCGGTGAGACCACGTTCTATGAGAAGGCCCGCGACCGGGACAACCGGTACGCGACATTGGTGCACACCGTGGCGCTGGCCGACCCGGCTTGGACCCGTGACTTCCTCAGCTGGCTGCGCGGCGAGGCGAACATGCGCTCCGCTTCATTGGTCGGCGCCGCGGAGGCGGTCAAGGCCCGGCTCGAAGCCGCCGCGAACGACGAGGTCACCTCCCGCTCCATCGTCAACGCGGTGCTTCAGCGTGCCGACGAGCCGGGCGAGCTGCTCGCGTACTGGACCTCGACGTACGGCCGACGCATCCCCAAGCCGGTGAAGCGCGGCGTCGCCGACGCGGTGGTGCGGCTCTACAACGAGCGATCGCTGCTGAAGTATGACACCGACTCCAAGGGATTCCGCTTCGGTGACGTCATCGAGCTTGCGCACCCTTCGCCGGGTGCCGACAAGCCGTGGCAGGGTCCGCTGTTCCAGTATGCCCTGGAGCGCCGCCACAACCGTGAGGTCGTGACGGTCGCCGAGCTGGAGACCGTGCAGGCCAACATGCGGCTGCGGGAAGCGGCCACCAGCGATCCGTCGGTGCTGCTCGACGCGGACGCGCTGCGCCGGGCCGGCATGACGTGGGAGGACGTGCTGTCCCTGGCCGGATCGACGCTTGACAAGGCCCGGCTGTGGTCTGCGGTCATCCCGGCGATGGGCTACATGGCGCTGCTGCGCAACCTGCGCAATTTCGACGAGGCTGGGGTCTCCGACGAGCTCGCCGCAACCGTCGCGGCGAAGCTGGCCGACCCGGACGAGGTGGCGAAGTCGCGGCAGCTTCCGTTCCGGTTCTACTCCGCGTACCGCACCGCACCTTCGCTGCGCTGGGGCCACGCCCTGGACAAGGCGCTTAGCTTTGCCACCGCGAACATCCCGGCGTTCGTTGGCCGCACTTTGGTGTTGGTCGACACGTCCGCCTCGATGACCTCCGGCGCCATCTCGAAGCGCTCGACCGTCACGCCGGCTCAGGCCGCGGCGCTGTTCGGCGTGTGCCTCGCCGCGCGCGGCAACACTGTGGACCTGGTGGGCTTCGCCGACGGTACCTTCCAGCACTCGGTTGGTCGCGGCGCGTCTGTGCTGCGCGAGGTGGATGCGTTCGTCAAGCGCACTGGCGAGGTCGGCCATGGTACGCAGATCGCCGCGTCTCTCCGGGCCAGCTACCAGGGCCACGAGCGGGTCGTGGTGATCTCCGACATGCAGACGTTCCAGGACTACCACGGCGACGTCGCGTCCGCGGTGCCCGCGCATGTGCCGATCTACGGCTTCAACCTCGGCGGCTACCGCGCTGCGGCGATGCCGACCGGCTTGGGTACACGGCACGAGATCGGCGGCATGTCGGACGCGACGTTCCGGATGATCCCGCTGCTTGAGGCCGGCCGGGACGCGGCCTGGCCTTGGCAGTAGGCGAGACGCTGCGGCGACAGAAGCGGCTCCGGGTTTGCGCCCGGGGCCGCTCTCGTGGTCGGGATCGATCAGGTCGTGGGCGGCGATGACACCGTCGCCGCGGCTTGTGCATTCGCGGCACGCTCCAGCAGCAACGTGCGCTCGCGCCGGTTTCGGGTCAGCGATGCCGCCCGTTCGAACTCCGCGCGAGCCTCGGCAAACCGATGGAGCTTGGCGAGAAGGTCGCCGCGCACGCTCGGTAGAAGGTGGTAGCCCTTGAGCGAGGGTTCGCCGGTGAGCGCGTCGACCAGCTCCAGGCCTGTCGCCGGGCCGAACGCCATCCCTACCGCTACGGCGCGATTCAGCTCCACAATGGGGGATGGCGCGACATGTGCGAGCGACTCGTAGAGTGCGGCGATATGCGCCCAGTCGGTATCGTCAGCCGTACGCGCTCGCGCATGACAGGCCGCGATCGCGGCCTGCAACCTGTACGGCCCGGGCGCGGCGCCGAGCGCCTCGGCGCGCTCGAGGGCCGCGAGACCCCGGCGTATGAGCATCTGATCCCATCGACTGCGATCCTGCTCGAGGAGGAGGACGGGCACTCCAGATGGGCCGACGCGTGCGGCCGACCGCGACGCCTGGATCTCCATCAACCCGACCAGGCCATGCACCTCCGGCTCCTTCGGCATAAGCTCGGCCAGGACCCGGCCCAGCCGCAGCGCCTCGTCGCAGAGCGTCGGTCGCAGCCAGTCGTCGCCTGCGGTGGCCGAGTAGCCCTCGTTGAACACCAGGTAGATGACCTCTAGTACGGAGGAGAGTCGGGCGTCGCGCTCATTGCCGACCGGCACCTCGAACGGGACACGCGCATCGGCGAGGGTCCGTTTGGCCCGCACGATTCGTTGCGCCACGGTCGACTCCGAGACCAGGAACGCCCGCGCGATCTCGTCGGTCCGCAGACCGCCCAGTACCCGCAGTGTCAGCGCGACGCGTGCCTCCGTGGACAACACCGGATGGCAGGAGATGAATACGAGGCGCAAGAGGTCGTCCTCGATGGTGTCTTCGAGGGCCGCGTCGAGATCCGACGCTCCCCCTTCAACGTCGACCGCTAGATCATGACCGAGTTCGTCGAGCTTCCGGTCGAAACGCTCCTTACGGCGGATGAGATCGATCGCACGGCGTTTGCCGACTGCCATGAGCCATGCGCCCGGGTTGCGCGGTACGCCGGTCTGCGGCCACTGCTCGAGCGCGGCGACGAGTGCGTCCTGCGCGAGTTCCTCGGCCTGCCCGACATCGCGCACGAGCCGGGTGAGTCCGGCGATGACCCTCGCGGACTCGATGCGCCAGACCGCGTCGATCGCGCGATGAGTGTCCGAAGCCGTCACACCACCGATCAGAGCATCTTCGTCGGTACGGCGCCAACCTTAATGACAGGGCTGGTCAGCCTCCCGGGATCTGGGTACGCAGGCGTTGCTCGTCGGCACGCTGCTCGTCGGTCGCCTCGGGAAGGTCCGTCATCTCGGCCACGTGGCGCACCTCGACTACGGCCTCCTGGCCGGGCCCAGCGGCGTACTCGACGGGGCAGCGCAAGGCCCACTCGATCGCCTCTTCCTTCGATTTCACCTGGATCAGGTAGTAGCCGGCGACCAGCTCCTTCGACTCGGTGAACGGCCCGTCGATCACGGTGCGCTCCCCGTCGAGGTAGCTGACGCGGGCGCCCGCACCGCTGGAGTGCAATCCCTCGGCGGCGAGCAGCACGCCGGCCTTGACCAACTCTTCGTTGAACTTGAGCATGGCGCCGATAAGGCGCTCGTCCGGCGTCGCGCCCTCCGGTGGGTCGCCCTTGAGCAGCAGCATGAATCGCACGGTCCGGTCTCCTCCGTTTCGGGCAGTCACACCTTGTCTACCTACGCGTCGCGCGAGGTACCGCCAGATCGACACGCCGCCCAATTTCTTTCTTACTCCGCCGTTCGGCGAGCCGGCCGCTTGCTACCACTTGTTGGTGGTAACGTTCGGCGGTATGCCCACTGCCGTCAAGCGAACTCTCTCGATGCGTCCCGAGGTGGACCGGATGCTGGCCGCACATGTGCAGCGTACGCCGGGGGCCAGTCTGTCCTCGACGGTCAACGCGGCGCTGGTCGAGTATCTTGAGGCCGCCGCGCTGGAGGCATACCGGCATTGGGACGCTGACGCGGACCCGGATGAGCGCGCGGCCCTGGACGCGCTCGCAGCCCAGGACGACAAGGCCTGGGCTGCTGGATGAGGCGGGGAAGCATCCTGCACTACCTGGTCGGCAGTCATCGGCTGCGGGTTGTGATCGTCACCGCAGACCGATACAACCCGGCTCACAGCCTCCTCGCGCCATTGCGGGAACGGGCGGCGCCGGATCTCATGCCCGCCTTCCTGGTGCCGCTCAGCCGGCACGACTGGCCGACCGCTGCCGTCATCGACCTCTCTCGTGTGCGCTCCCTAGACCCCGAGGCGGTCTCAGGACCAGCTGGGCAACTGACCCACGCAACGCTGAATACTCTCACCGCAGCTATCCGCACGTATCTCGGCGCCGTCGACTGAGCAGCGCCGGGGTCGGCGCTTGCCTGGGGCCTTGTTGGGCAGCTGTGCCGCTGGCCCCCCCGTCAGGTCTGCACGTCGTCCCAGGTGGACCGGCAGAACGGATGCCCGGCGGGGTCGGCAAACACGAAGTAGTGGTCAGGGTTGGGCTGAACGCTGTACTTGGTCGCCCCGGCTGCCAGTACCCGTGCTTCGGTGGTGGTCAGGTCATCGACTAGGGCTTTGCCGGGCGTACGGGTTCTCGCGGTGCTGCCTTAGTGTTGAGGTAGCGCTGCTCGGGGATACTGGTGGCCAGACGAGCCGCGATAGAATAGGCGGCCCTGGCCTCCTCGACCCGGCCGTCCATCTCGAGCAGGTGGGCGCGCACGGCGTGCAGCCGGTGGTGTCGGCGCATGTGCCGTTCCTGCAGCAGCGGGCCGAGCATGTCCAGCCCGGCGGTCGGGCCGTCGACCATGGCAACGGCGACAGCATGGTTGAGCGTGACCACAGAGCTGGGCGCGATGTCGCGGAGCATGCGGTACAGGGTCTCGATCTGGGCCCAGTCGGTGTCCTCGGCGCGGGTGGCTTCGGCATGGACAGCCGCAATCGCGGCTTGCAGCTGGAACGGGCCCACCGGCCCGGTCGGTAGCGTGCGCTCGACCAGCCAGATGCCCTCGCGGATGAGTGTTTGGTTCCACAGTGTCCGGTCCTGCTCGGCGAGGGGCACGAGCGAGCCGTCGCGGTGGCCGCGGGCGGCACGTCGAGCGTCGGTGAGGAGCATCAGCGCCAGCAGCCCGGACACCTCACCGGCTTGAGGCAGGCATTCGTGCAGCTGGCGGGTCAGGCGGATCGCCTCGTCAGCCAGCAACATGTCGTACAGTCCCGCCCCGGTGGTACTGGTGTGGCCCTCGGTGAAGACCAGGTACAGCACATGGGCCGCAGCGGCGACCCGGTCGGGCAGCTGCTCGGCCGCAGGGACACTGAACCCCGCCCCGACCTGCCGAAGCCGGTTCTTGGCCCGGCTGATCCGTTGAGCCATCGTGGCCTCGGGCACCAGGAACGCCCGGGCGATCTGCCCGGTGCTTAACCCGGCGACAGCCCGCAACGTCAAGGCCACCTGCGAAGGCCGGGTAAGCGCCGGGTGACAACACAGCAACAGCAGCGTCAGCGAGACATCACGCTCACTCTCGTCTTCAACGTCGGCGGCGGGCGCGAGCAGTTCCTCCGCTGGGGTGCGCCGAGCGACGAGCTGCTCCCGGCCGGCACGGGCCCGCTCGCTGCGCCATTGGTCCACCAAGCGGCGCGAGGCCACCGTGATCAGCCAGGCCTTCGGATTGTCCGGCAATCCGTCGGTGGGCCATTGCCGCGCGGCGGCCAGCAGCGCCTCCTGCACTGCGTCCTCGGCGGCGTCGAAGTCGCCGTAGGACCGCACGAGCGCGGCCAGCACGTCCGGCGCGCATCGGCGCCACACCTGCTCTAGGCCGATTGTGGTCACTGATCGTCGCCGCCGGGCCACATCACCGGACGGAGCTCGACCATGCCCCCGGGCTGGGCGAACTGCGCGGCGATCTCCTCAGCACGCTTCCGGGAGCCACAGTCGATGATAAAGAACCCGGCCAGATGCTCCTTCGCCTCCGCGAACGGGCCGTCGGTGGTCAGCACTTCGCCATCCGACATCCGTGCGACGGTGGGATGGTCCTCCTCGTGATGGGCGGGCACCTCCCGCCTCTCACCCCGACTACGAACGGGCCTCGCCCAGAGTGACATGTACCCAAGAAAGCGCATCAGTCGACGTGGAGCACGGCCTTGCCGCCAATGCGGCGCTCCAGCAGGGCCTCGAGCGCTGGGGAAGGCTCGCGCCATGAGCCTTCGAGCTCGATCTGGCCGTCCAGTCGCCCGTCGGCCATGAGCTTGCAGAGGCGAGTGAGATCGCTCACCGCGCTAGCATGGGAGACGAGCTCGGAGGTCGTCGTCAAAGCAAGCACGGACCGATCCAATTTGGCTCGGCTTGAGACCAGCTCGGCCGCACGCGGGCAATCGACCAGATCCTGCTCGTCTCGGGGTTGAAGCCAGCCTCGATTGCATGAAGGATGGTCGGCACCCACCACGAGAATCGAGACCGCGCCGAGATGTCCGGCGACTCGGCCAAGCTGAGCATCCGTCTCGAGCTCCGCCTCAGTCGCGGTCGATCTTCTTATCGGACTGGCGGTCGCGGCAGAGCCGTAGGGCCCCGAGGAAGACGGTGAGCCGCTCGCGAAACTGACGAAGCCGGCGGCGATTAGCGCGATCGCCGAGGGCGCGACGGCGACGATGAACACTGTGATCTTGCGCTTCATGAGCTTCTGTTTGTGAGAAGTGGGTCAGTGGCTAGCGGTCGAATGTCGTGTCGAAGGCGGCGAAGCGAGGTTCACCGGCTGCAGCTTCGGCGGGGCCCCCAGGACGGAGGCCCCGCGCATCCTTTCCCGGGCGTGGTTCCTCTACGGGACGAGCGCGCCGTCCACGAAGAGCTGGATCGCACCAGCGGCCAACCCGCCGGAGTCCACGCTGTCGGTGCCCGCGAGGGTGTTGATCTCGAGCCGGTCGTTCG
>Ga0209889_1000459_pt1 | contig 11205 bp, 7 predicted proteins | sample GWRWN1_0_10_FD_187233 | JGI IMG/M metagenome (GOLD analysis project Ga0209889, IMG submission 187233) | Riverbed sediment microbial communities from areas with no vegetation in Columbia River, Washington, USA - GW-RW N1_0_10 (SPAdes)... | ecosystem: Environmental > Aquatic > Freshwater > River >... | reverse complement strand
CTCGACACACCTTTCCCGCTACAGATGGGAGCTAACTGCTGAATCTGCGTAGCGTTTGCTGGCTGGCATTGGAGTTGCTGTAAGTTGGTAGCGAGAAAGGATCGCCATGTTGCTTGATGCCATAACTCTATTATTGGTCACCACTGCTGTACCCATAGTCGCGCTAGTGGTTTTTATGAGCGTAGCGAAGACAAAGAGACGCAGAAGGCCTATTCAGAACTTTCGGTAAAGTGGCAAAGGAGAATTTTTGCCGCTTAATTCCCGCCACCTGGATTGCCTTGACGCGCTCTCTATAATCACGCTGGGACAAAATACCACCGACGGGTTCGCTGGATAACCGTTGACAGCTGCGAGTTGGAACCCTTACTTCGATATTTTGAAGTAGGGGTTTTTTATTTGGCTGGCATTCATGATCCGATCGTAGTGCCTCCGACCCTAGTTTCAATTCTCCCTAAGCATAAGCTCGCACTTCTTCCTGACTCTGCGCTCTGTCACTCCAATTTGCAGGCCCCCTCAAGGTGCAGGCCCATTGCCCGCGACCGGAGAGGCTCGCTCCTCGGTCACTCTCCCATGAATGATGCAGGTTAGGTATCTACGAACAGGCTAGGATCGTGCGGATTCTTTCGATCCGATTGCAACAATGGCCGTGTCTTGAGTGGGGAGTGCGAGCACGGTCAAAAAGATTCGTGGCATGCCCTCGATGTAAACTGCCTCGGTCAGCTCGAACGCTGCCCCTACTGTGACAGGTACTCTTACGGTATCGTTTTTGAAATCGTTACGCCCGAATTCTCGGCTCACGGACAAAACTATTTCTTCACGAGTCGCGTGTATAAGAGTAACTTCCAAATTGTATTGAACTAGTCCAGAAGTAACTTGCGCAGTTTGTAAAAAAAGTTTACCGGCCGATTGCGGCTCTGAAAAACGCACTGGCAAGATTTTGACTTCATCTTTCTTGTAACCCTGTGCAACTACTTTCTCTCCGTACGTACCGGTAACGAATCCCTTCATCCAAATTACGTCGTTGTGCAACCCGTTGACGCGGTTTATTAACCCGGCATCACCATAGAGTACCTGATCGGCACTTTCCAATTGAACGTAAAGCCTGCCTAAGTACCAGGGAGCCCCGAGAAGAAGGACAAGCGCTGAAATCGCAGAACCGTTAAGACGGAGCCAAGCCCATCCGCTTATAAACAGGTTTGCCCGTTTACCAGTTTCGGCAGAGGAGCTTAATTTGGTCTTCTTTCGAGTGGACAACCACGATCCGTTAACCCAAACAAGTTTTAATCTTGGTTGGCTCATATCAAGATAGCTCCCTTTGCCGGCGCTTCCCACGCAAGCAATGTGCCGTGACTAAGTACTTGTTCTTGTATGGACACCGAGCCTCATTGGATGACAAACCTGGTGTTGCGGTGACAAAAAAGTACGCTGGTAAGGTCATTTCCTCTCAATAAGAGTTTTCTGCGTAGAACCTGCTTTGAAAGATTTGCAAACCCTTAGGAGACCGTGAAAGGGTAATTCGATGGCAGATTTGAAATTCGGATTGGTGTTGCCGCATTTTGGCCAGCACGCTTCCGTGGAAAAATGTCTAGAAGGGGCGATCAAGGCCGAGGCTTATGGTTTCGACTCTGTATGGGTGAGGGACCATCTGGTCTTCACACCCTACGATATGGAGGGAACCGATAACACACACATTGAGGGTTTGCTCGTGTTGTCCGCTGTCGCAGCGGTAACGAAGAAACTCACCGTGGGGACTGCCATGACGATCTGTCATAGAAATCCCATTCACCTGGCACAGTGCTTTGCGGCGTTAAGCCGCATCGCCAACGGCCGGGTCATCATGGGTATGGGCTTGGGCGGTTTCCCCCACGAATTCGCCGCCGCGGGGCTTCCGACTGCGCCGGCAGAGCGGGCATACTTGGCAAGAATCAATGCAGACCTGTGCCGCAGGTTTTGGGCGGCAGAAAGAGTGTCTCACCAAGACAATTATTACAACTTCCAGGATGTAGAACTGAAACCAGCTCCCGTCAGTCCTATTCCGATCTGGTGTGGAGGCTCGACACCGGCCGCCTGCCGGCGCGTGGTAGAGTTTGGCGACGGGTGGCTGCCGGCGCGAATCACTCTGGCGACTTTTACAAAGCGCATGGCATATCTTCGGGACGTTTCTAAAGAGGCTGGACGCCCGATGATGACGGCGGGAGTGATGCCTTTGACCAGCATCGCCAAAGATAAAGAAACGGCGCTGGGGAATGTGAACGTCAAGAGTTTAATCAGCGAGGCAAACAAGAACTCCACCTGGGTCAAACCCGCCGGCGGAATCTTTTCGACATTGGACGACATCCGCGGGCTTATTCTTGCCGGAACACCGGAGGATATTGTCCGAGGGACGCACGCCTATCAGACCGCCGGCGCCGACCTTGTAGTCTTCGACCTACGCTTCCGTTCCTCCGATTGGTATCAGCAAATCGATGTGTTGGGCAATGAAGTCCTGCCAGCCATTTGAGTTGTAACGTTGATACATTCGTATTTCTCGCTCCGCGGCGCTATTGCGGCGGCAATTCGCTTGTAAGTGAGTGAGGCAATAACTAAGTGCAATTTTGTCGCAGTTCCACTTGGTTCGTTGTAGATTGTGTCAGGCCATAGCAGTCGGCGTCAACGCTCATCTCTCCCAAACCCTCCATCCGTGTGCTCAACTGCTTGCAATTGCGTGATTACATGGCAATCCCCAGAGCGAAATGCCATCCATTTCATCCCAACCGTGGGACCAGGCACGCGCCTTGCTCTCCCCCACCCCTTTGTCGAAGGAGATCAACATGCTCAAACCCTATTTCATCGCGGTGGCCGTATTGTTGGGTTGGCTTTCAGTGGCACACGGAGGAGAGCCGAGACCAAAAGAGTGCGATGAAGCGGCGGCCCTGGAAGGAATGCGCGAAAGCCGAATTGAAACTGAATTCAACAGGAGGGGTATTTCTGATCCGGTAGAAAGGATCACCCATCGGCCAGAAATCGAAAAACAGGTGGATGAGCGGATTCGGATAGTCAAAGACATTTGTGACAGGCTCCCCCGAAAAGAGTGATGTAATCGCGCCAAACTGTTCCCTCCCAGAAAGCCCCAAGGTTCGGAGCCTTTCTCTCTTGCTGGTCCTCGCTTTGCTATGTGACAAAGATTAGGTAGCGCAATCGCCTTGAAGGCATGGCGCACTGAAAACTGAAACCGTCAATCTTTCGAGGTCTTATCGCATACTGGGGTGGGGGTGGCTTCTTCGCAAGCCCAAAAAGGAAAAACAAAAAGGTCTCATGACTGGGACAAAAATGTAATTTCAGAAAGCTCGAGCGAATGATACTAAAAGTAACTTTTCATTTCGATTTGTGTCCCGCAGGCTTTCGTCCGACGGAGTGTGTACTCACTGCGGAAAACACTGATCGGCAGGCGTCTGGGCGCTCCCGGCGGGTGGTGTAACGATGCCGATCGTCGAATCAGACCCCTGGCGTACCCAGTATTTTACCACCGTTTCCTGTCCCGACAACGTCGTTGTCCCCACCGACGACGAGCTGGCCTACCAACTATTTCCCACCCACCGCTGGATCTATAACAAACTCCTCATCTGTGAAACCCAAGGGCTGGATAACGCCCCGCATGATATCATGCCGCGACATTTTCCCGTTTTCAGCAAGCCGATATACAATCTGCGCGGCATGGGCAGCGGCGGAAAAATTATTGAGTCGCCCGAGCAGTTCAGGGCCGAACTACAGCCCGGGCATATGTGGATGCCACTTCTAACCGGCGATCACGTGAGCACCGACGCCGCGGTCGTCGACGGTGAGCCTGTATGGTGGCGCCACACCGTCGGCAAAACTCTGGACCAAGGCATGTTCGATTACTGGATGATTCTCGGAGAAGCGCGTCCCGAGATCGAACGGTATTGCGGCGATTGGCTGCGCCACCACCTCAACGGTTATACAGGCTGCGTTAATTTTGAGACCATTGGCACCAAGATCATCGAGGCTCACCTCCGCTTCGCCGACCAGTGGCCCGACCTATATGGTTCGGGTTGGATCGAGGCCGTCGTCGATCTCTATGGGAGCGGGCATTGGCGCTTTTGCGATGACGCCCGCCGGACCGGCTACAGCGTCGTGCTGTTCGGAGCACACGGTCTCCATTACACAAAGCCAGACTATCGAACGGTGAACGAATTTCTCAGCTGGCCGGGCGTTTCCAGCATTCAAATGACTTTTCACGACGACAAACCACCGGAGATGCACTCGATGCCGCCTGGTGGGTTCAGGCTCGCCATTGTTAATTGCTGGGATTCCGAGACGGGATTCAAAGTCCGCGAACGACTCGGCGCAATGTTCCAATCAAGCCCACCTCCTCCAAGCCAGTTGCGTGAATTCGAAAATCGAGTTCAACATCTTGTTGAACTCTAGGGCGGTGTCTCAGAAGTTGGTCATTCGGGCCAAACGGGCACCCGCACGCGAGAGCCGAAATCCAGGAAAAATGAATCTCCCCGCAGCAAACTGACGGCGGTCACACTTATTTCCAAGCCTCGAAATCTGTCATTGCCGAACGCTTCTACCGGGAATCCAGACGAAACTCTGACTGGACCTCCGATAAAAACTTTCGGGGGTGACAACTTTGGGATGACCTCCTAGTTGCTTTCTACGGGCATGACAGTGGAAAGATGACGGCGTCTTTTGCAAAGTTTTCAGACGGGATATTGAGCGCCACAACTGCGTCACAAAAAATCTCGGATTAAACCAGCAAGAATCCGGTATAATGGAGAGCAGACGGAGCATCGATGAAGATCGTCGATTCCTTCCCCCACACCGTCCACGTCATTGAGAACTGTTGGATCCCGATGTCGGACGGGTGTCGGCTGGCTGCGCGCATCTGGCTGCCGGCGGACGCAGAGACGACTCCTGTGCCGGCGATCCTGGAATACATCCCGTATCGGAAGCGTGATTTTACCCGTGCGCGGGACGAGCCCATGCACCACTACTTCGCCGGTCATGGATATGCCGCCGTGCGCGTCGACCTTAGAGGTTCAGGCGATTCGGACGGTTTTTTGCTGGACGAATACTTGCAACAGGAGCAAGACGATGCTTTAGAAGTAATCCGCTGGATCGCACAACAATCGTGGTGCTGCGGCGCCGTGGGCATGATGGGGAAGTCCTGGGGCGGATTCAACTCCCTGCAAGTGGCAGCGCGGCGTCCTCCAGAACTCAAGGCGATCATCACCGTCTGTTCCACGGACGACCGCTACCTCGACGATGTGCACTATATGGGCGGTTGCCTGCTGAACGAAAACCTGGCCTGGGGCTCGGTGCTGATGACTTACAACGCCTACCCGCCGGATCCCGAGCTCGTTGGCGAGCGCTGGCGCGCCATGTGGCGCGACCGTCTCGAACACGCGGTATTTTTTCCCGAGGTGTGGCTCGAGCACTCCCGGCGCGACAATTACTGGAAGCACGGCTCAGTGTGCGAAAACTACGGTGCCATCACCTGCCCCGTGTATGCCATCGGCGGCTGGGCCGATGCCTACAGCAACGCGATTCCCCGGCTCCTGGCCGGGCTCAAGGCCCCGCGCAAAGGCCTCATCGGACCCTGGGCTCATCTCTATCCGCACGACGGAGTGCCCGGTCCGGCCATCGGATTCCTGCAGGAGGCGCTGCGCTGGTGGGATCACTGGCTGAAAGGGACTGACACGGGCCTGATGGCGGAGCCGATGCTGAGCGTGTGGATGCAGGAGAGCGTCCCGCCGAAGCCGTTTTACAAACATCGCCCCGGCCGCTGGGTAACGGAAAGCCAATCGCCCTCGCCACGTATTACGCACCAACGTCATTGGCTCGATGCGGGTCGGCTGACGAGCGCTCCGACGTTCAAAACCCAACTCGATTTTCGCTCTCCGCAGACAACGGGGCTCGGCGCCGGTGAATGGTGCGGGTTCGGCGCGCCAGGAGAAGCGCCGCTGGATCAGCGCGGTGACGACGGTTGTTCGTTGACGTTCGACTCCGCGCCCTTGCGGGAAAGGATGGAAATCCTGGGCGCCCCGGTGGCGACCTTGGAAGTTGCAGCCGACCAGCGTGTCGCCTTAATTGCGGTCCGTTTGAACGACGTCGCCCGTGGCGGAGCGTCCACCCGCGTGACCTATGGACTGCTGAACCTCACGCATCGCGACGGCCATGAGGAGCCGGAGCCACTAGAGCCGGGCCAGCGTTACCTGATACGGGTGATGATGAACGATGTCGCTTACACATTTCCCGCGGGTCATAAACTGCGCTTGGCCATTTCCACCAGCTACTGGCCCATCGCTTGGCCGGCGCCGCAGCCTGTAACAGTGAGCCTTTTCACCGGTGAGAGTTTTGTCGATCTTCCGGTGCGGCCACCGGACCCGAGAGACGCCGCCCTCAGGCCATTCGAACCGCCCGAGCGCGCGGCGGCAGAAACCACCGAGCTTCGGCCCGCTCCGCTGAAGCGGATCGTCGAGCGGGACCGCACGACCAACGAAACGGTCTACACGGTCTCCAGCGGTCGCGGCGACTTGGACGGCGTAAAGCTCACACGCATCAAGGCCATCGGCCTTGAGGTCGGCCATACGATGCTCAAGCATTTTCGCATCGGCGAAGAGGATCCGGGGACAGCTCAGGCCGAGGTTATTCAGAAGACCTGCTTTCGCCGCGGCGCGTGGAAGACCCGCGTCGAGACACGCACTCGCTTCTCCTCGAACCCTGACGATTTCGTACTCGAGGCTGAACTTACGGCATACGAAGACGATGACCTGTTCTTCACGCGCACCTGGACACGCCGCATCAAGCGGGACCTCCTCTGACACCTAACATCGCCCGGTAAGAAGCGCCGCAATGAATCCCCCGCAGCAAGCTGAAGGGGTATCCAAAAACATTTATGAGAATCTATCCCAAAGGTTGATAGGGGTCGGAAACGGCTCTCGCCGTCCCCGCCCTCCGAACCGTGCGTGCGGTTCTCCCGCACACGGCTCTCCGGTCGGTGGTTTCCTCATCGGGATTGGCTCGCCAGCTTCCAGGCTGTATGCATGGTGAACAGTCCCTGGGCCGCGAAGAATGTATTGGGCCAGCGCTGATGATCCTCTCGACAAACTCCCATGCCCGGTCGCTTCTCCTGCTTTCGTAGTATCGCTCGCAACCGTCGGCGTATAAAGCTATCCATCCATATAAAGGTGTTCGGATGAGCATGCTTGAAATAGTTAAACCAGCCGCGCAGCGTCGGATTCAATTCGACGATAATTTTCGCCAAACTATCCCCGCGCGTGCGCTTGGTCCTCATCCGAATGCGTTCGTGCATGGCCTTAAGACTCTTGCGCCTCACCCAACGCCGCCGCACTTCGAAGTGATAACCCAGAAAGTCAAAGCCCTGCCCCCATTGCCGACAGTCTCCCACGTGGGTCTTCTCGGCGTTAAGACTCAGGCCATTGACCTCTACCCAGGCTTTTACCTCCGCAAGCGCCGCTTGGGCTTCTTCAGCACTACCGCACAACACCACAAAGTCATCCGCATATCGCACCATCCGATAGCCCTTCTGCACCATCTGACCATCCAGGCCATGAAGGTAGATGTTGGCCAACAGCGGACTGATCACCGCCCCTTGCGGTGTGCCGCCGCTCGGCCTCCATTTCTCCATGTCCTTGACGATGTCTTGATGCAGATAGGCCTCGATCAGCTCCAGCACCCGGCCATCGCTCACACGCTCCTTTATGCACTCCATAAGCCGCCCATGCGGAATCGTGTCGAAGTAGCTCCTCAAGTCGGCATCCACCACAAAGGTGTAGCCCTCTCTAAGCAGTCGGTCCACTTCGCGAAGCGCGTCTTTGCAACCAAGACCCGGGCGAAAGCCATAACTCATCTTCAGGAACTCCCGCTCAAAGATGGGCTCCAGCACAAACTTAAGCGCCGTCTGTACGATGCGGTCTTTAACCACCGGAATCCCCAACGGACGAAACTTCCCGCCTCCTTTGGGAATCTCCACCCGCCGCACCGCCATCGGCCTGTAGGTGCCCCGCTCCAGCGCTATGCTCAGTTCCTTCAGATACATCTCCGCCCGTGCCGCAAACCGCTTGACGCTTTGACCGTCCACTCCTGCTGCTCCGCCGTTCGCCGCTACCTTCTGCCAGGCTGCTTTAAGCGTCTCGATTCGGTACACTTTGTCGATCAGGCTGAACCATTTACCTCCTTTGACGCCGTTTTCCAGCGCCGCCAACATGCGCTCGTTCCATACCGAAGCTTCCACCCACGACCAATCTCTTCTGTGGGCCTCTGCGCCTTGTGTAGCCACCTCCGGCACTCCCGGCGCTTTGCTTTCGCTTTGCTTCGTCGTGAAACTCACGCTTCCACCTTCCTATCCTCCCTTCCCTCGGAGCGGCTTTGCTTTCCGCCCCTCTCGCGGCTTTCACCGCAGCCGTACTACGGGGACTCTGACTCCTGCGCCGCTCACCTACGACGCAGGTCTCCCCGCTTACTGCGCCACACCTTCCTGCCGTTCCGTCTCCAACCACGTGGGCTGCCTGGTCATCGCTTCACCCACCACGCCAGCGTGACCAGCGAGTTTCGGACTTCGCCATGAATGAGCAGGCTCGTCGCAGCGCCCCGCCGAATCGAGTTCGTTATCCTACGGACCAACAGTTCGCCTCCGGTTGCTCTCCACCTTGCCTAGGGGCAACGCAGTTACCTTCGGCTACGGAGTTGTGGCATACTCCGACACGGACTTTCACCGTGCTAATGTGGCGCCCTCACGGGCGCACTCATTCCCGCATGTTTTTAGCGGGAATCCAGGCGAACCTCGGACTGGACCCCCGATAAGAACTTCGGGGGTGACAACTTTGGGGAAAATTATTATAAAGTTCTTTCGATACCCCGCTGCTTGCGGCGGGGTTCTTCATTATCCTCGGCAGTTTTGCCGGCTTCCTGGTCGGCGAGCCTAAAATATTTGATTGCGTTGCCGACGATCATTTTTCGTTTTTCATCTTCCGGGACACCGGCAAAGTTTTCTTCGATAACCCGCTGTGAGTTTGGCCAGTCCGACTCCAGATGGGGAAAATCACTGGCCCACATGACTTTATTGATCCCCATTTCTTGACGCGCGATGCGCACTCCGGCAGGGTTGCGATTGAAACCCCAATAACAGTTTTCGCGCGCGTACTCGCTGGGCATTCGGCGTAGCCGGGGCAGACCCAATACGCGTTCGGCCCAGTATTGTTGTCTCCCGTACTCGTTATCCATCTGGTCCATCCAGTTGGGGACCCAGCCGATTTGAACTTCCGCGACGTAGATGTTGAGCTTTGGGAACCGGTCGAAAACGCCGCCCCAAATCATTTGCACAACTTGGATGCTTCCCCTGAAGCCGTATTTGTTAAAGCGTTCGATCACGTCCGGCACGTGGTGCTCCGGGTCGGGCTGGCGCGGGTATTTAAACGAGGGTCCGGTGGCCGCTGGTGTGCCCCGGCCGCGTCGAGGAAAGCCGAATTGCACGTGAATCGTGAGAGCCATGTCAAGATCAATGACTGCGGCCCAGAATTTATCGTCGGCGGTTGTCGGGTATCTCTGACCAGCCGGAAAAGAATCGATGGCAACGGCTTTGAGTCCCAAGTCGGCGCAATGTTGTAGCTCGCCTGCTGCATCATCGACATTGGTGATGGGAATGACACCCACGCCAATCAGCCGTTCGGGTGCGTGGGAGCAGTATTCTTCGGCCAGCCAGTCGTTATAAGAACGGATGACCGCCTTGTACGCGTCGTCATTCCTGATGCCGCGCCAGAAGCCCGGACCCACGTTGCCGGGAAACAATACCTCCGCATCAACGCCGTCTTTGTCTTGCTCCTGCAGGCGCTGTTCCGGCGATCCCGTCCCGGGGGAGGTTTCGTAGTTTTGGCCGGGCATCGGATCGAAAGGTCTTCTCTGTTCGTAGGGCAAGCCGCAAGAGATATTGGAAATAAGTCGCTCCAGCGGTTGGCCTTCTTGAAGGACTGCAAGGGTTCCATCCTCAAGAGTGATGACTTTGGGCGCCCGATCACGATATTTCGCCGGCACCCGCCTGGCATATCGATCGGGCCGGATCTCCAGATGAGAATCCGCCGAAATGCACCGGTACTTCATTTTTTTCCTCCGTTAAACATTCTCAGCAGCGGATACCGAAGTTCAAAGTTTCGGGTTCAAGGTTCAATGAAAAAATCGTCCACGTTGAACCTTGAACGTTGAACTCTGAACGGCGGCCCATTGCCTTGCATCGCGAATATCATTAAAAACCGGATTTAGTCAAAGCAGCGTCACACCGGCAATGTGAGTTTTTCGAGTTTCCGCGTCAGCTTCATGTTCTCCGAGTAGTCCACGGGACAGTCGATGATTGCCACGGTGTCGTCGGCCAGCGCCTGCTTCAGGGTCGGGAGGAGGTCAACCGTTCGCTCCACGCGATAGCCTTTGGCACCGAAGCTTTCGGCGTACTTGACGAAGTCGGGATTCTTGAAGCCGATGTGGCTGGGCCGGCCGAAGCGACGCAGCTGGTGCCAAGTGATAAGACCGTACTCTGAATCGTTCCAGATTAAGATGACACATGGCGTGCCGACTCTGAGCGCGGTTTCGATCTCCTGGGAATTCATCATGAAGCCCGCATCGCCCGTGACTGCCACGACCTTACGGTTTGGGTGAGCGAGCTTCGCAGCAATCGCCCCAGGCACGGCGATTCCCATAGAAGCAAAGCCGTTTGAAATGATGCAGGTATTTGACCGTTCAGCTTGGTACATGCGCCCGACCCACATCTTGTGCGCGCCCACGTCCGATATCACGATGTCCTCGGGAGCAAGCGCTTGTCGCAGATCCCAGACGATCTTTTGGGGCTTGACGGGAAAGCTCTCGTCGTCGGCGTGTTCGGTCATTTCGCGAACAATCGCTTGGCGCAGCGACCTGAGGGAATAACCTTTCTGCGGCCTCGCTTTCCAAGCAATCGCGCGCAGCGCTTCTCCCAAGTCACCCAGCACACCCACTTCGACGATGTAGTGCTCATCGACTTCGGCGGGAGACACGTCGATATGGACAATGGTCTTACAGCAGTCGGGGTTCCACTGTTCAGGATGGTACTCGACCATGTCATAGCCGACGCAGATGACCACATCGGCTTTTTCGAAACCGAAGGAGACCCAGTCCCTGGCCTTTAGGCCTACGGTGCCCAGCGACAGCTCGTGG
>Ga0209889_1000458_pt1 | contig 11214 bp, 9 predicted proteins | sample GWRWN1_0_10_FD_187233 | JGI IMG/M metagenome (GOLD analysis project Ga0209889, IMG submission 187233) | Riverbed sediment microbial communities from areas with no vegetation in Columbia River, Washington, USA - GW-RW N1_0_10 (SPAdes)... | ecosystem: Environmental > Aquatic > Freshwater > River >... | reverse complement strand
TAGAACTGTTGATAGAATAGCAATAAGCAGCGAGGATGAAAAACAGATTATAGCTATTGCCAGTATGCCAGATGCTTATGACAAACTAATTGCATCTTTTGCACCTCATATTTATGGACATGAAATAATAAAAGAATCTATACTTTTACTAATTGTAGGATCAGTAACAAAAAAATTAGCTGATGGTTCAAATCGTAGAGGAGATATCAATATTTTTCTTGTTGGAGATCCAGGAACCGCTAAATCAGAAATGCTCAAATTTGCTGCAAAAATAGCACCAAGAGGTCTCTACACATCTGGAAGAGGTACTACTGCTGCAGGTTTAACAGCAGCAGTCATCCGTGATAAATCTGGCATAATGATGTTGGAGGCTGGCGCAGTAGTATTAGGTGATCAAGGACTGGTCTGTATCGATGAATTTGATAAAATCAAATCTGAGGACAGATCTGCACTACATGAAGTTATGGAACAACAAACCTGTTCTGTGGCGAAAGGAGGAATAGTCGCCACACTCAATGCTAGAACATCAATTCTTACTGCAGCTAATCCTAAATATGGTAAATATGACCCGTTTAGAAATATAACAGAAAACGTAGAACCACTTCCTATACCGTTGCTAACGCGATTTGATATCATTCACGTCATTAGAGATACGGCCGAAGTTGAAAAAGATAGTCGGATTGCAAGCCATATACTTGAAATTCATAGAGATATAGAACACGCAGCCCAACCTGCTATAGAAATAGATCTATTTCGTAAATATCTAGCATATTCTAAACAAACTGAACCAAAATTGACAACGGAAGCTATTGATATTCTAAGAAAATATTACATGCAGATGAGAAATGTTGATTCTGAAGGAATGATCACAGCAACTCCCCGTCAACTGGAAGGCCTAGTACGCCTTGCTACTGCCAGGGCTAGATTGTTACTAAAAGATAATGTAGAACCCGAAGATGCTGACAGAGCAATATTTCTTGTTTCACAAATGTTAGCAACTGTCGGTATAGATGTTAATACTGGAAAAGTGGATCTGGGGGTCCTTCATGGAAAACCCCTTAGCGAAACTTCAAAATTAAAAACATTTACGGATGTCTTTAATGGTTTATCAGGAGAAGACAAGAATGATGTTGAAGAAAAAAATTTCATTAATGAACTTGTGAAAACGGGAAAGTTCACAGAAGAGGAAGCCAAAGAATTCATAAGAAAAGCTATGCAGAATGGACAAATATATGAGAGAAGGACCGGCTTTTATGCGAAAGCATGAGCAAAAAAGTTAATATTCTAAAGCTTCTCATAGTAAATTATTGTCGCAAATACGAAACCAGATATTGAACCTGTCAAAAGCGAAACATCTGTTTAGAATAATACAAGCGCTCGCAATATCGGAATCGTAAATGAAATAAAACTCGTTACTTAAGTACAGAACTACATAACAATCGAAAAATGCTTAGTATAATAAAAGAATGCAGATTTGTATAGAATAATTAAAAATAGGAACAAATAAGATTACGTCTGGTAAGGTAACTAATTACTTGCAGAGAGAAAGTTCTCCTACAGGAAATTCAAGAGTGATGAAAATCATATATTTAATGCAATATTAAAACGATTATCCAAAGTTAAGAAACAGAACACATAAGAGAAGCATTAGATGAAGTTTACAACGGTTTGAAAGAACCCAAACAAGCATTAAATGACGCGGCCGCCAAATCCACAAAAGTTTTTGGGGTGGTAACCCTTCCATATAATTCCCTGAGCGTGTTGCCAGATGGATAAGGCTAAAATCTTTCTTACTGTTATTAATTTTACAATTATCATGTTTAATTAATTTTATAGGAAGTATCAATGGAACCAGACAATTCCATGACTCCCATGATACTTTAAAAATATGTAAATTCCAAATGTTACAACTATGACTTATAATTCTATCCTGAAAAATTCGTCTGAAGTAAATTACGCCATCGATCACTTACACTCTCTAGGTCTTTTCGCCCATCCTGATAAAGTAAAATCATGGGACACATACAAAATGGTTAAAATAATAAACGAAGGAGATAGAAGCTCCTTTATACTTGATGTAGGATGTAATGGTTCCCCCATCCTATCCATATTGAAAATACTTGGATTTAAGAATCTATACGGTTGCGATCTATTCCTAAAAAAGATACCTTCCAACAGACCAATTATTGATATGTATGTAGACAAGTCCTTTAATATATCGATTCAAAATCTGGAAAAAACTAATTTCCTAGATAAAATGTTTGACTATATCACATCACTGTCAGTTATAGAACATGGGGTTAATATTCAAAATTATTTCAGGGAAATGAACAGAATAATGAAGAAAGGTGGAATACTTTTAACATCCACCGACTATTGGCCTGATAAAATACATAACGTAATAAAGACGAAAGATAATCCTGGGAATAATCCCGATAATATATTCAGTAAAGAGGAAATAGAGAAGGATGTGCTCAGGGCCGCAGAACTGAATGGTTTAATCCTTACAGAACCAATAGACTATAGCTTTGAGGATAAGGTTGTTCATTATGATGCTACTGGACTTGACTATACCTTCATCTTTTTTGCATTAAAAAAGACTAGATTGATATAGAGATTTTTAACCACGATCTTCTTACAAATGGCATAGGAAAGCACGAGTAAAAAAATAATACTATCTCGTTTTTAGAAATTTTTGTTATTTCCTATCAGAATCATCTTAATTAATCTCATATTCTAAACTTTACTATCAAGAAGACCAAGGTGACACATATATATGGTTTTTTATGACAGATTTCTGTCCAGCGAGTCTCAATATTTTGATGCATGATATTGGAGCAATAATATATTAATTAGAATAAATCCAATCTGATTATATGCAAGAGTGTCTAGAGGAGCTTTTAAAATTATTAAAATACGATTCATTGTATCCCCCACAAGAACTTGCATTATCAAAAGGAGTAATGAATGGTAACAATATCCTTGTTACAACTCCTACATCAAGCGGCAAAACATTAATCGGATTAATGGGCATAATAAATATTCTTAATAAAGGAAAAAAAGTGGTATACCTTACTCCATTAAAAGCACTAGCTACAGAAAAATTTAGTGAATTTAAGATTATTAGAAATTTGAGTTGTTTTGAAAATAGGAGAATAAATATTGGTATTTCTACTGGAGATTATGACTCTTATGGAATGGAATTCATTGATAAAGATATTATTATATTAACAAACGAAAAAATGGATTCAATTTTAAGGCATGACGCAAATTGGATTTACAACGTAGGACTTTTTATTATAGATGAAATACACCTGCTTACAGAACGTGAACGTGGTCCAACTCTAGAAATAATATTGACAAAGATCAAACAAATGCCACAAAAACCTCAGATAATTGGACTAAGTGCAACGGTATCAAATTCAGATGAAGTCGCTGATTGGTTAAGATGCAAACCCATTCAAAGTGATTGGCGTCCGACTGTATTGATAGAAGGCGTTTATAATTATGGCAGAGTTACCATGAACAACGGCACAAATTTTGAGATTAATAATATTGGGATTGTTGATAACTCAACTAGTGCGATAATAAGTCTTGCAATGGATCCAATAACTAATGATGGAGGCCAATCGCTTGTTTTTGCAGAGACACGTAAACGTACTGTGTCACTAGCAAAAAAAACATCTGAAGTAATGTACAAATTACTGGATAAATCCTCAAGGCTCTCGGCAAATAAGGCAGGAGCAGAAATTTTAAAAGAAGGAGATGATACAGACCTTAATCGGACTCTATCAAGTACGGTGACAAAAGGTGTAGGATTTCATCACGCAGGTTTAGGAGTAAAAAGCAGGCAAATTGTAGAAAATGCGTTTAGAAATGGCATCATAAAAATTCTTTTTGCTACCCCGACGCTTGCAGCAGGAGTAAATCTACCCGCTAGACGTGTAGTAATAACCAGTATTTTTAGATATGATTCTGAGTATGGCGGTAATATCCCAATGAGTATATTGCAATACAAACAATTGTGCGGGCGTGCAGGAAGACCTGCTTATGATAAATATGGAGAAGCAATTATACTCGCAGATTCAAGAACCAACCCAGAAGATCTATACGATCATTTTGTATTGGGAATACCAGAACCCATTATCTCTCAATTAATGGATGAAAGAGCACTAAGAGTGCATGTTCTAGGGATTATAGCATCAAGACCCAAAATATTGAAATCTGAATTACTTGACTTTTTTGAACAAACATTTCTTGCCAAAAATCAAGGGAATCAAAGTATTAGTTTAGAAATTGATTCCCTCTTGCAGTATCTAAAAGATGAAGGACTGATAATTATGAGAAATGATTTACTTATAGCTACTAGATTTGGTAAACGCATTTCCTTGCTATATATTGATCCAAAAACAGGAATTCACTTCAAGAAAAATCTGGATTCATATAATGGTAACAAATTCGATAATGCAACAAATTTTTTACATTGGATTAGTGATTGTTATGATTTTTATCCAAAATTAACATTGAGGCAGAACGAGATAGAATACTTTGAAAGAATATTTGAAAAACATAGATTGAGCTCATATGGATTGTCAAATTATGACTATTCATTAAAGAATTTAATTATTCTTTTAGAATGGATTGATGAATTGAGCGAAGCCAAATTAAATGAAAAAATTGGAGTCGAACCTGGTGATCTATATAGAATGGTTGAAACAACATACTGGTTGTCGTATTGTCTTTATGAAATTGCTAAATTGATTGGAAGAAAAGATCTTCTACCAGAAATAAATATACTACGATTAAGAATTAGACATGGCATAAAATCAGAATTGATTCCACTTATACAGCTTGAGGGAATTGGAAGAATTAGGGCAAGGTCTCTATATAAAGCGGGAATTACTGACGTTACTAAAATTGACAAAATTTCTGAATTAAAATTAGGAAGCATACCAAAAATAGGAGTTAAACTTGCAAAAAAACTCAAGAGTCAAATTAAGAGTAGATAGAAATGAGTACAAAAAGTTATTTTCAAAACATAGTTTACAACAGGTGATTGCTATTTGCTTTCTCCACTAGATATTGCTTTATATGGAATAATCGTGTCTGCTATTTCCTTTTTAATCATTTATTTTATGACACCTTATTTAATTAAATATCTGAACAAGAAAGGCAGAGTGGTAGTAGACTATCATAAACCTGGAAAACCAAATGTTCCAAGACCTGCTGGTCCTGTCCTGTTGATAGGAATAGTGATGAGTGAAATTTTACTATATTTCTTGATATTAGATGCAAAAATAATCTCTGTTTTATTAACTACAATTGTCGCATTTATTGTTGGATATATCGATGACATGAAAACTATGCCAGGTTGGTTCAAACCTGCAGCTTTGATATTGGCAGCTGTTCCAATAATAATTATAGGAAGCCACGGGAATTATCTTGGTTTAATATTTGATAATGCATTTATTCCAATTCTATACATTCTACTTATTTTATCTATAATACCGATAGTTGGTAATACTATAAACTCTATTGATGTATTTAATGGGGTAGCAACTGGATTTATTATAATAACAATGATACCACTATTAGTGAGTGTAACAGTATTTGGTAATACTAATGTTCTTCTCATAGGTCTTCCATTACTCTTTGGCAGTATCGCATTATATCAATATCATAAATTTCCAAGTAAGATTTTTCTCGGAGATTCTGGTACATTGTTACTAGGTTCAATGTATGCTAGTTTATCTATTGTAGGGAATTCAGAAATTATTGGGCTAATTGCTCTTCTACCAGCAGTAATGAATTCCTTCTTGTTTCTTTCTAGTGTAAAAAAAATAGTAGAGCACAGAGAAGTCAAAACTAGACCAGTAACCATACGCAATGATTTTCGATTAGTGGCATCTAAAGACAAAAGTGCACCTGCGACACTAGTAAGACTTATTCTTGCTAAAGGTCCATTGTCCGAACAAGAAATAATAGTGAGAATTTTTATATTAGCAATATTTTCGTCAATACTGGCCTTTATTTCAATAGCTATACAATATTCATTTATGGTGGGGAAAATTTCATTATGAGATTGTTTGGATTATTCATGCTTATTTTTGTCATGTGGATAATGATCTTAATGGTCTCATATTTTTTAATCTTTATAATTGGACCATTACATATCAATGTATTTTACAATTCTACCGACCGATTAATCTCCTCTATAATTAAAGCATCGTTGGCCATAGGACTAGTCATTGTGTTGATTTTATTACTGGGTACCCTTAAAACAAAATATTTACAAAAAACATTAAAGAGAAACTAAAACTAATTTTAATAAATACTTTTACTAATTTAAATTAGCAGTATATAATATTAGTAACCCTTATGAATATAAAAATGTATTCTTGTTTAGTAATGGAACTCATATTCTTGAAACTTTAATTAAATCTTTGAATCTTACTTCCATTCCATACCTATTTTCTTCATTTTTCATATGATTGTAAATCTTAAATAATTCAATAGCGTTTTTAAAAATGTTAAATTTACCATTAATTTTCATCTGAATAAACTTGAATACGAGTGCATAAATATGAAACTTCTTTAAAACCTCCTTTCGATATGCATTAAAATCATTAATATGTTTGATAAATAATTCTGCACACCATGTAGACGGAATTATTCCTTCACCAAGCAAAGGATACACAGTACCTATAGACTCACCAACACCCACAGTTTTTCGACCATCAGTAAAAGGTTCCGAATTTTTGGGCGGAGTTATTCTAACTGGTCGACCGACCTTCTTTATTATTTCACATTTATGTTTTTTTAAAAATTTATCAACAAATACATTATTATTTTTTCGTTCATAATCTCCAGCGCCAATATGTGCATAACCATTCTCTAATGGGAAATACCAAAAATAACCCTTCATTGACGGAAAAGCTTTCAGATAAAAATCGTCAAAAGGAGTATAGTCTTGATATTTCACTTTATATTGAATACATGGTATCCACATTTCATTTTGGGGACGTGGTAAATAGTTACGATGAAAACCTGTGGAATCAATAATAAGATCAAAATCTGATTCAAGAGTTTCTTTTCTTGGAGTAACTCCAAACTGGATATTAGTGCCTTTTGTCATATCCTTGATTAATCTCAACTTGTCATATGTAACCATTCCTTTCAATCCAACATTGATGCTGTTATCCTCATTACTACTCTGACTCATATCTACCTTCATGCTTTTTCCCTCATGTAAAACATAATCATCAAAATTAAGACCACATTTTTTAACCAGATCTTCCATTATATTTTCACACGTTGCCCATGCACAAACTGCATCATGTTCTTCAATTGGCATTCTTTCAAATCCTTTCACGTAATTATCATGATTATTGCTTAGTCCATTCATAAGATAAGCTCCTGCAACTCCCATTCCAACGACTGCTATCTTCATTTGGTAACGACAAATGATATATTGTTAAATAAAAATGTGATGTTTTTACTCCCTCCAGTTCATCTTAATGGTTTTCCTTGTATGATAAGTTATATTAGTAATTAAATTTAGAATTCGTTTAAGAAAAAGAAAATGTCAAAAATAAACATTCCCAAGTATGCTAGAATCGGGATGGTATTACTAGTTATGGGCGCTATAATTGTAGGAATTGGTACTTTCTTGAGCAAAGGTTCTTTATCACTCTACGGATTAATAATGGCCATATGCGGATTTATCATTTATTTTGCATCTTCTATAGCATCTAAAAGAAAAAATACGCACATGTGAGGAAATTCCACTATTAGATGCAAATTATCAATTTGTTTCTAATTGCGATTCAATCAATAGGAGAAAAGAATATCATTTTTGATTAAACTTATAAATTGTGATAAGTTATCGTATGCTGAAGATAATTGGAAGGTAGTACTATAGAAAAAGAAGAGAATTTCGATGAACTGGATAAAGTTTTTACTGACGACTCTGCTATCAAAACTGAAACTACCTCCGAAAGGGCCGAGAGTATATCTGAAGAAAACACTCTAGACAATGATAAATCCGAATTTGATACACCCAAAGATCAATCAGTTGACAGTAACGTTCGCACTGAAGATTCTCCCGTACAAGCCGATAACCAAGTAGAATCAGATTCAAAATTTTTTGCAATTAGAACAACTGGCGGTCAGGAACACATTGTCGTAAATTTGGCTCAAAATAGGATAAATTCAAAGAAAATTCCTGTGCGTTCTATATTATTACTTGATAGTTTTAAGGGCTACATAATTATTGAAGCACCCAATTCGAATATAGCTTATGACGCCCTGATTGGAGTAAGACATGTCAAAGGACAAATTCGTGGGGAATTACCATACAAAGACATTGAAAATTATTTAGTGAAAAGGCCAGTAGTATCGGAATTAAATATAGATGATACAGTCGAAGTTATTGCAGGGCCATTCAAATCTATGAAAGCCAAGATAACTAGGGTTGACTATGAAAAACAAGAAGCAACCGTGTTATTATTAGATTCACCTTATCAAATACCTGTAACAGTTGATGCAAATTATCTAAAAAAGGCATCATAGAAACGGTACAAAAACTATTAAATTAAAGAACATAATCCTAAGACTAGTCTAAGATGGAACAAAAAAAATCTATTTCTGCTCTTGTAAGTGGCGGTGAAGCTAGCGCCGGTCCTCCCCTTGGACCCGCTTTAGGCCCGATGGGGATTAACATATTGCAAGTAGTTAATACCATTAATGAAAAAACTAAAGAGTTCCATGGAATGAAAGTGCCTGTAAAAGTGGAGGTTGATCCAGATACAAAAAAATTTAACGTGGAAGTTGGCGTTCCACCGACTACTGCTCTAATAGCAAAGGAAGCCAATGTAACTAAAGGATCTGGTACAGCAGGAAAAGACTATGTTGGAAATATTTCGATGGAAGGAATAGTAAAAATAGCGAAAATGAAAATTGATATTTCATACGCAACTAGCTTAAAATCAAGTGTAAAGGAAATTATAGGCTCCTGCGTAAGCAGTGGAATTAAAGTAGAAAACAAACCAGCAAAAGATATCTACTCTGATTTGATAGCAGGAAAATTTGACCACTTGATAGCCTAAATTTGAATATTATCATGATTTGTCGCAAATTTAAAATATCCCAACACTAGAGTTTACATTAAATTCTAGGAGATATGATACAATAAATGTCAATTCAACAAGGTTCGGCAGGCGGTATGCCTGTCTTAATATTGAAGGAAGGAGCAAGTCAAACAAAAGGTCGTGACGCACAAAAAAATAACATCGCTGCTGCAAAATTAATTGCAGAAGTAGTGAAGACCTCATTGGGTCCACGAGGTATGGATAAAATGTTGGTAGATGGACTCGGAGATGTAACAATAACTAACGATGGTGCAACTATACTAAAAGAAATTGACGTTCAACATCCAGCTGCAAAGATGATGGTCGAAATAAGCAAAGCAACTGATAATGAAGTAGGTGATGGTACCTCATCTGTTGTAGTTTTAGCAGGTGCGTTGATTGAAAAAGCTGAAGAGTTAATCACAAAGGATGTTCATCCAACTATTATTGTTGATGGATATAGAAAGAGTGCTCTAAAAGCTATTGAGATATTTAATCATTTAGCACAAAAAATAGACGGAGGCAATAAATCTGAATTAATTAAAGTAGCAAGAACATCAATGCAAACTAAACTTGTGGTAAAGGAATCTACTGAAATATCCGAAGTGGTTGTTAATGCAGCTTTAGAGGTTTCAGAACAAAACGAATCAGGTTATGTTGTAGATATTGATGATGTCAAGGTTGAAAAGAAAGCAGGTGGTTCATTACGAGATACTAAACTAATTAAAGGAATTGTACTTGACAAGGAAGTTGTTCACGGAGGGATGCCAAAAAGAGTTGAAAAGGCAAAAATTGCTCTTATCAATTCTGCCTTAGAAATAGAGAAGACCGAATTTGATGCTAAAATCAATATTAATTCACCAGATCAAATGAAGATGTTTCTTGAAGAAGAAAATAGAATGCTAAAAAGCATGGTAGACAAGATAATTTCATCAGGTGCAAATGTGGCTATCTGTCAAAAAGGTATAGATGACGTAGCTCAACATTACCTGGCCAAATCCAACGTTCTGGCAGTTCGCAGGGTTAAAGAAAGTGATATGACCAAATTATCCAGAGCAACAGGTGCACGAATGGTTAATAATCTTGAGGACTTGGGTCCTAAAGATCTAGGTATGGCAGATCTCGTGGAGGAGAGAAAGGTTGAAACGGACAAATGGGTCTTCATTGAAGGATGTAAACATCCAAAGGCTGTTACCATTCTTATTAGAGGAGGTTCACAGAGGGTCGTAGATGAGGCCGAACGCTCAGTACATGATGCCCTAAGTGTTACTAAGGATGTCATGGAAAAACCCATGATAGTTGCTGGCGGTGGCTCACCCGAATCTTATGTTGCAGGAAAACTAAGAGAGTGGTCTTCCACATTGTCTGGAAGAGAACAACTGGCAGCAGACAAATTTGCAGAATCCCTTGAAGTTATTCCACTTGCACTAGCAGAGAATGCTGGAATGGATCCCATAGATACACTTACAGAACTACGTTCCAAACAAGCAAAGGGATCCAAATGGAGTGGTATTGATGCAAGGGGTGGAAAGATTGTAGATATGTCCAAACTAGATATTGTTGAACCACTCAGTGTAAAGGAACAAATTATTAAATCAGCGACAGAAGTTGCATCCATGATTCTTAGAATAGATGATGTAATAGCTTCAAGTAAATCTGGAGCCGGCGGTCCTCCTGGTGGCGGTATGCCTCCTGGCATGGGAGAAATGTAGACCAAAGCAACATAAACTCATTTTTTTAACTCTATTTCAATGACTTCCTTAATCCATTTACCAGTATACTTCATTTTTTGCAATTTAAGTAAATAATCATCCCAAGAAATATCACCATATCCAATTTTCCATATCTTATAGTGACTCCTTAGAGATTGTAACGCCTGATAATGATATTCACAATATTTTTCTTGAATCGCCTTTCTTACACATAAAATGCATCTTGTTTCGAATTTTACGTTCATTAACTTACTTAGCATAAAACCCACTTCATAGTAATTGCGTCATAAGTGTATGATATGAATCGTCTTTTTGTTTCCAAGTTTTTAATTTGAATATTAATTGCATCTATCATATGTTCTATTTTTTCTATT
>Ga0209889_1000457_pt1 | contig 11230 bp, 9 predicted proteins | sample GWRWN1_0_10_FD_187233 | JGI IMG/M metagenome (GOLD analysis project Ga0209889, IMG submission 187233) | Riverbed sediment microbial communities from areas with no vegetation in Columbia River, Washington, USA - GW-RW N1_0_10 (SPAdes)... | ecosystem: Environmental > Aquatic > Freshwater > River >... | reverse complement strand
CCCTGGTCGTGGCTGTGGCGGATCCCCTCGACGTATACGCCCTCGATGATGTCGGCATTGCGGCACGCCGCTCCGTCACGCCCGTGGTGGCGGAAGAGTCGGAGATCGCCGCAGCGATCGAACGAGTCTACGGGATGGGCGCCGCGGCTCAGGCGGTGCTCGGCGATCTCGATGAAGAAGGGCAGGGTGCGGCTTCCGCGGAGGACGGCGAAGACACCCCCGCCGTCCGGCTGGTCAACATGCTGCTCTCCCAGGCGATGAAAGATCGCGCCAGCGACGTGCACATCGAGCCCGGCGAAGATGACGTGCGGGTGCGGCTACGGATCGATGGCGTGCTCTATGTGGTCATGACCGTGCCTAAGAGCGTGCACCCCGCCCTGGTGTCCCGCGTCAAGGTGCTCTCACAGATGAACATCGCGGAACGGCGCCTCCCCCAGGATGGCGCCTTCGAGACGCAGCTGGACGGCAAGGCCCTGGACATCCGTGTGGCGACGGCGCCCACGATCTATGGGGAGCGCGTCGCGCTGCGCCTGCTGGACAAAGCGCGCGGGCTGCTCACCCTGGAGCAGGTGGGCATGTACGGTGACGTGCGCAGGCGCTACGAATCCGTGATGCATCAGCCGTACGGGATCGTGCTCGTCAGCGGCCCCACGGGAAGCGGCAAGACCACGACACTGATCAGCACGCTGGCCCTCCTCAACTCCGCGGACCGGAACATCATCACGGTCGAAGATCCGGTCGAGTATCAACTCCCGGGGGTGAGCCACATCCAGGTCAATCCGCGGTCCGGGCTCACGTTTGCCTCAGGGCTGCGCTCGATCCTCCGGCATGACCCGGACATTATCATGATCGGCGAGATCCGGGACCGGGAAACGTCGGAGATCGCCATCCAGGCCTCGCTCACCGGACACCTCGTGCTGACGACGATTCACACCAACGATGCCGCCGGAGCGCTGACACGTCTTGCCGACATGGGCATCGAGCCGTACCTCATTGCCTCCGGGGTCGTCTGCGTCCTATCGCAGCGGCTGGTCCGTTTGCTCTGCCCGCATTGCAGACAGCCAGACCAGCCTGTGCCGGAGGTCATGGCCTGGCTGATGTCGCTCGTGCCGGAACCGCTTCCGGCACCCCAGTTCCACCGCGCAGTCGGATGCCCGCAGTGCCGGCACAGCGGCTACATCGGGCGGACCGGAATCTTCGAGGTCTTGCCCATCACCGAAGGCATCCGCTGGCACGTGCTGGCCCGATCCTCGGCCAGCCACATCGCTGAAGCGGCACGGCAGGAGGGCATGACGGACATGCGGGCGGACGGGATGCTGAAGGCCATGCGCGGCGTGACGACGGTGGAGGAAGTCCTGCGAATCACCCGGACGGACCCGGCGGCGACGACGGAGCCGGGCTAAGAGGCCTGCGGAAGGCGGATGGCGGCGGCGATTTCCGCCGCTGGTTGATCCTTGATGAGCAGCCCGGCGAGCCCGTCGCGCCGCAGGCGGTCCCGGTCGAGGGCCCCCGGATAGGCCGTAAGGATGAGGACTCTGACTGAAGGGTGCTCCTGCACCAGCAGCCGTCCTGCGGTGACGCCGTCCATGCCTGCCATCCGGAAGTCCATCAGGACGACGTCCGGTCGCAACTCGCGAGCCCTGGCGATGGCCTCACTGCCATCGGCGGCCTCTCCGACGATCTCCATGTCCTGCTCCATCTGGAGCAGTCGCGCCAGACGCTGGCGAAAACCGGCGTTGTCATCGACAAGCAGGACGCGGATGCGGGTCACGTGGGGTCTCCCGGCCCAGTCTAGTCCCACTCAATTGAACGCGTAAATGGGTCTATGGTACCAGGGCACCGCGCGCTATCTGGATGGGGGAGGGACGAGTCCTGAGCGCAACGCGTAGACAGCGGCCTGGGTGCGACTGTTCACGTGCAGCTTCTCCATGATGTTGCTGAGATGATTCTTGACGGTGCGCTCGCTGATCGAGAGTTTGTGAGCGATCTCCTTGTTCGCGAGCCCTTCCGCGACGTGCTGCAGGATCTCGATCTCCCGCACCGTGAGCGGATTCAGGACGCCGGCGAGCTCTTTCGCCTCACGCGTCCGTGCAAACTCGCGCATCACCTTGGCCGCCATGCTCGGGGCCAGCAGCCCCTCGCCGCCGTAGATCAGACGGATGGCGCGCACGAGATCGTCCGGCGAGGCGTCCTTCAGGAGATAGCCCATCGCGCCGGCCTTGATCGCTTCGAAGAGAAACTCCTCGTCGGCGTGCACGGTGAGCATGATCACGCCCGTGCGCGGACTGGCGGTCTTGATCAGCCGCGCCGCGTCGATGCCGGAGAGACCAGGCATCGTGATGTCCAGCAGCACGATGTCCGGTACCAGATCCTCCACAAGCCGGACCGTCTCCTCACCGGTGCGCCCCTCGCCGATGACCTCGAGGTCGGAGACGCCCTCGAGCAGCCGCCGCACCCCCTGCCGGAAGAGGTCGTGGTCGTCCGCCAGCAGCACCCGGATCTTGCTCACGGCCGCTCCAACGGGACGTGGACGGTGATCGTCGTCCCCTGACCCGGCGCCGTCTCGATGCGCAGGATGCCGCCCACGAGGGCGGCGCGTTCGCGCATCGACGTGAGGCCGAGATGGTGCGGGGCGGCCGGCCTGCTCCGATGGGCCGAAAGGTCAAACCCCATGCCGTTGTCTCCCACACTCACGGCACACTCCTCCGGCGTCACCTCTGCGCGGATGGTCACCGCGGTCGCGCGGGCGTGGGCTCTGACGTTGGTCAGCGCCTGCCGCGCGATCGCCAGGGCGGCATGCTGCACGGCAGAAGGCAGCGCGGTGTCGTCGCCGTGGGAAGCCACGGTGGTTGGGATCTGGTAACGCCGGGCAAAGTCCCGACTCATGGCGTCCAGTGCGGCGAACAACGTGCCGGGCGCCTGGTCCCGGCGGTGGAGCTCGCTCATGAACTCGCGCAACTCCCGCATCGCCCGTTCCAGAAGTGTCCGCAGATCCTTCAGATCGGCGCCCAGGCGCTCCGGGTTGGACTGCGCGGCCATCCCCGCCAGGTCGGTCTGGAGCACCGCATCGGCCAGCGTCTGCGCCAGCCCGTCATGCATCTCACGGGCAATGCGGCGGCGTTCCTCGGCCACCCCGATATCCGCGATCCGGTACGCGGACCGTGCCGTGTGCACCGCGGCGGCGACATGTGACGCTACCGCATTGAGCAGCCGCGCGCTGACCCGCCCGTCAGGAAGTCCGAGTCCGATCGCTCCGAGCGTTCCCCCTTCCGTTCGCAGCGGCACGCAGGCCATCGCCATGGGGACGCCGCTCGGGTTAGGTCCGCCCTCCGCCACGCGGATCTCTCCGTGGGTGCTGGCGGCCAGCAGCGTCGGCACAAACTCGTGTGCGACCCGGCCGTCGATGCCCCGGGTGGCCACGATATCCATGTTGCCCGTGTCTTCGCGCTCCAGCGCCAGCACCGCAAAGTGCGCCGACGTCAGCGAGCGCGCCATATCAAGCAGAGCGGGCCACAGCACGGCCGGATCGCGCGACAATGCGCGGCTCACCTCTCCAAATCCCTCAGCCATTTCCGCCAGCGCGGCGGCCACGGTGCGCTCACTCTGCGCCAGGATCAGCACCCCCGTCAGTTGATGTGCTGAGAGCTCGGCAGCCCGCAGATCGTCGTGGGTGAAGTGCTCGTGCGACGGGGAACGGTTCAGGTTGAGGACCCCGAGCGGTCCCCGCGAGGACATGAGAGGAATGCAGATCGAGGAGCCGATGTCGCTGCGGGTCAGTTGGAACGGCACAATGGCTTCCGGGGTAAGCAGGATCGCATGACCTTCCTGGGCGACCCACCCGGCAATGCCCTCGCCCAGGCGGAGTTGGATGTCCTTGTAGGCCTGGTCCAGATGGTGCGCGGCCAGGATCTCCAGACGCTGTGTCTGCGAATCGAACAGCATCACCGAGCCGCTGCGCGCGTGAAAGTGCGCGATGATGAGGTTGAGCGCGGCCTCCGCCGCGGCCGCAGGGTGAGGCGCGTAAGCGGTCACCCGCCGGAGGTCTGCAAGGACCCGGGTGAACTGCGGCGGCTGAGCCACCCGCTCCGATCCCGCGGCGGCCACCACGCCGGCGGCAAGCATCGTCAGCACGGTGAACGCCCACGGCAGGTATCTATCCGGGGCAAACAGCGACGCATTCGCGACAGGCAGCTGCACCGCAGCCACAACGGCCGTGACGAGCACCATCCCCCGCACTCCCAGCAGAAAACCGGCAAGCGTGGCGACGGGGAAGGCGAGAAAGAGATACTCGGTTCGGTGTCCCGTCAGGAACATTCCGACTGCGATGGCGAGGGTATCCAGAGCAACGCCTGCGCGACCGGCGCGTCCGGCGTCATCTGGATAGCGCCACACGTAGAGAGTCAGCGCAAGCACGTATGCAAAGATCGCGGAATACAGACCAAGCAGCGCCCCGCGAGGAGCGGGGGTGGGGAGCAGGGTTTCGAGGACTATCAGGGAGGCGAGGGCCAGCCAGCGAAGCGAGATCGTGGCGTTCGCAAAACCCGGCCTTCCTGCCACGCCATCCATCCTGTCGAGGCTAGTGGTTCGCCGGGCCCCGGGGGGAGTCCCGCTGCGATGTAGGCCGATTGGCCGATTGCCGCCTGCACCGTCCCTCCATAGAATGGCTGGTGACCATGGCACGGTTCGCCTACCGGGCTTGGGATCAGACCGGCCGATTGGAAACCGGCGTGCTGGATGCGGAAAGCGCGCGCGTTGCAGCCGTGTCGCTGCAGTCACGCGGGTTTCTGGTCAGCTCTGTGACCGAGCAGGAGCAGCTGGAAACCGCCGGAGCGCAGGTCGCCCGATTCTTTCGGGTCGGCCGGAGGGAGCTCGTCCTCTTCACCCGGCAGCTGGCCACGATGATCTCGGCAGGCCTCCCGATCGTCGGCGCGCTGCACGTCCTCGAGGAACAATCGACAAATCGCCGGCTCCGTACCATCGTTCAAAGTGTGCGGATCGGCATCGAGCGTGGAGGCAGTCTCAGCGGTGAGGTCGAGAAGCATCCGGAGGCATTCTTTCCGTTTTATGTCAAGACGGTGCGGGCGGGCGAAGTCAGCGGCGTGCTGGATACCGCGCTGAACTACCTGGCGGACTACCTGGAGCGGGAGTTGGATCTCACCCAGAAGGTCCGCACCGCGGCCACGTATCCCCTGATCGTGCTGGGCTTCACCCTGCTCGTGGCGGTTGCGGCCGTGGCGTTTATCCTGCCGATGTTTTCCCGCGTCTTCGCCTCATTCCGGGTCTCGCTGCCGCTGATCACCGTCATAATGCTTCGGATCAGCCACGTGCTCCGCACGGCCTGGTGGCTGATCCTCCTGCTGGGCGGGGGACTGGTGCTGCTGACTGCGGTGGCCCGGCGCACGGAATCCGGACACCGTTTCATCGACACCGCCATCCTGCGCGCGCCAATCCTCGGCCCGATTGTCTCGAAGCTCGCCTTCTCACGCTTTGGCCGCTCCATGGCGGTCGTGATGCGGAGCGGCGTCCCCATCCTCGAGGGGCTGGCGGCCGTTGCAGACGCCCTCGGCAACCGTGTCATCGGGTCGTCGGTGGAAAGCGCCCGCGAGCGGATGCGCGCCGGGATGTCCATGGCCGAAGCGCTCGGGGCCAGCCCGCTCATCCCCCCAATGGTGGTGCAGATGGTGCGTGTGGGGGAGGAGACGGGCGCCATGGAAGACGTGTTAAACAAGGTCGCCGATTACTACGACCGCGAAGTCGACAACACGGTCAAGCGGTTCGCCGCCGTGGTCGAGCCGTTCTTGATTTTCGCGGTTGGGGGCGTGGTCTTCATCGTCGCCCTGGCCGTGTTGCTCCCTATCTGGACCCTCATCGGAAGCATCCAGCGGTAGGCCGTTCGGACCACGTCCGGCCGAACGTCCCATTGTTGCACCCGGCGCGTCTCTGCCACCATCGGGGTGGACGTATGTCCGAAACTCAGATCGCAAAAGGGGGAGGCAGGATGATAAGAGGTCGGGCAGGATTTACCTTGATTGAAATCGTTGTGGTGATTGCGATTATGGGACTCCTCATCGCGATTGCCTTGCCGTCGTTCCTCGGTGCCCGCCAGCGCGCCTACGTCGCCGAAGCGCGGCAGATCGGCAGCGAGTGGAAGTCGCTGTCGTTTGCGTGCGGCGTGGAGAAGAACTTCAACGCCTTAAGGTGCGACACATCGACCGAGATCGGGTGGACGGCTCCGGCCAGCAGCAACGTCTGGGATTGGGCCACGGCAGCATTCCGGTGTATGGCCACGGAGGCGACTGTGACCGCAGCGCTGGACAACGCCGGCGCCGCGCCGCCCTGCGGAGCGACGGACAACTTCGTCCGGCTGGACATTACGGGCATCGGTGACATGGCGGGGAAAACGTATCGCCTCGCGGTCGGCCTGGGTTCATCAGTCCGCGGCCAAGCCGGTGACCTCGTCACGCCGTAACGCGTGAGGACGTGCCGGGACGCGATGCACTCCTCCGGGTCTCACATCCGCCGATGGCGACGGCCGACGCCGGGCAGCGCTCTGTGCTGCTCAGCGCAGTGGCCACGTCGGCCATCCGGTGGAGTGCGCTCATTGCGGTCGCCGTCGTGCCGCTCCTCGTTGATCTGGCCAACGTCGATGACACGTACTATGGCCTGAAAGCCCGCGCGCTCTGGCTTCTCGGCGGCGTGATCGCGGCCGGCTGGGGATTGCGCGCGATTCGCGGCGGCGCCCGCCCGGCGCTGCCGGACGTAAGGCCCCTGGCGGCGTTTGCGGCGGCGGCTGCACTCGCCACGCTCACCTCGCTGCGACCTCTCTGGGCAATTCTGGGTTCTCCCTACAGGCACGAAGGGCTGATCGTGCTGCTGGCATACACCGCCATTGCGGCTGCCTCGATTGAGGTCGGTCGCGAATGGCCCGGCCGCTGGCTGGCGGCGATGATCGGCGGCGCGACTGTTGTGGGTCTTTACGGAATTGCGCAGTACTTCGGATTCGAATTTTTCGTGCGCGATCCCATCCGCCGCTCGTGGACGGTAGCGTTCGCGACAACGGGCCATCCCAACTACTACGGCGCGTACATGGTGTTGGTCTTCCCGTTTGCGCTCATCGCATCGCTGATGACCCGCGCGATGCCGGCAAGAGTTGCAGCGCTGTTGGCCGCGCTGGTGCTCTACACCGGAATCCTGTTCTCCTACAGCCGCGCCGCGTGGGCAGGAGGTATGCTCGCAGTCGCCATGTTCGCGGTCGCGATTTTCGCGACCGCGGCACCCCTGAGACGTTCAGGAGCCGTCCGAGTACGAGCGGTGACTGCTGGGGTGGTGCTCCTCATTGTTACGTGTCTCTTCATGATACCGGACGGCCCGCTCGCCGCCCGAGATCAGGCCTCGCCGGCACGGGAGGCTCGCACCGCGTTGGAGCTCTCGGGGCCCCGGGTTGCCGACCGCGTCTATCTCTGGCGCCAGGGTCTTGCCCTGCTGGCGCGGCGACCTCTCACCGGATACGGTCCTGACAACCTCGTGCTCGTGTTCTCCCAGCAATGGGACGAGACCAGAGCGCGGTTCTGGGGTTCGATGCCGAGGACCATCGACAGAGCGCACAACGAATTCCTGGACCTGGGTCTGTCTATCGGGATCGTAGGGCTTCTGGCCTACGGGTGGGTCGTTGGAGCGGCTCTCAAGTCTGCCGGACGGGCACTGCGCGGCCCGCTCGACCTCCATCTCCGGGGTGGCGCCACGCTCGCAGGTCTTCTCGGATATCTGCTCGCGCTCCAGTTTGGTTTCAGCGTCGTCGGTGTCGCGCCGGTGTTCTGGAGCGTTCTGGGGACGGCCATCGGACTATCACCGCGGGAGGCGGTGCCCCAGTGAGCCGTGCAGCTGCCACGGGCATCGGCGTGATTGAGATCCTCATCGCTGTCGTCCTCATGGGCGTCATGATCGTGCTTCTCCTGCCGACACTGGAACGGTACCAGAAGGTGCGAGATCTCCGGCACGCCTCGCGCCAATTGCTCGCGGACGTGCGCCTCACACAGCAACACGCCATCACCCTGGATGAGAACGTGCGCCTGCTCTATACAGGCGGCGCGCCGGGCTCCTACACCGTTGAAAAGGTGTCAGACGGCAGCGATCTCAAGCACGTCGCCCTCCCTGCCAGCGTCACGGTGGGCGGCTCGTTCGCTGCGACCGCGCTGCAATTCTCGGCGACCGGCGCCCCTGCCGCTCCCGGAGAGTTCTGTTTGACCGAAGGCACCCAGACGTTCCGGCTCGACGTCGCCGCCGCGACAGGACGCGCCCAGCTATCCGAGGTGACGACGTGTCCGTGAGGGAACGGGGACTCACGCTCATCGAGGTAGTCGTCGCGACGGCCGTCTTTGGACTGGTGGTATTCGTGGTGACGGCCTTTTATTTCACCGCGTCCTCGCAGGGGTTGCTGGGCCGCGGCGTGACGACGGGAACGCTGCTCGGCCAGCAGCGGCTGGAGTTCCTCAAGGCCAGGCGCTTTACGAGTCTTACGGCAGGCACAACCACGGAGACGCTCGACGAGCTCGGCAACGCCGATCCGGCTGGCCGCTATACCAGGACCACGACGATCACGAGACCGGTCCTCGGCACCTCGCGGCTGGCGCAGATCGCCGTGGCCGTCACCTGGCTGGAGGGGACGGTCCCGCGGACCATCACCCTGACCACGATCATGGGAGAGTTGGGACCGTGAGGCTGGCTCGAATCGTACGAGATGAACGCGGGCTGACCCTTGTGGAGATGCTCATCGCCATTGTCATGATGAGCGTTGTACTGTTCACATTCTATGGCCTCATCGGTGTCGGCGTGCGCGGCTGGGGCGCTATGGAAGGCCAGATGGACGTCCAGCAGCAGCCGCGTGTGGCGCTCGGCCGAATTGCTGCGGAAGTCCGGCAGGCAAGGGACTTCGTCATCGGGGACAACGGGCGCGCGCTGGGCCTGGCGAAGGTCACGGTGCTGACGCAGGATGCTGCGGCCGGAGCAACGACACTCGTCGTCGAAGATGCTTCGGTCCTGGCGCAGGGACGGCCGCTTGTCATCCTCAGCCTGGACCGGCTGGAGCGGGCGACCGTGACGGCCATCGCCGGTAATAGCATCACCGTCGGGTCCCCGCTGGCTCGCGCGCACCGCGCGGGCGAGCTGATCCGGCGGGGACAGACCGCTGTCAGCGGCCCCGTTCTGGCGGGGACGCTTGTCTTTCTCGTTGATGACGCATCCGTGCTGCAGGCGGGAGATCTGGTTGCCGTTGGAGACGAGGGCCCATTGACAGTCGCGGGCGTCGCCGGCAACTCCGTCACGATATCGCAGGCGCTGGCCCAGTCTCATCCCGACGGCGAGATCGTGCAGCCGCTTTCCGTCATGTTCCAGTGCGACAGCGGCTGTCCCGCGTCAGGCGCTCAGGTGATCCGCTGCACGCAGGGCTGCACGACGGCAGGCAACCGGATCCCTCTCGCGGATCTCATCAGCCCGGTCCCCGGTCGAAACATGTTCGTCGCGGTTGTGAGTTCGCTCTCGTCTCCGGCCGCGCAGGGGGCGACACAGGTCTGCCTGGGAAGCGTCAGCGGCTTCGCCGTTGATGACCGTGTACAAGTGGGGCGAGAAGAACATCGCGCGACAAGCCTCGACCTGCCTGATCGGACTGCGGTCACAGGGATCACCGGCAGTTGCCTCAACCTGAGTCGAGGCTTATCGCGCGGACATGCCGCGGGGACATCCGCGCGCGTACATCTCGTTGAAATCAGCGCGCGAAGTACGCAGACCAGTGACGCCCTCGGTGGGCAGGTCCAGGAAGTCCTCGTCACGACCAGGGCGGGGCTGAGGAACTGATGCTGACACGATTGCGGGGACAAGAGGGCGTTGCCCTGGTCACCGTGCTCGTCCTCGTCATCGTGCTGACGGTGATGGGCGTGGCCATGGTGGACCTCGTGCTCACGGAAACGGCCATCGCCTACAACCAGGGAGACGCTGTGGCCGCACAATTCGCGGCTGAGGGGGGCATCGCGCGGGCGCTGTACGAGCTCAGCCTCAACGCCGCGTGGCCGGGGATCACCGACACACTGGGCGACGGGCAGTATCAGGTCACGGTGACCTCTTCGGGCGCGATGAGGACGATCGTTTCCGTGGGCACCCGAAGCGGCGCCCGCCAGATCCTCAACGCTGCCGTAAAAGTGTTGCCGCGATTTGCCGTGAACGGCCTGGTGGGCAACACGACCGTCACCCTGGGAGGCGCCCAGGCGGGACTCACCGTCGAGAACGTGCTCCCATTCGAGGAAACCGGCGCGCTGCACGCCAACAACCGGCTCGGCGCAGCCACGGCCGTGACCATCAATCCCGCCGGGGCGAGCGTGATCGGCTCTGTGACGGCCAACGGGACCATCTCCGGCATCACCTGCGCCACCTGGCCATGGCGCTGCGACGCCCTCTTCGGGACCATCGGGTTCCCCCGGCTCGACATGGACAGTGCGGACCCCGCCAGTTACCGCAGCAGGGCGCTCGCCACCACGGACCCGCTGGACGGGCTGAACCTGTTTTTCCGTGGCGGAGATCCCGCGAGTCGATGCTCGGCGCCGGGGTGGAACTTCGCACTGCGCGAGACGCAGCGCTGCTGGGACCGGTACATCAATGACCGCGTCGGCACCATCGGGGCAGCCATTGCCAACTCGGTGTTCTACGTGCAGTTCAATCCGAGCGAGCGGACGCAGTATGCCCTGTCCACGAGCACCATCACTCACCGTCAGAGCCGTGGGGGCGACAACGGCAACGGCGACCCGACACTCATCATCACCCGGCCTCCGCTGGTAGTCCTCAACGACGTCATGGTGGCTGCGATCACCGTTCGGGGCGGATCAATTACGACGATTACGTCGGTCCCGGCAGGGTGGACGCTTGTCCCGGGAGGGACCAATCCGATCGATAACGGCACGACCCTGAAAATGGCTGTCTACTACAAGGTGGCGACGGCGGCTGAACCTGTCAGCTACACCTGGGGATTCAGTTCTTCAGAAAAAGCTTCAGGCGGAATCCAGGCGTATGTGAATGTCGATACGGCCGAACCCATCGACGTTGCCCTCGGCCAGACGACCCCGAGCGGAACCGACCACTCTACGCCCGGCGTGACCACGACACTGGACGGCGCGATGCTCGTGGCGTCTTTCGCCGCGGCGAACGGCGCCACGTGGACGCCGCAAACGCCGGGGCTCATAGAGCG
>Ga0209889_1000456_pt1 | contig 11258 bp, 15 predicted proteins | sample GWRWN1_0_10_FD_187233 | JGI IMG/M metagenome (GOLD analysis project Ga0209889, IMG submission 187233) | Riverbed sediment microbial communities from areas with no vegetation in Columbia River, Washington, USA - GW-RW N1_0_10 (SPAdes)... | ecosystem: Environmental > Aquatic > Freshwater > River >... | reverse complement strand
GGTGTCGACGATGGATTCATGACAGGTGGGCAGCCGGCGACCGGCATCCGTGGGGACAAATGCGATATCGGCAGCAAAACGAGGTAGGGGTGTGTCATCTACCCGACGCCCCTTTTTGCGAGATTCTGCAGGATATGGGCTCGCTGGTTCGTCGCGTGGTGCACGCGCTCGACCAGTCCTCATACTCTTGCCACCTACACCAATTAACCGCCCCCACCAAGGCGGGCCGACAAGAAAAAGGGCCAGCACCCGAGGGGGGTGCTGGCCCTTCTGTCGTACGAGCTGCGAAAGGTCGCCCTTGGAACCTGCGGCCGCGACTATGGAACCCCTTGTGCGCACGAAAACGCCCGCGTCAGATGCCCCCTGCTCCGGGTTGACTCAGCCCAGATACCGCGCCTGGAAACCATCCACGCCAACCTCGCCGACCGGCTCCAAGAGGCCAAGGACCAAGGATGGCTCGGCGAGGTCGCCGCAATCGAGACCACCTTGGCCGCCGCCGCACAGAAACTGGAGACCATGCGCGGCACCACCGCCCGCGCTGCCACCGCAATGCGCCTTGGGATGCCAGACATCCGCCGTTCGACCAGACGATCCAGTTCAGACTCCTGAGGCTGCTCACGTCAGCACGGGCAGCAAAGAGGGGAAGTTGAACGCGCCACGTAGCCGATGATCGGAAGGCCGAGTTACTGGCGTGCGTAGGGTGAGCGGGTGGTATCCGACCTGGCGGATGTTTCCGGACGAGTCCTCCACCAGGTGGGCGCGGCCCTCAGCAGCGCCGTTGGCGGGGCGGTGGCGATCCGATCCGCGGCGGCTGTCACTGAGGGGATGGTCTGCCGGCTTCGGCGCCTACCCCTGGATCGTCCGGTGCGCGGCGGAGGGTCCGCCTGGCTGGGGCGTCAAGTCCGTCATTGTGAAGACGAGACGCCCGAACGACCACTGGCGCGCCGGCGACACAACGAGCCGCGAGTGGGCGGCGCTGACCTTCCTTGAGGAGATCGGGTCCGATGCGGGTCCGCGGATGCTGGCCCACGACGATGCGCTCGGCTTCGTGGTGCTTGAGGATCTCGGCAGTGGGATTGCGTTGGAGGATGTGCTCGTCGGTGATGATCGGGAGGCAGCCACCTCGGGTTCATCGTCCTGGCGAAGGCCGTCGGTCGGATGCACGCGGCGACGCAGGGACGCCAGGATTCGTTCTATGCCCGCCTGTGGGGCCAAGGCGTGAGCTTGGACCGGGATCGCGTGAGCCTGGCGAACATTCCGCTCGTCGCGTGCTGGTCGGCCCTACGCGACCTTGTCGCTGGCCAGAACGTTTTTCCGGACACCACCATCGCAGCTGGGTCGGACATCGACGACGTGCAGGCTTGGATGTCCGAGCCGGGCCCGATGCTGGTGCTGTCCAATGGCGACCTTGCCCCGCAGAACTGTCGCCTGAGTCGTGAGTCTGCACGCCTTCTTGACTTCGAGGGTGCGAAGTTCCAGCACGCGCTCCTGGACGCAGCACACCTACGCCTGCCGTTCTACGGCGGTCCGTGTTGGTCGCATGTTCCCGCCGAAGTAGGCCGCCTGGTCGAGTCCACCTATCGCGAGGAGTTCGGCAGGACCTGCCCCAGCGTCCTCGACGAGCAGATCTACGCCACAGGAATGGCCGCTGCGACTGCCGGCTGGGCTGTGACAAGGCTGGTACGACTGCCCAAGCTGCTCGCACGCGACGAACGGCACCCGATGGGCTTCTCCCGCCGAGGCCAGATGCTCGACACCCTCCAAGTCGCCGTCGATGCCTCGAACACAGCAGGAACGCTGCGATCGCTACGGGCCTGGTTCGAGGAGACCATCGCGGCGCTACGCCGCCAGTGGCCGCACCTGCCAGCAGCTCAGGACGTCTACCCGGCGTACCGGCAAACCGGGTGATCAGCCGGTCGTTGCCTGCGGCACGGAACAAGCTCACGTCCGGCGACGAAAGACCATCGCCCAGAATGCAGGAACATCCGCTCATAGCCGCTTTGCTCGCAATCGCTCCAGCCGCGACACCGGCCCGGCCACCCGCCAGATCTACGAGATCGTACTCCTGCTGGGAGTCGCAGACGTGGCCGCGAGCAAGCGGTTCTACGTTGACCGCGGATTCGCCGTGGCGAAGCTTTGGCCGCATGTACGTCGAGTTCGCCACTCCGTCGAGTCCGGTTAAGTTGGCGCTCTACCGGCACCGTGCCCTTGCCAAGGACGCCCGATCCGGCGGATCCTCGCCTGCGGGGGTCTCGGTCCGGCCCCCGGCGTACCGACACGAGCTGGCGAACCTTCCTGCGAGCACAAGCATCCGGGCTGCTCGCCGCGGACCTCGTCCACGTCGACACCATCGCCCGACGACGAATCTACGTCCTCATCGTCATAGAAGGCATGACCGGCCGTTCCACATCCTCGGCGTGAGCGCGAACCCGACCGGTGAATCGATGACCCAGCAGGCCCGCAACCTCGTGGTCGACCTCGGCGACCGGGCGGCGTCGTTCCGGTTCCTCATCCGCGACCGGGATGCCAAGTTCGTTACGGCGGTTGACGCGGTGTTCGCCGCCGAGGGCGTCGAGGTGGTCAAGATCCCGCCCCGGACGGCGAGGGCGAACTGTTTCGCGGAACGCTTCGTCGGCAGCGTACGCCGGGAGTGCACCGATCATGCACTGATCTACAACGAACAGCACGCCCGCACGGTCCTGAACGTCTACGCCGGACATTTCAACGGCCACCGTCCACATCAGAGTCTGGATCAACACTCGCCCGGCCACGAGCCGGGCGTTGTCGTGGCGATCAATGCACCCGTACGGCGACGACGCGTCCTCGGCGTCATCAACGAATACAACCGGGCAGCCTGACCACCACAATAGGGCAGGTCACGGCCAGTACGGTGTTTTGGCAAGGCACAGGCTTTGGCTGGGGTCTTCTACCGGCGCGGCGGGTACGTGTTGGTAGGGAGGACGGCGTGCCGTACCACCCGAAGTTCTTCACGGATCGCTTCGTGAAAGCCGTCGGCACCGGTGATCCCGCCCGATTCATTCCCGCCATGCGAGCCCTGGGCTAGCCCCAATACCGCTAACTTAAGAGATCGTCTGGTACGGTGCATGCATGCCTCGTGCCGGCCAGGTAAAGCCGCCGACGGATGAGCGGCTGTCGGATCGGATCTCGATTGGGCTGTTGACGCGGGTGTTCCCGCCGCAGCTGGTGGACGCGGCTGTGGCCGGAGCCGACCGGGCGGAGGTGCGCAGTCGGTTGCTGCCGGCGCGGGTGGTTGTCTACTACGTGCTGGCGATGTGCCTGTTCTCCGGGCAGGGCTACGAGGAGGTAATGCGGCTGCTCGTGGGTGGGCTGGAGTGGCTGGGCCGCTGGCGTCGGGCCTGGGCCGTGCCAAGCACGGCAGCGATCGCGAAGGCGCGAACGCGCCTGGGCCCTGAGCCGCTGCGCGCGTTGTTCGGCGCGGTTGTCCGTCCACTTGCGACGGATGCTACGCGGGGGGCGTGGTATCGCGGGCTGCGGCTGGTCGCAATCGACGGGGCGATCTTGGATGTGCCCGGCGCGGCCGAGAACGAGGAGCGCTTCGGCCGTCCGGGCAGTTCCCGTGGAGAGGGCCGAGGGGCGTACCCCCAGGTGCGCCTGGTCGGGCTGGGCGAGTGCGGAACGCACGCGGTCTTCGCCGTGGCGATGGACTCGTACGCCACGGCGGAGAAGACGCTGGCCGAGCGGCTTCTGCCCGCTCTGCGTCCGGGCATGCTGGTACTGGCCGACTGGGGGTTCTTGAGCATCGACCTGTGGCGGCAGGCGACCCGTACGGGCGCGCATCTGTTGTGGCGGGCCAGCGCCAGCTTCTCGCTGCCGGCCATCGAGGTGCTCTCCGACGGCTCGTACCTGTCCCGGCTGGTGCCATCGACCACGGCGGCCCGCCGGGGCGGCACCGACGCGGTGACGGTGCGCGTGGTGGAGTACACCATCGACGATGGCCGCTCGCCCGAGGGCGAGCACTACCGCCTGGTCACCACCCTGCTCGATCCGGATGAGGCACCGGCGGCCGAGCTGGCCGAGCTTTACGCCCAGCGGTGGGAGTTCGAGAACACCCTCGATGAACTCAAAACTCACCACCGCGGCGCCAAAGTCGTGCTCCGATCCCGCTACCCCGACGGCGTCGAGCAGGAAATCTGGGGCTTCCTACTCGTGCACTGGGCCATCCGCGAACTGATACACACCGCCGCCCTCGACGCCGACATTGACCCCGACCGGGTCTCCTTCATACGCACGCTAAGGCTGGCTCGCCGCACCGTCACCGAGCAGGCCGCCTTTCCCCCCTGACCGGCTCGTGAAGGCGCTGGCCCGCGGCATCCAAGAGATCCTTCGACGCCTGATAAAACGACGCCTGCGCGCCAACCCCCGCGTCGTCAAACGCAAGATGTCCAACTACCAAGCCAAACCCAATCACCACCGAGCCTGGCCCCGACCGACCAAGCCACCTGACCAGGCGATCACCATCGTCACAGCCAGACGCTTAAGTTAGCGGTATTGGGCCTAGCCCGGAGATTTGCCGGTCAGGTAAACAGATCTGCGGCGGGGTCGGTGAGGTAGATGCCGCGGACGTGTCGGTCCAGGAACGCGTCCAGGACCCGCTGCCCAGTCCGGGTGATCCGGTAGTACCTGCGGTCGGCGCCAGTCCGGCGGCCGGGCTGATCGCTGGTTTCGACGAGTTCGAGGTCACTGAGGCGGCGCATCGCACGGTAAAGGCTGCGCTGGTCGGCGGCCATCGTGCCCTGGGTCATGGTGTTGATGAACTCGGCGATCTCGGCCGGATAGCGCGACCGGTCTCGGACCGCGAGCAGCAGCCACATGGTGAGCAGGCCGCGTTTGTAGATCTCCTCCCACCCCGATAGCAGCTTCCGCTCGTAGTCGTCGAGGTCAGCTGAAGAGTTCATCTGGTCGTCTTCCCCGGATGTTCTTGCGAGTCCGCAACCAGCCGCCCGCCACCATGACGGCACCGAGACCGGTCAGCCCGGCGATGTCTGGCCAATGGACCCGATCCAACACCGGCACCACGGCCCAGGCCGCGGCGGTGACCCCCAAGGCCTGGGCGACGAACAGTTCGAAGAGGACGTTGCGCACCGTGCGACGCCTGCGGGCGAGAAACTGCAGACCACCGTTCCATACCGCCATGAAGACCGCGAACGCGACTCCCGCGACCGTGGCCACCACCCAACGGTCGCCACCGATCGCTCGATCCAGCACCATCAGAAACACCCCTGTGCCCGCACCGGAGCCCAGCGCCGCGGCCACCGCGGGCCGTTCGATCGCTGTCCACAGCTTCATGATCGCCTCCCGTTGTTGGGCAGCTAGTCCTGGGTTGCCTACCTTAGGTAGAGTACCCGAGCTCTCGGCGATAAGTCCACCGTCGATCTCTCCGGACCAGGGGTGTGACGCGGCTATGGTCGTGGTTGTCGACGAAGGTGTGGGGCTCGCAAAGTGGGGACAGGGCTGGGAGCTGCCGATCCTCGGCTGGAGTTTGATCACCGTCTGGGCGCAAGGATGGTCGGCATGGCCTTGTCCCCGCTGTAGATGATGTTGCGTCGCGTGCTGGAGCTGCTGGCGGTGATGGCCGGCGGCGATATCGACAGGGACGTCGAGATCCTCGTGTTGCGGCACGAGATCGCGGTCCTGCGCCGCCAGGTCAAACGACCGCGGTACCAACCCGCCGAACGGGCCTGGCTGTCCACTCGCAGGCAGCATAGCCAAGCCGAGTATTCGAGCGGTACAGGACGGCGACAGCGCGCCAGCGCTATCCAACGGGTCATCCCGTGGTCGATGGGTGTCACACAGATGTCACGAGCGGCGCGAACGAAGGCAACCGTAGGCGCACCCACCTGAACGCCGGAAGCGTGGTGACGTGCAACGACGGAAGGCAGCGGACACTTTGCGACGGATCCCAAACCCACTTGCAATTGGAGGGTCGAGGTTCGTGTCGGCGTGGCGGCTCAAGAGCCCGCTCTACGCGGCTTGGCGGCGCCGTCTTTTGGGCTCCTGCACCATCTGGTCCACACGTGCGGGTGACACGGAGAGCAGCGCGGCTGCCTCTCGCACGGAGAATCCGCTATGGGTGACGAGGCGGCGCGCGAGTTCGCTGGTGTGTTCGGCGAGGTCGCGGTTGGCCGACTCAAGCTCGGCTCGAAGGCGCCTCAACCGCTCGGCCTCCTGGTCGACCTCCGGGTCACCGGTCTGGTAGTGCCAGTCGAGTTGCAGCCCGTCTTCGGCCTCGTCGGGCAACTCGGCGGCCAGGACGATGACTTCGCGCACGTAGCGGTGCAGAGTGGCCAGGCTGCGAGAGAACGTGTGGGCGCCATCGAGACCGTCGACGTCGGCGAGCCAGAACCGCGCGTCCTCTGGGTCGCGGCGAACGACGACGGTGTAGCGAACGTCCGATGCGGCTTTCACTTGATCAGCCATCCTTCTCCGAACACTGGCGCCAGCTGGCGTTGGATCGACCGCAGCGTGCCAGGCGCGACATCGCCACTGTGGATAGGTACCTGTGCCCGAGCCGTCATCACAACCCGTTGATGCTCGTCGCGCTTGACCGCCTCGTACGTGGCATGCGAGCCCCTGGTCCGTACGTGGTACCCGCCCAACTCCTCGATGCGTCGGATCACCTGGCGTGCTGTCAGCGTTCTACCCACGAGGATAGAACCTTACGGCAAGGCTGTACAAGCGTCCAGCTGGTAGACAGCAAGGTTCAGCCTGACCGACGCACTGACCTCGCAAATAGCCCACGCCGACCGCGACGCCGGGAGTTGGCATCGAGGGATCAGGGGTTCAATCCCCCTCAGCTCCGCACAGAATTGCCTGGTCAGAGGCTTCGAGTGCCGCCTGTGGGGCTCGAAAACTGGGTTCAGGACCGTGAGCTGCGGATACTCGAGATCGAGATCGACCATCATGCGGGTTGGCAGCAGGGCCAGGCCGGCCCCGCTACCACCCCTGTGACGATCCACTACGAACCCGAGTGTCGCCGGCTCACTGGCCGAATTTGACTTTTCGAGCCCCACGGGATTCGGAATCCCATACCAATCGACGAACTCACTCATAGCGTGCGACATCGTGTCGCAGCGCACCTTCTGTCGCGAAGCGGGCGTTACGAAGCGAGGAGATGCGCGTGCAGTCGCTGTCACAGACTGGGCCCGCGGCTACGTCAAATACGGGGAGGACGGTTACCGGCAAGAGGTAAGGAATGGTCGGTGGCTGGGCTGTGCCGGGCGGACATCGTCGGCGTGCCATGCTAAGGCGACGAGGCACCGCTGGCACTGTGCACGCCCGACCTGGCGGGTCACGCCGATGTCGGTGCGCGCGGGCCACTGACGGCGACGACCGGAGCCCGAGTCCCAGTAGCGGTTCACCTGAGCGGAGTTTGGACCATGGATCTCGTACTCGTCACCGGCGGCACGGGCCACCTTGGCCGTGATGTCGTGCGTCTTCTGAAAGCTCAGCAGCATCAGGTGCGGATCCTTGCCCGCGCGCCCGGTCGCGATCCGGGTGTCGATTGGGTACGTGGCGACCTGGCCACCGGCGAAGGTGTTGAGGGTGCCCTCCACGGCGTACAGACCATCGTGCACGCGGCGACGTTGTCGCCGGCAGCCCAGCGTGGCAGGTTCCGGCTTGGTGACTTCGTCCGCAGCCCACCCGACGTGGACGTCGACGGCACACGGCGGCTGCTCGCCGAGGCGCGACGCGTCGGTGTCGAGCATTTCGTCCACGTTTCGATCGTCGGCGTCCAGCAGGCGCGGGTCCCGTACTCCCGGGTGAAGGCCGCGGCCGAAGACCTGGTCCGAACCTCGGAGGTGGCCTACTCGATCGTTCCGGCGACTGGGTTCTACTGGCTGCTCGCCCGCTTTCTGGACAACCTCGCGCCCCGTCGGATCTGGCCGTTGCCATCGAATCTGGTGCTGCAGCCCGTGGACTCCGCCGATTTCGCCGCGTACCTCGTGGAGTGCGTCACCGACGGGCAGCGCGGAAACCGTGACGGCTTCGGCGGACCGGAAGACCTGAGCATGGTCGACATCGCACGCCAATACCAGCGCGCGCGAGGTGTCCGGCGCCGTATTCTGCCGCTCCGGTTGCCTGGCGCCGCGATTCGAGCTGCAGGACCGCAGAGCTGCCCTGGCGGGCGCAGAGGCAGGACCACCTGGTCGGAGTGGCTCGCCAGGCACCGGACAACGGACTAGGGGACGAGATAGATCGGTTCGAGCCGGTCGGATGTCAGGCCATTCCAGATGGCACAATGATCAACCGTCGAGCACGGGTTGCGCGCCCGTACGACGGACGGGGAGTCTGACCGTCCACACACACCACGGTGGCTAGGGCTCCATTGCCGCATCTAACACCGAGGATTGGTCTACGTGGCACACCGCCAGACGAGTGGATCATGAACGCGTTGCGTGAGGCGCCAACCGGAGCCCAGCAGTAGGCGCGCGGCCGGACGCCGCGCTGGCGCCGACGCGAGCTGCGGGCGGGCTCCGGTCGGTTAGCCTGACGGTGGAGGTCGTGCCATGTCCCGCCTACTCGCAGAGCTAACGAAGACGGCGCACTTCGCCTACCTGGCCTTCGTGGTCTTCGGCGGATTCCTAACCTGGCGATGGCCCAAGGCAATCGCGGTTCACCTGGGCGCCGCGAGCTGGGGCGTGGTGCTGATCACGGCCAGAACGAACTGCCCGTTGTCCTACGTCGAGGATCATCTACGCCGCCGCGCCGGCCAGCCCGGCCTACCGCGGGGTTTCATCGACACCTACATCGCGGGCGTGCTTTATCCGGCGCGCTACGCCAGCCAGGTGCGCATGCTGGCGGGCGCGGTGATCGTGCTGTCCTGGCTGGGCGCCTACACGATGCGGGGCGCGCCTCGGCGCGCCCACCCCGGCGTGCGTGACCACGACCGCGAACGAAAGGCGAAGGTCCCGGCGTCGGTGGCGAGCAACGTCGGGCCAGCACGCCGTATCACGCGCGAACGCGGCCACCGCGCACCTGCCAGGTGAAGCCCGACGCGGACAGCCCGCCCGAGACTCGGCCAGCAGGTACGTCCCCGACGGCGGTCGTAGATGTCCTGGAACTCGTCGCTGACGATAAGCGACCAACGTGACTGCAGGTGCAGCCCGATGGCTGATACCGCGGACAGGTCGAGGACGCGGGGCTGCAGGTCCTGTAGCGCACCTGTACCGCTCGAATATTCGGTTTGGCTAGGCTGCCTGCGCGTATTCGTTGATGAGTCCACTGAGGATCGGTCGTCGCCGTACACGGGCTGCGACAAGGTCCACGATCGGCGCTGGTGCCTCGCGGGCGGAAGCTGATCCTGTGCCTGATGCGGCCTGTGCTCGTTGGTAGTGAGCCACCCCGGGATTGATGGAGGCCCGGATACCAGGCGATGATCGCGCTCAGACCGGCCGAACGCCCTCGCCGCGGCGCTGAAGGAGTACGGCGCTTTACGCCGGACCGTGAACGCCGCCCGTTACCTCGCCGATGAGACCTACCGCCGCAATATTTTGCGGCAGTTGAACAAGGGTGAGAGCTTGCACGGGCTGCGCCGCGGCACGCTCTACGACCATGAAGGAGCGATACGCCGCCGGCACTAGGAGGGCAGTCCGAGCAGGCGTGGTGCCTGACGGTCGCCACCAACGCCGTGGTGTGCTGGACCAGGTGTGGGTGCAGGCTGGCGGGCTACTCGACACTGGGAGTCCTCGCAACCTCGCCTCCCGCAGCGGCATCGAACGGGCATTGATCGCGTCGAACGCGGCAGCTCTGGCCGTTTCGTGCGTCGTCGCGCTGCTATGACAGCTGATAGCGTCAGGGCGTCAGCGTACTGCCGATCAGAATTCCGTTCGCCCAGTAGTCACCCGTCGTCCCGGCCGGTAGCAGGTCGTAGGTCGCTGGTGCCGTGCTCTGCACCCAGCCGATCGAGGCGATCGTCGCGCCGTCGTATCGCTGCGCGGTCAGTAGCCCAACCGGGGCCAGCGAACCGGCCCGTCCCACAGCGGACGGAGCACGAGTCGACCCGGGGCTTGAGCAGCTGTGCCACCGGACCCCTGCCCACTTTCGGACGTGACCCGAGTCCGCCGGTGACGCCTTGTGCACGACGGCCCGTAATCCCACATTCGCCGCGTCGCGTTGTTCGCGCGACAGCAGCTCGGTCTCGATGAATCCCGAGCAATGGCGGAGGTAGGGGAGGAAAGGGGATCGGCCAATGCGTGCGAGTGCTTTCTTCGTGCCTGGGTCGGTGGGTTGGGTGAGGTTGGCGACGACGGCGGTGATGGGGACTCGGTTGCCCCGCGGGCCCATGACATCGGTGAAGACCGCATCGTCTTTGCGTATCGTCTTTGCGTAGCCGGGCCACCTCGGCCAGCAGGGCTTCGCCGTTGTCCTTCTCGGTGTGGTCGCGGATGTTGACCACGACGAGCTGTGCCCGTTCGATGCCGCGGTAGGTGTCGGCCACGGCCCAGCGCATCCGCTGCTTCGCCACCGGCCTGCTGCGTAGCTCGGCCAGCTGTGCGAAGGCCTTACGCCGTTCCTGCTCCACTAGTTCCGGTTGCTGCAGGGCGAACTCGCCCAGGCCGGGACCGATGAGTCTGCCGAGTATCGACTCCAGGCCGCCGGGTTGGCTGAGCAGCGCCTCCAACGCGTCCATGGCCTCCCGTTCCCTGCTCGGCTGGTCGCTCTTGCGGCGGACCAGGAGCCGCCCACCGGTGGCCGGCGCGACGAAGGCGGTCACGTCGGCGAACGGGACTGGGCAGTCGCCTTCGATAACGACGGCGTGGGAGAAGTCCTGCATGAGGTTGGTCTGGAAGAACGCGTCGGGGGCGTCGCTGGTGCCGGGGAAGGCGTACAGGGCGGCGGTGTGCGCGCCTGCCGCCCGATAGCGGCGCGGTTCAGGGTCGGTCTTGGCGAGGCTTTCACGCGGTTCGGCAGCGTGTCATCGCGTACACACCGCGTAGCGGTGATCATATAGTTGGTGTGGGCGAGCAGCGCCTCGACGAGGGTGGTCTTGCCGGCGCCTGGCGGCCCGTCGACGTGGATCAACGCGCGTTGTCTCACAGCGAATCGCTCCCACCTGCGCCTGGGCCGCGGTCGGCGTCGGGTGAGGCATCCGCGATCGAGCGCAGGAGCGCGGCCAGTTCGCGGTCCGGGCTGATGTGCTTTCGGTGCAAGGGACCGCAGGGCGTTGTGGCTAGCCGAAGCGCCAGAGCGTGCAGGTCCGGCCGCGGCTGGTCCCG
>Ga0209889_1000455_pt1 | contig 11263 bp, 16 predicted proteins | sample GWRWN1_0_10_FD_187233 | JGI IMG/M metagenome (GOLD analysis project Ga0209889, IMG submission 187233) | Riverbed sediment microbial communities from areas with no vegetation in Columbia River, Washington, USA - GW-RW N1_0_10 (SPAdes)... | ecosystem: Environmental > Aquatic > Freshwater > River >... | reverse complement strand
GGTTAAAGGCACCGTCCACACGAGACCAGCCCCGACCCTGGATGAGGTCGAGGCTGGATACGTCGACGGGCTAATGAACGTCGGAAGGTACTCGGGCGACGCCGACCGGACAGGTAAGCCCGTTGGGGCCGTGATTGCAGTACCCCTTGGGGTTTTTCGACTCTGGCGGACGGTGTACTACTACTGCTGCGGCCACAGGTGACGTCGCCGCGAAGCCCTACGGTGAGGGCCAAGAGTCCGGTCGACTGCGCGGTCGTGCCTCGGGGAGGGCCGTGACTATCGCCCGTACAGGCTCCGGAGCTCCTTCTCAATCTGGGCCACTTCTGTGAGCCTCCCGTTGGCCACCGACAGCATGAACAATTCGGCCGCGTCAACGTCGACGGCGGGAACAGGGACACGGTTGAGAGCAAGGAAGGTCACGGCTGCGGCCCAGGCAAGCCGCTTGTTTCCATCTAGCAATGTGTGGTTCTGGCAAACGGAAAACAGCAGAGCCGCCGCCTTGCCGAACAACGACGGGTACGCGACCTGTCCGAAGACCACGGTGGAGGGGCGGGCGGCGGCCGCTGCCAGGAGGCCAGGGTCGCGGACAACCGGCGGCTGTCCCAGGACTGCCTCAGCCAGGATGAGTAGGTCCTCGGCCGTGAGGTAGTCGATCGATTCGGGGTTCACCGCGCTAGGCGTCGTAGTAGCTCGCTGTGCTTCTCGGCGATCTCGGCTCCGATCTCCGAGACCCGCTGTGCCCGCTGGCGTCGATGGACGTGATCGCTGAGAGCGACCACTATGGCAGCGTTGATAGAGCGATGGTCGGCGGCAGCCTCAGTCTTGATCGCTTCGTAGATGTCTGCTGGCAGCTTCAGCGAGGTCGTGATCGTCTCGGCGGTCATACCAAAACAGTACCACTTCAGCACTGATCTGATGTAGCGAGATTGGGTTGCTGGTGTGACCCCCACGAGGCTGGCCACGATCGGTGTGCCAGGTCGTGGCCAGATCCTTTGGCAAGCAACGCTAATGGGCGTCAGCGGGCGTCCGGGCCACGCCAACCGGACAGGTCAGGCCGTTGGGACCGTGGTTGCAGTAGCCGTTCGGGTTTTTGGACTCTGGCGCAGGGTGTAGTACTTCGCAGCTGGGACCGCCGACTCCCCACTCACTCATCACCGGGTTGCGGGGCGCGGCCGAACCGTCGGACCTCCTGGGGCCAGCCGCATGCTTCCGCGAGCTTGCCGGCCCACATCCGGGCCGTTTCCTCGTCGGCCACGTCCACCACGGTCAGCCCGCCCAGCCACTCCTTGGTTTCGACGTAGGGCCCGTCGGTGAATATCAATGTGCCGCTCGTGGCGTCGGCACTGAAGACGGGGCCTTCCTCCTCCAGGCCCCCGGCGAACACGTACGCCCCGGCTGCCTTGATCTCGTTCACGACCGCCATGGCGAGCGGCCCGCGCCCGCGAAACCACTCCTCGGTGTGGTCACCCACCCACTGCTGGTTGAAGTAGATGAGGTACTCGGCCATGTCTGCTCCCTCGTCTCGGGCGGACCTTTGTCTGCCTCCATCTTCGCTACGAACGGCGCCGGGCGGATACGACACCTCAGGCCGGAAATTTCCACGTCGATGTTGGCGGGGGAGCGGTGGTGCGGGTCCGTCACCGGTCCACGTGGGCGAGCGACGCGAGCGACGCGTACGGTTGTCGTTCCGTTTTGGGGTGGCGGTCGGCTCTGTCCAAGAGACTAGTGAAGGTCGGACGGCACCCGGGCGACGCCGACGGGGCAGGTCAGGCCGTTGGGGCCGTGGTTGCAATAACCGTTCGGGTTCTTCGAGTCCGACAGATAATGCTGGTGCTGGTGGTCGTCCTCGGCGTTGTAACCGAGATCACACCGCGTAGTCGGCGCGTCCATCTGCGGCGCACGCACTCCGCCATCTACGCTCCCGCGAGCGACGCTCGCCGCGCAGCGGTTCCGGGAGCGTAGATGGCGGAGTCCCGCCTTCGAAGCCATGACCCGGAGAGCCCACGCCTCGAAGCTAGTACTATGAGCGTAGGGTTTAAGCCTACGAAGGTGATACTAGATGGCAAGGACTGCTCTCGGCCTTCCACCGGAACTAGCCCGGCGTGCCAATCGCGTCCTGCGTCCGCGAGACGCCGAAGGCATCTATGAGCACCCGCGGGCGGAGTTCGCTCGGCTTACTAACCTCGGCGTTCTCCGGCGGCTCGTCACCGGCTATTACGCTTTGGTCCCGCAAGAGCGCCTCGGCGATCATCGTTGGAAGCCGAACGTTGAGGCCACCGCGCTCGGAGTCGCGCAAGCGGACTATGGCGTCGCGGATGTGGCGCTCATGGGCGTAAGTGCAGCTCGGCACCATGGAGCGATACCGCGTGCACTGGCAGTGGCCGTGGTGGCCGTGCCGAAGCAGCGTCCGCACGTAGATAGCGACCTCGGTCGCATCGTGTTCGTCAAGCGCGACGTGAGTCAGTTAGACCTTGAACGCGTGGATACGCAGCTGACGTCGGGGTGGGTTACGACCATCGAACAGACTCTCCTCGATCTATCGGCTCGCCCGACGTTGGGTGATCTCAGGCGTCTAGATATCGAAGAAGCGGTGAAGTCGCTCGCCGTGAGAGCCGACTGGACGCTCCTCGAGCAGCTGGCGCAGGACCAGCACAAGCCGGCCGCGCTCGCCGAAGCGATCCGAATGGCAGGTCGCGCCGATGCTTGAGCCCGACGAGCTAGCCGACACGGCGGCTGCATTTGGCGTCGCTGAGGACCAGGTCCGGCGCGACCACCTGATCAGCCATCTGCTTTTCGCCCTCGCTCAACTCAAACTGCCCGTGGTTTTCTTCGGCGGCACGGCACTGGCGCGAACACACCCTGACAGACTCTGGAACCGGCGCACGTTTATCTGAGGACGTCGACTTGTACAGCTCTGCTCGGAAGGAGACGGCCGCAACTCTTGATGAGGAGCTGCCTCGCCGACTGCGTCGCGAGTTTCCCCGCCTTCGGTGGGAACCTCCACTGTCGTCTGTGCGATCCATGGACCCGGGCCAACTGGTGAGTGCGGACGGCATCCGGGTCCGTCTTCAGCTACTCGACAGCGGGCGAGACCATCGTGACTATGCCGCTTGGCCCATCGGGGACACTCACGTTGAACTGCGCTATCGGGACATGCCTACCTCGGTCATGCTGCGCACGCCCACTCTGGCCGCATTCGCGGCGATGAAGACCGCAGCGTGGGCGGATCGGCGGGCTGCTCGTGATCTCTTTGATCTTGCCGGTCTCGCCCGAATCGGCGCGCTGACGAGCGAAGCGGCGGATCTGGTCAAGGCTGCGACCGGGCTCACCGTCGGCCGCAATCTGTTCGCCCCTGCGCGCGTCCGCGATTGGGAGGCCCAGCTAGCACACCAGACCCTGGCTTTGCCTACCGTGCGGCAATGCCTAGACGAAGTCAGTGAGGCTTATGCCGAAGCGCTCGGCTGGCCACGGCCGTACGACCCATTCGAATAAGCGCACTGCCGATTCAGCACGAGTTCGATGCCATTACGAGGCTGGCCTCGACCATTGTGCGCGGGTCGAGGCCAGATCCCTTGTGGCACAAGCTAATGCGCGGCGGTCGATGTGCGGGCGACGCCCACTGGGCAGGTCAGGCCGTTGGGGCCGTGGTTGCAATAACCGTTCGGATTCTTCTGACTTGAAAGGTACTGCTGGTGGTAGTCCTCCGCGTAGTAGAACGGCCCCGCGGGGGCGATCTCCGTCGTGATATCACCCAGCCCAGCACCCTTCACGGCGGGCGCGAAGGCGCCGCGTGACGCCGCGGCCGCAGCGAGCTGCTCCTCCGACGTGGTGTAGATGGCCGAGCGGTACTGCGTACCGACGTCGTTACCCTGGCGCATGCCCTGGGACGGGTCGTGGTTCTCCCAGAACACCTTCAGCAGGTCCTCATAGGACACCTTCGCCGGGTCGTAGACGACCTGAACGGCCTCCGTATGCCCGGTCCGGCCGGTGCACGTCTCCTCATAGGTCGGGTTCTGGGTGAACCCGCCCTGGTAACCCACCGAGGTCGAGTAGACCCCCGGCATCAGCCAGAAGAGCCGCTCCGCACCCCAGAAACACCCCATCGCGAAGTACGCGACCTGCAGACCCGTCGGCCAGGGCCCGCGCAGCGGCGTGCCCAGCACGGTGTGGCGGTCGGAGACGGGGATCTCGGCGGAACGCCCGGGCAAAGCCTCAGCGGGCGTGATCATGTCGACCTTCTTATAGCGCAGAAACATGCTCCAAGCATGCCGCGCCGGTGCGACGAGGGCCATTACGAGCCGCGAACGGCCGAACGATCATTGCAGGGCAGCCGCGATCCGGGCCGCGTAGGACGCCGCCTCCTCGGGCGAGTCATACTTGGTCCGGGGCCAGAAGAATCCGCGCAGACCATCGCCCTTTGTGCGAGGTACGACGTGAGCGTGCATATGAGGCACCGACTGGCTCACCCGGTTGTTGATGGCGACAAACGTCCCAGCAGCGTCGAGTCCCACCTCAACCGCCGCCGCGAGGCGCTGGACGTCGCGAAAGAAAGGCCCGACGTCGGTTTCGGGAAGGTCCGCCAGCACGGGCACGTGCGCGCGTGGCACGACCAGGACGTGGCCCTTGAACACCGGACGGTGATCAAGAAAGGCGAACGACGTTGCCGAGGACAACACCGCATTCACCGACACCGAACCCGCGACAGCGGCACAGAAGAGGCACTCGCTCACGGCGCTGACGGTACAGCGGGATAGCCTCGGGCCATGACCTTCGGCTTTGAGACGCTTGCCATCCACGCGGGACAGGAGCCCGAGCCGCGGACCGGCGCCGTGGTGCCACCGATCTACCAGACGTCCACTTACGCTCAGGACGCCGTGGGCGCCCCCCGGGAGGGCTACGAGTACTCCCGCACTGCCAACCCCACCCGGGACGCCCTGCAGGAGTGCCTCGCCGCGCTCGAGGGAGGCCGTCGAGGCCTAGCGTTCGCGAGCGGGCTCGCGGCCGAGGACACGCTCCTGCGTAGCGTCTGCCAGCCGGGGGATCACGTGGTGATCCCCGATGATGCGTACGGCGGCACGTTCCGTCTCTTCGCCAAGGTCGCCCAGCGCTGGGGCCTGGACTGGACCGCCGCGAAGGTCTCCGATGTCGACGCCGTCCGCGCCGCGATCACGCCGAGGACGAAGATCATCTGGGTGGAGACCCCGACGAACCCGCTGCTCGGCATCGCCGACATCGCGGCGCTCGCGGCGCTCGCCAAGGACCATGACGCCTTGCTGACGGTCGACAACACCTTCGCGAGCCCGTACCTCCAGCAGCCCCTCGCGCACGGCGCGGACATCGTCGTCCACTCGACGACCAAGTACGTGGGTGGCCACTCCGACGTCGTCGGCGGTGCCCTCATCGTCGATGAGGAGGGCCTCGGCCAGGAGCTCGCCTACCACCAGAACGCAATGGGCGCGATCAATGGCCCGTTCGACGCGTGGCTCACCCTTCGCGGCGTCAAGACTCTCGGCGTGCGCATGGACCGCCACTGCGACAACGCCGAGCGCTTGGTGGAGTTCCTCGCCTCGCACAGGAAGGTCGCGCAGGTTCTCTACCCGGGCATGCCCGAGCACCCCGGACATGAGATCGCGGCCAAGCAGATGCGCCGCTTCGGCGGCATGATCAGCTTCCGGGCCGTCGGGGGAGAGGACGAGGCCATAGCGATCTGCAACCGGGCCCGGCTGTTCGTACTCGGTGAGTCGCTCGGCGGCGTGGAGTCATTGATCGAGCACCCCGGTCGGATGACCCACGCGAGCGTCGTGGGCTCACCGCTCGAAGTCCCCGGCGACCTCGTCCGGCTCTCGGTCGGGATCGAGACCGTCGATGACCTGGTCGCGGATCTGGACCAAGCGCTCGGGTGAGTCGTTAAGGGAGTGAGAGCGGCGAATGGCGACAGGGGGAGGCACGCCATGCTCGGTCAACACTCCTGGGTCGGCGCCACCGCGCAGCAGATCGCCCGGGCCGTGCAGCGCGGCGACGCGACGGCCACCGAGGTCGTCGCGGACCACATTGACCACGCCCGCGTGGCCGACCGCGTCCTTGATGTGCTGCGCGTTCTGCGCGATGGCGAGGGGATCGCCGAGGCTGAGCAGGTCGATGAGCAGCCCGACCTGGCGAACCTGCCGCTGGCGGGCGTACCAGTCCTGGTGAAGGAGAACACTCCGGTTGCGGGGCTGCCGACCTGGAACGGCTCGGCAGCGGCTCGTACCGGGGTGGAGCCCGAAGATCACGAAGTGGTCCGGCGGCTGCGAGGTGCTGGGGCGGTCGTGCTCGGGGTCACCCGCATGTCCGAGCTTGGTTTGTGGGGGATGACCGACGACGCATCCGCCGTGACCCGCAATCCGTGGCGCAGCGATCGGACTCCCGGCGGCTCCTCGGGTGGGTCCGCCGCGGCGGTCGCGGCCGGCGTCGTACCGATCGCACAGGGCACCGACGGGCTCGGCTCCGTGCGCATCCCGGCCGCCTGCTGTGGCCTTATCGGGCTCAAGCCCGGCCGCGGAGTCATCGCACACAACCTCGGCGTCACCGACTGGTTCGGCCTGGCCGAACACGGCATCCTCGCCACGACGGTGGCCGACGCGGCCCTCGGTTTCGACGTGCTCGCGGGCCGGTCGGCGGCGCCCCTACCGCAACCCGGACGGCTCCGCGTTGCGGTCTCGTTGCGTAGCCCGATGCGCGGGGTGACCCCAGACTCCGACGTCCGCGAGGCGGTGGCCCAGGCCGCCCGCCTGCTCGTCGGCCTCGGCCATGACGCCGTTGCCGCCGATCCGGTCTACCCGGCCCGCCTGGCCATGATGGGGACGGGCACCTGGTTCGCCGTCGCGTACGGAGAGTCCGAGGCCGCCGACGCGGCGAACCTGCAGCCGCGTACCCGCCGCCACGCGGCGCTGGGCGCGCAGGCCCTGCGGCGCGGCCTGGTCCGTGAGGGTGAGCGAGCCGACTGGCGCGAGCGCTGCGTCGCTTGGTTTTCGGACGGCGGATTCGACGTCATTATGTCGCCCGCCCTGGCCGGTCCACCGCCGGCGGCCGCGCGATGGTCCGCCCGGTCCTGGCGGACGAACATGGGGACGTGCCTGCGCTACGCCCCGTACACGGCGGCGTGGAACTTCGCCGGCCTACCCGCGATGGCCGTTCCGATGGGGGTACGCCGCGACGGCCTGCCCGCGTCGGTGCAGCTCGTCGGGCCGCCCGGCGCAGAGGTCCTCCTGCTCGCCGTCGCGGCACAGCTCGAACAGGCCGCCCCGTGGCGGCCACATGCACCGAGCTGGCCGCGAAACGCAGCTACACGAGCGCGTCGGAGCCGTGCGAGTATCTGGGCATGACCGCGCATCCCGATGATCGGCTCGCAAGCTTAGCCGATGGGCCGGCAACGGAGCTGGTGACCCTGGAAGACGTCGAGGCGGCCCGGAAGGTACTCGCTGGGGTCGTTCGGTTGACCCCGATGGAGCCGAGCCGTCCACTCAGCGCCGCCCTGGGCGGTCCGGCGTGGCTCAAGTGCGAGAACGTCCAGCGGGCGGGCTCGTACAAGATCCGCGGCGCGTACCTTCGGATCTCGCGGCTCAGCTCGGGGGAGCGGACGCGGGGCGTGGTCGCAGCCAGCGCCGGAAACCACGGCCAGGGGGTTGCGCTCGCGGCCGGCATGCTCGGCGCCGCGGCCACCGTATTCATGCCCGTCGGTGCACCGCTGCCCAAGGTCGCCGCCACGAAGGGCTACGGCGCGAAGGTCGAGCTGGTCGGGGCGACGGTCGACGAGAGCCTCATCGCGGCACAGGAGCACGCAGAGCGTACCGGCGCCGTCTTCATCCACCCCTTTGATCATGCCGACGTGATCGCGGGGCAGGGCACGGTGGGACTGGAGATCCTTGAGCAATGCCCGGACGTGCGCACGATCGTCACTGCAGTCGGCGGGGGCGGACTGATCTCCGGCATCGCGGTCGCCGCGAAGGCGATCAGCCCACAGGTACGCGTCATCGGCGTGCAGGCCGCCGGGTGCGCGGCGATGCCGGCCTCGCTGAAGGCGGGCCGGCCGGTGCGCCTCGACTCGTACGCGACGATCGCCGATGGTATCGCCGTCGGTCGCCCGGGCGACCTCACCTACGCCCATGTCAGCAAGCTCGTCGACGAGATGGTCACCGTTACCGAGGAGGACATCGCCCGGGCGCTGGTGATGCTCCTCGAGCGCAACAAGCTGGTGGTAGAGCCCGCGGGCGCCGTCGGCGTCGCCGCCCTGATGGCCGGGGTCATCCAGGCCGCCGAGGCGCCGGCGGTCGCGGTCCTCTCCGGAGGAAACATCGACCCGCTGCTCATGATGCGCGTGATCGAGCGAGGGCTCGCGGCTGCTGGGCGCTACCTACGCTTCACGGTGCAGTGCACGGACCGTCCGGGTCAGCTCGCGGCGCTGCTTACCCTGATCGGCCAGCAAGGTGCCAACGTCGATGACGTGGCCCATCGCCGCCACGACCCCCGGCTGCGCTTGGGTGAGGTGGAGGTGGAGCTCTCGGTGGAGACACGAGGGGCCGAGCACTCCGACCGGCTCATCTCCGCCCTGCGACAGGCCGGCTACCCGGTCACGCTGGCTCGTGCCGACCACGGGCTGCGGTGAGTGCCTTACCCGGTGAGCGTTGCGGCGAACGCAGATCAGCCGGCGAAGGCTTCGAATGACACTACGGTGACCTTGATGTCCGCGCCGCTGGGTGCCGTGTAGGTGACGGTCTGGCCGGCCCGCGCGCCGAGGATCGCCCGTCCCAGCGCGGACTCCGGGCTGTAGACCGTCAGCTCCGTGCTGGATGAGATCTCCCGGGAGCCCAGCAGGAAGATCTCGGTGTCGTCGGTGTCGTCGTCAAAGTAGATCGTCACGACCGTGCCCGGCGAAACGATGTCCGCCGTCGGCGCCTCGCCCACGTGCGCGGTGCTGAGGAGTTCCTTCAGGTAGCGGATCCGGGCCTCCATCTTGCCCTGCTCCTCGCGGGCGGCATGGTAGCCGCCGTTCTCGCGGAGGTCGCCCTCCTGGCGCCGGGCGTTGATCTCGGCCGAGATGGTCGGACGGTGTGCGATGAGCGCCTCGAGTTCTGCCTGCAGCCGGTCGTGCGCGTCCTGCGAGAGCCAGGCGGTGGACGCGTCGCGGTCGGTGGTAGACACGGAGATCTCCTCGGCGGTGGACAGTCGGACTTTCCAAGGTACCAGTGATCAGGCTTTCGCCGACCACGTCGATTCAGCGGTGAGATGCGAGGTCACCGCTGATCCGAGCGGTCCCTGCTCTGGTTAGCGCGCCGGACCGCAGCCCGGCACCTCGCCGGTGACCGGCCGTTTTGTGGTCCTGAGTGTAAAGGTGATCTGCGTCGTGGTCTCCTGTGGTCCGCCGGCAGGCACGTCCACCTCCGCCTTGCCCACCTCCTCGCCGGCGCGGGTATGGGCGAGAACGGTGCACGTCGCGCCCTTTCCAGCCGGTCTGCGGACCTCGAAGGTGACCGTCACCGCGGTGTCGGTGAGATTAGTGACACTGATGATGCGGACCTGGTACGGGGCCTCGGCGTACTGCCGGTAGAGCTTGACCGAGATCGCTACTCCGGCGAGGACGACAATGGCCGCGAGCACGTAGGTGACCCATCGCCGCCGGCGCTGGCGCACCGGGTCGCGCCTGCGTCCGTACCGCCCAGTCGGGAACACGGGCAGGGCCTCGGGAGTCTGCGGCACGGTGTGGGTGACCTCTCGTCTGACGCGTGAGCTAGCGTGGGCATTCTCCCAGCAGTCAGCGGACCAGCCGTACCCGGAGGAGACATCCGTGTCCGAGACGCCCGAAACTCTGCGCCTCATGGCCGTCCACGCCCATCCCGACGACGAGTCGAGCAAGGGCGCCGCGACGACATCCCGCTACGTGGCGGAGGGCGTCGACGTCATGGTCGTAACATGCACCGGCGGCGAGCGGGGCAGTGTGCTGAACCCGAAGCTCGACCGGCCGGAGATCGTGGAGAACATGTCCGAGATCCGCCGCGCGGAGATGGACCGCGCCCGCGAGATCCTCGGCGTCCGGCAGGCGTGGCTCGGCTTCGTGGACTCTGGCCTGCCCGAGGGTGATCCGTTGCCACCGCTGCCCGAGGGCTGTTTCGCGCTGGTGGATGCGCAGACCGGCGCCGAGCCCTTGGTGCGACTTATCCGGGAGTTCCGGCCGCACGTGGTCACCACGTACGACGAGAACGGCGGCTATCCGCACCCCGATCACATCATGTGCCACACCGTGAGCGTGGTGGCCTTCGATGCGGCGGGCGACCCGGACCGTTTCCCCGGTACGGGTGAGCCGTGGCAGCCGCTGAAGCTCTACTACCACATGGGGTTCTCCAAGGAGCGCATCACGGCGTTGCATGAGGCGATGCTCGGCGCGGGCCTGGAGTCGCCGTTCACCGAGTGGTTGGAGAAGTGGGGCGATAGCGACGACGACCGGGACAAGGGCCCACGGGTGACGACGCGCGTTGTCTGCGACGACTACTTCCATGTGCGTGACGACGCGCTGCGGGCCCATGAGACCCAGGTCGATCCGGACGGGTTCTGGTTCCGGGTCCCGATGGAAGTCCAGCGCGCGGCGTGGCCGACCGAGGATTATGAGCTCGCCCGATCGTTCGTAGACACCAGCCTCCCCGAGGACGATCTCTTCGCCGGGGTGCGGGAGACGCTCGCGTGCGGCGAGCCCGTGCCGCGGCCGTGACAGGTCGGGCGTAGCGTGACAGTGCCGGCGTAGCGTGCGCCCGGTCGGAAGGAATGGTCATGATCGAGCTGCTCGCGGAGAACAACTTCGGGGACACCCGCTCCGGCGGCCTCGCGGGGCCGACTGGCCTGGTGATCATCCTGCTGCTCGTGGTGGCCACCATCCTGCTGATCCGCAACATGAACGCGCGTCTTCGTCGGCTGCCGGAGCGCTTCGAGCAGCCGCCAACGTCGGCAGCGGGTGAGCACACCCGAACCGAGGACGAAGACACGAAGTAAGTTCGCGTGTTAACGCCACGTCCATGAATTCACAGTGTCCGCTCCCTCAATCGTCCGATGGCTTTACCCGCTTCGAAGGACTAACGTCCCGACGGGGTACGCAGACATCGGAGGGAGCCAATGGCGGGCTCCATCGGTGGTGTCGGCCGCGGGAGGGCGGCGGCCAGCCGGTCGGGCACTGACGGCCGGATACTGCGGGTATTTCCGACCGCTCGCCGCTGCGTGCTGTTCTACCTCGTGATCG
>Ga0209889_1000454_pt1 | contig 11284 bp, 11 predicted proteins | sample GWRWN1_0_10_FD_187233 | JGI IMG/M metagenome (GOLD analysis project Ga0209889, IMG submission 187233) | Riverbed sediment microbial communities from areas with no vegetation in Columbia River, Washington, USA - GW-RW N1_0_10 (SPAdes)... | ecosystem: Environmental > Aquatic > Freshwater > River >... | reverse complement strand
TTGCTGGATCACCCTGGATCGAGGAATACAAGAAGATCGCTCCGGATCCGAACGGCTTCCCGCGCCTGCTTGCCAGAATCAAGCAACAGGTCGGCGCGTTCAAAGGCTTTCCGCCCGAGGCCGTCCGGTCGATCAAGGCGCCCACGCTGATCATCATCGGTGATTCCGACGTCATCCGCCCCGAGCACGCGGTCCAGATGTTCCGACTGCTCGGCGGGGGCGTCGCAGGGGATGTGGCCGGACTCCCCCGCTCCCAGCTCGCCGTGCTTCCCGGCACTACGCATGTGACGCTCGCCGACCGGGCGGATTGGCTGGTGTCAATGGCCGAAGAGTTTCTCGACGCGCCGATGCCGAAGGCCAAGTGAAAAGCATCGCTAGTACCGAAAAGGAGAGGGCAATGGCTGCGAATACGAGCGACCGCAAGAAGTCAGATGAACAGGATCTCGTCATCACGCGCATCTTCGATGCCCCGCGCGATCTCGTCTGGAAGGCATGGACGGAGCCCAGGCACTTGATGCGCTGGTGGGGGCCCAAAGGCTTCACGGCACCTGCCTACAAGATGGATCTCCGCGTCGGAGGCGAGTATCTTAGCTGCATGCGATCGCCCGAGGGCAGGGAATTCTGGAGCAAAGGGGTGTTCCGCGAGATCGTTCCGCCGGAACGGCTCGTCATGACCGATTCCTTCGCGGATGCCGAAGGCAACGTCGTCCCGGCCTCACATTACGGGATGACCGACGACATGCCGCTCGAGATGCTGATCACGGTGACGTTCGAAGACGATGACGGCAAGACGAGACTCACGCTGAGGCATGCCGGCATTCCCGCGGGTGAAAGCCGTGAAGGCGCCGGCGCGGGCTGGAACGAATCGTTTGACAAGCTCGCTGAAACCCTCCAGGAATTGAAGGAGGAGTACCTGTGAAGTCTGAATGCGAAGCGGAGGAACGTGACCAACTACTGATCTCGGAGAGCATGCATGTGCCGGAACATCAAAGCTCTGTTTAACTTCGATCCTCCCGCGACCGACGAGGAGATTCGAGGCGCGTCGCTGCAATTCGTGAGAAAGCTATCAGGCTTCAACAAACCTTCGAGGGCCAACGAAGCGGCATTCAATCATGCGGTCGAGGAAGTCGCTGCGGTGGCCCGGAATCTCATCGATGCGCTGGTGACCACTGCCACACCGCGCGATCGCGACATCGAAGCGGCGCGTGCCCGTGTCAGGGCTGCGCAACGGTTTGGCACCCCCGTCAACTAACGAGCTGCCCCACAAGAGTCTGGGCGCCGCGCCGGACCTAACGTGAAGGCACTGCTCGAGCGGTTCCCCGAGCGTTTTGCGCGGCTCGTGACGGAGGCCGTCGTCGCGCGCCCCGCGGCCTGGCGGCTGCTCAGACCGCTCTTTCGCCGGCAGTGGGATAAGCTTGCGCCGTCATGGGAGCAGCTCCGGCGCCCGGACACATTCGACCCGTATCTGGCCGGCCTCGACGCCCTCCCTCAGCCGCCAACGCGCGCGCTCGATGTCGGCACGGGCACAGGGGGCGGTGCACTCGAGATCGCGGCGCGGTTCCCAACGACAGAAGTCGTTGGCGTCGATTTCTCGCCCATGATGGTGGCGCAGGCGGCTTCGAAGATCATTCCCACCCTTGCCGGGCGCGTTTCGTTTCGACGGGGCGATGCGTCCTCGCTCCCTTTCCGGGACGGTGAGTTCGACCTTGTTGCGCACAACAACATGATCCCATTTTTCGATGAGGTCACGCGTGTACTCCGATCGGGCGGCCATGCGCTGTTTGCTTTCTCCAGCGGCGCCCAGACGCCGATTTACGTCCCCCCGGAACGTATTCGCGCCGAACTCGAGCGCCGCGGATTCTCGGACTTTGCCTTCTTTTCACGGGCTCGGGGAACTTCGCTGGTCGCGAGGAAGCGCTAGACTTTCACAAAAAAGCACCGGCCGGGCGCCTAAGCCCCGGCCGGCGTGATTTCTCGGTCCTATCGTCCTTCTTTTTGCTCTTGGGTGAAGAGTGAGGAGAGTTGGATCGTCTTGACCTGGCGTTGGGCGATGAGACCCCCTTCGGAGACCACGTAAGCAACGTTCGTCGACTTCGGGATTCCGTACGCCCGCGCAGTCTGATCGTCGCCGATCACCAGCGGCACCTGCACCCGCGCGCTGGTGGCAAACTTCTGGACTGCCGCACGGTCGCCGTTGACGACGACGACCAGCCCGGCAAGGCTCTGGCCGGCGCCACGCACTCGACCGTCCAGGTCCTGGACCAATCTCATTGACTGCGAGTCGAGGGTCCAGAGGAAGAGCACGACGACCTGCCGGTTCCGGAAGTCGCTGAGTCGGTGGAAGGAGCCGGAAGGATCCTTCAGGGCGAACGCGGGTGCCCGGGTGCCCGTATCAAGCATCCTTCCACTAACAGGGGCGGCCGGAGCCGGCTTCTTTGCGGTCGGGGCGGGCTTTTTGGCGGTTGGAACCGGCTTCACCACGGCAGCAGGCTTCCTGACCGGCTGCGGCGCAGCCTGTTTCGGAGCTGAGCCTTCTTCGGTGAGGGCGACTTGCAACTGGCCCGCCTTCCCCGGCTTCATGGTGACCGAGCGCGTGACGGTGGTGTAGCCCTTCCTGATGAACGTGACCTTGTGCGCCCCGGGCGCAACCTTCAGCGTCACCGGTGTCTTCCCCACGATGCGCGAGTCAAGCTGAACGGTTGCACCGGCCGGAGTGGATTCAACTCTCAATAGCAGCGTTGCCCCCGGCTGTGGCGCGGATTTCCGCGCGGTGGCGGCCGGCGATGAAGAACGCCGTGTTGGAGCCTTGGCTTTCGGACTGGGGAGCCACCCCAGCGTCCTTGCGCGCTTTACTGCCTTCTTCGCACTCGTTGCGATTTGCTTCATGATCGGAACGCGCGCGCTTACTTCAGGGACGAAGCTCAAGCCGACAAAGAGGACTGCGGCAAGTAGGAGAACGACCGGGCCCCGTTTCAGTAGACGAGGAACCTTAAGACGAGGAAACGCGCGGAAGCGCGGTCGACTGCTACTGCGTTGGACCGGTTGCGAATATGACGATGGGGACCGGGCTCCAGACCGCACCAAGTCTGCTCCGCACTGCTCGCAGACCGTGGAGCCAGCACTTTCCTGTGTGGCTCCACACGATGGACAGACAGGTTGCTGGAAACCGGAGACTGACCCTAGGGACATCGGAGGTCACCTCCTGGCTGGCATATCTACACTTGCCTTGCCCTGGTACGGGCAATCTAGACTCTCCATCCGACCGCGAACTCCGACTCCTTAAGGGATGTCTGGGGTCTCAGTCGGCTCCTGAGGCAGTGTTTTGATGGCTCGCAACTCTCTTCGTGCGTATCCAGCGAGACGGCGGCCTAATTCATCGACCACGTCGTCAACGAGTCGCGGATCGATCGATCCCTGGGTGACGCCTGGAATCACCGCAGTGCCCCTGCGCACACAAGGAAGGTTGATCCGGCGCTCGGCCTCGAGCACCCCCTGCCAGCGGATCTTTTCGCCAGTGACGACAGACGCGTCAACAAGGAGCGCCGCCACCTGCCAGGCCGAACAACTGACCTGTCCGGTCTGCGGGTCTACGAAGACCCGGAGTGATACCGGGCTGATGGCGTGACGAACGACCCCCATGCGGAGAGCGGCATCGGCGCCGAATGTTGGCTCTACCAGGGTCAGCGCGGGAAGCAGCCGGCGAATCCGCGACGATGCCTCACTGCGCAATAGCACGGCCACCGGCGCAGGATCATTTGGCAGGTCGGTAGCCGAAACCGACACTGTCTTTACTCCTTGCAGGTCGGCCTCCGGCGGAACCTGTACCGTGACGGCCTGACATCCTGCGGCGCCGAGCCAGATCACCACGACCAAGCTCACAAAGCGAAGCCTCACCGAGCATCACCTCTGATTCTCAGCCTTCCCTGGGAGGCAGAAGTCAAGACATGGAGAGTGATGAAAGCTGTGAGGCGTTTAGGAGGACCGTTCGTGGATAACACAGGCGGCATGATGATCGCCGCCAGCGGACTGAGTCGCGAGGAAGTCATCAGACATGCGGGTCAGGATCCAGCCGTGCAGAGCGGCCTGCTTCGGTTCGAAGTACGCCCATGGCTGATCTTGATGCGCGGTCAGGAGTTTCCCTAGGCGCCCTTTCCTGCGCCTTCATCGCCCGCTTTCTTGCTTCAGCCCTGGCCTGCTCGAGAATCATCTGAAGTGAATACATGCCCGTCTCCCCTTGATCCTCTCACTCTCAGAGTATCTCGGGTCGGGCAGCTCTCTCGATGCCGCCAGGCACAGCAAAACTGTGGCCACAGTCACACGGTAGTTATAGTGAAACGATCCGTTCGCGGCACCAGGCATACAAAGCGTCGTACACGGGCATCTGTGCCGCAAGCTTCTCGTGGTCTCGATCGCCGAAGATCACGGCAAACCCATGGGCGACGGCCTGCAGGCCCGCGGCTTCGGGCTCGATCGTGATGTCCTCGGGAATGTCCGCGCCGTGGACAATCCGCCCTAGCAACTGCAGCGCGGGATCCGTCAGCTCGTACTTTCGCAAGATCGATTCGAAGCTGCAGCGACCGTCCACGTGTCCGAGCTCCGCGCCCTTGACGTCGAAGGGGATGGCTCCTTCGCGTGCGGCGACATTGGCGACTTCCTCCGGCGGGACGAAACGAAACTCCGCCTCCGCATTGATAAACCGGCGTACCAGCCATGGGCAGGCGATGCGGTCAACTTTGGCGTTCTTGCGGGTGACCCACTTCATTCGTGTGTGTCCTCCTGTAAGTAGATAGACTTGCCACTACACCACGCCCGGGATGAAGCGCTTCGTTGACTTCATGTAAGCTGCGTACTCCGCTCCAAACATCTCCACAAGCGCCCGTTCTTCTTTGAGCGCCTGATAGACGATGCGGGGAACGGCAACCAGGACGATGATCGAGAACAGCGGGTTCGGCTGCAGCAGCCACGCGCCGAGATAATAACCGAGGAGCGCCGTGTAGATGGGGTGCCGGATGTACCGGTACGGACCGTGGCGCACCAGGGGACCGGGGCGTTCGCGATCGATGCCGATGCGCATCGCGGGACCGAGCGTAGCCATCGACACCGCCTGCAGGGCAAGGCCACTCAGCAGTACAACCGCAGCCGCGGCGCGGAGCGCGGGCCCGTCGAAGTACGGGCGGAATAGCCGCAGGTGCTGGAGCATCGTGGACGCAACGAGCAGCAGTGGAAAGACGAACATCACCACGCCGGCGATGATCTCTTCCGGATTGCCGCTGCGAAGGACCACAAGCGGCGAGCGTGCGGTGATCCGCTGCGTCCGGCGTAAGGCGCTGATGATCACCGCGTAGAAACCCACTGCGAAACTCGCGGCAATGACCGTTGAGGCGTTCACGGCGACGAACCCCGATCGCTCGAGATACTGGTAACATATCTGCGACATGGCCCGCCCTTCCTCTACTAATCCGAGTTCCGCTGAGGAGCCGGCAGGCGTTCCTCGAGAGTCGCTCGGCCGACTATTTCTCCGCTTCCTGAAGTTTGGCGCCCTGGCGTGGGGCGGACCCGTTGCGCAGATTGCGATGATCCGTCAGGAGCTGGTCGAGGAAGAGCGCTGGGTCTCGAGGGACGACTTCAATCGGATCCTTGGAGTTTATCAAGTCCTCCCGGGCCCTGAAGCTCACGAGTTGTGCGTGTACTTTGGTATGCTGGCGCGGGGGCGCATCGGCGGCATCCTCGCAGGGCTGGGCTTCATGCTGCCGGGTTTCATCTTGATGTTGGCCCTGTCCGCACTCTACGCCGGCGGACTCACCTCGACGCGGTTCCAGGCATTCTTCCTCGGCGCACAACCCGCCGTCGTGGCTCTCGTGATCCGCGCCGCGCACCGCATCGGATCTGCGGCCGTGACCAACGGCTGGTTGTGGAGCGTCGCGCTCGCTGTCGCGGCCGGGCAGCTATCCGGCGTGCCATTCTGGATGACGCTCACACTTTCGGGGACGACGTATCTGCTCGCGACCAAACGCCGGCCCGGACTGGCAGCTGCAACGCTCCTCATGCTCTTGATCCTGATCGGGTTGGGTTGGGCGGGCGACGGATCGTTTGTGCAGCGCTCCTTCCCTGCCCCAACCGAAGCCGCCGGGGACCAGACGCATGCTTCGCTGCCCCGCCTGCTTGTCGCAGGGCTTCGCGCCGGGCTGCTCACCTTTGGGGGTGCCTACACTGTCCTCCCCTTCTTACAGCGAGACGCGGTCCTGATCGGCGGCTGGATGACGAATGCGCAGTTCCTCGATGGCGTCGCCCTCTCCGGCATCCTGCCCGCCCCCTTTATCATCTTCGCGACGTTTGTGGGCTATATCGGTGGTGGGGCGCTTGGTGCGCTGGCGCTGACCTTCGGGGTCTTCCTTCCCGCGTTCGCGTTCACGCTCCTGGCGCATCACCCGCTGGAGCGCGCCACCAGGCATCCTGCTATCCGTGCGTTCCTCGACGGCGTGACGGCGGGGGTCGTTGGTCTGATCGCGGCCACGTCACTCGTACTGCTCGCCGCGTCAGTTCGAAGTCCGATCGCGATTGTGATCTTTCTCGCCGCGCTTGCTGCCCTCTATGCGTGGAAGGCTAAAGCCGCGGTGGCGGGCGTCATCCTGAGCGCAGGTGCGGTCGGGCTGCTCATCTTCCGCTAGACAGAATTACGGCCGCGCAGGAACGATCGGCTGCGTTTCGACGTCCCCCCTCCAGAGACGCTGCATCTCTTCTGAAGTCGCAAGCAGGCTGTCCAACGTGCCTTCGGACTCGATGCGCCCGTCCTTCATCACGATGATGTGGTCCGCGCGGCGCAGCGCCACGCGCCGGTGGCTGACTACAAGGCACGTGACGTCCTCGAGCGCAAAGAGGCGCTCCCACAGTGTGCGCTCGGTCTCCACGTCGAGCGCGCTGCTGAGGTCGTCGATCACCAGCAATTCCGGTTTGCGCACGAACATGCGCGCAGCCGCCGTCCGCTGGATCTGCCCCCCGGAGAGCTTCACCCCGCGCGGACCGACCACGGTCTCCAGGCCGCGCTCGAGCATCTCGACATCACGCTCCATCACGGCGGACCATACCGCACCCGGCAGGTCGGCCCAGGTGGGGGACAAACCGAACAACACGTTATCTTTGAGTGCCTCGCTGAACAGGCGCGGCACCTGCGGAATGTAGGCCGCCCTGGGCATGACGAAGAACTCGGCCGGTCGCTCCACGGGCTGTCCGTTCCAGAAAATCTCACCTGCGTCTTTCGGGATCAGCCCGATCAGCACCCGGACGAGCGTGCTCTTCCCCGACGCAATCCGGCCGGTCACCACCGTGAATGACCCACGCCGCAGCGTGAAGGCCACGTCCTGAATGCCCCGTCCCGTCGCCGGGTCGCGATATGTCAGGCCGCGGGCCTCGAGCCGCTCCAGACGATCGACGTCGAGTTTCTCCGGCACGTGAATCTCCGGAAGGGCGCCGGTGAGATACACCGGCTCATGCGCGATGAGGTGCTCCGGGTCATCCCCCTGGAGCAGATCGACCAGCCGTTGCACCGAGACCCCGGCCTGCCGGTAGCGGGCAGAAAAGTTCCCGATCAGCGTCATCGCCTCGGTGACCAGACCCAGGTAGAAGACAAAGAGCGCGAAGTCGCCGACGGTGAACGCGCCGCTGCGAATGCTCTGACCGGCGAGCAGCAGGATCAGACCGGTGCCGATGTTGATGGAGCCCCAGAACACCGCGCCCAATAGCTCGGTCAGCAGGCTGTCCTTGAGAGAGGCGCGCCGGCGCGTCTCATTCAGCATCCGGAAACGGCCGATCACGTGTTCCTCAGCCACGGCCACCTTTACCGCCTGCACGCCGCCGAACATCTCTCCGATCAGGTCGGTGACGCGCCCCGCTGCTTCACGCGCGTCGCGGCGGTAGTGCAGGATGCGCTGGCGCAGCATCGCCACCACGCCCACGATCAACATGAGCGGGACCAGAACGACCGTGGTGATGAACGGGTTGATGCGGAACATGATCGCCGCGCCGATCACCCCGGCCAGGACGATACCGACGCCGTCCACAGAGAACTCTACGAGCTTGAGGAGCTCCTCCACGTCGTCGCGGAAGCGGCTCATCGCCTCGCCGGGCGAATCGGGGAGCGCTTTCGCCCCGGGACGGCTCAGGATCCGTTCGAGGAGGTTGCGGCGGAGCAGCCCCGCGCGGCCGAAGTGGTATGTTGCCCAGGCGGCAACCCCGCCGATGTTGATCGTGACCCGCGTGAGGGCCACGCCGACCAGGAGCGCCAGCAGACCCCACAGATGGAAACCCAGTTCTGCGCCGCCGGTGATCGCGTTGAAGATCGCCCGCGCCACCAGCCCCGGCAGCAGGAGTGACAGCCAGAAGGCGGTCCAGAGGAGCATGTTCAGGGCGAACTGCTTGGGCTCGTAGATCAGCAGCCGCCACAGCACGCGCCACGTGCTCATGCCAGCACCTCTTCCAAACCGGTCCGCAGCAACGAAGCGAAGCGCGACGCCGGGTCTGCGGCGAGTGCCGAGCGCGCCCCATGCTCCAGGACCGCGCCGTCCTCGAGAATCAGGATCTCATCGGCCCGATGCACGGTGGCGAGGCGGTGGGCGATGATGATGGCGGTGCGGCCCCGCAGCAACGCGCCCACGGCTCGTTCTACCAGCTGTTCGGTGGCCGGATCGAGACGTGAGGATGCCTCGTCGAGGATCACCAGACCCGGGTCCTTGAAAAACACGCGGGCGAACGCCAGCAGTTGCGCTTCACCGCCGGACAGGGAGCGCGGTCCGATCTGCGTGTCCAGCCCCTCCGGCAGCGACTGCGCCCAATCGAGCAGGCCGAGCTCGCGCAACACAGCCATGATCCGCTCATCCGAGATGCGCGCGTCAAAGAAGGTCAAGTTGTCCCGCACCGAGGCGTGGAACAATTGCACGTCCTGCGTCACCAGACCCACGCGACCTCGCACGTCACTCAGCGGGACGTCGCGCACGTCGGCGCCGCCGAGCCGGATGACGCCGGAAGTGGGGTCGTAGAAGCGCACAAACAACCGGCCGATCGTCGTCTTTCCGCTGCCGGTCCGCCCGAGGAGCCCGAGCACGCGCCCCGGCTCCACGCGGAAGGAGATGTCTCGCAGGACGAGGTCGTCGGGAACGTATCCGAAGGAAACGCGGTCCACTTCTACGGATAGCGGTCCCGGCGGGAGCCTACCGGTTCCATCCTTCGTCGCGGTCTCCAGCGCCATTAGGTCGCCGACCCGCGAGATGCCGGCGCTGGCGCGCTGCAGATCCTGCATTTGCCGTGTGATCTGCTCGAGGGGCCGGCGGAGCATCTCTGTATAGTGGAAGAAGAGGTAGACCGTCCCCACGGTAATCACGCCGCGCCGCAGGAGCCAGGCGCCCATCCCGAAGGCGAGCGCATTGCCGACGGCCAGCAGGACGGCAGTCGTGGCCCACATCATCGTTCCGCGCAGCCACGCCCGCCGTGATTTCTCCAACTGATTGCGCAGCGCTTCCGAGAGCCGGCGCAACACGTAGGGCACGGCCCCGCTGGCGCGGATATCTTCGGTGCCTGAGAGACGCTCCTCGAGAAACCCGAGCAAGATAGCGCCGGCCTGCCGCGCTTCCTTGAATAGGGGTACGGCGGTTTCCATCAACCGCCGCAGGATGAGCAGCGTGGCAGCAGTGAAGATCGTGTACACTAACCCGACCCGCCAATCCGCGCGGTAGAGCAGCACGAGGATGCCGCCGAGCAAGACGATATTCCCTAACACCCGGATCACGAACTGCGAGAAAAATCCGGACAGCTGCGTCACGTCGCCGTCCACGCGCTCGATCATCTCGCCGGGGGTCTTGGCATTGTGGAACGGCAGATCGAGACGCAGGCAGTGCAAGGCCAGGTCTTCGCGCACCTTGTTGGTAGCGGTCCAGCCGACGTTCTCGCTGGCATAGACCGACAGCGCTGACACAAGTTGCCCGCTCACAGCCACAAGGAGGAAGAAGACCGCCAGGCGCACCAGATCGCCGGGCACCGCGCCTGCTCGGGCGAGGTCGATAAAGCGGCTGAGGATCTGCGGGGTGACCAGCTGGAGGCCGATGCTGGTGAGGAGCAGCGCGGCGAGCAAGGCGACCCGGGGCCACTGAGGGCGCAGGTAGCTCAGCAGGAACTGGCGATGTTGCGCGTACGAGACAGCCATACCAACTCCATCTCTTTAGGATCGGCAGAAAACAAACAGCCACGGGAACCAGGCATCCCCGTGGCCGCGCGGGTCGAGTGCGGCGGTTACTTACAGGACACGAGGCGCACCCTGGTGGGTCCGCGCGACGTTCTCTGGGCGAGTCATCATCGGTGCACCTCCTGCAACAAACACAGCCAGATCGGACGATAGCAGAGAGCCGGGCTTCCGGTCAAGCGGGAGGCCGACCGCCTACTTGTAGATCAGGTAAGTTTCGCGGAGTTTCTTGAAGCGTTCCAGCCCTGGTTCCCACGACTTGATGATGGTATCCGCTGATGCGCCACGCTGCAGCGCCAGCCGTACGTCTTTGGTTCCCCAGACGAGGTCGAAGAGATACGGGCCCCGGCGCGGCCTGCGGAACTGCAACTTACTCCCGTGCATCCGGCGGATTTCAGCCAGGACGTGGATCGTCGTGGTGGTTGGATGGAACACGCTCGGGTCGGTCACGTTCAGCCGCACACCCTGCCACACGTTCCCGGTGTGCGGATAGGGAATCGCCGAAGCGGTAAAGCGGACGCCCGGGAGATTGTAGTCATTCAGACGTTTGGCCAATCGAGGGGCGTCGATCCACGGCGCGAGCACGACGCGGAACCGTGAATCGGTCGCCACACCGTTCCAGATATTCGTACCGTCGAACGGACCGGTGGCCGCGTAGTACGGCGCGATGTCGGAATCGACCAGCCCCGGAGAAGGGGTGGCCCAGGGCAGCCCCGTATCGCTCCAGATCATCCGGCGCTCCCAGCCCTGCATCGGGATGACGGTCAGCTTCGCGTTGATGCCGAACGCGCGGTTGTACAGCGCGGCGAGCTCGCCGAGCGTCATGCCGTGCACGTATGGAATGGGATACATGCCGATGAAGGATTGCAACTGCTCCTCCAGGACCGGACCATCGACGATCAGGCCCCCGAGCGGGTTCGGCCGGTCGAGGATGACGACCGGTTTCCCGGTGTCCGCCGCTGCGCGCATCACCAACGCCATCGTGGACGCGTACGTGAACGGCCGGACCCCGGCGTCCTGGAGATCCACGACAAACGTGTCGATCCGGGAGAGCAT
>Ga0209889_1000453_pt1 | contig 11286 bp, 10 predicted proteins | sample GWRWN1_0_10_FD_187233 | JGI IMG/M metagenome (GOLD analysis project Ga0209889, IMG submission 187233) | Riverbed sediment microbial communities from areas with no vegetation in Columbia River, Washington, USA - GW-RW N1_0_10 (SPAdes)... | ecosystem: Environmental > Aquatic > Freshwater > River >... | reverse complement strand
GCTTGCCTTTTCTTGGTGGGCCAGAGATATATTCAAGAATCGTATTACGTGTCTTATCATATGAACCTTGACCTCTAATGCTATCGTGCACCTTTTGGGTTCCATCCAGGGACACCCAGTAAAAATATAAATTTTCAAACCTTTTGAGAGGAAAAGTTCCATTTGTTACTACACAAACTTTGCCGGGCATTTCTTGACAGAAAACGTCAATTACTTCAGGTCGCATGGTTGGCTCTCCACCCACCAATGTAACACCCAAAAGTCGTTGTTTCCTAAAGGTTGTTCTTATTATTGACCTCCAATCTTCTGCACTTAGCTCAGTGTTTTCATCTTCTCGATTCAGCCACCAATAACAATGAGTGCAATGGAGATTGCATACATTGATTATGTCAGCAGAACCATACAGCACTCTTTTCTTATGAAATAATCTAATATCAATAATGTTGCGAAAAAATGTCAAGTAAAATGGAAGTTCACGTATTAGATCGGTTACACCGCGCCCATAAATTAGATCTACCATATTTTCACATATAAGAGATGATAATTAAAGGTATTGTAGTTAAGCTCATATACTGAAAAAACACTACATAGTATTCATCTTTGAGTAACGGCCTATTATCATACTAGCCAAAATGAATCGACTATAAAACAATATCAAATATAATAGGAGATATTCTAAAATCAAGAATTATATTAAGATAATCTATAAAGTAGCAAGATTTGTTAAATGTTGGTGTTATTATAAAACTAGAACCAGATTTTTCAGAAGGTAATGTCAGTTACAATTCTGATGGAACACTAAATAGAGCAGAAACAAAAAATATTCTGGGTCCTCACAGTGCAATAGCATGCAATGCTGCATTTTACTGCAAGGTAAAATACGAGGCTCGTATTTCTATTGGTACGATGGGCCCACCCATTGCAGAATCGGCACTCAAGCAAGCACAAGTGTTGACTGATGCTGAAGAATTGAATTTATACAGTGATAGATTGTTTGCAGGGGCGGATACTCTTGCCACTGCAGAAGTACTCAAGAATGGAATAGGAACAATGTTTGGAGATAATAAAATTGATATTGTCTTTTCTGGACATCGAGCATCTGATGGAGAAACAGGGCAGACAGGCCCACAAACTGCATGGAAGTTGGGATATACTTTTCTTGGAAATGTCATAGGTTTTGATATAGATTTAGGCAGAAATGTGGTAATTGCCAAAAGGCTGATTTCTCTTCAAGGTATGGATATAATAATTGAAGAAATAGAATCTCCACTACCAGTCTTTATAACTATCGATCCTTCTTATAGGTCAATTTTCAATACTGTTTCACAAAGATTAGCAGCAAATACGTTTAGAAAAGAAGGGACAAAACGTTCAGAGGAATATAGACAATTTTTGAGAGTATTCGACAGTAAAAAACTAGACCTAGACCCAAAACGCGTAGGACTGCCAGGCTCCCCAACAATAGTATATAGAGTAGAAAAAATTCCCAGGGCAAAGACAAACCGTAAAACTGAGGTCATAGATCCATCTAATCCAAATACTCTATCGCCGCTAATAGCAAAAATAATTCAAATTGTTAGAGGTAAATGAAAAATGTCAAAATCAACAAATCAGCAAAGTGTATCAAACCATAAAATTGAAAAATATAGACATCTTTATGTAATAATAGAGCACTTCGAAGGACAAGTAATACCTGTAAGTTTGGAAATGTTAGGCGAAGCAAGAAGATTAATGGATGAATTCAATAGTAAATACAATTCAACAGAAAAAGTCGTGGCAGTGGTACTCGGTAACAATGTTAGAAAATTGTGTGATGATTTAGTAACATATGGAGCAGATTCAGTAATTTATGCTGATCATGAAGAATTAAAATATCCTAGAAATGATATCGATACTAAAGTAATTGTTCAGATTGCAAATGATGCAAAAATTATGAAAATAATATCACCTGAATACGAAAACACATTTGTAAAACCAAGATACATGTTTTTTGCAGCAGACAATATTGGAAGACATCTATCTTCTACAGTACTGGCAGAACTGGATTCAGGTTTGGCATCGGATATTAATAAGCTAGTGATAACCGATCTCGATATCAGACATGAGCATAAAACAAAAGGCCGGTCTATAAGATACGAAAAAATACTAGAAATGTACCGTCCTGATTTTTCTGGTTTTTTATGGACTACTATACTTTGCCTTGATAATAAAAATCCGGAAATTTTGAGGGAATATCATCCACAGGGATGCAGTATAATACCAGGAGCATTTAGGCCGATAGAAAAAGATAATTTAAGGAAAGGAACAATTGTAGAGTATTCCCCTAATATAGACCAAGAATTAAAAATTAAGATACTGAATAGAAAAGTGATTAAAAGAACAATTGATTACGAGACTTGCAAAATAGTAGTAAGCTTTGGACGTGGAATAAAAGATAATCCAGAACAAAATATCAAGCTAATTGAAGAATTTGCTCAACTACTTGGGGCAGAAATAGGCATAACCTTGCCCTTATCTAAAAAACCATATCAATTAAGTCAAAATCTGGATTCAAAATATATGATTGCAGATAGAGTGATCGGCACAAGTGGTAGCAAGGTTACACCTACGCTCTACGTTGCAGTAGGACTAAGTGGGGCTGTACAACACGTTGCAGGAATGAAAGAATCTGAAATGGTAATTTCCATAAATACTGATAAAAATTCTCCCATAATAGACGAATCAGATATTTTTATAAAAGGAAGAATGGAGGAAGTTGTTCCGATACTTATTGAGCAAATAAAAAAGCAAATGTCGTCTATTTCTGTAAGGAGTAGCTAAGATTGGAACAATTTGATGCGGTGATAATTGGCGGTGGTTCAGCAGGATTATCAGCATTAAAAAAATTATCCGATCTTAATAAAAGTGCGATATTAATTGAAGCAGGTAACCAGATAGGCACTAAAAATGTATCTGGGGGTATTCTATATTCTAAACAAGATCCTCATAGAAGGATCTATAATGTTGAAGATGTTTTTGGCTCAGATTTTGCTTCAAGTGCACCGATAGAGAGATTGATAAAAAAATATTTTCTGCATGCTACTTCTAAGAATAAAATTTTTACACTGGATATAACTGCACTTCATGAGTACAAGACAAATTTTGGGTATTCTATTCTATTAAATAGACTAAACCCTTGGCTTGCACAACGAGCTTCTGAATCTGCGGACAAACATGGTGGAGGAATCATAACAGGAGTGCACGTCTCAGATATACAATGGATAGATGATAAGACGATTGTCAAGACAAATGAACTGGAGGAATTCCAGGTAAAGTCAATAATTGCAGCTGATGGAGTAAATTCAGAAGTAGCCGAAATAACAAAAGCTAGACAAAAATTCAAACCAGAAGAAGTTTACTTTGGTGTTAAAGTAATTATAAAATTACCTGAAAATATTATTGAAGAAAGATTTCAACTGAATCCCTCAGAAGGATCAGCACATCTTTTTGCTGGTGATATCACATTGAATCATGTCGGTGGAGGATTTCTTTATACAAATCGCGAAACATTATCACTGGGAGCAGTCTACCACTATGGTTCGCTTCTCTCAAATCCTGTAACACCATCAGAGCTCATAAATGTATTAATCAAAAATCCACTAATTAGCGAGTATATTAAAGATGAGGTTCCATTAAGAAATGAGAATGCTGATCTTTCAAAAGAAGATCAACTCAAAGTCCAGCTAAGCGTTAGTAAACTAATAAAAACATATAATGAATTAAGATACAAATATTTCTCCAAAAATAATGTAGAATTAGTAGATTCTGGAAAGTTCACAAATATTGAAGAAATTAGATCTAAGATTGATAGTATTAAACATGACTTAATCGATAAATATGGGGTACAATTTGTTAATAATTATGTAGAACTTGAATATAGTGCGAAACTAATTCCTGATGGTAAAAGATGCCAAATGAGAAAACCCTATTATAGAAACATATTATTCATTGGGGATGCTGCTGGTCGTGGGATATTTATAGGTCCAAAAATAGAAGGCCTCAACGTTGGTATTGATGATGCAGTAAGAGCATCTATTGCAATTTCGCGATCTTTGGAAAATAACAATTTTAATTCAGGTTACATGGGAAGTTACTATGAATCCCTGGTTAATGAAAGCCCATATACTAGAGATATGACAAAAATTGATAAAGATTATTTAACTTTGTTCCTTAATGTAGTAAGGAACATTTCTATGGACTCCATTGATCCTCGATTAGCTATTGGCCTTCGTCTTATGAAAAATACAAGATTCAGAAGGGTCGCAGTTGGATTGGCAAATATTTTGGGATATAATAAAATTTTACCAATTGTAGAATCAGAGCAGACATATGTTCGAGTACCAATCTTGCTCGCAAACAAACTCGGAAATATTGTTACTTCTTCGTACGTGCCGGTAATTCCCACATTATCAGAAAGAATTGCGAAATTGCAATACAATGATGATAGCGAACCACACATCATTGTTAATGATAAAAGAAGTGAATTTATGAAAAAACTACTTGTACTATGTCCCACAAATTGCTATAGCTATGAAGGAGAAGATGTCATACTACAACATGAAGGTTGTGTGGAATGTGGATCTTGTTCTATTGGCACCAAATGGAAACATCCAAAAGGCGAAAAAGGAATAATTTACCGATATGGTTAAAGAATCTCTATTTCCACTTAATCGAACAACCTATTGAAGGATCAAAATCTTTTTCTATTATTTCTCCGTTCAATATTTTTCTTATATTACTTTCCATTACATGAACCTGTGGGGTCATCTCTGGTTCCATTGCATCATTTATTTTTCCATGAAACATGAGCCTTCTTTTTTGATCAAATAAGAACGGGTCTGGAGTACAGACAGCACCATATGATTTAGCAGTTTGTTGTGTGTCATCGATAAGATATGGAAAATTCAAATTATTTTCCTTGTAAAACTTGACCATGTTCTCAAAACCTTCATCTTGATAGGATGGATCATTACTATTTATCCCAATTATTTGTAATTCTGAGTCTAAAAACTTGCTTTGAAGAGAAACTAAATCAGCTATACGAGCCTTAACGTAAGGACAGTGATTGCAAATAAAAACTATCAGCAGGCATCTGCTTTTGAAATCCTCAAGGGAGTAAGATTTACTGTCTGTTCCTGTTAATTTGAAAGCGGGTGCAATATCATTTTTTTTTAGGGTTTGACTTGATAATGTTTTTGCCATAGGAATATTTCCTTAATATTACTAATAAATTGTTCAATTATTCCTGATATTGAAAAAATGCAACATGATAGAAAGATATGTGCAAAATTAGTATATTTCCTTATAAATTTAATCATTTATATCGCAATACGTCTCGATTGTTAAAATATATGGTAATTTTTTTCCTGAATATTTATACCATTTTGAAATATACATGTGCTTTAAACAATATGTCATGTCGGATGACAATAGATAAATATTAATACAATAGCATTTGTTTGAAAATTATTTGGAGGCTGAAAATATGATTAATCATATCAAAGATGAAATCTCGTTCGAAAAAATCTTAGTCATGGGCTTGGGTCAATTGGGTTTACCAGTTGCAAAATATGTTAAAGAAAAGGGATTTGATGTTTATGGCTATGACAACAATCAGCTTGTCATGGATAATGCTGAGAAGGAACATGGTATAAAGAAACTAGAGAATTTCAGAGACATTGATGCTTTCTTGATATGCATATCGACGCATAGAGAAGATGATGTTTCCTCTCCACAAGTTGAGGGACTGATGGAAATTATAAGAAAGATATCTAAAGAGGCTCGAAATGGGAAACTCGTATCTATTGAAAGTACTGTACCAAGAGGAACAACCAGAAAAATGTTTGAAATTCTCGAACATCGGTTTCATGTTGTTCATGCTCCACATAGGTGGTATGCTCGAGAAGAAGATGTTCATGGTGTCAATCAACTACGGGTTATAGGCGGTGTTTGCGACTGTTGTCTTAGAACAGGCATTAGATTCTATGATGGAGTTGAACATGGAGCTGAAAAGGAAGATTTAGAATATTATAATGGCAATAAATCATACAGGAGTCTTGGGATTCCTATGTATTCTGTTTCTACCGTGGAAATTGCAGAATTGAGTAAAATTGTTGAAAATGCAGACAGATACTTGCAGATTGCCTTCGCAGAAGATCTTTATATGTTCTGTAAAGCGAATCAAATTTCGTTTGGCGAATTAAGAGATGCCATAAATACCAAATGGAACGTAAACATTCTGGAACCTAGAGATGGAATTGGAGGCCATTGTATTCCAAAGGATACGAGAATGTTTTTAGAGTCTTCGGAAATTAAAAGTAAAATACTGATTGCCGCTCAAGAAGTGGACAAGGATTATAGAAAATATATTGAAGGAATGATAAAGGATATCAACCATATAAATCGCTAACATTTTCTATTAATATTGTTTTAACAAGTGTAGTTTACAGTATTTTCTTTGGTATTCATTCTAGCGTAAGATCCTCTAAAGTTTGGAGCCACATTGAGCTTTAAAACTTAATTTAAATATTCAGAATATTTCTGTATTAACATGCCTCTTGATAAATCAAAAATTAATCAGAAAGAGATTAACGATAAAAAAGATGATATCAATTCACCTACGAAATATCTCAACTTTTGCTTCTATAAAGTAGATCCGAAATGGAGGTGGCTGAATGATTTAGGAAAGGATGAGGCAGCCAAGGAGTTTTCATCATTAATAGATATTGCTAATACAAAGATGAAGGTCAGGACTTATTCGACTATTGGTATTAGAAAAGAGTCTGACTTTATGTTATGGAGTATTTCTGATTCGATCGAAAAAATTCAAGTGCTCGCTTCAAAGGTTTACACTACTGTACTTGGAAAATACATCGATACATCCGAAGTTTACTTATCGGCGTCTCGTCCCTCAATTTATTCGAGTAATATAACTCCAAGTTTTATGGAAGATGATGAGCCTTTGAAACACAATATTGTTTATCCATTTATTAAGTCAAGAGAATGGTATCTTCTTCCATTTGAAAAAAGAAGTGAAATGATGAAGGAACACATTAGTGTTGCAAAAAAATTTCCGCAGATAAGATTGAATACTTCATATTCATTTGGAATGGGTGACCAAGATTTTATGTTAGCTTTTGAGACAGATAATTTAATGGATTTTCAAGACTTGATCATGAAACTACGTGAGACGCAGGTGAACAGATATGTTGTTAAAGATACTCCTATGATAGTTTGTGTTCATAAAAAAATCCTTGATATAATTAAGAGTTTAGGATAAATATGTTAGCATTGAAAGAATGGGCCATTGTTTGTAGAGCTTTGGAAGAGGGAAAACAATCTATATTGCTACGGAAGGGTGGCATCCTAGAATATAAGAAGGGTTTTGAAATTAGTCAAAAAATTTTTCTCCTGTATCCTACATTTGAGCATCAATCAAAAGAATATGTACAATCAAATTATTTAGAAAATTTTGAATCACTAGTAAATGGAGATGGTTCAAATATTGTCCAGGACAAATTAAATACGCTTAGAATTCTAGCGAGAATCGAGACAATGCATGAATTCAGAGATGAAACAATATTATCAAAATTAGAAAAGTATCATATATGGAATGAGCGATACGCTAACTTGAGAATGGAGTATAATCCAAAGAAGCCAATGAACGCCCTTTTTCTTAGGGTATACAAGCTGCCGAAACCTATCTCAATAAGTGTTAATCCACAATGGGCCGGATGTAAATCTTGGATTGATATTGATTTGGCCGAAAAGTATAGGAATTCGTATAGTAACATTTACGAATTATTGAATGAATGTGAACCGGTTATTAAAGAAGATGATTTTCGAAAAATATATGATAATTTTATGGAGATTTGGAATTGAGATATAGACGATTAGGGAAAAGCGATATTAAGGTAAGTGAAATTGGGTTTGGAGCATGGACCATTGGTCTGGATTGGTGGGGTAAGAAAATAGATGACGATGAAGCTATTAGAATGTTAAAAAGAGCCTATGATGTGGGCATTAATTTTTATGATACTGGAGATATCTACGGGAAAGGCAAAAGTGAAAAACTAATAGGAATAGCATTCAAAGGTATGAGAAATGAAATAATTTATTCAACAAAATGGGGATACGATATGTACAATGCTGAACAAATAGGGCACAATGAGTTACCACAGAAACACAATATTGAGTTTTTGCACTATGCATTAGATAAGAGTTTGGAAAGACTTCAGACAGACTATATTGATGTATATAGCCTTCACAATCCAAAAATGGAAGTAATCACAAATAAGGAATTATTTAATGAATTAGATACGCTTGTTACCAAGGGAAAGATTAAAAGTCATGGTGTTGCATTAGGCCCAGCCATCGGATGGAAGGAGGAAGGTCTACATGCGATTAGAGATCATAATATTACTTGTCTGCAAACAGTTTATAATATTTTAGAACAAGATCCAGGTAATGCATTACTAAAAGCTGGTAAGGAAAAAAATGTTGGCATAATGGCAAGAGTGCCTGACGCATCAGGAGTGTTAACGGGTAAAGTCAATGAAAACACCACTTTTAGCAAGAATGATCATAGGAGTGCGAGAAAAAAAGAATGGATATCTAAGGCCCTGAAAAAAGTTGAAAATATGAGAACAATATCTGATAAAAAGGGATGGGATATTACTGAACTTGCGATTAAATTTATTCTATCTCATGAGCAGATTTCAGTCATTTTACCTACAATGATTAGTTTGGAAGAAATTGATAAATTTTCTCTCATATCAGATGGGAAATATCTAGATCTATATGAAATGCAACAAATTTCTGAGATGTATTTTAATAATTTTTACGTTACTCCAAATACAACCAATTAAGCATGATCTCAACTAATAGTCCGGATTAGTTTAAATTTTAAATTATGATCTTGGAACAATGAATTACTTGAGATGAATTTACCTAAAATTATGAGTATAGATGATGAAGCGATGGAGGTATTGATAATGATAAATTATGTGGAAATCGTGAGTTGATACATTGCAAATGAGACAGTAGGTAAAGAAAACAATGAGGCAATTAAATCTACTTTGAAATTACATTTATTTCGGGCGAATAATGAGTATATTTGGTTATAGTAATCTTCGTACTAAAATTATACCTTAAATTATTTACTATTAATTTTACCTTGACTATCATACAGCAATTCGTTACCTAATCTAAATATACTTGCTTTCAGCTAAATTGCATTACGGTAGGTCATGGTAGGTAGAATTATTGCCCTTATTGCAATAAGTAGTATATTAGCACTAGTGGCTAATATGCATGGCCCCACATACGGAAACTTGATGGTTGAAAAGAGTGACATTAAAAGTAAGCAAATTGAACGTTTTTATCCAATTGCTAGTTTAATTAACAATCAAACTACTAATAAGGAGATTATGACTGAACTGAAATCTCAAATAGAGAATTCAGATCCGTTTAAAATAAGAGGCGCAGAGCAAGAGAGAAATACACTTAATTTGACTTCTAAAGAGGGCACTCATTCAAAAGATGTGAATTCAAAAGATGTGAATTCAAAAGATGTGAATTCAAAAGATGTGAATTCAAAAGATGTGAATTCAAAAGATGATAATGATTGTAAATCCGGTTGTCCTGAAAAATCAAAGCCTACAAGGGATAAGATCCCATTTGAGTTACCAAGCATACCATTTCCCTAAAATAGTTTTGATAATTGCCTTTTCGGACGCAAAGATAGTCGTTTAAATTATGTAAAAAAATGTAAAAAACAAAAATAAGGGGGAAATACTATAGATTACAATGAATATGAAATTTGAAAGAATGCTTTTTTTTGGGTTATCTGGAATTATTCTAGCATTAATGATGTTTTTAAGTATTGAATCTATTGATATTTATGCAATTTCGATAAATATATTATCTCCTCTCAGCAATCAACAGGTTCCTGTTGGTGAACTTACCATATCTGGAAGTTCTTCTGATAATTCAACGGCACAATGTCAGGTTTATGCAGATTGGAATAATCTAAAGCCGTATCAACTTGCTACGCCTAAGGGCTCAAATGGTTCAGGTGATTTTTCATCTTGGAGTTACACATATACTTCAAAATATCATCTTATTCAGACAGGACTCAATGATTTGACGTCAAAAATTACTTGCTTAGTTCCGCCTGCTGGGCCAACTGTTACTAAATGGTACAGCATTAATGTTACAGGAAGTACATCTCCCAATCAATCAAGTAGTGTACAACTACCGTTACCAACTGCAAACACCAATGCTCCAGCGTCTTCAGATACACAAACTTCATCTCCACAATCAGATACACAAACTTCATCTCCACAATCAGAAACATCTATTAATACAACAAATACATCCCGACAGTCAGAAACATCTATTAATACAACAAATACATCAAATTCGGATAAAATAATGGTCAATCTTGGTGTAGAAGAAAATCCAATTCAAGCTGGAGATAGACAAACAGTTACATTAACAGCTTCCGATCCAGCTACAGGAAATACTCTTGATCGTGTGTTTCTACGTCTAACAATCAAGGATCCTTCAGGCAATATTGTAAAAGATTATACGGACAACGATGGAGAACTCTCGCCTACTTTTAAGCTCGATGAGGACATAACAGGAACATTTTCAGTTTTAGCAAGTGCCTCACAAGCGGGAATTGAAACTTCAAAGTCTATGACATTCGTTGTTCAGTAATTGAAATCCGTTTAAATTTAGCAAGTGAATCTGGCAACACTTATATTTTCAAAATTCAATTTGCTTAAGTTATTTGACTTGACTTGAAGTCTAAATTTTCAATATCTATTCCGGAACGTGAATTTTCACATATACTTATGATGTGCAGGGCCGTTGGAGTATTGTTCCAAAGAATAAGTGTCGCAGAAACTCCAGGATAAAATTCTTAATACTCTTCAATAGCTTCATTGTGCTCAAACTGTGCCAATACTCAACTGGACCAATGAAAGTTTAGAATGAATCCTTGTTCTCTTGATTTGTTCTAGAATGGAGTTTGTTATTTGATCCTATCATGTTCCCTGATGCTCAGGAATATTAACTGGATCACCTCTGACATCAAACAGTCCCATCCAGCCCAGATCCGTAAACTCGGTCTGGTGTGCGTGGAACATGTAAGTTCCTGGATATGCATATCTAAATTCCATTATTCCTCTATCTCCTTGCGAGAACGTTACTATGTCAGTATTATAATCTGATGTTTCATCT
>Ga0209889_1000452_pt1 | contig 11294 bp, 9 predicted proteins | sample GWRWN1_0_10_FD_187233 | JGI IMG/M metagenome (GOLD analysis project Ga0209889, IMG submission 187233) | Riverbed sediment microbial communities from areas with no vegetation in Columbia River, Washington, USA - GW-RW N1_0_10 (SPAdes)... | ecosystem: Environmental > Aquatic > Freshwater > River >... | reverse complement strand
CCCCCGCCGTACCAGTCGCCCGGGCCCGACGAGCCCCAGCCGCGCCGGCCGGCGGTGTAGCCGCGCTGGTGCGAGGCTTCCCACGCGAGGCCGCCGATAGTCATCGCCGCGAACGCCAGAAAGAGCAGCAGGTAGAGCCGCGCCGCACCCTCGCTCTCCGCCTGCCGCCGTCGCCAGGACTCGGCCTCGCGCTGCAGCTGCGCGGGCGATCTCGGGCTCGACGGCGCGATCCGCGCGTACACGGCGCCGACGGCGGCCTCGAGCCCCGCCGCGTAGCGCTGCTCGCGGAAGCGCGGCGAGATCGCCTCACGGATGATCTGCCCCGCCTCGGCGTCCGGCAGCACGGCCTCGAGCCCATAGCCGACCTCGAATCGCAGCTTTCGGTCCTGGACGAACACGACGAGGAGGACGCCGTTGTCGAGGCCTTTCTGGCCGAGGCGCCACTTCTGGAAGAGCGCGTTCGCGACGTCCTCCAGGCTCTCGCCCTCGAGCGATCGAAACACCGCGATCGCCATCTGCGTCCCCGAAGCTCGCTCGCGCTCGGCCAGGAGCGCTTCGAGCCGCTCGCGCTCGGCCGGTGCCAGGAGCCCGGCGTAGTCGTTCACGCGGCCGGTCGGTACCTGCGGCAGAACGAGGGCGACGGCGAGGACAGCCGCGAGGAGCAGGCTAGAACTTGACCTTGGGGACGGTTGCCGCGTCGGGCGCCGCTTCGAAGAACGCCTTGGGCTGGAAGCCCGAGAGGCCGGCAATGAGCGAGCCCGGGAAGAGACGCAGGCGGGTGTTGTAGTCGCGAACGGCTTCATTGAAGCGTCGCCGCTCGACGGTGATGCGGTTCTCGGTCCCCTCGAGCTGGGTCTGCAGGGCCAGGAAGTTCTGGTTCGATTTGAGGTCGGGGTAGCGCTCGACGGTGACCAGGAGCCGGGAGAGCGCCCCGGAGAGCTGGTTCTGCGCGGCCTGGAACCGCTCGAGCGCTTTCGGGTCGTTGAGCGCCTGGGGCGTGAGCTGGATCGAGGAGGCGCTCGCCCGCGCGCGCGTGACCTCCTCCAGCACCGTACGCTCCTGCGCCGCAAAGCCCTTCACGGTCTCGACGAGGTTCGGAATGAGGTCGGCACGCCGCTGATAGACGTTCTGCACCTGGGCCCACTTCTCGTTGACGCCCTGATCGAGGACGACGAGCTGGTTGTTCACGGAAATCGCCCACGCGGCGATACCGCCGACGAGGACGACGATCACGACCAGGGCGATCAGGAGTCCACGTGACATGACCGGGATGATTATATACTTGCCGGCACTGGACGGCGGTCAAGGAGGCGGATACGGATAACAAGGAGCGCCTGCCCGAGTATCACGTCAAGGCTCGGAACACGTCGGCGAGCTCCGAGAACAAGATCCACGACGATCAGATCGCGCGTCAGTACGGGTTCCGGGGCGCGCTCGTACCCGGCGTGACCGTCTACGCGTACCTCACGCATCCCCTCGTGGAGGCATTCGGTCCCGCCTGGCTCGAGCGCGGGACGGCGAGCGTGCGATTCGTGAAGCCTGTCCACGACGGCGAGGAGGTCCTCGTCTCCGGCGCGGTGACGGCGCACGACGCCAGGAGCCTCACCGCGATGGTCTCGGCCTCCACCGTGTCCGGCGGTGAGTGCGCGACCCTGACGGCAACGCTGCCGGCCGGCTCTCCGGTGCCGCTGAACCTCGCCCGCTATCCGCCGGCGCCACTGCCGGCGGAGCGGCCCCTGGCGACCCGAGAACAGTTTGCGAGCCTCGACGCCCTGGGCACGCCGGTCAACGCCTACGACGAGGTGCGCGCCGCCGAGTACCTCGAGCGCGTCAGCGACGCGCTCGCGCTCTATCGCGGCGCGGGCGGCTGGACCCATCCCGGGTTCTTCCTCGACCAGGCCAACAAGGCGCTCTCTCAGAGCGTCCGGATGAGCCCGTGGATCCACGCCGGGAGCGTCGTACGGCACCTCGGCGGCGCGCGCGTCGGTGAGACGCTGGCGACACGCGGTCGCGTCCGCTCGCTCTTCGAAAAGAAGGGCCGGCAGTTCGTCGAGGCGGACCTCGCCATCGTCGCCGGGGACCGAGCTCGCCCGGTCGCCCACGTGCTGCACACCGCGATCTATTGCCTCCCTTCCGCGCGTTGATTCGAGCCGGCCGGCGTGCTAGAAACGTCCATTCACAGGAGGCCGACCGATGGACCTGAACTACGCGCCTGAGGACCGGGAGTTCCGCGCCGCGACCCGGCACTGGCTCGAGGCCAACGTCCCCAAGGAAGATCTTAAAACCCTCGGCGAGCGCAAGGCGTGGCACCGGAAGCTCTACGAGGCGGGGTACGTCGGGATGCTCTGGCCTCGCGAGTACGGCGGGTGGGGCACGACCCCGATGCGGCAAGCCATCGTGCAGGACGAGATGGCGCGGATGAGCGCGCCGCCGCCGATCAATGGGCTCGGCATCGGCTTCATCGGCCCGACCATCATCGTCCACGGCACCGAGGCGCAGAAGCTGCGCTACCTCAAGAAGATGCTGACGGCCGAGGAGATCTGGTGCCAGCTCTACTCCGAGCCGAACGCGGGCTCGGACCTCGCGAGCCTCAAGACCCGGGCGGAGGATCAGGGCGACCACTTCCTCGTGAACGGCCAGAAGATCTGGACCTCCAGTGGGCCCATCGCCGACTGGGGCATCTTGCTCGCCCGCACCGACCCGAAGCTGCCGAAGCACCGGGGCATCTCGTGCGTGCTTCTCAACATGCGCCAGCCCGGGGTCGAGGTCCGCCCGCTCAAGCAGATCACCGGAAGCTCGCTCTTCTCCGAAGTCTTCATGACGAACGCCCGCGCGGAGAAGGCTGATCTGATCGGCAACGTCAACCAGGGATGGGAGATCGCGCAGACCACGCTCGGCTACGAGCGCGGCGGCAACTCGCTCGGGCGTGTGACACGGTACGCCACCGCCTTCAACCAGCTCGTGAAGGCGACGAAGGAGCTGAAGCGGGGCGGCCGGCCGCTCATCGAGGATGCCGCCGTCCGCGCCCGGCTGGGCCGGATCTACGCGGATCTCGAAGTCCAGCGCTACGCGGCGCTGCGTGTCCTCTCGGCCCTCCAGAAGAGCGACTCGCCGGGCGCCGCGTCCTCGATCACCAAACTGTCGTATACCGAGTTCGAGAAGCGCTACTACGAGCTCGCGCTCGAGATCCTCGGGCCCTTCGGCCAGCTGATGGTTGCGCGCGAAGAGTTCGAGGAGGTCGACACCTCCTCCGGCGAGCCCGGGACCTTTGCGACCGCCTTCCTCTGGTCGCGCGCCGGCACGATCTACTCGGGCTCGTCCGAGATCCAGAAGAACATCATCGGAGAGCGTGTGCTCGGCCTGCCGAAGGAAGTGCGCGCCGACCGCCTGAAGGTCTGACGCCATGGACTTCTCGTTCAGCTCCGACCAGCAATTGCTGAAAAACTCGGCCCGCGCGTTCCTGGACGAGCACTGCAAGCCCGCCGCCGTGCGGCTCCTGTGGGACGACCCGCGGGGCGAGAGCGACACCATGTGGAAGGAAATGGCCCAGCTCGGCTGGCTCGGGCTCTCGCTGCCTGAGGCCTATGGCGGGAGCGGGCTCGGCATGGTCGAGACGGCGATCTTGCTCGAGGAGCTCGGCCGCGCCGCATATCCCGGTCCCTACTGGCCGACCATGCTGGCCGCCGAGGCCGTCGAGGCGGCGGGAACCGACGCTCAGAAGAATCGCTGGCTCGCCGCGATCGCAACCGGCGACGCGCGCGCGACCTTGGCGCTCCTCGACGCGGACCTCGACTGGGACCCCGTGGCGATGTCGGCGCGCGCCGAGAAGACGCCCGGGGGCTGGGCGCTCTCCGGGACAAAGCGCTTCGTCCCCTGGGCCCACGTGGCCAACGTGCTGCTGATTCCCGCGCGCGCGCCGGAAGGGCCGACCCTGTTCCTCGTCGATCCTTCGGCGTCGGGCCTCACCCTCTCCCCGGTGCAGGGCATGGATCTCGCGACGCGCTGGGTGCAGATCGACATGGACACGGTGCCCGCGGCGGCCGACGCCGTGCTCGGGACCGCCGGGCAGGCCGCGCCGCTGCTCGCGAGCCTGGTGCGCCGCGGCGCCGTTGGCGCGGCGGCGGAGATGCTGGGGGCCGCGCGCCGGTGCCTGGACATGGCGGTCGGCTACGCCAAGGTGCGCGAACAGTTCGGCCAGCCGATCGGCTCGTTCCAGGCGATCCGCCACAAGTGCGCGGAGATGCTCCTCGAGGTCGAGAACTCGCACGCGGCCGTCTACTACGCCGCCTGGGCGCTCGACGCGAAGGCCGAGGACGGCGAGCTCGCCGCCTCGGTCGCGAAGGCGTATGTCGGGGACGCCGCGCGCAAGGTGTGCGGCGAGGCGATCCAGGTGCACGGCGGTATCGGCTTCACGTGGGAGTACGACCTGCACATCTACATGAAGCGCGCGAAGGCGCTCGAGCCGATGTACGGCGACGCCGACTACCACCGCGAGCAGATCGTCCGGCGCGTCGCGAGGTAGCCGGAGACTCGCGCGAGCCCGTGCCCGCTCCCCCACCCCCGCTCGACGGCGTCCGCGTCGTCGATCTCACGAGCTACATCGCCGGCTCGTACGCCGCCATGCAGCTCGCTGACCTCGGCGCGGCGGTCATCAAGGTCGAGGCTCTCGAGGGCGACTCGTTCCGTGAGCTGCCCGGCTTCTTCGGCTGGAATCGGGGCAAGCGCTCGCTCGCCGTGAATCTCAAGACCCCTGAGGGACGCGAGATCGTCCACAAGCTCGCCGAGCGCGCCGACGTCGTCATGGAGAACATGCGCCCGGGCGTCGCCGAACGTCTCGGCGTCGGCTACGAGCGGCTCAGCGCGATCAACCCACGGTTGATCTACTCCTCGGTCACGGCCTTCGGCTCGACCGGGCCCGACGCCGACCGTCCTGGCTTCGATCCGATCTTCCAGGCGCTGGGCGGTCTGATGACGCTCCAGGGCTTCGGCGGACCGCCCCAGTACCAGCGAACCGCGCCGACCGACTACTACACGGCGGCGCTCGCCACGCAGGGGATCCTCGCCGCGCTCTTCACGCGCGAGCGCACGGGCCGGGGCCAGCGCGTGGAGACGTCGCTGCTGCGAGGCGTTCTGGCGCTGCAGGCGGGCGTGGCCATCGACTATCCGAGCAAGCCGACGCTGATCCGCGACAACCCGACCTACCGCCTCTACCAGGCGGGCGACGGCGCCTGGTTCTTCCTCGCGGTCGGCAACCAGGCCTTCTGGGTGAAGCTCTGCAAGGCGCTCGAGCTCGAGCACCTCGCCGACGATCCGCGTTTCGCCTCGTGGCTCGCGAGACTCGAGAACAACCAGTCACTCCTGCCGCTCATCGACGCCAAGTTCAAGTCGCAGCCGCGCAGCCACTGGCTCGCGGTGCTCGCGACGCACGACATTCCGGCGGCGCCGGTCCAGACCGTGGCGGAATTCATGCGGCACCCGGCCGTCCAGCACCACGACATGGTCCACGAGTACGAGCATCCGGAGGTCGGACGCCTGCGCATGATGGGACAGCCGATTGCCTTCGCCGGGACGCCCACGCGCGACCCGGGCCCGCCGCCGACGCTCGGCCAGCACACCGACGCCGTGCTGCGGGAGCTCGGCTACACCGACGAGGAGATCGCCGGGCTCGTCGCGCGCGGCGTCTGTCGCCGACCACCCCAGACCTGAGCCGACCGGGAGGCACGCGATCAATGGCGTACGAGGCGATCCGCTACGAGCTGGCCGACGGAGTCGCGACGATCACGCTCAACCGCCCCGAGGTCCACAACGCGATGAACGAGCGCATGCGCGAAGAGCTGACGCGCTGCTTCGGCGACCTCGCCCAGAGCGCTGAGACACGCGTCGTCGTCGTGACGGGCGCCGGCGACCGGGCCTTCTCCGCCGGCGCCGACATCCGCGAGTTCGTCGCGCCCCAGGTGCCCGTCCAGTTCCGGGCGCAGCGCCAGCGCGTCGACTTCCGTGCCGCGATGGACCGCTGCGGCCAGCCGATCATCGCCGCGGTCCGCGGCTTCGCGCTCGGGGGCGGCCTCGAGTTCGCCCTGGCGTGCGACATCCGGATCGCGAGCGAGGACGCCCAGCTCGGCCTCACCGAGGTGAACCTCGCCATCATTCCCGGCGGGGGCGGGACGCAGCGCCTGCCCCGACTCGTGGGCCGCGGCAAGGCCCTCGAAATGATCCTGACCGGGGCGCGCATCGACGCGCGCGAGGCGCTCAGGATCGGGCTCGTCGAGCGTGTGGTCCCCGCGACCGAGGTCCTGTCCGCGTCGCTGGCACTCGCCCGGACGCTCGCCGAGCGGGCGCCGGTGGCGCTCCGCTATGCGAAGGAGGCGGTCGTGAAGGGACTCGAGCTGCCGCTGGCCGAAGGGGTCAGGCTCGAGAACGATCTGGCGACGCTGCTCCGCACGACCGAGGATCGCATCGAGGGCGCGAAGGCGTTCCTCGAGAAGCGAAAGCCCCGCTTTACGGGCAAATAGAGCGGTGCCGTTCGCGTACTACGCGCGGCTCTCGCGCTCGCAGCAGGCCGTCTACCGCAAGAGCGACGCCATCGTCGAGATTCGCCTCGAGGACCCGGTGGCGCTCCATCCGAGTGTCGCGGCGCTCGAAGCCGCGCTCCGGACCGAGGAGCGGGTGGCCACCGAGCGGGCGAGCCGAGAGCTGGTTGCCGGGCTCGCGGACGCGATGGGGTTGCCTGCCGTGCGCGTCGAAGTGCTCGCCGCGCGGCCCCACTCGCACTGGGGCGAGCTCCACGGACTCTACACCCACGAGCGCGGCCGGCAGCCCAAGATCCAGCTCTGGATGCGCACTGCCAAGCAAAAGCGCGTCGTCGCGTTCCGGACGTACCTCCGGACACTGCTCCACGAGATCGGCCACCACGTCGATTACACCGGACTGCGGCTGGGCGAGTCGTATCATACGCAAGGATTCTACAAGCGCGAGTCGAGCCTGTTCCACCAGCTGGTGCACGACGCCGAAGGGAGAGCCACGATGCCGACCATGGAAGAGTACGCGAAGCAGCCGGCCGAGGAACGTATGAAGCGTCTGGCCCGCACCGCCGACGAGCTCGCCGCCGCGATCCGGGGCCGCGACGATGCGACGCTGTCGCGCCGCCCGGACGGCAAGAACTGGGCGGCGAAGGAGGCCGTCTGCCACCTGCGCGACGTCGAGGAGATGTTCATGGGCCGGTTCGGGGTGATCCTGGCGATGGACAACCCGAAGCTCGCGTTCGATCCCACCACGCCGGATCGCTGGGCCGAGGAGCGTCAGTACCTCAGGAACGACGCGCCGCTGGCGCTGGCGGCCTTCCGCGCGCGTCGCGACGAGTCGCTCGCGTTACTTCGCACTCTCACGCCCGAGCAGTGGAAGCGCGCCGGTGTCCACGCCACGCGCGGCCCCGTCACGATCAACGACTTCGTCACGCTCATGGCGTGGCACGACGACAACCACCTCGACCAGCTCAAGCGCGCGCTCGAGGGCAAGGCCTGAGCGAATCCCGAGTCCCTTCGAGGACCTACAACCCAGCGGTGGTTCGGGTCGGGTGCATCACGACGATCTCGTTGAGCACCCCGACGACGCCCGGGATCCGGCCCACGACGTCCGCCGCCAGGGTGCGCTCCTCGTCCGAGTGGACCCCGCCCCTCAGCGACACGTGGCCATCCTTGCACGTCACGACAAGGCTGCGCGCCCCCACCTGCGGATGCGCCATGAGGGCGGCCCGGGCGAGCGCCGCGAGGCTCAGGTCCACGACCTCCTTGCGGCCGGTTTCGATCGACTGGAAGCGCTCATCCCGCAGGGTCTCGCGGATGAGCGCGGCGCCCGTCTCGACGGCGAGACGCTCGGTGTTGAGCACGAGGTCGTAGAGCAACGGGTCGTCCACGTCGATCTGATAGAGGAACTTCACGCGGGCCGCCCGCTCGCGGTCGCTATGCCGCACGTAATCGAGGCCCGCCTCGTGGGTCAATCCCAGCTGGTGCTGGAGGCGTTCCGCGCGCCTGCGCTCGGGCGCCGTCGTGCGCACGCGCACCACGTGCGGGACCTGGCGCAGCACGATCGTGGACGAGCGCCCGGCCAGCACGACGTTGTCGCGCGCGGCCATCTCGAGCATGATCGCCTCGATGTACGCCTTGTAGCGATGCTGCGAATCGCTGAAGCGCTCCCAGAGCGTGGGCTTCTCCTCGACGCTGTGGCGCAGGTCCATCACGTCCTCACCGAACTGCTCGGAAGCCTTCGCGATGATCTCCCGGTCGGCGAACTCCCAGCCGAGGCTCTCGGCCAACTTGCGTCCGATCTCGATGCCGAGGCTGCCCGCGGTCTCAGAAATGGCCACGATGCTCATTGCCCACCTCCTGTCGCGAGTGAACGCTCGAAACACAAATACCCCCGCGAGCCACCGGGTGGCCGACGAGGGCAGCGAAGGGTTGTCCAGACGACTGATCCAGGGGCATGTCGCCTTCCTAGAACGAGCGCTGGAACGACGATCCAGCGCGCAGTCTAGGTCTCGCCGAAATGGCTGTCAAGACGACGCCCCCGCTAGCCCGGACCTTTCGGCTTCAGGCCCAGCAGTTCGCGCGGGGCGGAGCCCGCCGGCCGGGCGTTACTCCGGCGGCTATCCGCGGCGCTGGCACGGGGGCCGACATCCCCGCCTTTCGGCGCTGGCCGCAACGCCGCCGCTTCACCCGCCGCCTCGGGGCGGCGCGGCAGGCCTCCCTAATGAGTACTACCGAGCGGCCCGGAGAGGAAGTCGCGGAGACGCTGCCTGACCTCCGGCGGCATCTCGACCCGATTGACCTTCGCCGCCAGCTCCGCCGCCCTCTTGTAGGTGGCCAGGTAGGCGCGACACGGCGCGCATTCGCGCAGGTGCGCCTCTAACTTCTCCAGCTCGGCCGGCGTCAGAGTCGACTCGATGTAGTCGGCGAGGACCTCGATGGCTTCGCGGCAAGTCATGCCCTCATCGCTCGCCGCTCTGCTGGAGCAGTTTGGCCACGAGGCCCGTCCAGCCCGTCTGGTGGCTCGCGCCGATGCCGGCGCCGTTGTCACCGTGGAAGTACTCGTAGAAGAAGAGCAGGTCGCGCCAGTGGGGATCGCGCTGGAACTTTTCAGCCCCGCCGTAGACCGGCCGGCGGCCATCCGCGTCGCGCAGGAAGATGCGCGTGAGCCGCCGTGACAGCTCCGCGGCGACCTGCCAGAGGTTGAGCGCGGTCTCCGAGCCCGTCGGGCATGGGACCGTGAGCGTGTCGCCGTAGAAGTAGTGGAACTTCTGCAGCGACTCGATCAGCAAGTAATTCACCGGGAACCAGACCGGACCGCGCCAGTTCGAGTTGCCGCCGAAGAGTCCGCTGGAGGACTCGGCCGGCTCGTAGTCGACGCGATGCTCCATCCCGTCGAGACGGAGCGAGTAGGGATGATCCTTGTGGTAGCGCGACACCGCGCGGACGCCGTACGGCGAGAGGAACTCCGCCTCGTCCAGCATGAACCCCAGGACGCGCGGGAGCTGCTCGCGCCCGACGATCGCCAGGAGCCGGCGCGTCCCGATGCCGGGCTTGGACAGCATCTCGACGTGTTCTCGGAACTCCGGGTGGTTGTCGATGAACCACTGCATCCGCCGCTTGAAGCCCGGGAGCTTGTCCACGACCTCGGGCTCGAGCGTCTCCACGGCGAAGAGCGGGATCAGCCCGACCATCGAGCGCACTTTCATCGGGTGCGCCGTCCCGTTGCCGTGGAGCACGTCGTAGTAGAACCCGTCCGCCTCGTCCCAGAGGTTGATGCCCTCGCCCGGGTTGTCCACCGCGTGCGCGATGTAGACGAAGTGCTCGAAGAACTTCGACGCGACGTCCTCGTAGGCCGGATCCTGCTTCGCCAGCTCGAGCGCGATCGCGAGCATGTTGAGGCAGTACATCCCCATCCAGGAGGTGCCGTCCGACTGCTCGATGTGGCCGCCCGTCGGCAGGGGCGCCGACCGGTCGAAGACGCCGATGTTGTCGAGGCCGAGGAAGCCGCCCTGGAAGATGTTCTTGCCCTCGGCGTCCTTCCGATTCACCCACCAGGTGAAGTTCAGCAGGAGCTTGTGGAAGACCCTCTCGAGAAACTCGCGGTCGCCCTTGCCCCGCAGGCGCCGCTCGATGCGGTAGACGCGCAGCGCCGCCCACGCGTGGACCGGTGGGTTCACGTCCCCCAGCGCCCACTCGTAGGCCGGAATCTGCCCGTTCGGGTGCATGTACCACTCGCGCAGGAAGAGGATGAGCTGCGCCTTGGCGAAGTCGGGGTCGACGAGCGCCAGCGGGATCGTGTGAAACGCGAGATCCCACGCCGCGTACCACGGGTACTCCCACTTGTCCGGCATCGAGATCACGTCTTCGTTGTAGAGATGCTGCCACTCGTGGTTCCGGCCCTTCGACCGCCCTGGCGGGGGCGGCGGGCACGCGGGGTCGCCTTCGAGCCAGCGCCGGACGTCGTAGTGATAGAACTGCTTGGACCAGAGGAGCCCGGCGAACGCCTGCCGCATCACGCTCTTGGCGTCGTCGGAGAGCCCTTTCGGGACGACCGTCTGGTAGAACTCGTCGGCCTCTCGCAGCCGCTGACCGAGGACCGTATCGAAGTCCTTGCCGAACGGGCCGGCCGGAAGCAGCGTGTTGGAGAGCCTGAGCCGCGTGACGACGCTGTGGCCGGGCTCAAGCCTCAGCCGATAGTACGCCGCGGCCTTCGTGCCGAGGCGCCCGGGGTTGACGGCGTCCTTTCTCCCTTCGACGACGTAGGCGTTGATCGAGTCCTTCACGTACGGGCGCGCGTTCGGCACGTCGAAGAGACGCGCAGTGTTGGTGTCGTTCTCGGTGAACAGGAGCTCCGGCCCGCCCTCGCAGTAGAGCCACCGCGCGCCGAGCGACGGGTGCTCCGCCTCGATCACCGCATGGCGGCTGTCCCGGCCGGCGCGCAACGTGGGCCGCTCGGGGCCCCCGGTGTCCCACGACCACGTGTTGCGGTACCAGAGAGTCGGCAACAGGTGGAGCTCGGCCGCCTCGGGGCCGCGGTTCGTCGCGGTGATGCGAACGAGGACGTCGTCGGGCGCCGCCTTCGCGTACTCGACGACCACGTCGAAGTATCGGTCTCCGTCGAAGGCTTCGGTGTCGATCAGCTCGAACTCCGGCGCTCGACGGTCGCGCCGCCGGTTCTCCTGCACGAGGCGCCTGTAGGGAAACGCGGCCTGGGGGTACTTGTAGAGGTACTTCATGTAGGAGTGGGTGGGGGTCGAATCGAGGTAGAAA
>Ga0209889_1000450_pt1 | contig 11310 bp, 9 predicted proteins | sample GWRWN1_0_10_FD_187233 | JGI IMG/M metagenome (GOLD analysis project Ga0209889, IMG submission 187233) | Riverbed sediment microbial communities from areas with no vegetation in Columbia River, Washington, USA - GW-RW N1_0_10 (SPAdes)... | ecosystem: Environmental > Aquatic > Freshwater > River >... | reverse complement strand
ATCGCCGGCGGCATCGCCCTGACCGTGGCGGTGAGCTCGCTGTTCCACGCGCTGTCGCTCGGACCGGCCAATGTGGTGGTGCCGATCTACGGCATGTTCATCGTCGGCGGCGCGCTGCTCGGCGTGCTGGTGCTCGGCGAGCCGATGTCCTGGACCAAGATTGTCGGGCTCATCGCCGCCACGGCTGTGGGCCTGCTCGGCGCGAGCCTGATCGCCGCATCCCGAGATAACGTTGTCGCGCGGATCACTCAACCCGCCAGAGAGACGCCCGACACGACGCTGTCCGCGCCCACGGACGAGGCCACCGCGCCGCCCGAGCAACCTGCCGCGGCCGGCCTCGCGGCGCCCCGTAATCCCAACAGCATTGCCATGGGGGGTGCCTGGCTCCTCGGGTGGGCGTTGCTGGACAGGGAGACCGGAGTCGTCGCGGGTTCAAAGAACTCGGCCACGATGACCAACACCGTCGAGTCGATGATCAAACCCTGGATCGCGGCCGACCACCTCCGCCGCCTCGCCGAAGGGGGCCGGGAGCCCACGACCCAGACTCTCAAAGAGCTGAACGTGATGATCGTGGACAGCCACGACCCCATGGCGGAGAAGTACTACCAGATCGGCGGCTCGGACGCGGTTATCGACCGGCTCATCTCCATCTGCGGACTGACCCAGGTGAGAATCAAGCCAACTCTCTGGAGCTGGACGGAGATGACGCCGCGGGACGCGGTCGCGTACGGTCAGTGCCTCGCGGATGGTCGCGGTTCCAGTCCACGATGGACTTCCTGGCTTCTCGAGGCGATGAAGCAGGTACGCGGCGGGGTCACCGATCAGATCAGCGGCGAGGTACAGGGCGGCCGCTGGGGGATCGTCGACGGACTGCCCCCCTCCTTGGCCCAGGACACCTCCATCAAGAATGGGTGGACGCTCTACAAGGATGGCTGGCACATCAACTGCCTCGCGGTGCATCCGGAGTGGACGCTGGCCGTGATGTTGCGTACCGGGAGAGGTCTGCAAGCCGGTGCGAACGCCTGCAAGTCTGTCGCCGCGGCTCTCGTAGTCAACCCCTAGTCAGGGAGGAGCGGCACCGACAGACCCTGGTCGCGGCCGAGCAGCACGGCGCGCGTGACGGCGGACGAGCCGAACCGGTCCCGTACGGCGTCGAGCGCTGAGTCGAGATCGCCGCCGCTGTACCGGTCAAAGGGCAACTCGGGCTGGACGCCCCGGTCGTCATTGTCGAGGTTGCCGACCGCCACGCCGACGAGCGTGAGGCCCTGACGTTCGATCATTGGCATCGCTGCCGTCATCAGGCCACGCGCGGCGTCGAGGATCGTCTGCGTGTGTGCGGTCGACCAGGGCAGTGTGTGCGAACGGGTCGCTCGTGAGAAGTCGTCGAAGCGCAGCCGGAGTACGACGGTACGACCTACCCGCCCAGCGGCCCGCATCCTTCTGGTGACGCGGTCGACCAGCCCGGCGAGCACGGCGTCGATGTCGTCGGGTGTCCTACCCGATGCTCCGCTTGCATGCTTCGCGGAGGTCGGCGTGCGACCCAATGCCCGCTGCGACCCGATCGAGCCCCTACGTCGGCCTACCTGCACCCGCCGCGGATCGTGATTGTGGGCGAGGGCGTGCAGGTGCCGGCCCGACGCCTGACCGAGCATCGAGACCAGGGCCGCCTCGCCGAGCTGGGCGACGTGGCCGACGGTCGCGATCCCCCGACCGCGGAGCTTGTTGGCGGTCACCGGCCCGACCCCCCACAGCCGCTCCACCGGGAGCGGATGGAGGAAGGCCAGCTCACCATCGGGCGGAACCACCAGCAGGCCGTCGGGCTTGGCGACGCCACTCGCGACCTTGGCGAGGAACTTTGTCCGTGCCACCCCGACCGTGATGGGAAGACCGACGCGTTCAAGGACATCGCTGCGCAGTCGCACCGCGATCTCGGTGGGTGTGCCCGAGATGCGGCGCAGCCCACCGACATCGAGGAAGGCCTCGTCGATCGACAGGCCCTCGACCATGGGCGTCGTCTGCTTGAAAACTTCGAACACCGCCCTGCTCGCCGCGGTGTATGCCGACATCCGAGGCTCTACCACGATCGCCTGCGGGCACAGCCGTCGAGCGGACCGTCCGCCCATCGCCGTCTGAACGCCGCAGGCCTTGGCCTCGTAGCTGGCCGCGAGCACGACACCTGAACCAACGATGACGGGGCGCCCGCGCAACCGGGGATCATCCCGTTGCTCGACCGACGCGTAGAACGCGTCGAGGTCGGCGTGCAGGATCGTCCCCTCGCCGGACATGAACATATGTTCGCATACCCGGGCGGGCCCTGTCATGGTCAGCGGATAACCCGGTCACGCATCGGCGATGATGACCTCGGTGCCGGCGCGACGTATCCCGTCGAGCGCCGCAGGGTCGGCGGATGAGTCGGTGATCAACTCGGCCACATCGGTGACCGGACAGATCTGCGCCAGAAGGATCTGGCCGACCTTGGATCCATCAGCAACCACGATCACCCGGTCGGCGCGACGGATCATCGCGTGGTTGGTGTGTGCCTCGATCTCGTCGTGAGTGGTGAGGCCGCCGCGGGCACTGATCCCGTCAACGCCCACCACGGCCACGCCGATGTTCAACCCGGCCAGCAGCCGGTCGGCGAACGGACCCACCAGCTCGTACGACTGCGTTCGGCTGACCCCTCCCGTCATGATCAATTTGAGTCGAGGGCGCAGAGCGAGCTCGACCGCGATATTGAGGGCATTGGTAATCACGGTGAGGTCGAAACGCTCTGCGAGCAGGCGGGCGACCTCGTACGTGGTCGTGCCGCCGGTGAAACCGACGGTCAGCGGTCCATGGGGCAGTCGCGCAACCGTACATCGGGCGATCGCACGCTTCTGCTCCCGATGCTGGCCGCCTCGATAGAGCACGGGTAGCTCGTACGCCACGTCCGCCGCCACGGCGCCGCCGTGCGTTCGCGAGAGTAGCTTCTGGTCCTCGAGCATCTGAAGGTCCCGGCGAATCGTGGCCGGCGACACGTCGAAGTCGTCGGCCAGCCGTCCCGCGTCGACCGAGCCGTCATGTGCCAGGCGCTCGAGGATGGTCGAGACGCGGTCGGCACGGCGAAGGGTGCTCCTGGCCATGAATAGCGGCTCGCTTTCGGTCGTTGCGGTAAGGATCGTGTGCGCGAACGAGCGTGAGCGAAAGCTCGTTCGCGCGGACGCGAGAGCTCGTCGTACAAACGCTCAGGCTTGAATGCTCGTATTGGCCTCGGATCTTGCCTTTCGCTTACAGTCGAGCATAATCCCGACCATGAGTGCAACTGCCGACGAGACCCTCAGCCAGCCCGACATGTGGCAGACCGCGGTATCTCGGGTCGCAGAGTTCCGCGACATTCTCGCGGCACCCGGCGACCGGGTTCTCGCGATCGGCTGTGGCACGTCGGCGTTCGTCGCCCAGTCTTTCGCCAGACTGCGCGAAGGAGCCGGGGTTGGTGAAACGGATGCCGCGTTCGCTTCGGAGATGCCTGTGGGCAGGCGCTACGACCGGGTAATCGCGATCACCAGATCGGGGGCCACGACCGAGATCCTCGGTGCGCTACGCGACCTGCCGCCCGGCACCCGCCGGGTCGCGGTCACGGCTGTCGCCGGCGAGGCCGTGGATGACCTCGCCGACGACCGGATCGTGCTCGGCTTTGCCGACGAGGTCAGCGTCGTCCAGACCCGGTTCCCGACGACGGTGCTGACCCTCGCGCGGGCAGCCCTGGGACACCACAACCCTCAGTTGATCCATGACGGCCGAGTTGCCGTGGCGATGGCGCTCCCGGTCGATCCGGCGAGTTTCGACCACTATGTATTCCTCGGTACGGACTGGACTGTCGGCCTTGCCCACGAGGCGGCACTCAAGGTCCGGGAGATGGCACAGGCATGGTCCGAGTCGTACCCCGCGATGGACTTCCGGCACGGCCCCATCGCCGCGGTCGGGCCGCGCAGCCTGGTCTGGTTCGTCGGGCAGGCGCCGGACGGCGTCGCCCAATCAGCAGCGGATGCGGGGGCGACTGTCTACAACGACCACTATATTGACCCGCTTGCCCAACTGATACTCGTGCACCGGCTCGCTCTCGGGTTGGCCGCACACCGCGGCCTTGACCCTGATAGCCCACGCCTGCTGACCAGGTCCGTCGTGCTGGCCCCCGCCGGCACACGTTCCGACGGAACTCGATGACTAACGTCTGTTGCGCCCGTCGCAACCGGCCCTCGCACCTGTGACACTCGCACATGTGAAAGAGGTACGGCATGAAACACGATCCCGGAATCCAACGTTCCCGCGCCAGCCGCATCCTCGCGGCCGGCCTGTTCGCGGCGACTCTCGCGGTTGCCGGCTGCACCGGGGGCTCGGCCCCGAGTCCCGACGCTGGCAAGGACGACGCCGACGGCTACGACCCCAATGCGGCGGTCACGATCACGTGGTGGACCGGCCAGTCCGCGGAGGCGCAGGCGATCGCGGAGAGTCTCGCGAAGGAGTACCGGACCCTGCATACCAACGTCACGCTGAACGTGTCCTCGGGCGCAGCGACCACCGACGAGCTCCTGACCAAGCTCTCCGCGGGCTTCACCAGCGGAACCTATCCGGATATCTCCTATGCGTTCGGCAGTTGGGCGAGCGAGCTCGGCAAGAGCGGGAAGACCCAGAACCTGAACAAGTTCGTCGCCGACCCCGCCACCGCGTGGGAGGAGATCCCCGCCGCAGCGCGTGCGACCGCCACCGTCGACGGAAAGGTGATCGGAGTGCCGGCGCTCGTGGACAACCTTGGTCTGATCTACAACAAGAAGCTCTTCGACGCGGCGGGACAGCCGTACCCGACTGACCAGTGGTCCTGGGACGACTTCCGGGCGGCGGCCAAGAAACTCACCAACCCGTCCAAGAACATCTATGGTACGGCGTACTCGGTCTCCGGCAGCGAGGACACCACCTGGCATCTCTGGCCGCTGCTGTGGCAGAAGGGCGGCAAGATCCTCGATGAGGCTGGCGCGCCGGCGTTCAACTCCGAGGCGGGTGTGGCTGCCCTGGAGTTTCTGCGCCAGCTGGCCGTCGAGGACAAGTCGATGTACTTGGACCAGACGGATGAGAAGTACGGCCCGCTGTTCTACGCCGGCAACGTCGCCATGATTATCTCTGGCCCGTGGGAGCTCTTCGACCTTAAGGACCAGAACGTCGAGTACGGCGTGACCTATCTTCCGGGGTTCGACGGCAACCACGAGACCGTGTCGGGTCCGGACCTGTGGGTGCTCTTCAACCACAACGACCCGAACCGTGCTGGCGCATCCCGAGACTTCATCCGCTGGCTCACCAGCAAGGACATTGACCCGAAGTGGAACCTCGCCAACGGCAACCTGCCGCTGCGCACGTCCGAGCAGGGCACCCCGGAGTTCGCCGCATACGTCGACGAATACGCGCCGGGGGCCCAGAAGTTCTTCGACAACCTGGCCAACGCCAAGCAGCCGCGACCCACGGTGAGCGGTTATGTCGAGATGTCCCGCTACGTCGGGGAGGCTATCTCCAAGGTTCTTCAGGGCGCGGCCAGCACCAAGGAGGCCCTCGACGAGGCCGCCCAAAAGTCGAAGGCGGCGTTGGCAGACCAGTAGCCCGGGCGACCCGCCCATCCCCGCGGTTCGGAGGTAGTCGACGTGGTCACCAACGAAATAGGTCGAACCACCACCGACGCGGGCCCTCCCGCGAGGCGCCACCGTTCTCCGGTGGCGCCCAGCGGGGCGGAGCGCGGGCGACCCGACCAACGCTGGCCCCGCCGGCGCCGACTCGCCGCCAACGCGATGACGGGCTGGGCGTTCGCCGGGCCGGGCACGTTCCTTGTGGTCGGCCTGTCGATCTTTCCGGCCGTCTGGGCGTTTCTCATCTCGCGAACCCGATGGAATGGAATCGCGCCGCCCAGGGATCTCGGCTGGGGCAATTACCAACGGATGGTGGACGACCCCGAGCTCTGGGCTTCGGTGCGCCACACGTTCGTACTCACGGCCCTCTTCGTGCCCTCCTCGATCGTCCTCGGCCTCGTGATCGCGATCGCGTTGAGCCAGAAGATCCGTCTCATCACCTTCTATCGCACCTGCATCTTCGTGCCGTTCGTCGCCTCCGCCGCCGCCACCGGCATCCTGGCCAGCTACGTGTTCAACCCGCAGTTCGGCAGCGCGAACGAACTGCTTCGCCTGGTCGGTCTGCCGCCGCAGCTGTTCCTGGAGGACCCCAAGCAGGTCCTCGTGGTGATCTGCGTGATCGCGCTCTGGGGGGAGGTCGGCTTCACCGCGGTGATCTACCTTGCCGCACTACAGGACATCCCGAAGGACCTCATCGAGGCGGCCACAGTGGACGGCGCCAACCGGCTGCAGGTATTCCGGCACGTGACCCTGCCGGAGCTGCGACCGGTCACGGTCTTCATTGCCGTCTGGCAGACCATCACCGCGCTTCAGCTGTTCGACCTGGTCTTTACGACCACCCGCGGGGGGCCGCTCAACGCAAGCCAGACCGTCGTCTACTACGTCTACGAGCTCGCGTTCCAGACCCAACGCTACGGCTACGGATCCGCCGTGGCGTACGGGCTCTTCGCGCTCACGATGGTGCTCACCATCGCGATGATCCTTTACTCGCGCCGCGCGAAGGTGGAGGCGTTCTGATGACCGCAATCCTGCGGCGGGGCGCTGACCCGCTCAGCCCACCATTGCCGGACCGCCCGGCGGCGCGGCGTCGCCTGCTTCCGTTCAGCCCGTGGCATCTCCTGCTGATGCCGCTCGCGCTGTTGTTCGTGCTGCCGCTGGTTCAGATGGTGCTCACCTCGTTCATGACCGCCGCGGATATCAACCGGTTCCCGCCCAGGCTGATTCCGACGAGTCTCAGTGTCGCTGGCTACCAGGGCCTGCTGGCGGAGTCGCACATCTTGAGGTGGCTGGGAAACACTGTCATCGTCTCCGCCATTTCGATCGTGGGCCATCTGGTGCTCTGCTCGCTGGCGGGATATGGCTTCGCGCGACTGAGGTTCCCCGGCCGTACCGTCGAGTTCTTCACCCTGCTGGCGACGGTGATGGTGCCGATCCAGCTGTTGATGATTCCCACCTTTGTCATGTTCAGCCGCCTCGGCCTGGTCAACACTCTCGCGGCCGCGTTCGTGCCCTGGCTGACCTCGGCCTTCGGTATCTTCCTGATGCGCCAGTTCTTCCTCTCGCTGCCCAAGGAGCTGGAGGAGGCGGCCAAACTGGACGGCTGCGGCGCGTTTGGCACATTCGCGCGGATCGTGCTCCCGCTCGCCAAGCCCGCTCTGGCGACCCTGGCTGTGTTCACATTGCTCGGATCGTGGAACGACCTGGTGTGGCCGCTGATCGCCATCAGCGACGAGCGGTTCTACACCCTTCAGGTCGGGCTCACCACATTCCAGGGGACGCGGCGAACCCAGTTCGAGCTGCTGATGGCCGGGAACGTGATGGCCACCATGCCACTCATCCTCGGCTTCGTGCTGGCCCAGCGCTGGTTCGTGGCATCGATGACCTTTAGCGGCCTGAAGCGGTGACCGGAGTGCTCAGCCCAATGATCCTCACCGTCACGCTGAACCCGGCATTGGACGTCACGTACACCGTGGACGCCCCCGTCGTCGCGGGCACCACCCACCGCGTGCGCGACGTCGCGGTGCGGGCCGGCGGCAAGGGACTCAACGTGGCGCGTGTGCTGAGCACGCTGGACGCGCCTGTGCTCGCTACTGGCCTGCTCGGCGGAGGCACCGGTGGGCAGATCGCCGCGCTACTGGCCGCCGGCGGTGTCGCGACCAGCTTCGTCCCCATCGCCGCCGAGTCCCGACGCACCGTGGCGGTCACCGATGGTGCTGGCGCCACCGGATTCTGGGAACCTGGGCCCGACGTGTCGGCCGCGGAGTGGGAGTCGTTTCTCGCTCACTACCGTGAGTCGTTGACGGGCGCGGCGACGGTTGTCCTCTGTGGCAGCCTTCCGCGAGGGCTTGCCGACGACGCCTACGCCGTGCTCATCTCGATCGCGCAAGAGAGCGGCGTCGATACGGTGCTCGACACCGATGGACCCGCGCTACGCGCCGGGCTCCTTGCCGACCCCAGCGTGGTCAAACCCAATGCCGCTGAGCTGGCCGCCGCGACGGGCCTTCCGGTCGCCGGCGTGGCCGACGCGCGCGCCGCCGCCCGAGCCCTACGCGCTGGCGGTCCGACGGCGGTGGTGGCCTCGCTAGGAAGCGCCGGTCTCATAGCGTCCACCGTGGATGGTGAGTGGTGGGCCTCGCTCTCCGCACCGCTGGCCGGCAATCCGACCGGCGCCGGTGACGCCTGCGTGGCGGTTCTGGCCACGGGCCGGCTGATGTCGCTGCCCTGGCCGGAGCTCCTCGCCGAAGCGGTCGCGTGCTCGGCGGCCGCTGTGGCGTCGCCGGTGGCGGGCGCGGTCGACCCGGACCACGTGCGCCGGCTGCGTCCGGATGTGGTAGTTGAGGAGATCCGATGACGACTGTACCCACGGGCGACCTCGTCGCGGCCGCGCGTACGAACGGGCGTGGTATCGCCGCGTTCAACGTGATCACCCTCGAGTATGCCGAGGCGATCGTGGCCGGCGCGGAACGGACGGGTCTGCCGGTCATCCTCCAGCTCAGCGAGAACGCCGTGCGTTTCCACGGCGGGCGGGTCGGACCGGTCGCGGCGGCGGTCCGCGCTGTTGCCGCCGACGCCGCTGTCGCCGTCGGACTGCATCTCGATCACGTCGAGTCCGTCACGCTGCTACGGCTGGCCCCGGAGCACGGCTTCAGCTCGGTCATGTTCGACGCATCGACCCTGCCGTACGAAGACAACGTCACGGCGACCAAGGCTGCGGCCGAATTCGCCCATGCCCACGGTCTATGGTTGGAGAGCGAGCTCGGCGTGGTCGGAGGCAAGGACGGCCACCGGCCGCTGCCGCCGCACGACCCCGGTGCCCGCACTGATCCGGATCAGGCTGCGTCCTATGTGGCCGCCACCGGCGTAGATGCCCTCGCCGTCGCGGTAGGCTCCACCCACGCCATGGCCAACCGGGACGCGACCCTTGACCACCAGCTCATCGCGGCGCTGCGAGACGCTGTGCCAGTCCCGTTGGTGTTGCACGGGTCGTCCGGGGCTCCCGACGTTCAGCTACGCACCGCTGTCTGCCACGGCATCACCAAGGTCAACATAGGGACCGCGCTCAACGTGGCCTTCACCTCCGCCGTGCGCCAGATCCTCGGCGCGGACCTGAGCGTCGTGGACCCGAGGAAGTACGTCCGGCCGGCTCGCGACGCGATGACGGAGACAGTTGCCCATTTCCTTACCGTCTTGGCGGATGCCCAAGCCGCCGTGGCCTAGCGAATCGAGGTCTGCTTCATGGCGAGTGTGGTGTTTCTCGGTGCCGGCAGTGTGGTGTTCACGCGTGAGTTGCTCGCCGATATCTTCGGTTTCCCGGAATTGGCCGGTTCCCGCATCGTGTTGCACGACATCGACCCGGAGCGGCTGGAGACGGCCGAGGCGATCGCCCGGCGTATCGCCGACCAACTCTCCGCCAAGGCGCAGATCACCGCCACGCAGGACCGCCGGGCCGCGCTCGACGGCGCCGACTATGTGATCAATGCGATTCAGGTGGGCATGTATGCGGCGACCCGGCGCGACTTCGAGATGCCAGCACGGCGCGGGCTACGGCAGACGATCGGCGACACCATCGGGGTCGGCGGCATCTTCCGCGCGCTGCGCACGTTCCCGGTGCTCGCTGACATCGCCGCGGACATGGAGCAGCTGTGCCCTGACGCGGTGCTGTTGAACTACACGAACCCGATGGCCATGAACGTCAGCTACCTCGCCGCGGTCGCGCCGAGGCTGAAGGTGCTTGGGCTGTGCCACTCCGTGTACTGGACCGTGCGAGACCTGTGCGAGCTGATCGACGTGCCGTACGAGGATGTGACCTACCACAGTGCCGGAGTCAACCATCAGGCCTGGATACTTCGCTGGGAGCGCGACGGGATCGACCTCTACCCGCGACTTGACGACGCGATCGCCGAGGATCCGCAGCTGCGTCGCCGGGTCCGCGTCGACATGTACCTCCGGCTCGGCTACTACCCCACGGAGACAAGTGAACACTCCGCCGAGTATGTGCCGTGGTACCTGCGGCACGACTCGGAGATCGAGCGCCTACGCATCCCGGTGGGAGACTACCTACGGGTCAGCGAGGAGAACCTGGCCGAGTACGCGGCCGTTCGCTGCGCCGTGCTCGCCGGCGAGGACCTCGACATCGAGCGGGAGACAACCGAGTACGCGCCCCAGGTCATCCACAGTTTGCAGACCGGCACCGGCCGTCGCATCGTGGCCAACGTCGCGAATCGCGGCCTTATCACCAACCTCCCGGACGGCTTCGCCGTGGAGGTGCCGTGCACAGTGGACATATCTGGCGCGACACCGCAGCCGGTCGGTGACCTCCCGCCCCAATGCGCGGCGGTGAACCGTCCCTACGTCAGTGTGGGCGAGCTGACCGTGGCCGCGGCCGTCACCGGCAACCCGCGTTTGATACGCCAGGCGGCGATGGTGGACCCGAACACCGCGGCGACGCTCACCCTGGACGACATCTGGTCGCTGTGCGACGAGCTGACGCTAGCTCATGGCGAGCTCCTACCCGAGCCGCTACGAACGACGGTGGCGCCGTGACGTCGGCGTTCGATCTCCTCGTCGTCGGGGACGCCAACCCGGACGTCGTGCTGTCCGGGGTGCCGCGGGAGCTCCCGTTCGGGCAGCGCGAACAGCTGGTCACCGCCGGGGCGATCACGCTCGGGGGTTCGGGGGCGATCACCGCATGTGGCGCTGCCCGGCTGGGCTTGCGGACCGCGTTCGTCGGTCGCGTTGGTGACGATGAACTGGGGCGCTTCGTGCTCGACACCCTGACCGGGCGGGGTGTCGATGTCACCCGATGTGTGATCGACCCCGAGGTGGCCACCGCGCTGACGGTCATCCTCGTCGATGGCGGAGATAGGGCCGTCCTCACCGCCACCGGCTGCCTCCCGCTGCTTGGCATCGAGGATATCGATCCCGAGCTGGTACATGCTGCCCAGCACGTCCATGTGAGCTCCTACTTTCTGCAACCTCGCCTCGCCGCCGGCCTCCCGACGTGGTTAGCCGACATTCGCAGCAGGGGAGCGTCGACGTCCCTGGACACCAACGACGACCCGTCCGGGATGTGGGACGACGGAGTCGCGGCGGCCATCGCTCAGACGGACGTGATGTTGCCCAATGAGGCTGAGGCGTTGGCCCTGGCCGGCCGGACCGACGG
>Ga0209889_1000449_pt1 | contig 11317 bp, 13 predicted proteins | sample GWRWN1_0_10_FD_187233 | JGI IMG/M metagenome (GOLD analysis project Ga0209889, IMG submission 187233) | Riverbed sediment microbial communities from areas with no vegetation in Columbia River, Washington, USA - GW-RW N1_0_10 (SPAdes)... | ecosystem: Environmental > Aquatic > Freshwater > River >... | reverse complement strand
GGCCGGCACCCACGGGCTGTCACACAGGTATGTGTCCGATGCCGCGGTACCCTGCTTCTCGGACAATAGTACGATGCTCGCATGACGGGCTGGCAGCATCCGAAGATGTGCGCCAACGGGCACGAACTCGGTCCCGGCAAGCTGGTGCTCTCGTTCGTCATGTGCCCCGACTGCCCGGCGACCGAGGACGGAAGAGGCCACCATGTGATCTACTGCCGGGTCAATGGGTGCCGAGCCGAGCCGGCATATCCGCCCGGACATGTCGGCGCGGTGCGCAAGCAGCGCTGAGAAGGGGTCCCATCCCACGCCCAGGGGCGCATGCGCGGCGCGAGATTTCCGAGATTTGACCACATTGAGCGGGCTCAGCGATCAGCATGGGTGACAGCCGGGCTCGCGGACGGAGCATCGGCGCCCGCCGTTGCGGGGTCATTGATCGGGGGTAGGTATGGCGAAGACACAGACAGCGGAGCAGAGCATTGCGGGCCTCGCCCATGGCGACCCCGATGTGCTGGAGACCGTGACTCGGATGACCGAGGGGACGCTGGAGCGCTCAGGGCTTGACGAGAAGACCTTCATGCTCGTACGGATTGCGGCGCTGGTCGCGTCCGACGCCGCACCCGTCTCATATCTGGCGAATCTGGGGGTGGCCGCTGAGGCAGGCATCACTCTCGACCAGGTCGTGGGCACGATGGTCGCGGTCGCACCCGTGGTGGGCACAGCCCGCATCACCGCGGCAGCATCGAATATGGCCCGCGGGGGTGTCCTGGGCGAGAAGCTTGGTGAGTTGGCCGACGAAATCGAGTAAGGCCAGCGCCCGGTCCTCGGTGAGGCCGGCGAACATGCGCGAACACCGCCGCGAAGGCGCTCGCTCGAGCGGCGGCCAGCGACGAACGCTACGGCGAGACAGGTTTGCAGCTCGCTTACGGGCCGCGCCGCGCTCGACGACGGGCACCGTGGCACGGTCCTCGATCCGGTGGACAATCACGGCTGGTCGCCGTCCGCCGTGGGCGCCGGGCCCGGCGCTGGGCGTAGCAGCTCGGCGTGCGCGCTGCCACTCGCTCGGCGGTGGCGCGGCGTCGACCAGGCGGCGGATGTACGCGTTGACGCGGTCGGATCGCGGTTCGGGGGGTGTCATCATGCGGGCATGGTTATCGGGTGAGTCAGCGCTGTGCCTGCGACGCGCGGCACGTCAGTCGGTGTTTTCCCAGTTCTTGGGGTTCTTTCGGCTTGGTTGAACCCTCGGCGGCTCGCCGGGCATCTTGGGGTGATCCGGGGGGTACGGCATGTCGCCGTCGCCGGCCCGGTCGTCGCGCTCCGCCCACTCCAGCAGCGGCGTGATGTCGTGATGCACATCATCGATCGACGCGTGCGGGTCACCGATCTTCGCGAAACGTTCCTGCACCGTATCGAGTGTGAAGTCGTTCGGCTCGACCCGCGTGAGCTCATCCCACGTGACCGGGGTCGACGCCGTCGCGCGCGGGTTGGCCCGCAGCGAGTATGCACACGCGATCGTGCGGTCGCGCGCCATCTGGTTGTAGTCCATGAAAATGCGCTCGCCGCGCTCTTCCTTCCACCATTTGGTCGTGGCGAGATCTGGGCGCCGCCGTTCCACCTCGCGGGCGAACGCGATCACGCCGCGGCGGACTTGTGTGAACGACCACTGTGGAGCTATCCGGACATAGATGTGTACGCCACGCCCGCCCGAGGTCTTCGGGTAGCCGACCCAGCCCAGCTCGTCCAGCAGGGCGTGTACCTCACCTGCGACCGTGACCGCGTCAGCGAAGTCGGTGCCGGGTTGCGGGTCAAGGTCGATGCGCATCTCATCGGGTGAGTCCACATCGGAGCGTCGAACCGGCCACGGGTGGAACACGATCGTGCCGAGCTGGGCGGCCCAGGCCACGTGCGTCAGATCGCCCGGGCACAGCTCGTCGGCGGTGCGTCCGCTCGGAAACTTGATCTCCGCGGTCTCGATCCAGGGCGGAACACCGCGGGTCGGGATCCGCTTCTGGTAGAACGCGTCGCCCGTGTGATCCCCCCGGGTCGAGAGCTTCGCGCCCTCGACGACCCCGCCCGGCCAACGCTCCAGCGTGGTGGGGCGCTCGAAGAGAGCCCGCAGAATGCCGTCACCCACCGCGAGGTAGTAGTTGACTACATCGAGTTTGGTAAAACCGCGCTGAGGGAAGTAGATCTTGTCCGGGTTGCTCACCCGGACCGTACGCCCCGCGACCTCCAGTTCGGTCGCCGCCGACCCGGCCATGCCGTGACCCTACCGCGTGGGTGGAGCCCGGGGACCGCGTCGGGGTCGGCGCCCGAAGGCGCGAGCCTGCCCCACTCCGACCGGACGATAACCGGTTGTGACCTTCCGCGATGACCGCTAACCATTGACGGCATGCGTGTGACCTTCACGCGGCTGCCCGACCACCAGCGGGGATGGGCGCTGGTGGAACGCGACGACGGTGTCGTTTACCGGATGGGCGGCGGCCCGATGACCGCCGAGCTGCCCCACGACCTCGTACATGTGACGGTCGAGCGGATCGCCGCCATGCCCGACCCAACGCCCGCGCGCATCCGGCGGCTGGCCGGCGGGTACCTGGCCACCCTGCCCGACGGCGACCTCGACCTTGCGACCGTCGCGCCCGCCGCAACCGCCGTGCGCGAGATGGCAGATCGCTGGCGCGCCTTAGCCGTCGGCAGCACGCTAACCGTCGAGTGGCCAGCCTGGTGCCGGATGGATGCGGCGCCGTCGAGACGCACCGAACGCCGTACGCTGAACCACCGCCAATCCCGCTCGCGTGGACTGCGTGGTCATTAGTGTCGCGTGTCTGAGGTCCGATTACGGTGGGCGTCGTCGCGGACCACGGGCCGCCCTTGGTGCCGGCGTGTCGGGACACAGACCGCATCTCGATCCGCGGCCACACCCACAGCGTTGTGGCAACCACGCTGTGGTTGTTGACGTCAGGAAGCACGTACCGGCCCTCGACCCGGGGCCCGAGATCTGTTCGTGGTTGGTAACAGACGGCCGGTCGTGGCCGTGAGTACCGTTGAGGCCATGACGAGTGAGCTGCCAACGGATCTGCCGACGACAGAGGACGAATGGCGGGTGAAGCTGACCCCAGCGGAGTTCCGGGTACTGCGACAGGCGGGCACCGAGCCCGCGTGGGCCGGGGAGTATGTGGACACCAAGACCCGCGGCGTGTACCGGTGCCGTGCCTGCGGAGCCGAACTGTTCTCGAGCGACACGAAGTTCGACTCCCACTGCGGGTGGCCGTCGTTTTTCACGCCACTCGCCGAGGACCGTGTGCGCTACATCGAGGACACCTCGCTCGGGATGCGCCGGGTCGAGGTGCGATGCGCACGCTGCGACTCTCATCTCGGCCACGTGTTCGAGGGCGAGGGCTATGACGTGCCGACGGACCAGCGCTTCTGCATCAACTCGATCAGCCTCACCCTGGAACCCGGCTGACCAGCCGGTGACCCTGAGTCCAGCCCGGAACGGGGTGCGCGGCCGCCGTACGATCGGGCCATGATCCTGCGCGTCGCGACCTTCGCCGAGCTGGATACCCGTACCCTCTATGCCTTGCTTCGGCTACGCACCGACGTCTTCGTAGTGGAACAGCACTGCGCCTACCCAGAGCTCGACGGGCGCGACCTCGAGCCCGGCACCCGTCACGTGTGGCTCGAGTCGGAGGAACCGGACCGCGACGCCGCCGAACCGTACGCGTACCTGCGGGTGCTCCGCGAGCCCGATGGTACCGCGCGCATCGGCCGGGTGTGCACCGCAGAGAAGGCACGCTCGTCCGGCCTACAAGCCCGGCTCATGTCCACCGCTCTCGACCTCATTGGCGATCAGACGCCGTGCGTGCTGGATGCGCAGACCCAGCTGGTCGGGTTCTACGAGGGATTCGGGTTTGTGGCCAGCGGTCCAGGGTTCGTTGAGGATGGCATCGAACACATCCCGATGCGCCGCCCCTGACTCCGGTTACGCCGGCCGGGGCGGTCAGGGCAGGGAGGCCACGATCTCCGCGACCGGCCGGCGGCGACCCGTGTAGAACGGGACCTCCTCCCGGACGTGCCGCCGGGCCCGCGATGCCCGAAGGTCGCGCATGAGGTCCACGATCCGGTGCAGCTCGTCGGCCTCGAAGGCGAGAATCCACTCGTAATCGCCGAGGGCGAACGACGCGACGGTGTTGGCCCGCACGTCGGGGAATCCGCGAGCCATCCGACCGTGCTCGGCCAGCAGCTCGCGCCGCTCCTCATCGGGCAGCAGATACCACTCGTAGGAGCGGACGAACGGATAGACGCACACGTACGCCCGGGCCTCCTCACCGGCGAGGAACGCTGGAACATGGCTCTTGTTGAACTCGGCCGGGCGGTGCAGCGCCATGTTCGACCAGACCGGCGCGAGGTGGGCGCCGAGACGGGTACGCCGCAGCCGCCCGTACGCCTCCTGCAGCGCATCCGCGGTCGGCGCGTGCCACCAGATCATGAGGTCGGCGTCGGACCGCAGCGCCGACACGTCGTACGTACCGCGCACCACGACATCCTTCGACGCGAGCTGCTCAATGAGCGAGTTGACCTCACCCGCCAGGTCGTCGCGGAGGGCGGCGCCGAGCGGCGTCGCGGCCCGGAACACGGACCACATCGTGTAGCGGACGGTCGCGTTCAGCTCGCGCAACCGCGCCGCGTTGCTCTGCTCGGTCTCACGCCCCGACTCGGTGTCACTCACGTCCGCGATTGTCGCAAACCTGCCCAGACCACGTCCGCAGCGCCCTCTCCGGAACGCACGCACGCGGCTATGCCCACGCCGTCGAATGCCGCACCCGCCAGGCCGAGAGTGGCCGGCAGGGCGGCCCTCGCCCGGGCGACCCGATCCACGTGACCGATGCCGTACTGCGGCAGCCCGCCACCCCAACGCGTCACGGTCGCCTCGATCGGCTCCGGCAGCCTCGCCGCGAGCAGCGCATCGAGGTCCGCGCGGGCCACGCCGATCAGGTCGCCATCCGTCCGTTGCAGCACGTGCTCCTCGCCGTAGCGGCCGAGTGAGGCCCGTACGAGTACCGGCGTCTCCGCCCGGCGCAGGTGTGGCCATTTCGTCGCGAAGAACGTGACCGCCTTCACCGCGAATCCCTCGCTCGCGGGCACCAGGAAGCCCGACAGCGTCGGCAGGTCGGTCTCCGGTGGCAGGGCGAGCGTCACCAGTGCCACGCTCGCGTAGTCGAGCGCTCCCACGAGCGACGCCGCGTCGGCGTCAACACCCCTCAGCAATCGGGCGGCGGGCGTGGACGGTACGGCGAGCACGACCCCTTCCGCGGCAAGGTGTTCCGGATCGCGGGTCGAGCCGACCGCGAGCTGCCAACCCGTCGGGGTACGGGAGAGTTCGCGCACGGGGTCGCCCAGGCGAACCTCGGCTCGCGCCGCCGCCGCGACCGACTCCACGAGGCGGCTCAGTCCACCGCGGACTGTCGCGAAGACGGCGGCACCGGCCGGGCGTGGCGACTCGGCGAGCGCCGACCGCACCGCGCTGGTCAGAGTCGGGTGGTGATGGGCCGCGGTGTGGAGTCCGGGCATCGTGGCGGCCAGCGACAGCAGGTCGGCCCGCCCGGCGTACACCCCGCCAAGCATCGGATCCACGAGACGGTCTACGACCTCGTCACCCAGCCGATGGCGAACCAGTCCACCCACCGCGACATCCTCACCGGGCGCGAGGAGCGGCCGGCCGGCGTCCTGATCGAGATCCGAGACCTGCACCAAACCGTCCAGAGTGGATGGATCGGAGGGGACGCCGAGCAGAGTGCCGCCCGGGATCGGAAGCAGCGCACCACCGATGGCGATGGCCGCGGGCACGGAGGCCGGGTGGACGATATCGGCGCCGAGCCCGACCCTGCGAGCCAGCGTCCACGCAGCGGAGTCCGCCCCGCGCTCGCGTACCAGGAACATCTCGGCGCCGGTCTCGACGGCCTCGCCCGCGATCGAACCGGTACGCAACTTCCCGCCCACATGGTCGGACCGCTCCACCACAATGATCTCTGCGGCATCGCCGGCGAGTTCACGCAGCCGCAGAGCCGCCGCGAGCCCGGCGATGCCCCCTCCTACGACCACGATGCGCACGCCACTATCGAACCGCGTGAGTGCTGGATCTTGCTGGCCGGGTCCCCGTAGGGTGGCGGTCATGACTGAGACTCCCGTCGCCGCGATCACCGGTGCCGCGCAGGGCATCGGACTGCGCATCGCCGAAGTGCTCGCGGCCGCCGGCTACCGACTGGCCCTGTTCGACCTGCAGCCGGTGGCTGGCTTCGATGGTGCCGTAGCCTTCGCCGGTGACGTGACGAGCGAGGATGACGTGGCCGGGTTCGCCGCCGCGGTCGATACCGCGTACGGACGAGTCGACGCATTGATCAACAACGCCGGCATCGCGTACATCAGTCCGGCCGAGCAGACGCCGGCATCGGTGTGGCGAAATGTCATCGAGGTGAACCTCACCGGACCCTTCCTGCTGTGTCAGGCCTTCGGCCACCGGATGCTGGCGCAGGGCACCGGCTCGATCGTGAATATCGCCTCGATCGCCGGCCTGCGGGGCGTGGCCGACCGGTCGGCGTATAACGCGAGCAAGCACGGCCTGATCGGGCTGACCCGGACCCTCGCCGTGGAGTGGGGCGGGCGCGGGGTCCGGGTGAACGCGGTCTGTCCGGGCTGGGTGAAGACGCCCATGGACGACGCTTCGCAGGGCGAGGGCGCCTACGGAGACAGCGACATCACCGACCACGTACCGATGGGCCGTTTCGCCATACCCGACGACATCGCGCAGGCGGTTGCGTTCCTCGCAGACCCCGCGCGGAGCGGCTTCGTCAACGGGGAGACGCTCTCCGTGGACGGCGGCTGGCACGCCGACGGCTCATGGCAGTCGCTACGCCTGGGTGCCCGCTCCCGCCCACCGCCGTCGATCATGACCTGGAGGTCATGATCGACGCCGTTTCGCGACGGCCAGCTCATGATCACGGCGATCTTGAGGTGGGCTAGCGCAGGCAGCGCTAGTCAAGGCCGGTGGCGGTGATCCCGGCCTGGGCCACCGTCGGCAGCCATACCAGCACAGCGGTAACCACGGTGGTCATAACCGCTGTCAGCCAGCGGCGCGTACGTCGGTTCATGGTTCGCTCCTTACTCGGTCCATCAGAGATAGTTGAGATTCGGAGTCCGAACCCGAGCGGATGGGAAGAGATTTAGAGGCGAGCCGAGACGTCATGCACCAACGAGACGACCCGGGTCAGCACATCCGGGTCGGTCTCCGGGAGTACGCCGTGACCGAGGTTGAAGACGTGGCCGGGTGCAGCGGAACCCTCGTGGAGAACGCGCCGGACCTCCGCCTCGACAACCGGCCACGGAGCGAGCAGGACGCACGGGTCCAGGTTGCCCTGCACCGCGCGCCCGGGACCCAACCGGGCCGTGGCCACGTCCAAAGGCGTACGCCAGTCCACTCCCACCACATCCGCGCCAGCCTCGCCCATCGCGACCAGCAGCTCGCCCGTACCAACTCCAAAGTGGATTCGCGGCAGCTCTGGAAACTCGGCCGACATCCCGCCGAGGACGGCCGCGGAGTGCGGCAGGACGAAACGGCGGTAGTCGGCCTCCGAGAGCGCCCCCGCCCACGAGTCGAAGAGTTGCACCACCGACACGCCGGCCGCAGCCTGCACGCGCAGGAACTCCAGGGTGATCTCGGCGAGTCGGGAACAGAGCGCGTGCCACACATCCGGCGCGCCGTACATCAATGCCTTAGTCCTGGCGTGGGTACGAGAAGGTCCGCCCTCGATCAGGTATGAGGCGAGCGTGAACGGCGCGCCCGCGAACCCGATCAGCGGGGTCGCGCCCAAGTCACGTACCAGCATGCCGACCGCGTCCGCGACAAACCGGACGTCGTCCGCGTGCAGCGAGCGGATCGCCGCGACGTCCTCCAGCGCGACCACCGGTTTGGCCACCACTGGCCCCACACCCGGGCGGATATCCACATCGACGCCGGCGGCGGCCAGCGGCACGACGATGTCGGAGAACAGGATCGCGGCGTCGACGCCGTGCCGGCGTACCGGTTGCATGGTGATCTCGAAGATCAACTCGGGGGTCCGGCACGCCTCCAGCATCGGGATCTCGGCGCGGACAGCCCGGTACTCGGGCAGGGAGCGCCCGGCCTGACGCATGAACCACACTGGTGTCTGGGCCACAGGCTCCCGCCGGCAAGCACGGACCAACGTGGACTCGACGGGGGCGGCATGAGTACGGGCATCAGGGCTCATCGCCGGCCATCGTGTCACGTCGGCGGGCGAGGGCGACAATCCGGGTCGTGCCGGCGTAGGCCACCCGCAATCCGCGCGATGGTCCCCTGGGCGGGTCGGCGCGCCGCGCCCCCGCGATCACCGCCGGCGCCATACGCTCAGGTTGTGGCGCCCTCGACCGCCGTACCAGCGATCTTCGCTCAGGCCGTGACCGGCCTGCGCGCGGCGCGCCCCCGTGCGGAGATCACGCTTGAAGAGGTGAGCCCGCCAGCGCGGCTCGCGCCGTACGCGTATGCGGTTAGCGCGACGGTTGAGCGCGACGGCGAAGAGGTCGCGAATGGTCGGCTCATCCTCCTGCACGACCCGGCCGGGCATGAGGCCTGGGAGGGCACACTGCGACTGGTCACGTACGTCACTGCGGGACTCGACGCGGAGATGGCGACCGACCCGTTCCTGCCCGAGGTCGGGTGGAGCTGGTTCACCGATGCCCTCGACCATCATGGGGCGCACTACAAAGCGGCGGCGGGGACGGTCACCCAGACACTCTCCACCCGCTTCGGCGATCTCGCTGGCACGCCGCCGAGCGCGGACATCGAGATTCGCGCCTCGTGGACGCCGGTCGACCGCGATCTCGAAGCGCACCTCGACGCGTGGTGTGGCCTGCTCGCCTCGACGGCGGGGCTGCCACCGCCGGGCGTGGCAGCGCTCCCAGCCCGCTCGGGGCTCGCTGGGCGCTGACCTGCTCTAAGCCAGCGCGGCGCAGGCACCGGAACCCGGTGCCAGCGCCGCTACACGCCGGTCGATTAACGCGCTGGGGCGAGGTACTTGTCGGCCTCGTCGCACTTCTTGTTGACGGCGGCATCCGCGGTCTGGACCGCCTTGGTGTTCTGGCCGTTGGCCTTTGCGACCGCTGCGAAGTAGTCGTAGATCGCGTTGACGCAGTCAGAGATGATCTTCTTCTGCTCGGTGACCTCGGCGGTATCGGCTTGGGCGGCGGTGAGGTCCCGCTTGGTGGTGTCGAGGTCCTTCTGAAGCGTGTCGATCCGACCCCTCTGGGTCGTCGTCTCGCCGATGAGCTCGGTCACCTGCGAGCTCAGCTTGTTCGCTTCCTGGTTCTTGAGGATGAACAGCGTGCCGAGGACTCCGGCCGCGACCAGAAACAGCGTAGTCAGGATCGACAGGATGACGGTGCCAGCGCGCCCTCGCTTCTCCGGCGGGGCGGGAATCGCGCTGGGCATGGGCATGCCATACCCATACGGACCCGAGATCGGCGGCGCCGAGTAGGGCTGGGCCGAGTAGGGCTGTCCGACGGCCGCCGGGTCGTAGGTGGGCGCGGCCGGTACGGGCGGGTAAGGCGCGGTCTGGCCGTAACCCGGGGGCCCGCGACCGGGCCCGCAGACACCGCCGCAGTGCCTGCCGAGTAGGCCGGCGTCAAGGGCTCCGACGGCGCGGAGGGCAGCGGGGCGGCTGGCTCGTACGACGGAGACGCCGGAGCGGCCGGCGGCTCGTACGACGGCGACGCGGGAACGGCCGGCGGCTCGTACGACGGCGACGCCGGAGCGGCCGGCGACGTGGGGATGTACTGCGAAGGGGCGGGCGAATCGGCGAATGGCGCTGGCTGGGTGTGGATCGTCGGAGGCGACACAGGATCGGTTGGTGCGGGCGGCTGCTCCGTCTGGTTGCTGCTCGGATCTTCGTATCCGGGGTGACTCATCGCTCTCCTCAGGTGCGCTGGCCCGATCTGGGCCCGTCACCCACAAGCTAGTGGCCGCCACCGGCGCACGCGACCCCAGGACGCATCTGCCCCAAACCCGGCAACCGTGCCGTGACCAGGCGAGTTTGCCAGCGACCCACGGACGCGGGCGGGCCTAGCGGCGAAGTGAGGAGTCTTCACCGTACGGTTGTCGGGTGACCGACGGATCAGTAACCCCGAGCGAACCCGCCGTCGTCCTCACCGCTCCGCGTGACGGCACGCCCGAACCCGTGGTCACGGCGGCCGGACTGAGCCGGGCCGCGAAGCTGCTCGCCGCCGGCTCGGGGCCGGTCGCGGTGGACGCCGAGCGCGCGTCGGGCTACCGATACACGCCTCGGGCGTACCTGGTCCAGCTGCGCCGCGAGGGTGCCGGCACGGTTCTCATCGACCCGTTGCCGCTGGGAGACCTCTCCCCGATCGCCGAGGTGATCTCGGATACCGAGTGGGTGCTGCACGCCGCCAGCCAGGACCTGCCGTGCCTGGCGGACATCGGCCTGCGGCCGACGCTGCTCTTCGACACCGAACTCGCCGGGCGCCTGGCCAACTTCGAACGCGTCGGCCTTGCGGCGCTCACCGAGCAGCTGCTGGGGTTCGCCCTCGAGAAGCACCATTCGGCGGCCGATTGGTCGACCCGACCCCTGCCGGCGTCGTGGCTGAGCTACGCCGCGCTCGACGTCGAACTGTTGATCGCGCTGCGCGAGAAGCTCGAGGTGGAGCTGGCCGAGCAGGGCAAGCTCGACTGGGCACACGAGGAGTTCGCCGCCCTGGTCGCGTCGGCGGGACGATCCGCCCCGGTGCGACCGGATCCGTGGCGGCGGACTTCCGGCATCCACAAGGTTAGGGGTGCGCGGGCGCTGTCGCGGGTACGCGCGTTGTGGTACGCCCGGGACCGGGTGGCCGCCCGCCGTGACAGCGCGCCTGGTCGGGTCCTGCCCGACGTGGCGATCATCGCCGCCGCCGAGATGAACCCGATCGACGAACGCGAGCTGCTCCTTCTGCCGGGCTTCGGCGGACGGTCGGTGCGGCGCCTGGCGCGGGTCTGGGTCGACTCGCTCGCTGAGGCCCGCGCGCTGACGGATCGGGACCTGCCTCAGTCCGCCGCCACCGAGGGCCCGCCGCCGCCGCACCGCTGGGCCGAGCGCGATCCGGTCGCCGCGGGTCGACTCACCCGGTGCCGCGAGGTGGTCACCCGCCTCGCCGCCGAGCACAAGCTACCTCCCGAGAACCTGGTCGCGCCGGACTCGATCCGCCGCCTGGCCTGGACGCCACCGGAGAAGGTTGACCCGGACACGGTCGGTGGGGC
>Ga0209889_1000448_pt1 | contig 11325 bp, 12 predicted proteins | sample GWRWN1_0_10_FD_187233 | JGI IMG/M metagenome (GOLD analysis project Ga0209889, IMG submission 187233) | Riverbed sediment microbial communities from areas with no vegetation in Columbia River, Washington, USA - GW-RW N1_0_10 (SPAdes)... | ecosystem: Environmental > Aquatic > Freshwater > River >... | reverse complement strand
CGGATGGCGATCGGACGATGGCATCGGGCAGCGGCGTCATCTCGCCGTTGTTCAGGTCGATTACGTAATCCAAGTCGGACCTCGCGGTCGGCTGTAGGGGTCAGAAACTGCGATCATGCGCTTGACCTGCGGATTCGCAGCGGGCGACGGAGACGAGCCAGCGCCCCTTTGGATGCCACGGAAGCGAGTGTGCGGCATTCGATTCGCTTGCCATGTAGGCGGAAATGCCTTGACCGCGTGCGGGCCGTTCCGCCCCCAGGACTTGAGTACGTCGGACTCAGATCTCATCCACTCCGGTTGGCGGCACGGAGCTCGTTCAGGCCTTCAAGGAACGCGATTCGCGGCGATCTGACTGGCGGGCCAGCTCGGCCGAACCCGTAGGTCACAAGGGTGATCGGAGTTTTTGACCCCCACAGGGTTAGAATGCCCGGCACCTCTCGCTGGGCGGAGCGCGAACAGCAAGCGCGTTCGCACTTGAGGATTGGGCTTTGTGGGGCTCGACAATCGTGCTCTCGATTGCACTCTTCAGCTACGGCGTCTTCCTCTGGTCGCCGTTCTCTCTGCCGTCGGTTACGAGCCTCCTGCGGCTGCCACCACAAGCTCCGGCCGGATTTTCCGGCTCGTAATGATCTCGTCGACGGCTCCGTACTCCTGGGCTTGCTCGGCGGTGAGGATGAAGTCACGGTCGGTGTCCTTGGACACGCGCTCGAGCGGCTGCCCAGTGTGGCTGCCGATGATCTCGTTCATCAGCTCCCGGTTGCGAACGATCTCCTTGGCCTGGATCTCGATGTCGACGGCCTGGCCCTCGGCGCCGCCGTAGGGCTGGTGCAGGAGGATCCGCGCGTGCGGGAGCGCGTAGCGCTTGCCCTTCGTGCCGGAGAGCGCGAGCACGGCTGCGGCCGACGCCGCCTGGCCCATGACGATGGTGGATACGTCGGGCTTGATGTACTGCATCGTGTCGTAGATCGCGAACAGCGTCGTCATCTCGCCGCCCGGCGAGTTGATGTACAGGTTGATGTCCTTCTCGGGCTCCTCGCTCTCCAGGTGCAGGAGCTGGGCCATGATCAGATTGCCCACCGCGTCGTCGATGGGCGTGCCCAGGAAGACGATTCGCTCCTTCAGCAGACGGGAGTAGATGTCGAATGAGCGCTCGCCGCGGGCGGTCTGCTCCACGACGACGGGGACCATGTAATTGGTGATCTCTTTCATGCTCGCTCCTCCGCTCGGTCCTGCTCGGGAGGCTCGGAGACTGCCTCGGTGGAGTCCTCGTCCGGAGGCCTCGTCCGCCCTGAGGCTCTCGCCTTCCGAAGCGATCTCCGCATGATCGACGAGGAAGTCGAGCGCCTTCGACCTGACGATATCACCGGCCAGTGATACGAGCTGGCCGGTACGCTCCGGCTCACGAGCGGGCACCAAGCAACATCGCGACGCGATCGGAACGCACGGTCCGTCCCCGATCCACCCCTACTCGTTCAAGGGCCTTCGGACCGGCTTCTACGACGGCGATAGGGTGGAGTTCTCATGGACCCCGAGGAAGACGACATCGAGCGGTTCGAGGAGGAGCGCGAGCTCGAGCTATGCCGCGAGTACCGCGACGTCGTCCCGATGTTCGCCTACGTCGTCGAGACCGAGCGTCGCTTCTACCTCGCGAACCACGTAGACGTGAACGCTCGCGAGGATAGGTGGGTTGAGGTCGTGCTCGCCGACGCGTGGGTGTGGGACATGTTCCGGCCCGCGCGGTTCGTCTCGAACGTCCGCGTCATGACGCGCCGAGACGTGAACGTCGAGGAGTTCCGCCGGGACGCGCTGCCCGAGTAGCCTCTCGGCATGTCGTTGGCGGGCGCTAGCGTGCCCGGTTGTTGTCGTAGTACGCAATCGAGGAGAGCATCAGGCCTTGTGTGTCGAAGAGATCGCGAACTCGCTCGGCGTCCGCGGGCGTCAACGTCTCCGCGTTGAGATGGGTAGCAGTGAACGGGGGGTCGCCGACTTCGGGCCACGCGGCAACCTCGAGGGCCTCGAAGCCCTATTTCGCTGCCCAGACCGCGATGTCGTCCAGCGAGAGTCTCGGCAGGCAGGCCGTCAGGAACCCGAGCTTCATGTGGCCACCTCTGTCCAGGCGCCGGTGCGAGCGGACCCGAGCACCGTCCCCGTGATCCGCACCGCCACCGAGGGTAGCGCAACAGAAGGGGGCGCTGGTTCTCCTGGAGCGACCGTCTCGCGTGCTGCTGCTGTCCTCGACGGCATGCGACCGGACTACATCGACCGCCGCCCCTCCCGCATCGCCTCGCTGCCCGGACCCTGGCGCCGAGCCCAGGAACCGGTTGGCCGCCTCCCGGTAGGGATCGGGGCGGGGGTGTTTTCTCCGGGAGGTGCCGGCTGGGTCCTCAGAGCTTCATGACGGGACAGGTCAGTGTGCGTGTCACGCCGTCCACCGCCTGGATCCTCGCAACGACCAGTTTGCCGAGGTCGTCCATATCGGCGGCCTCGGCACGTGCGATGACGTCGTAGGGACCGGTCACGACCTCGGAGGAGATCACGCTCTCGATCCGTGCGATCTCACTCGCTACCTCGGCCGACCTGCCCACACGGACCTGGACGAACACGTACGCATTGATCATGGCCTCCACCTACTCGATGAGATCTTCCTCGGCCGCGGAGAGCCGCATGATCGGAGCGACCGTCACCGGCTCGTTGCCGAACAGATCCTCGGTCCGAACCCTGACCGACTCGGTCTGCGTTCCCGCGGCGAACACCAGGGTCTCATGGCGCATCACCTCCGGGTCGACGTAGGTCGGCGCGCCGTGGAGCGATCCGAGGGGCGGCAGGGCACCCAGCTCGTAGCCGGGGAAGTCCTTCTCGATCTCCTCCTCGGTGGCCAGGCGGACGTGCTTGGCGCCGACTACCCGCTTGGCCGCCCTCATGTCGAGACGACGAGACCCGGGGATCACCGCCAGCGCGTGACCCGAGCCGGTGTCCAGAACGATGGTCTTCACCATCTCGTCGGCCGAGATGCCGAGGGCAAGCGCCTCATCGGTCGAGGTGTAGGCCTGCTCGTGCGGGATGAGCTCGTAGGGGACGCCCCACTTCGTCAGCTGATCCGTAACGGCGGACATCGCCACATCCCGCGAAACTCAGACGACCCAAGCTTAGTCCTCGTCGCAACGGGTGGGGAGATTCGACTGAACCGCGCCGGGTTCATCGGAGGCTCGAATCTCGTCGCAGGTTCGTCGGAGCCCTCCTCTCTTCGACCCTTGCGCCGGGATCCCGAGGTGCCGGCCGATCTCCTCGACCTTGGGCCGTCTGAGGTCGGCCCGACCGGCGCCGGGGATGATGGATGTGCGATGCCCAAACGGTTGAGCGAGCGGCTGGTGTCGTGGGCGAGCATCCTCGACCCGCAGACCGAGGCGCAGGCGCGTGCCACCTCGGAGCTCCCGATCGTGCATGGACACATCGCGCTCATGCCGGATGCGCACCTCGGCAAGGGGGCGACGATCGGTTCGGTCATCCCGACGCGCTCGGCGGTGATCCCCTCGGCCGTCGGCGTGGACATCGGATGCGGGATGGCGGCGCGACGACTCGATCTGCGCGCCGAGGACCTGGGGGCGCCGGAGCTCGAGGCGTGGGTGCGAGTGATGGGGTCGGCGGTGCCGGCGGGGCTGGGTCGGTGGCATCGGATGCCCTCCGACGAGGCGGAGGCGTGGTTCGAGGCCAACCCGCCGTCTCCGCGTCTGGACAAGGCAGCGCGCGCGATGGCGCAGCTCGGTTCGCTCGGGTCGGGCAACCACTTCATCGAGCTCGCGGCCGACACCGACCGGGTCGTGTGGATCCTGCTGCACTCGGGTTCGCGCGGCGGGGGGAACCGGCTCGCGATGCTCCACATCGGTGTCGCCCGCAGGGTGTGTACCTACCCCCTCGCCGATCCCGAGCTGGCCTGGCTCGAGCAGGGAACCTCCGAGTTCGAAGCGTACCTGCAGGACCTGCGCTGCTCGCAGGCTTTACGCGCGCTGCAATCGCGAATTGATGCTTCGCGCGACGCACGACGCCGTCGATGGCGTCCTCGGTCGCGAGGTCGAGGCGACCTTCGAGGTCAACTGCCACCACAACTACACGGAGCTCGAACGGCACGGCGGACGTGGCCTGTGGGTCACCCGGAAGGGAGCGATCCGTGCGGGCGTCGGCGACTGGGGCTTGGTCCCGGGCGCGATGGGGCAGCGATCCTTCGTCGTGCGGGGGCTGGGGAACGCCGAGGCGTACGAGTCGTGCGCGCCCGGCGCCGGGCGCGCGATGTCCAGGACGCGGGCACGCAAGACGCTCTCGATCGAGGACTTCGGCCGTGTGATGGGGAAGACGGCGTGGCAGCGAGGCTCGGCGCGGCAACTCCTGGACGAGCACCCGGCCGCCTACAAGCCGATCGACGTCGTGATGCGCGATCAGGCGGACCTCGTCGAGGTCGTGCACGAGCTCCACGCCATCGCCAACTACAAGGGGACGTCGTAGCCACACCCAGCCGCGGTGGGCTCACCGCCTCACCGGTTCGCGCCGCCGCACCTCCTCCTCGAACGGACGCGCCGGCGCCTGCCGTGGGCCCGCGACCTCGCCTCCCTCGACGCGCAGCTTGGGGAGCCACTCCAGCCGAGCTCGAGCGTCGGTGCTTCAGGGGAGGCCCGATCGACCGATACCTCCAAGTGGGATGACCTTCTCCGCGGACTTCGAGCAGATGCTCGCAGAGGCACGGGCCGGCCACGGGTCCTGGCTCGAAACCCGGACAGAGTGACCTTGCGGGGGGTCTTATGAGCGACATCACAGCGCAGGAGAGCGGTACGCTGTCCGCCCTAGTGACCGTCCGGACTCGCCACGGGCGACGTGGAGGAGGAGGCAGGACGTGAACAGACTGAGTGCCGGTGTGGAGTTCGGACCACCACAGCACGGCAGGGACGCGACCTCCCGCGAGGCGCGAGGTCGTCAGTGCGAGGCGCCCGGCTGCTCGACGGTCCTGTCGACGTACAACCGTTCGAGGACCTGCTACTTGCACACCATGCCGGAGTACAGGCACGCGTTGCAGCGCTGACCAAGCGTATCGCGTTGGTCCATATCCCGCGACCGGGATGCGCCCCGCCCAGCCATGTCGGATCTCGGGACATGTGGGCACGATGTCCCGAGACATCACAGTGGTGCCCCCGGCAGCAACGTTAATCGCAACCGAACCCGGAGCGAGCAGTGGCCGGTGCCATCAGGTTCGGTGCGAGCGTCTCGGTGTCCGGTAGGAACGCCCTGCAGGGCCGGCAGGTGCTCGCGGGTCTACGGGCCTGGGTCGAGGCCGTGAACGCTGGCGAGGGGCTCCGGGTGCACGGGGCCGGGGCGCGGGCTCCCGTCAGGCTCGTCTACTACGACGATGCGAGCTCGCCCGCCAGGGCGGCGGCGAACGCCGAGCGGCTGCTCGACGCGGACGCCGTAAAGGTTCTGATCGGGCCGTACGCGAGCGATCTGACCCGAGCAGTGCTCCCCGTTGCCCGCCGGCGTGGCAGGGTCCTCTGGAATCACGGCGGGGCATCGGACGACATCCACACGGGGGGCGGTCGCTCCGTCGGCATCCTCACACCGGTGAGCCGGTACTTCGGCGGTCTGATCGAGCTGGCGCGAAGCCTAGACCGCGACGCCGCCCGGGTAGCCCTCTTACACCGGCGGGGAAGCGGCTTCGGCCGCCTAGCGGCCCTCGGGGTTGGGGTGGAAGCGAGCGATGCGATGTTCGTCACCGACGTCCTCACCTACTCGTCCCTGAAGAGCGACCTCCCAAGCGTCATGGCCAGCCTCGAACGGCAGAGCCCGGACCTCGTCATCAGCGCCGGCTCCTTCGACGACGAGGTCATGCTTGCCCGGGCCCTCGTCGAGTCGGTGCTACGCCCGAAAGCGGTTGGCCTCACGGCCGCGGCTATGCAGGAGTTCGCGAATGCCCTCGGCATCCACGCCGAGGGCTTCCTGGGGCCGAGCCAGTGGGAGCCGCGGCTCGCCTACGTTCCCGACTTCGGACCCGGTCCAGACGAGGCCACCGAGGGCATCCGGGCCCAGGGCGCTCCGCCCGACTACCCGGCCGCCCAGGCCTACGCCGCCTGTCTGATCGCCCACCGTTGCTTGGAGGAGGCCGGCGCCGACGACGAGTCGCTGTGGCGCGCCGCTTGCGCCCTGGACTGTGGGACGTTCTTCGGGCGGTTCCATATCAATCCTGCAACGGGCCTGCAGGTCGGTCACGAGATGGTCCTCGTGCAGTGGCGGCGCGGGAGGAAGCTCGTGGTCTGGCCGCCCCCCGTGTCCAAGACCAGGCCCCTGTACCCGAGGCCGCAATGGACTGGTGCCAGTGGGAGTGCGAACTGACGGAGGACTAGCATGGAAGCCATGCAGGTCTACCACCTGACGATTCGGGAGAACGGGCACTCACGACGGTTCGTCTACGAGGACCATGATGAGGCGCTGACGCGCCTCGCCGATGCGACTGCCGCCGGGCTCGACGCAAAGCTCGACGAGGTTGTGCGCGGGCCGGCGCTCCCGAAGCCGACCGAGAGGTTGCCGGACGAGATCGTGCCCGTCCTCTCGAACCCGCGACAGACGGGTGAGGCCCGCGCGCACAGGTAGAGGATGAAGAGCATCGGCCGATCCTACGGATGGACGATCCGAGAGACGAATCGGGGTTTTCGCGCCCCACAGGCGATCCAGCGCTTCGCGCGACTCATGCAGTCTGACCTTTTGAAGGAGACGGCGGGTTATGGCAGTCCTCGCGTACACCCACGTAGACGTTTTCAGCAGCAGTCCGTTCAGCGGCAACAGCTTGCCCGTCTTCACTGATGCACATGGCTTGAGCGCCGAGCAGATGCTCCGCATCACCCAAGAACTGAGGCACTTCGAGGCGATCTTCCTCGGCCCAACCGCGCAGCCTGACTGCGTGCGCGCACGGGTCTTCGACCTGTTCGGGGAGTTGCCTTTCGCGGGGCATCCAATCATCGGCGCGGCAGCGGTCCTGCACCATGCCTCGAGCCACGATGACACCCGGACTTGGCGCTTCGAGTTGTCGAGCAGGACCGTGACACTCACGACCGAGCAAACCCACACGGGATTCTTTGGTCTGCTCGATCAGGGCGCGGCTGAGTTCTTCGGTATCGTGAACGAGCGCGAGGCCTTCGCTCGTGCCTTCGATCTGGATCAGGACGATCTGCACCCGGAGTTGCCGCTCGAGGTGGTCAGCACCGGGCTGCGCTACCTGATCGTCCCCGTGAAACCCGACGTCCTCGAGCGTGCCCGCCTACTCTGCGACCTCACCGGGGCCCTCCGCGGTGTGGGCGCGGAGTTTGCGGTGCTGCTGGATGACGCGGCGCTAGAGCTGCGACACTGGAACAACGACGGCATCATCGAAGACATCGCGACCGGCAGTGCGGCGGGCACGATCGGCGCGTACCGACTTCGGCACAGGCTGACAAAGCCCGGCGAGACCTTCGTCCTGAACCAAGGGCGCTACACGGGTCGCCCGAGCCAGCTGCGAGTGCAGCCAGAGGGCACACCCGAAATCGTCACCACCGTCAAGGTAGGCGGCGATGTCACTTTGGTGGGACGCGGTACGCTTGAGGTGCTGCCGTGATCGCCCGCAACTCGCGCGCCTGCGACGGCCGTCCCAGGGCGATCAGCACGATGACTGCAACCAACCAGATGGCGACCGCGATGCCGATCCCGATGAGAAGCCCGCGCACCGTGCCCTCAGGCTACTGCCCGCCGCGAACGAGCCCCGGGTTGCTCCCCGGATGGGCGTCCGGGTAGGACTGCGCCACCCCCACGTAGTTGGAGAACGTCGTACGCGGCTGGATGTCGGAGACGGTCCCCGTTGCGTCGAGATCCCAGAAGTCGGGCCCGAAGTCCGCGAAGTTCCCATCCCAGGAGCGCAGCGTGTGGAGCCAAGCTGACGTACCGTTGGCGCGACGTGGCTGTCGAAGGGCTGCCGGACACAATTGCACGCCACACGCGGGGAGAGAAGAAGCGGCCCAAAATGCGCGTGGTCCTACGCGGCGGCTTCCGGCCCGTGCCCGAGACGAGCGCCCTGGTTGATCTCCTGTTCTCGTCACTCACAAATGCTTCTTGAGCGCTGGCCGTTCGACTAGCCACCTGCGTCGCTCGGCTGCCTGAACCAGTAAGTGAGGCTTCGTCCCAAGGGCCTTCGCGAGCGCCGCGATGAATCGATGCGAATCAGGTTTTCGGTGCCGACGAAATGCGTCTCCGCCGGAGGGCCTTCGCTGACGGCCCCAAAGTTCTCCTCTGCACAGACGCATCGCCAAGCCGTTGAGACACCTAGCCGGTCGCCCTCAGCTCCCGCGAAATTGCTAGGGTCCGCGCATGGGACGACGAGTGCCATTCACCGGTGCGGAGAAAGAGAGCCTGCACGTCAGCCTTGACCGGCATCGCGACGTGGTGCTTTGGAAGGTCGACGGCCTTCCCGACGAGCAGCTGCGGTGGCCGATGACTCCCTCAGGGACGAACCTGCTAGGTCTCGTGAAGCATCTAGGGAGCGTGGAGTACGGCTGGTTCTGCGAGACGTTCGGTCGGGAGAGCGAGTCGATCCCGTTCGACGAGGACGACCCGGACGCTGACATGCGCGCCGAGCCGGACGAGACGACCGCCGCGATCTTGGAGTACTACGGCCAGGCCAGAGCCGCGGCCGACAGGGTGATCGACGAACTCGACCTGGACGACGTCGGCACAGCATGGTCCGCGTCGACATCATCCGGCGAGTCCGTGTCGATGCGCTGGGTGCTCATCCACATGCTCGAGGAGACCGCCCGCCACGCGGGGCACATGGACATCCTGCGAGAGCTCATCGACGGGGCAACCGGCGATCACCCTCCGGATTGACCTCCATCCTTCAGCTGGAATGAGACTCCGATCCAAGGCGCTCTTGCCGGCTCAGGCTGGCTTCGGGACCGTGATCGTCGTGCCGTCGCTGTCCGCGTCGGGATCGTGGTTCGCCGACGCCTCGTAGGTGAAGGCTGACTTCGAGAGCCCTGTGACCTGAAGCCAGATGCTGCTCTTCGCCTTCTGCACCTGCCTGGTCACCGAACACATGCCGTTGACGTCCGTCGTGCACGTCGCGGTCGCGCCACCCTGCCACACGGCGCTCACGACAACGCCCGCGAGAAGTGCGTGTGAGCCGTCGTGCGCCGTGATCGTGACGGTCGCCGTCCAGCGACGCGGACCGGCGGTGGTGCTGCGATCCAAGTCACCGACGTGCACGGTCTGCTGCGGGGGCGGCGGGGGCGGAGGAGGAGGCGGCGGCGCGCCAGCGGCGCCGGCCGAGAGCTCGGTCGAGAAGGTCCCGCCCTGCCCGTTGAACGGAGCGCCCTCGAACGGGAACACGCGGATCGAGTACGTGCCGGTGGTGGTCGGCAGGGCGTGAAGGGTCTCCTGGCGCCCGATGCCACACTCCTCACCGGCCGCACAGGTGCTCGTCGCGATCACGGCGCCCGCGGGGTCGAGGAGTTCGGCGTCCAGATCGGGACCCCAGTTGTATTCCAGACAGATGCCGAACCAGGACAGCACGCAGACGGGAGCGCCCTCGATGATGATGGTCGCGGCAATCGGCAGGCCGAGATCGCCACTCCCGAGCGTGAACGAGTACGTCCACGTTCCGTGGTTCGGAACGCTGCCGGGGACATAGGCGTGGGCCGGGAACGCTGTCTGACCGCTCGCTCCCTTCGCACGCGCGACCACGGCGAACCCGTCCAGAACCCCTGCGCCCCAATCACCGTCCTTACCGGCCGGCCCTCGGTCCTGGGCCGTTCCCTCGACCGCGCTCCGGACATCCGCGGTCGTCCACGCGGGCTGCCCCTCGAGGGCGAGGGCGACCGTGCCGGACACGAACGGGGTGGCCATCGACGTGCCACTGAAGTCCACATAGCCAGCCGAGGTGCCCGCCTTCGCGGCGCGGATGGTCACACCCGGCGCGACGATGTCGGGCTTGAGGCGTCCGTCGATGGTGGGACCCCGGCTCGAGAAATACGCGAGGTAGAGACCGTCGGAGTGGTTCGACGCGCCGGGCGGAGCCGACCATTCGGCCACCGCTCCCACCGTCAGTGCGTTCTGAGCAGCACCCGGTGAACCGACCTTGCCGTCGTCGCCCGAGTTCCCAGCCGCGACGACGACGACCTTGCCTTGGCTCACCGCGTTGTTCACGGCTTGGGAAAGGGCGTCCAACCCGTCGGACGGCGTCGAGGTGCCCAGGCTCATGGAGATGACTCGAACGTTCGGGCGCCCGGCGCACCAGTCGATGCCGGCGATGACCTGGCTTTCGGTCCCGGACCCAGCAGCATTCAGCACCTTGGCGACCGAGAGGCTCGCACCGGGGGCGACGCCTCCGTAGGTGTCTGCCTGGGCTCCGCCCGTTCCGTCACCAACCGCGATCGACGCAACGTGCGTGCCATGCCCGTGGTCGTCGTACGCGACCGTCCTGCCCGCGACCGCGTCGAAGAAGGCGATGGACGTCTGGCCGAGCGAGCTCTTGGAGTCGAGCTGCTCGTGGGCGGGATCGATCCCCGTGTCGACGATGCAGACCTCCACCCCGGCGCCGGTCACACCGAACGTCTGGCGCGCCGCCTCGGTGCCGAAATCACGATCTGCTGCGTCCATCGTGGCCTCGACCTCGAAGTCCTCCTCGACACGGAACACCTCGGGCCTCGAGGCGAGCGCCTCGGCCTGCTCGCCAGTCATGACCGCCGCGAACCCGTCCACCAGGTCGAACCTCCGGGTGACCTCGAACCAGCCGACCTCCCGCCGAGCCGAGCCCACGCCACCGGGCCCGTCGAAGGTCACGACCACCGAGAACCGTTGGCCCGCACGCGCTTCTCGGAACTCGGCCTGTAGGTCGTCGGAGAGACCGTTGCGATCCCGGTCGGCCAGCGCGGCCACCGGGCCGGCGCCACGCGCCTGTGCGACCGGAGCGAGGAGAACGACGACGAGCCCGCCGATTGCGACGATCGATCGAGACCGGGACCGCCTCATGACTCGAAGATCTCTCCTTGGGGCTGTGACGTGTCGTCTCAGGGTAGGGATGCGAGAGCTCCAGGGGAATCGGTCGAAGGTCTTAGGCAGCTCAGGCGTAGGCAGCGTCGGAGGGTCCGTCGTCGTTCAGGCGGATGGTGGAGACGCGCCGTATGCCCTCGCTGGTAGCACTTGAGCTTGCCGCGTGCCTCGCCAGCAGGATGCGAGCGAAACAGCTCACGGACCTGCCCGCCTGAGGCGCCGCGCTCCGAACTGCTCGGGACCCGGGGAATGAGCGACATGCTTCACATCGCGGGG
>Ga0209889_1000447_pt1 | contig 11366 bp, 7 predicted proteins | sample GWRWN1_0_10_FD_187233 | JGI IMG/M metagenome (GOLD analysis project Ga0209889, IMG submission 187233) | Riverbed sediment microbial communities from areas with no vegetation in Columbia River, Washington, USA - GW-RW N1_0_10 (SPAdes)... | ecosystem: Environmental > Aquatic > Freshwater > River >... | reverse complement strand
CGACCCACGGCGCTCCAGCGGTGCCTTGTGGAGCAGCAGCAGCGCCAGCGCCGGCGTGACCGTCAGCGCGACCAGCAGCGACGCCAGCACCGCCAGCGCGTAGGAGTAGGCCAGCGGCCGGAAGAACGAGCCGGTCAGGCCCTCGAGGAAGTAGATCGGGACCGCGGCCACCACGATGATCAGCGTGGCGTAGATGATCGGCCCCCGCACCTCCAGTGACGCCTCCAGGACGATGGCCGCGGTGGACTTGCCGGTCTCCTCCTGCCGGTGCTGGCGGAGGCGCCGCAGGATGTTCTCGATGTCGATGATGGCGTCGTCCACGACCACACCGACGGCGATCACCAACCCCGCAAGGATCATGGTGTTGATGGTGGCCCCGCGAACGAACAGCACGAACCCGGCCGCCACCAGCGACAGCGGGATCGCCACCAGGCTGATCAGGGCGCTGCGCCACTCGAACAGGAAGGCACCCAGCACCAGGATGACGAACAGGCAGCCGAGCAGCAGCGCCACGGTGAGGTTGTGGAGGGCCGTCTGGATGAAGCTCGCCGGCCGGAAGATGGTGGCGTCGATGTCGATCCCGGTGAGGCCGGGCTTGAGTTCCTCGAGCGCCTGGTCGACCCCGCGGGTCACGTCCAGGGTGTTGGCCCACGGGAGCTTCTCGACGATGAGCATGAGGCCGGGGCCGTCGTTGATGACCGCGTCGCCGGCGAGCGGCTGGTGGTCCTCCACCACGCGGGCCACGTCACCCAGGCGCAGCGGCTTGCCGTTGCGCCGTTCGATGGTCACCTGGGCCAGGTCGTGCGGGGTCCTGATGGGCAGCACGTGCCGGATCCCGAGCCGCTGGTTGGGCGTCTCGACGAACCCCCCGGTGCCGATCACATGTCCGTTGGTGAACTTCAGCAGGCCGACGTCCAGGGCGTCCGCGGTGGTCTCCATGACCTGTTCCAGCGAGACGTCGTTGGCCAGCATCTTCTTGGGTTCGGCCTGCACCTGCAGCATCTGCAGCCGCTCGCCCCAGATCGGCACGTTGGCCACGCCGGGGACCCGCAGCAGGCGAGCCCTGATCGTCCAGTAGGAGATCATCGACATCTCGATCACGGAGCGGTCGTTCGAGGAGAGCCCGATCTTCATGACCCGGCTCGTCGCCGACAGGGGCTGGAGCATGACCGGCGGCGAGGCCCACGTCGGCAACGTCGGCAGCACCGTGTCGAGGCGTTCTTGCGCAAGCTGCCGTGCCTGCAGCAGGTCGGTCCCCAGCTTGAAGATCAGCTCGATCGACGAGAGCTGGGGGACCGACGAGGAGCGCATGACGTCGAGCCCCGGGATCCCGTTCAGCGCGTCCTCCAGCGGCACGGTGACGAGCTGCTCCACGTCGGCCGCGGAGAGCCCGAGGCAGGCGGTCTGGATCTGCACACGTGGCGGCGCGAACTCCGGGAAGACGTCCACCGGGATGCTGCGAAGCTGCGCGATCCCGAAGAACATCATCCCCGCCGCCACCGCGACGACGATGAAGCGGAACCGCAGGCTCGATCCAACGATCCAACGCATCATGCTGGATGTCTCCTCCGTGGTCGCCCCGGCCCGGCTACGGCTACTCGCCGACTCCGAACTCAGCACCGAGCAGCTCGGGCGCGCCAACCGTCACCACCGTCGTGCCGGCGGGCGGGCCGTCCACGAGCAACGCCTTGTCCCCTTGGATGTAGTCGAGGCTGATCTTCTGCCGGACGTAGGTCAGGGGCTGTGGGCTCATGAACGTCCAGGTGTCGCCCTGCTCGTCGTACAGCACCGCCGAGTAGGGGATGACCTTCCGCGCCGCGCCTTTGCCCTTGCCCGCGGCCACCTGCGCGTCGCGAACCTGAGCCGTCTGGATGCCGAGCCGTTCGGCCGCCCGCTGGGTCAGGGTCACCTTGCTGAGCTCCGTCCCCTCGACCGGCTCGACGGTCGCCTCGCTGGTGACCTCCTCCACCCCCGCCCCCAACGCCTCTCCTTGGGTACACGCCGACAGGCCAAGGATCAGCGCGACGGCGGCGACGAGCGGCAGCGCCGCGGCCTTCCATCGATTGCTGTGCTCCATCACGCATCTCCCTTGCTTGCCTGAGCTCCCTGCCGTCCGGTCACCCTCAGGCCGGAGTGAGGCTCAGTTCCGCGCTGGACGTGTCGGGTAGCTGGCGGGGTGCGAACCGCAGGTACAGGAAGGGCACGATCAACAGGCTCACCAGCGTCGAGGTGACCAGGCCGCCGAGGATGACCACGGCCAGGGGGCGCACGACCTCCAGACCGGGGACGTTGCCGAGGAACAGCAACGGGAGCAGGGGCAGCCCGACCGTCAACGCGGTCAGCGCGACCGGCACGAGCCGTTCCTGCGCCCCTCGGAGGACGAGCCCGGCACCCGGCTGCTCGCCGTCCTCCTGCTGGAGGCGCTGGTAGTGCCTGACCAGCAGGACGCCGTTGCGCGCGGCGATCCCGAGCACGGTGAACAGCCCGACGAACGAACCGAGCGCGGTAACCTGGCCACCGCTGAAGGCGAACGCGGCCAGGACGCCGCCCACCAGGGCCAGCGGCAGGCTCAGGAAGACGAGCGACGCCACGCGCCAGCTCCCGAAGGCCGCCTGCAGCAGCAGCAGGATCCCGATCGCGGCGGCGACCGCGATGCTCAGCACCCGCTGCCGGGCGCCTTGCCGCTCCGCGGCCGCCCCGAGCACCTCCGCGTGGTGCTCAACAGGGAACTGGATGCTCCTCACGCGCTGCCGGACGTCGTGGGTCACGGCGCCGAGCGAACGTCCATGGACGCCCGCGGTGACGTCGAGGTAGCGCGAGACGGCGTCGTGCCTGATGACGATCGGGCTCGACACCAGGCGCACCGCGGCCACGTCCGCGAGGCGCACCGTGCCGCTGCCGTCAGGCTTGTCGATCGGCAGGTTCTGGATGCTGGTGAGGCTGTGGCGTGTCGGGGGCGAGCTCCACACCGTCACGTCGAACACCTTCTGCTCTTCGAAGAGGTTGCCGACCGTGACGCCGGCCAGCTGCACGGCCGCCGCCCGGCGGACGTCGCCGGGCTTGATCCCCTGCCGCTGGGCTGCGGCGAGGTCGACCTCGATCTCCACGGTCGGCTCGACGGACTGGACGTCCACCCGCGGCGCGACGACGCCGTCGATGCCCGCGATGGCCTGCCGCACCTCGTCCGCCTTGCCGCGGAGCACCTCTAGGTTGTCACCGTAGACACGCACGACGAGAGGCTCGTTCGTGCCGGTCTGCACCTGCCTGATCCGCTCTTCCGGATAGCTCGCCAGGTCGTGGGTGAAGCCTGGGTAGCCGCCGACGACCTGCCGGACGGCGGCCACCGTCCGGCCGTAGTCGGCGCTGGGGTCGATGCTGACCCACAGCTCGCCCGAGTTGACGTTGACCACCTGGTCGGAGGTGATGGCGCGGCCGAGGTGGGCGGCGACGTCGCGGACGCCGGGGACGGACCGCAGCTCCTTGGTGGCCAGCGCGGTGACCCGGGCCATCTCCGGCTGGGACATGCCTGGCGCGCCCCCCCAGCTGATCAGCAGGTCCCGGTCCTGCAGCGAGGGGAGCATCGAGCGCCCGTCGATCGCCGGCAGCACCGCGAGACCGGCCAGCGCGATGACGCCGACGGTGAGCCAGGCCAGGACCGGCCGGGAGATGAGCCGCGTGAGCGCCGCGCTGTGGCCGCGTCCCAGCCAGCGGGCCGGTGGGGATTCGCGGCGCCCCAGCGGCGCTCTGGCCAGCAGCACCAGCGCCAGCGCCGGCGTCACCACCAGCGCGACGACCATCGAGGCGAGCACCGCCAGCAGGTAGGAGACCGCGAGCGGCCGGACGAACGAGCCGGTGAGGCCCTGCAGGAAGAAGACCGGTACCACGGCCACCGCGATGATCAGCGTCGCGTAGAGCAGCGGGCCCCGCACCTCCAGGGAGGCGCGGACGATCGTGGCCGCCGTCGAACCCTCGGCGATCTCCTCATCCGCCTCTTGGCGCTGACGGCGCTGCCCGAGCCGCCGCTTGATGTTGTCGACGTCGACGATCGCGTCGTCGACCACGACGCCGAGGGCGATCAGCAGCCCCGCCAGGACCATCGTGTTGAAGGTCACCCCGCGCAGGTACAGCACGTACGCGGCCGCGAGCAGGGACAACGGGACGGTCACCAGGCTGATGAGCGCGGCGCGCCAGTCGAACAGGAAGGCGCCGAGCAGCACGACCATGAGGAGCAGGCCGAGCAGCAGCGCCAAGGCGAGGTTGCCGGTCGCCGTCTCGATGAAGCTGGCCGGCCGGAAGAGCCCGGTGTTGATGGTGATGCCGGAGAGGCCCGGACTCATCTCCTCCAGGGCCGCCTCGACCCCCCGGGTCACCTCGACGGTGTTGGACCCCGGGAACTTCTCGATCACCATCATGAGGCTGGGGCTGTCGTTGACGACCGCGTCCCCGATGAGCGGCTGGTGGTCCTCCACCACTTGGGCCAGGTCACCGAGGCGCAACGGCTTGGCGCCGGTGTCCTCGACGGCCACCTGGGAGAGGTCCTTGGCCGTGGTGATGGGCAGGATGTGCTGGATCCCGAGCCGCTGGTTGGGGGTGTCGATGAACCCGCCGGTGCCGGGCGTCGAGGCCTCCACGAAGCTGAGCGGCGACACCCACAGCGCGTTCCCGGTGGTCTGGATCACCTGGTCGAGCGAGACGCCGTGCTCCCGCAGCTTCGCGGGATCGACCTGCACCTGGAGCTGGCGCTCCCGCTGCCCGAAGATGGCCACGTTGGCGACGCCCTCCACGCCCATCAGGCGGGGCCGCATCTTCCAGCGGGCGAGCACCGACATGTCGATCAGGGACACGTCCTTCGAGGACAGCCCGATCACCATGACCCGGCTGGTTGACGACAGCGGCTGGATCACGGTCGGCGCCTTCGCCACGTTGGGCGTCCCGCCGGGCGCCTGGATCAGCCGCTCCTGCACCAGCTGCCGCGCCTTCAGGACATCGGTCCCCGGCTGGAAGATCAGCTCGATCCGCGACAGCCCGGGAAGCGACTCGGAGCGGATCTCGTCCAGCCACGCCACGCCGTTGAGCAGGTCCTGCTCGAGCGGGACGGTGACGAGCTGCTCCACCTCTTGTGCGGAGAGCCCCAGCGCCTCGGTCTGGATGTCTACCAGCGGCGGCGTGAACTCGGGAAGCACGTCCACCGGCATTTGGCGAAGCTGCGTGACGCCGAGCAGGATCATCCCTACGGCGACGGGGATCACGAGGAATCGGAGCTTCAGGCTCGACCCGACAATCGACCGCAGCATTGCTGGAGACCTCCCTGGGCGGTGGCCAGCGCAGCACCGCACCCCCGGACGCGCAGGATCTGCACCCCACGTCTGATGCTTGGCCACGCCCGCGCGGCACGCTCCCCCGTCGCGTCCCCCCGCGCCCCTGAGAAGGCATCGGGCGTGAGCAGCACCAGGCTAGGCGGGGGCGAGGTTGCTTGTCTTCCTCCCGGAGAAGCGACTTGCGCACCTCTTCCAAGCGGAGGCCGACCTACCAACGGAGGATGGTCGCCTCCTCCCGAAGGAGGAGCGCGATCCGTCGAGCGGAGGCTCGGCCTCATCCTGGTCTCATGAGGCTCTAGTCCCGGCCGGGCCGGAGAAGTAAGCTCAGGATGTGGGGGTGGAGGCAGGAACTCTGTATCGCCGGTCCCGTGCAGTGAGCCCTGCGGTGGTCGACGGTCTGCTGGCCGTGCTCGTGACCGGTCTTGCTCTGGCCAGCCTGGTCGGCCGAGCGTCCCAGGTGCGCCTGACGCCGGTGGGACATGTCCGCTTCCGGATGGCCGACGCGGTCGGGGTGGCGTTGCTGTTGCTTGGAACGCTACCGATCGCGTGGCGGCGGCGTGCCCCGCTGCTCGTGCTCGGGGTCAGCGGCGCGGCCTTCTTCCTCTACGAGGCGCTCGGGTACGCTCCGCCGCCGCTGCCGTTCGCTCCGCTCATCGCGCTGTACACGGTGGCGGTCAGCTCCGCGGCCTTGACCGCGGCGGGCGCCACCGGGGTGATGGCGATCGGTGTCGCTGCGGCCGCCGTCACCCACCGCGGCCCGCTCACCCACGACCAGTTCCTGGCCTACCTGCTGTCCACCGTCGCGGCCGGCGTGCTGGGCTACGGCGTGCAGCTTCGTTCCCGGGTGGCATCGCTGGAACAGCAGGCGGTGCAGCTGGCGCGCGAGCAGGCCGACAGGACCGAGCTGGCGGTCGAGCAGGAGCAGGCGCGCATCGCCCGCGAGTTGCACGACATCGTCGCCCACAACATCAGCGTGATCGTTGCCCTGGCCGGCGCTGCGCGGCGAGTGGCCGATGCCGAGCTCGAGCACGCGCGGCAGGCGCTCAGCGCGATCGAGCTCACCGGGCGCGAGGCCCTGACCGAGATGCGCCGGCTCCTTGGTGTGCTGCGGACCGACCGGGGCGAGGCCGAACGAGCCCCACAACCGGGACTGGACCGGCTCCCGTTCCTGCTTGCACAGGTCGAGCAGGCGGGACTGTCGGTCCAGCTCACCATCCACGGCATCCCGCGGCCGCTGCCGGCTGGGATCGAGCTGAGCGCCTACCGCATCGTCCAGGAGGCACTCACCAACACCCTCAAGCACGCCGGCACGACCCGGGCCACGGTCGTGCTCGGCTATCACAACGGGTATCTCGAGCTGCAGATCCGCGACGACGGTCACGGCGCCACCGCCGAGCTCGTTCCCGGGCAGGGGCTGGTCGGTATGCAGCAGCGAGCCGCGCTGCTCGGCGGGGAGCTCGCGGTGGGACCAGGACCCGAGGGGGGGGTTCAGGTGATGGCAAAGCTCCCAGCGGACGGTCAGCGGCCATGAGCATCACCGTGCTGATCGCCGACGACCAGCCGCTCATGCGCACCGCGCTGCGCATGACCCTGGCGGGCGAGCCCGACATCGAGGTGGTCGGCGAGGCGGCCGACGGCGTGGAAGCGGTCGAGCTGGCAGAGCGCCTGCGGCCCGACGTGGCCGTCATGGACATTCGCATGCCCAACCTGGATGGCGTGGCGGCAACGCGGCGCCTGACGGGTCCCGGCGATGGCAAGCCGGTGAAGGTGCTGGCGATCACCACCTTCGATCTCGACGAGTACGTCGTCGAGGCCCTGCGAGCCGGCGCCAGCGGCTTCCTCCTCAAGGACGCCACACCCGAGGAGCTCGTGCACGCCGTTCGGGTGATCGGGGCCGGCAACGCGTTGCTGGCACCCACGGTCACCAGGCGGCTGCTGGACCAGTACGCCCGCCGCCTGCCACCAGCGACCCCCCAGAGCGTGGAGGTGCTCGACAAGCTCACCAACCGGGAGCTTGCCGTGCTGAACCTCCTCGCGCGCGGCCACTCCAACGCCGAGGTCGGCCAGGCGCTGCACCTTGCCGAGACCACCGTCAAGACCCATGTCGCTCACCTTCTCGCCAAGCTCGGCCTCGCCGACCGCGTGCATATCGTGGTCTTCGCCTACGAGAGCGGCCTGGTCAAGCCGGGAACGATCTGACCCCTGACGCGAATCTCCCCGCGTCCGGTCAAGGGCCGAGCTTCGGCCGGAAGATCGCCCGCCCCGCCTCGATCCGGCGCGCCCATACCCGGGTACCGAGCAGCGTCAACAGCCCGCCAGTGAGGAGCCCAGCGAGGTTGACCAGCAGGATTGACAGGGACTTGAGCGCCTCCGAAGGGCTCCCCATGGCCAAGGCCACGCCGACGTTGGATGCGGCCGGGATCGTGGTGATCGAGACGAGCACCCCCACCACCGCGCCCGACTTGGCGCGGCCCAGGGCGATGATCCCGGCCGCTCCAGCGACGAAGGCGACCACGAACGCACCGAGGTTGGCCCCGATGAGCAGGCCGGTCAAGGGGCGCTCCCCGGCCAGGTACGGCGCGGGGATCCGGTCGAGTCCCAGGGCGGCCAGGGTGAGCAGGAGCGCGGCCAGGGCGGCCATGGGGAACCCCAGCGCGAGGGCGCGAAACGACTTCCAGGCCTGCCCGTAGGCCCGGTTTACCAGGGCGATCGACAGCGCAGCCATGGGACCGTAGTCGGGTGAGACGATCATCGCGCCGACGATCAGCACGGGGTTGTTCGTGACGACGGCGATCGCCGCGATGACGCCGGCCAGCACCATCAGCGCGCCGAAGCTCACCGAGAACGCCGAGTCGTCACTGGTGCGAGCCGAGACCTCCTCCCAGACGATGGTGTCGATCTCCGGGGTGAGGATCTCCGCTTGCGCGCGGTCCGCCGCCGTGGAGATGACGGCCTCCAGCTCGGTCATCGTGATCCCACCGCGTTCAGCCACGCCGGCCGACCGGAGCCGCCGGATCAGCGGGTTCACCGACGCTCGGACGACATCGCACGAGACGAGGTCACCGGGAGGCTCGGCGGCGGCGCCTCGGTCCGCGGTGATGTGGGTGACGCCGGGGTCTTCGGCCAGCTCCTGGAGGACCGTCGCCGTGAGGTCGGGCGGCGTGATGATGCGGAGGTGGAGCATGGCCGGGGAATCCGCGCCAGGTAGCTCTCAAGCTTCCGAGGCGCGCCTGCCTGGGATCTGGTTGCGCTGGCTGGCGCCGGCGGCCCAGTGCCCGATATCCAGGATCGCGGCGAGCACGACCCAGAACCAGTCCCAGCCGGTCAGCCCTCGACCCGGTGTGTACAGCAGCAGATAGATCAGGGTCGCGAACGGCAGGAAGATGATGCCAAGGAGCGGCCAGATGAAGGTGCTGAACGCGGCGTCGACCCGCTCCGGCCGTGCGATCCACAGAATGAGCACTGCCAGACGCGGGAAGACCCCGGCGAACAGCGCAAACAGACAACCCATCTCATCCTCCAGTCTTGTCCCGGCAGTTCCACAAATTCACCACCGAGTCGCCCCCTTGCCCTGGATCCGGCGGGCCCGTACCACCACCCGGCGCCGACCTCCCGCCCCGGGTCCTCCTAGATCCCATGATGCTGCCGCCACCGGGAGCGCCGGTCTTCACCCCAACGGGATGATTCGTCACCAGCGACCGCCGCAGGCGACGTCGAGCGACTGGCGGCATCGCTCCAGCGTAGGGAAGGCAGTCCCGGAAGCCAGCCATGGGTCATGCGACGTGGCGCTCCCAGGAAAACAGCACCGCGACGACGAAGTCGTTCTCGCGCACGTGGTGAGAGACCTGGAACTCGAGGTGGACGAAGCCGATATCGTCCGGGGTGAACACGTGCGTGCTGTAGTCCCGGTCGCTCGACGGACGACGCTCTGCGCCGGTGCGCCAGCCGGCGACCGCCTCAGTGGGGAACCCCCACTCGGCGGCGTACTGGGTGATCAGCCGCTCGGTTGCCTCGAGGCCGGCGGATGGAAGCTGCACCGTCAGCCGGTCGGGATCGCCAGCGCGGCTCGAGCTCAGCATCACCGCCAGCTCCGCCCGGGCGCGATAGACGCGTCCGCCAGGCAGCGCGACCGCGACGTCGAACGGTCGGCGGTTGGGGTTCATCCAGATCCGGCTGTCGGTGCCCTCCGGGAAGCCGACGGCCTCGCGGGTGGGTGGGCCGGACAGGTCCAGGACCGTGCCGCCCGTCTCGGCCGCCAGCAGCGGCTTGGTGCCGGCGACGGCGAGCGCACGCGAGTGGGCCGGCAGGGGGCCGACGTCCACGTCCCAGCGCGTCAGCGCAGCGGCGACGAGCCGGTCGGCGCGGGCCAGCAGCCGGTAGCGGGTCGTGCGCTGGGAGACCGGGGTGGCCACCAGCGCGCGCGCCTCGTCCGCGTGGTCGCGCACGAAGGCGAGGTAGTCCGGCAGCGTGTCGTCGTCGATCAGCTTCCAGCGATTCGCGAACACCGCGATGTTGCCGTCGGCCAGCGGCGTCCGCACACTGACCGCGGCTCGCGGCAGCCGCGCGACGAGCGTGAGCGGGTACCGCTCAGGGTAGGAGTCGGCGCCGGGCACCGACGGCGCCCCGGCGAGCGTCAGTAGATAGGTGAACGCCGGCCCCTCCGGCCAGTGGTACCGGAGCATCTGGAGGTAGAAGCGGTCAATGATGTCGAACTGCTCGCGGAACAGCAGCGTGCGGTTGCCGCGATCGACCAGCGCGGGGTCGCTGTTGCGGCGGCCGGTGTCGATCTGCCGCCACGCTTCGAGGGTGGCGGCGTCGATAATCCGCGCGCGGTAGAGCTCCTCGATCTGCCGGGTGCCGTGGGCGACGTAGGCCTCGTGCATGGTCGCCTGGTCCTCGAAGATCTTCTTCTGCATGGTGAGAAACGTCGTCTCGTAGAAGCCGAGGTCGCCTGCGGCGCGCCTGGCGAGGCTTCGCGAAGCTCGCCCGAACACCGCGTGCAGCGCCCTGCGCCAGACCTCCGGGACGAATCCGAGGTCCCTGAAGCCGGCGTAGAAGGCCGGGCCGATCATGTTTGCCATGCCGGCCCACTGGAGGTGCGGGTGGTCGAGGAACAGCCGCCCGTAGTAGTCGTAGACAGCCTCGACCGTTCGCCGGTTCTCATCCACGCCGCGGGCTGGTCGCCAGTCGGCCCGCTCGATACCCGCCCTGTCCAGCGCCCGATTGAGCAAGGCCTCCTTCAGCTCGTGCGGTTCCATAGCCACATGGTTACGGCTCACGGCACCACAGAGCAACGACCACACCGGACGGCACGAACACCTTCCTCCGGTCGGGGCGCCGACGCCGCATGCCGCCGCCCAGCAGCAGCGCAGCGATCAACCGGATCTGCGCCAACGTGATCCCCCCTCGCTTCGCACGCATGCTGGCCGAGTCGATGCTCGGTTGAATCTGGAAGGCCGCAGGCTGAGATTGGCACCCTCGGTACGCAATCAGCCCCGAGCCGAAGGTAGGTTTGATGCGGGAGGAGTTCACACCCGAAGGATCCAGGAGGACAATGGACTCTGTGACCGCCGACCGGGTCCCCGCCGAGGCGGCCGAGCTCGCGAGGGTCCTTGCTCGGGCTCACCAGGGAGCGGCGACGCAACGCATCGGCGAGGGGTGGGCTGACGCCCGCAAGTACTGGCCGGTGCTCGGTAGTCCGCCCACCCCGCGTACTTCTCGGAGAGGGTGCACCTGGTGAGGCTGGCGGCGCTCACGTCGACGGCACTCGACGCGCTCGCGCAGCTTCATCTGCCCGACTATCGGCGGAAGGTGAACGGAGGCCTACCGTGTTGAAGGAGTTCCTCGCCCGTGCAAGCGATCGAGGAGTGTGCGGAGGATTCGATGCGAAGGCTGATCGCGTCTGAGTTCGTGACGCTCGACGGCGTGATGGAAGCGCCCGGGCATGAGCAGCATCCGGACGGGAAGAACGCCTGGGCCTTGCGCTCCGCCGGCGAGGACCAGCAGCGATACAAGGCCGAGGAACTCTTCGAGGCCGGCGCCATTCTC
>Ga0209889_1000446_pt1 | contig 11376 bp, 5 predicted proteins | sample GWRWN1_0_10_FD_187233 | JGI IMG/M metagenome (GOLD analysis project Ga0209889, IMG submission 187233) | Riverbed sediment microbial communities from areas with no vegetation in Columbia River, Washington, USA - GW-RW N1_0_10 (SPAdes)... | ecosystem: Environmental > Aquatic > Freshwater > River >... | reverse complement strand
ACTGGCGGTTGAGCCGCAGCAGGATCATCACGAACACCGGCATGATCGGCAGGATCGGCCAGGCGTCGCTGAAGCGGGTGATCACGACGATGAGCACGATCAGGCCCGAGAGCAGCGCGCCGACGCCGTTGGCGAGGAGGCCAGCCACCCACCCCGGTTCACGCTTTCGCATGTGGTGCCTGGTCATGCCGGACTGCGACAGCGTGAAGCCGGTGAACACCGAGATGGCGTAGAGCGGGATCAAGCGGGTCACCTCGGCGCCGGTGAGGGCCACGAGGATGGCGGCGGCGCCGGCGAGGGCGAGGATGCCGTTGGAGAACACCAGGCGGTGGCCGCGCTTGGTGAGCTGACGGGGCAGGAAATTGTCGCCGGCCTGCAGGCTCGCCAACCGCGGGAAGTCGGCGAAGCCGGTGTTGGCCGCCAGCACCAGGATGAGCATGGTGGCGATGTTGAGCACGGTCGACATCAACTCGCCCCCGGACCCGTGGCCATAGACGGCCTCGCCGATCTGGGCCAGCACGGTGGGCGTGCCGTCCTCGAACGGGGCGACCTTGATCTTCGACGCCAGGAACGACAGCCCGAGGAACATGACGGCCAGCCCGCTGCCCATGACCACGAGTGTCTGGCGGGCGTTGCGCCACTCGGGCTTGCGGAAGGCGGGCACGCCGTTGGAAATGGCCTCCACACCGGTGACGGCGGCACCACCCGAGGCGAACGCCTTGGCGATCACGAATGCCGATGCCCCAACCATCAGGCTCGCGTCGTGGTTGCCGAAGTCGACCATGCCCTCGACGTGCTCACCCATGACCTCGAGGCCACCCGTGAGGTAGCGCACCAGGCCCAGGCCGAGCAGCAGCGCCATGTTGGCCATGAAGAAGAACGTGGGGGCCGCGAAGATGCGCCCCGACTCCCGCACCCCGCGGAGGTTGCCGAAGGCGATTAGGGCGATGAAGCCGAGCGATATCGGTACCCGCCACGGAGCCAGGGCGGGGACGGACGAGCTGAGCGCGGCGCTGCCGGCCGCCACAGACACCGCCACGGTGAGGATGTAGCCGATCAGTAGCGCCGCCCCCGCGACCTGGGCGGGGACGATGCCGAAGTTGTCACGTGTGACCAGGTAGGCGCCGCCCGCCGACGGGTACTCCTTGATCGTCTCGCGGTAACTGATGATCAGCAGGCCGAGCACGACCAGCATCGCGATCGTCACCGGCATGACGAGCGTGAAGGCGACCACTCCGAACCATGGCACCAGCACGTGGAGGATCTCTTCGGTGGCGTAAGCCGACGACGACAGGTTGTCGGACGCGAACACCGCCAGCGCCGTGGGCTTTCCCAGGCGCTCGTGCTCGAGTTGCTCCGAGTGCATGGGCCGGCCCAGCAGCTTGCGCTTGAGCCGGTAGCCGGGGCCGTCGGGGGGCAGGGGGACGCTAAGCGTCGAGGGCGGGGGCTCCGGCGCCCGGTAGGCGGTGGAGCCGGGCCGCGTGTCGACCTCGGATGTCATGGCTTCCCGCTCTTGCTGCTTCGCAGCGGGCCGCTCGGGCCGCGCTCGCTCTCTCGCCCTTCGGGTCGCTCGCTCATTGCGCGGAGATTAGGAAACCTGCCGCGGGATTGGTTGCCGGAGCCACCAATCACGCGGCAGGAACCTCAGGCCGCGAGCGCCTCCGACGCCGGCGCCGGCTCGAGCGCCAGCTCGAGCACCCGGGCGACGTCCGCGACCGGGTGGAACGTCATCTCTTGGCGCACGGCCTCGGGCACATCGTCGAGGTCGGGCTCGTTGCGCAGCGGCAGGACCACCTCGCGCAAGCCGGCCCGGTGGGCGGCCAGCACCTTCTGCTTGACACCGCCGATGGGCAGCACCCGGCCTGACAGCGTGACCTCACCGGTCATCGCCACAGTCGAGCGCACCGGCGTGCCGCGCAACAGGCTCACCAGCGCGGTGGTCATGGTGATGCCGGCCGACGGACCGTCCTTGGGGATGGCACCGGCGGGGAAATGCACGTGGAAGCGCCGGCCCTCGAATGCCGAGGGGTCGATGCCCAGCACGTCGGCCTTGGAGCGGACGTAGGACAGGGCGATCTGCGCCGACTCCTTCATGACGTCGCCGAGCTGACCGGTGACGGTGAGGCCACCACCCGACTCGCCCGGCATCGACGTCGCTTCGACGAAGAGCACGTCGCCGCCCACGCCGGTGACGGCGAGGCCGGTGGCCACGCCGGGCACCACGGTACGGTCGGCGGCCTCGTCGAAAAATCGACGCCGTCCCAGGTACGTGGGCACATCGTCGATGTCGACGACAATGGGTGTCTCGCTGCCCTTGGCCACCTCGGTGGCCACCTTGCGCAGCACCTTGCCCAGCTCGCGCTCCAGGTTCCGGACCCCGGCCTCACGCGTGTAGCCGTCCACGATCTCGCCGACGGCGGCGTCGGTCACGGCGACCTCGCCCTCACGTAGACCGTTACGGTTCAGCTGGCGGCGGAACAGGTGGTCACGGGCGATGACGACCTTCTCGGCCTCGGTGTAACCGTCGAGGCGGATGACCTCCATGCGGTCGAGCAGCGGGCCCGGGATCTGCTCGAGCATGTTGGCGGTGGCCAGGAAGAGCACGTCGGACAGGTCGAGGTCGACCTCCAGGTAGTGGTCACGGAACGTGTGGTTCTGCGCGGGGTCGAGGACCTCCAACAGGGCCGAGGACGGATCGCCGCGCCAGTCGGCGCCGATCTTGTCGACCTCGTCGAGCAGGACGACCGGGTTCATGGTCCCGGCCTCCTGCAGGGCCCGGACGATGCGCCCGGGCTGGGCGCCGACGTAGGTGCGCCGGTGGCCCCGGATCTCGGCCTCGTCACGGATGCCGCCCAGGGCGACGCGGGTGAACCTACGGCCCAGGGCGCGGGCAACCGAGGCGCCCAGCGATGTCTTGCCCACGCCGGGAGGGCCGGCCAAGGCCAGGATGGCGCCGGGCTTGCGACCCGAGGCGTCGACGTCGAGCACCAGCCGCGGCCGGCGCTCGCCGGCGGCGTCTGTGTCGCCGTCGCCGGCGTCTGTGTCGCCGGCATCGTCAGAATCGGCGTCGTCAGAATCGTCGTCGCCGGCCGACTCGGCGGCGCGCTCGGCCAGCAGCTTGCGCACGGCGAGCATCTCGACGATGCGGTCCTTCACCTCGTCGAGGCCGGTGTGATCCTCGTCGAGGACCTGGCGCGCACGCTCCATGTCGTAGTCGTCCACACTGCGCTCGCCCCAGGGAATCTCGAACACGGTGTCCAGCCAGTTGCGGATCCAGCCGTGCTCGGTGTTCTGCTCGGGCGTGCGCTCCAGCCGCTCGATCTCGCGCTCGATGGCCTTGCGGGCGTCGTCGGTGACCGCGTTGGCCTCGGTCAGCTTGGTCAGGCGCTCGCGGTAGCCGCCGACGAGGTCGTCGCCACCGTCCTCGCCCAACTCCTTGCGGATCGCATCCATCTGCTGGCGCAGCAGGAACTCGCGCTGCCGGGCCTCCAGGCCCTCGGACACGTCGTGACGGATCTTGTCGGCCAGCTCGTGCTCGGCCAGCGCCTCCTTGACCCAGCCCAGCACCAGGCGCAGGCGCTCTATCAGCTCGGTGGTCTCGAGCAGCTCGACCTTGCGCTCGACCGCCAGATCGGGCCACCAGCCGACGATGTCGGCCAGCGCCGACGGATCGTCGACGCCGCGCAGCACCTCGGTCAGCCGGCGGCCGCCGAGGCTCTCGAACAGCGCCCGGAGCGCGGCCCGCAGCTCGGTGGCCAGCTCGGCCACCTCGTCGGTGACCTCGCCGTCGGGCAGCGGGGAGACGTGTACCCACAGCGCGCTGGTCTGGCCGATGACGCCCACTCCCACCTCGGCGCGGGTCGTGGCCCGGATGACCAGCGCCGCCATGCCGCCCGGCAGGTTGCCCCGGTTCTCGATGCGGGCAATAGTGCCGACCCGCGCGTAGCGGCCGTCGGCCTGGCGGAGGACGAGCAACAGGGTGTCGTTGGCCTGGGCGGCGGCATCGGCGGCGGCCCGCGCCTCGTCGGTCTCGAGGGCCAGGGTCACGACCATGTGCGGGAGCACGACGTCGTTGGTCAGGGGGAGGACCGGGAGGGTCAACGTGTCGAGATCAGCCATGTTGGGGCTCCTCGGGGTATACGCTCACGAATTGTCGACTAGTCCGGTAAACGTTAGGGCCGCATCGCGCATTCCCCACGCCATAAACCTTGAGTGCCTCGCGCTCAAGGTTGACTCTACGGCGCACGTCGCCGATCGCTACCCGGGCTGACGAACCTCGGTACCTTTGCGGGCCATGGCGCTGGTGCAGACCCCCGAGCAGGTCGCCGATGCCTGTGGCAACGACCCGACCTGGATCTGCCGCCAGGTGCTCGAGTCGACCAATAGCGAGAGCTGGGCCCGCGCCACCGACGTCCTGCTGGCCAAGCCGGCGCAGATCCTGCTCATCGTGGCGGTGGCGTGGGTTGCCAACCACCTCATCCGTCGCGCCATCCGCCGATTCACCGAACGCATCGCCAACCCCGGGACCCAGGAGCGCATCCGCCGCTTGCGGCGGCGCGCCCCCGACGCACTCCAGTCCCACGGACCGCAATCGCTCAGGTCGGCTGCTCGGGCCACGACCCTCTCGTTCGTGCTGCGGTCGGCGACCAGCGCCATCGTGTGGACCATCGCCGGGGCCATGATCCTGGCCGAGCTCGGCGTCAGCCTCGGCCCCCTGATCGCAGGCGCCGGCATCGCCGGCGTGGCACTCGGCTTCGGGGCGCAGAGCCTGGTCAAGGACTTCATCTCGGGCACGTTCATGCTCATCGAGGATCAGTACGGCGTGGGCGACATCATCGATGCCGGCGAGGCCAGCGGCACGGTCGAGGCCGTGAGCCTGCGCACCACCCGACTGCGCGACGTGAACGGCACCGTCTGGTACATCCCGAACGGCAACATCATGCGGGTCGGCAACATGTCGCAGCAGTGGGCGCGGGCGCTGCTGGATGTGAGCGTGTCCGTCGAAACCGACGTCGACCAGGCGCAGGAGGTGATCAAGCGGGTCGCCGACAGCGTCTGGCACGACCCCGACTGGCGCGACGTCATCCTGGAGGAGCCCGAGGTGTGGGGGGTGGAGAAGTTGGGCCCCGACGCCATCGTCATGCGCCTGGTCGTGAAGACCAAGCCGGCCGAGCAGTTCAACGTGATGCGTGAGCTGCGCCGCCGGCTGCTGGAGGCGTTCGCCGCCGAGGGCATCGAGCTGCACGGTCCCGGGCGCATGGCCTCGGTCCAGCGGGATGCCGGCTCGTCGCAGGAGTCGGACGCTTCGCCTGAGGAGTGAAGGCCAACCCTGTCTTTGAAGATCTTCCGGGGCATAGCCCCGGAAGATCTTCAAAGAACGCGTCAGCCTTCACTAGCCAAGGTCACGGTCGCAGAGAACGTGTCCCCCTCGATGGTCTCCAGAGACGCCACGTTGCCCGCGCTGCGCACGTCAGCCACGGCCAGCGCCAGCAGCGCTAGCCGGTCGGCGGTGTCGGTGACGGTGACGGAGGCGACCGGCGCGCGCATCGACCGCTTGGCCTCGCTCTTGGCCCGCCGGACCTCGCCCAGCACGGCGGCGGCGACGCCGAGCACCTCGGGCAGGGGCTCGTCCCCGGCGTCGGCCGCGTCGGCTTCGGCGGTGGCCCGCAGCTCGTCGGCGTCGGGCCAGGACGAGCGGTGGATCGAACCCTCTCGCCACCACGACCACACCTCTTCGGTGACGAACGGCAGGAACGGCGCGAACAGCTGGAGCTGAGTCTGCAGCGCGAGCCCCAGTGCAGTGCGGGCCGAGACCTGGCCGGCATCGCCTTCCGCTCCGTAGGCCCGGTTCTTGACAAGCTCGAGGTAGTCGTCACAGAACGACCAGAAGAACGCCTCGGTCCGCTCCAGCGCCCGGGCGTAGTCGAACCGGTCGAACGCTTCGGTCGACCCCGTGACCAGATCGGCCAGCGCTGCCAGCATCGACCGGTCCAGCGGCTCGGTGACCTCGCCCGCAGTGGTCGCCCCGGTTCCCAGGGCGAAGCGCGAGGCGTTGAGCAGCTTCGTCGCCAGCCGGCGGCCGATCTTCATCTGTCCCTGGTCGAGCGCCAGGTCCATGCCCGGCCGCCCTCCCGCCGCCCAGTAGCGGACGGCGTCGGCCCCATAGGTCGCGATGAGGACCGTCGGGTCGTCTGGGGCGTTGTCGGCCGACTTCGACAGCTTCTTGCGGTCGGGGTCGAACACGAAGCCGGAGATGGCGGCGTTGGCCCACGGCAGGCCGTCGTGCTCGTAGTGCGACCGGACCACCGTGTAGAAGAGCCAGGTGCGGATGATCTCGTGGGCCTGTGGCCGCAGGTCCATGGGAAACGTGCGGGCGAACAGGTCGGGGTCGTCGAGCCAGCCGGAGACGATCTGGGGGCTGAGCGACGACGTGGCCCAGGTGTCCATGACGTCGGGGTCGGCGGCGAAGCCCCCGGGCTGGTTGCGCTGATCCTCGGTGTAGCCGGGAGGCACGTCGGTCGTGGGGTCGACGGGCAGCGACTCCTCGTCGGCGAGGATCGGTGCCAGGTAGTCGACGTGGCCGCCGGCGTCGATGGGGTACCACGCCGGGAACGGCACCCCGAAGAAGCGCTGGCGGGTGGTGTTCCAGTCGCCCTGCAAGCCGTTGACCCAGTTCTCGTAGCGGACCCGCATGAAGTCGGGCCACCAGGCCAGCTCCTTGCCCCGGGCCAGCAGGGCGTCCTTGTCCGGATAGTGGATGAACCACTGGTGCGACGTGACGATCTCGAGGGGCCGGGTGCCGTTCTCCCAGAACTTCACCGGGTGGGTGATGGGCCGGGGCTCGCCGTCCGTCAGCCCGTTGTCGGCCAGCAGCTCGACGATGCGGGCCTGCGCCTGCCTGACCGTCCTGCCGGCGAGCTCGTCGTAATGCCGCTGGGCCGTGGCCGCATCGGCCGATTCCCATCCCGGCTCGCCCCAGGTGACCGGGCGCAGGCGGCCGTCGCGCTGAACGACTGCGCGCAGATCCAGCTCCAGCTCGCGCCACCAGGTCACGTCGGTGGTGTCGCCGAACGTGCAGATCATGGCGATGCCGGTGCCCTTGGCGGGATCCGCCAGCTCGTGGGCGACGATCGGCACCTCGGCCCGGAACAGCGGCGTGGTGGCCCGGACACCGAACAGCGGCTGGTAGCGCTCGTCGTCCGGGTGGGCGACGAGGGCGACGCAGGCCGGCAGCAACTCGGGCCGGGTGGTGTCGATCCACAGGGGCTGCCCGTCGGGGCCGTCGAAGCGGATCCTGTGGTAGGCGCCGGCGATCTCGCGATCCTGCATCTCGGCCTGAGCGACCGCGGTCTGGAAGTCGACGTCCCACAGCGTGGGTGACTCGGCGCGGTAAGCGAGGCCCCGCCGCAGCAGCCTCAGCAGGCCCCGCTGGCTGGCGTGCGTCGCCCTGGGGCCGACCGTGCGGTAGGTGTGCGACCAGTCGACGGACAGGCCGACGGTCGACCACAGGTCGAAGTAGGCCTGTTCGAGCTGCTCGACGACCTGGCCGCACAGCTCCTGGAAGTTCGGCCGGCTGACGGGGATCGGCCGGTCCTGTTTGCGGGGATCAGCGGGTGGTCGGAAGTCGGGGTCGTAGGGGAGTGACGGATCGCAGCGGGTGCCGGTCAGGATCTGGACACGCCGCTCGACGTTGAGGCCGTTGTCGTCCCAGGCCATGGGGTAGAAGACCTCTCGGCCGCGCATGCGCTGGTAACGGGCGACCATGTCGGTATGCGTGTACGAGCACACGTGCCCCGGGTGGAGGGCGCCCGACACCGTGGGCGGCGGCGTGTCGATGGAGAACACCTCGGCGCGGGTCTTGGTCCGATCGAAGCGGTAGGTGCCCTCGGACTCCCAGCGGGCGCGCCAGCGGGCTTCCAGACCCTCCAGGCTGGGCTTTTCGGGGATGGTGCTCACGACGACAAAGGGTAGTGGTCCGCTCCCGGACGGCCTTGGTCGATAGCGGTGGCCGCCTGTCCGTACTTCCCCGCCGTTTCGAAGGTTCTTCGAGACTTTTCGTGTTCTCAAAATGTTGGTCTCTTGGCGCTGAGGTTTCGGCCACGCCGCGGCCTTCGGCTTCTTCAACCTGCCGAGCGAGCCGTGGCACTGGTCGACGAGTGGTTCACGAGGCCGCGTCGAGAATCGGTGACCGACTCCGACTCATGGGGAGAAGGGCATCCACCCCGGATGCCGCTATCACGAGACGGGAGAAACCAATGCCACTGGTGACCGCACAGATGTCGCTGTCGCTCGACGGGTGCTACGCCGGGCCCCAGCACGAGGGGATGGACGGCTGGATGGAGAGCTCCGAGGCTGCCGCCTTCTTCCGGATCACGCGGTGGGTGGTCGGCGCCATGGCCTGGCGGGAACGCCAGGGCCTCGAGGGCGGCGAGCACGACACCAACTCCAAGATCCTCGGGGAGACGTTCGAGGCGGCCGGCGCGTACGTGATGGGCCGACGGATGGCGGACGGCGGGGAGGTGCCCTGGGGCGATGAGCCCCCGTTCCACGCGCCGGTGTTCGTCGTCACCCACCGCGCCAGGGAAACGCTGATGAGAGAGGGCGGTACGAGCTTCACCTACGTCACCGACGGATTGGAGAGCGCCATCGAGCAGGCCCGTGTCGCAGCGAACGGGAAGGACGTGGCGATCGCCGGCGGTGGCACCCTGTTGCGAAACGTGATCAAGGCCGGCCTGCTCGACCAACTGGAGCTCCACATCGCCTCGGTCCTGGTCGGCGACGGGATGCGCCTGTTCGATCCCGCAGACCTCGATCTCGCCCCGCACGAAGCCGTCGAGCTCACACCGACGAGGGTCATCGACACACCCGGAGTCACCCACATCCGCTATCGGGTCGACGGGCGATCGGCGCTCGGTGGAGATGAGCCGGGCTGAAGGCGAGTGCCCGGTCGACGGACGGGTTTGCCAACATACGAACCGTTGTGAACCGCCCGCTCGTGTCCCCCGACCTGATCAAGTCGTTCCGGGAGCGCGGTTTCGTGGTGGTCCCCGACCTCCTGACCGACGCGGAGCTCGACCGCTTCGGCGCTGCCGTCACGGGCGCGGTCATGGAGCGGAAGCAGGCGGACCAACGCTCGCTGGCCGAGAAGTCCCGCTACGAACAGTCGTTCATCCAGTGCCAGAACCTGTGGGAGGACCACCCCGAGGTGCGCCCGCTGAGCTTCCATGCCCGTGTGGCCCATGCGGCCGCCGAGCTGCTGGGTGTCGAGCGAGTCCGGCTGTGGCACGACCAGGCGCTCTACAAGGAGCCCGGCGGGCGCGAGACCGACGCCCATCAGGACCAGCCTTACTGGCCGATCGAGGAGCCGCTCACGGTCACGGCGTGGATCCCGTTCGAGGGATCGACCCTCGAATCGGGCGCGATGGGCTACGTGCCCGGCTCCCATCGATCAGGGCTGCGGGAGTTCGTCAACATCTTCGGGGGCGATCCCGACGACCTGCTGTCGCGCCCCGAGCTGGCGGATGCCGAGCCGGTCTTCGTCGAGGTCCCGGCCGGCTCGGTCGCCTACCACCACGGGCTGACCGCCCACCTCGCCAAACCGAACCGGACGACGCGGCCGCGTGCGGTGCACACGGCCATCTACTTCGCCGACGGCTGTCACCGGCGGGACGGCAAGCAACGGCACCCGTCGGTCGACAGGCCGGGGATCCCGCCTGGCGGCGTCATCGACAGCGCCGTGACACCGATCGCCTGGCCCCGGCCTTCCGGCGTTCTGCCGGCGCCGCCGACCGAGCCGTGGCCCGGGGTCGAGCTCATGCCACCCGGCCTGTTCCCGCGGAGCGGCTAGCCGCCGGGAACGCGTTCGGGTGGCTCGGTTGCCCGCCGGTACCCTCGCGCCAATGCTGCAGCTGTTCGACACCGCCAAGGGGGGCGTCGTGCCCTTCGAGCCCCGCGAACCGGGCACGGTGTCGATGTACGTCTGCGGGCCCACCGTGTACGGCCCGCCGCACCTCGGCCACGGTCGGTTCTCGCTGGTGTTCGACGTGCTGCGGCGGTACCTCGCGTGGTCGGGCAACGACGTCACCTACGTCTCCAACATCACCGACATCGACGACAGGATCATCGAGCGTGCCCAGCGGGAGGACCGCGACTGGCGCGACATCACCTCTCGCTGCGAGGGGGTGTGGTACCGGGCGATGGATGCGCTGAACGTCCAGCGGCCCGACCACGACCCCCACGCCACCGCATACGTCGACGGAATGGTCCAGCTCATCGAGCGGCTGGTCGACCACGGCGTCGCGTATGAGACCGCCGACGGCGTCTACTTCCAGTCGGAGCGGGTGGACGACTACGGCCTGCTGGCGCGCCAACCGCTGGAGAGCCTCCGGGCCGGCGCCCGGGTCGAGGGCACCGAGGAGAAGCGGTCGCCGGTCGACTTCGCGCTCTGGAAGAAGGCCAAGCCGGGCGAGCCGACGTGGCCGTCCCCGTGGGGTCCGGGCCGGCCGGGATGGCACACCGAGTGCGTCGTGATGTCGCTCGACCTGCTGGGCGAGGGGTTCGACATCCACGGCGGGGGACAAGACCTGGCGTTCCCGCACCACGAGAACGAGCGGGCCCAGGCGGTGGCCGACGGCCGGCGGTTTGCCCGCTATTGGCTGCACAACGGCTTCGTCGAGGTCGAGGGCACCAAGATGTCGAAGTCGCTCGGCAACGTGAACAACCTGCTCGACCTGGTGAAGCAGTACGACCCGCGGGCGTACCGGCTGTTGGTGCTGCAGTCGCACTACCGCTCGCCGATCGACGTGACCGACGACAACCTGCAGGACGCAGAACGGTCGCTCGAGCGGCTCGACACCTTCGCCCGCAGGGCGGCGGAGCTCGGCGTCGCGGCCGAGCCCGACCATGAGGCGCTCGATCGGTTCCGGGCGGCGATGGACGACGACCTCGACACGCCGCGGGCGCTCGCCGTCCTGCGGGAGCTCACGCCTCGCACTGCCGACTACGTGGTCGCGCGCGGCGAGCGATTGAGCGCGCAGATCTTTGCCTCCGCGCTCCACGAGACGGGTATCCCGTCGCGATATGTGGACGCGCTCGACGTGGTGTCCACCGACGGGCATCACGGCGCCGCTCCAGCTCTCACCGAACTTCCCGAACGGGCCGTACTACGCCATCGGGTGCAGCTTCAGCCACCGCAACAACGACGACCCCGTCGTGTTTCCCGGCCAGGCCGGCCGGTCGCACAACCACACGTACGTCGGGAACCGCTCGGTCGACGCGGCGACGACACCGGCCTCGCTGCTCGGCGGCAGGAGCACGTGCGAGTCCGAGAGCGACTCGTCCGGCTACTGGATGCCGACCCTCTTCGTCGGCCAGAAC
>Ga0209889_1000445_pt1 | contig 11381 bp, 11 predicted proteins | sample GWRWN1_0_10_FD_187233 | JGI IMG/M metagenome (GOLD analysis project Ga0209889, IMG submission 187233) | Riverbed sediment microbial communities from areas with no vegetation in Columbia River, Washington, USA - GW-RW N1_0_10 (SPAdes)... | ecosystem: Environmental > Aquatic > Freshwater > River >... | reverse complement strand
CGATATTGCACTACTGGTGGGTAATGGTTTGCGAACTCTAATTGCTCATTAATCCTTCTTTAGTTCGTCTGAAGCATCAGACGCCTCGTCTTCAGCCTTTTCAGCCCCGTGCTCTACAGCCTTTTCACCCTTTTCAGCCCCGTGCTCTACAGCCTTTCCAGCCTTTTCAGCTCCGTGCTCTACAGCCTTTCCAGCCTTTTCAGCTCCGTGCTCTACAGCCTTTCCAGCCTTTTCAGTCTTTTCCTTACCTCCTGAAATAGCCCTCTTCAGTTTATCAAAAAATCCCATGTACCTCATTATCTTTGTGAATATTTAAAGATTGAACCAATTATCTTTCTTTTTATAAGCCATTTATAAAGAAAAATTAAAAGTTCTGTAACTCCCATTAGCTCATGGAATGTTGCATAATGTTTTTTAAGGAAGGCTTTGTACTGGTCGGTTCTTCTTGAATAAACTACGTCTTTTAATTTGACTTTTGCATTACCAGATTTTACTTTTGATATAATCCTTGATTTGGATACAACTCTGATACAGAAAAAGCTGTAACCAACATTAAAGGAAAAAATCCCGTTTCCATAGTAAGGGTACTCATTTTACCAATTAGAATTAATCAACCGGCGAGTTATTTGTGACACTGCACTGGAGGTATCATCATTCATGCTATGTCTGGATAGACTTAAATATGAAAAAATGATAAACTCGAGGCGCTCAACTAAATCATATCACACAATGGATATAAACTGAGGGCAATATGCAAGTTATGGCGCTAAGATAATACTTATTAATTCAACTTTTTTATAGATTTTTCTTTTTCTTTAGTGTATATAGCTAAAACTCTAACTAACTTTGGAAACAAATTACAGATAAAGTAATAAATGGGCAACCAGCAGGTTATACGAAAAATTCTATGTGGCACGATTCCATTTACCGGCTAAAATCGCTTTGTGTAGTATTCACTTTCACTCTTGTATCAATTTTTTTCATTTTGAATTTTCAGTCTGCTTATTCTAAAAATCCAGAAGTAAGTTTTCTCGATGTAAACGATACAAGCTCTGTTTCAAAATTCACTGTTGCAGCATGGTTCAAAACATCGACTAATTACAAATCAGATGCCTTTATTGTAAATAAAGCTGGCGATGGTGGTAATATGAACTATGGAATATGGATGACCGATGCAGAAAAAGTACAAGCTGGATTTGAAACTTCAACCGGAAAGCCCATGTACGCAACTTCTCCACTTTCATATAGTGATGGGAAGTGGCACTATACAGTGGTAACCTTTGACGGTTCAGCTATCAATTTATATGTAGATGGAGTTCAGGTGGCTACAAAATCGGCTTCGGGAAGTCCTGATAATGGTGGTGATGAACCAGTAAGAGTGGGTGCTAATTCTGAAGCACCCAACGATTACTTCATTGGAGATGTGGACGAGATAAGAGTTTGGAGAGTTGCATTGACACCTGATCAGGTCAATGATGCCTATCACAATACTTTTGACACAAAATATCAAGAACTGTATCTTGACTTTTCACAACCTATAGCCTTAATAAATGAAACCTCAATAGTCAATGAAACTGCTATTAACGGAACTGCTATTAACGGAACTGCTACTAACGGAACTGCTACTAACGGAACTGCTACTAACGGAACTGGAATTCAAGCAGTCAATGAAACTGCCCTTAATCAAACTGGAATTCAAACAGCCAATCAAACTGCTCATAACGAAACTAATACACTATCTAAACCCATAGGTAACAATAATACCGGCAATGCTAATGAGACCAACGACAACATCCAACCTGCCGGGATTCCTCCTCAGATCATAAATGATACTGGTATTAGTAATGAAACTGTTATAGGAAATCAAACATCACAGTCCCAATTACCAATAGAGAACCATCCTCCAATGGCCTTTGATCAAAGTGTATCTATGGACAAGAATGGCCAAACTAATATTATGATGGTCGCCAATGACGAGGATAAAGACCAATTACAATATGACATAACAGCGGATCCGTTACAGGGAAGCCTTGATAACTTCAATAAAGAAAAAGGTACCGTAACTTATATGCCCCAGAAAGATTATTCTGGAGATGACAAATTCAGTTTTAGAGTTATTGATAATAAGGGAGCTGAGAGCAATGAAGCAACTGTGGATATAAGTGTCAATGAAACCAGTCAACCTATTGAAAATCAAGAAACTGGACTGGCGAAATCTGTAGAAGAAAGTAGTAACCAGACGGGTACAGAACAAGCTACCGAAAAGAAATCTATAGAAGAAAGTAGTAACCAGACGGGTACAGAACAAGCTACCGAAACGAAATCTGTAGAGGAACCTAATCAACCTCCAAAGGCGGATGCTGGAGAAGATCAAAAGTCAGCAGTAAATACTGAAGTTAAACTCGATGGGAGTAAGAGTAGTGATGAAGATGGAAAGCTTGCTTCTTACAAGTGGGAACAAACAGATGGTCCTAAAGTCGATTTTAAAGCTGATGAACAAACAGCTAGTTTTGACGTACCAGAGTCAGCCGAAAATTCAAAGCTTGCATTCAAACTTACAGTTGTTGATGACAAAGGCGCCTCAGACTCTGATGATGTTACCGTAGAGGTTGAAACTGCACAGGATAACACTGCACAGGATAATACTAACACTGCACAGGATAATACTAACACTGCACAGGATAATACTGCACAAAGTGAAACTGCGCAAGAGAATATCCCTCCAAAGGCTGATGCTGGAGATAATCAAAAAGCAGCAGTAAATGATGAAATTAAACTCGATGGAGGCAAGAGCAGTGATGAAGATGGAAAGCTAGTTTCTTACAAGTGGGAACAAACAGATGGTCCTAAAGTTGATCTCAAGAATGCTGATGAAGAAACAGCTAGTTTTGATGTACCAGAATCAGCTGCTGATTCAAAGCTTGCATTCAAACTTACAGTTGTTGATGACAAAGATGCCTCAAACTCTGATGATGTTACCGTGGAAGTAGAGAAAAGTCCCGAATCAGAACCCGGATCAGAATCCAAATCAAAATCAGAATCAAATTAATTCTTATTTTTCCTAAATCCAAGATCTAAATAGCATTCTTATCTCGTAAAAAATATTTCCATCGCATTAGTTGAAGGACATCTTAAATTAAAAATAGTAAATAGGACCGATAAATTTTCAACAAAATTTAGTCTAAAATGGGCTAAACAAGATAAAAAAGTCTTAATAGCGGATATTTCTATAGCTTTTTGGAATTTGTTTTTGAATCGGAATAACGCAGCACTGTCAAATTCAAATGTCGTTACATTCTCAATTGTTATTCCGACCTATAATGAATCTGAGAATATAATAGGACTAATTACTGAAATTGAAAAAAATCTACCAACGTCTGATTTTACTGAAATTATTGTAGTTGATGATAATTCTCCCGACGGAACAGGAAAATTGGTAGAGAATTACATTAATCAGCTAAAAGTTAATACTCAAAAAGAAAATTCACCCAAGACAAAAAATTATAGGGTGAAAATAGTTCACAGAACAGGAAAAAATGGATTAATACCTGCGATTCTTGATGGAGTAAAGCAATCGTGTGGAAGGAACGTTTTGATAATGGATGCCGATTTTTCGCACCCTCCAACCGCAGTTCCAAAAATGATGCGAGAATTAAAAATGAATCCAAATTCCATTATAATTGGCTCTAGATATGTTGAGGGCGGGAGTGTAGTCGGATGGCCCGCAAGAAGAAAAATTATAAGTTTGAGTGCGTCAACTTTGGCACGTTTTGGATTAAACGTAAGACGTGTAAATGATCCCATGTCAGGATTCTTTGCACTGCCTCGTGAACTGATTGAAAATATCTCTATTACTACAAAAGGCTACAAGATATTGTTGGAAATCTTAGTAAAAAATAAGCATATTCCAGCTAAAGAAATTCCTTATACATTCACAGATAGGCAGTCTGGAAAGAGCAAAATGGACCATAGTGTAGTAATGAATTACGCTCAAGCAATATGGCAACTGTATAGGCATGGGCAGAAATCGGATAAGATCACGATAAGCGAACAAGTGGATAGAAGATCAGTTCTGTTTCTCTCAAAGGTAAGTAGATACTACACTGTAGGCATATCCGGTTTAATTATTAACTATATTATCTCATTTCTTTTGGCCAATGACGTCGCCAATTCTGTTAGATTATTATCAAACCTGTGGTACATTGAGGCCTCTATTATTGGAGCGGCTATCTCAGCAACATCCAACTTCTTCCTAAACAAGTATTGGACGTTTGAAGACAGGCGATTTGCCATCAGGACTACTGTAAAACAATACGCTTCATTCATAGGCACAAGCGCCATTGCCCTGCTTATCCAAATTTTTCTCCTGTATTACATGGTTGAGAATTCGATCCCATACAGAATTTCACTTATTGTAGCCATAGGTATAGCTACTACAATTAGTTTCATATTAAATAAAAAATTCACATTCAAGGAAAAAGTTTGGGCATAGAAATAATTGTTCCCTTAGAAAGAAAAAGAAAAAGGCAAGTAAAACAGACTACATAATGTGTTGACGAGGAGAAGTCTTAATTTGAAGAGTCAATAGTTAAATTCAGTCAATATTCTTAGATAGGCAGGAAAAAATTTAGTGCGTAAATAAACAACAGCAATGTATCACCGAGTATCATGAGTTTCCATGGCATAGCATGGAGCCGAGGACCTTTCAATTTAATTTGATGATTGTCAACAATATGAGTGATATAGTCCCGCAGTTTTTCATTCCAAATATTGTATTCTATCCTGTGTTTCTTAAGTATGGATTCAATCTCATAGACTACAGGTGCTCTTACAGAACCGATATGTTGAATATATCGTCGAGAAATCTCTACCTCTGCTTTTATCGCTATTAAACCTTCATGGAGATTCATTAGACGTAAATGCATTTCCCAAGGATTCTTGAGTTTTTTACTAAAGCCACTACCTATCTGAGTTGGTTTCCTGTTTTCAAATTTTACCTTTTTGAAACCTTCAGCAAATAATGTTTTTACCAATTCTTCTTTCTTTACCTTTACGATAAGACTCAATTGATCAAATTCTATCTCTTCATGCCGGATAAAATCGTGCAAGCCCTTTAGCAAATTGATTCGTCTTGGATAACGAGTTAGGAATTCTGACATCCTAATAACTACAATGTTGACATGAAGGCAGTATTAAAACTCTATGGTTTTAAAAAACTAAACTACCCTAAACTGAACCATGCGGCATATTCCTTAAATAAATATCGATTTTTGGTTTAACGGTCATATCTTTCATACTCAGATTTCTATTTGTTTTATGAACCTTTGCACCCCTTACAACAACAATAGGTGTAGATTCATTGCTCTCGCCCATTAGAAATACTGCAATGGTGGCAAGGCAGTCTGCAGTGGCCTTGAACGTTACCATCAACTTCTTTCCATAAAGGTCCTTTTTACCTCTCTCATCTTCAACTGGTTCAAATCCAGAAACTCCAACGGCAATTCCAGTACAGCCTATCCTTGTGGGCATTAGTCTACTATCCGAAATTACAATTCCAACGCTTATTCCAAGATTTTCCAAGAATTTTTTGCGTAACCTTTTTGCCGACATGAAACTATCTTTAGGATAAAGTATTATTTTTCCAGGAGGCGAATTTGACTTGTCAATGCCTGCATTGGGCGCAATCATGCCATTGTTTATTGTTAACAAAAAACCTGGAACCCCTGAGACTATATAATCTGATTCTTTCAGGGCGATTTGTGCAATTTTTTCATCCATCTTGAATTTTGACGCCAGGCTTTTTGCTCTTTTCGTTATCCTGACACTCTTTAAATCAATAAGAGAACCTTCGCTAACCGAAACAAACTTGCTTGACACAACTATGATATCATCTTCTTGAAAGTCAAATTTTGAATCAACTATGGTCCTAAAAAGATCAAATCCCACACTTTTTTTTGAGATTCTAATGGGAAAAACTTGCATTTATTTATAAAGATCCTTTTCGCAATATTTGTGTTCAGGAAAAATTATTAAAGTCAGAAAAGGATTTAAGTTGAGTTTCAAAAAATGAATATTACCGAAAAAATAATAGCACGTGCATCGGGCAGGAATTCAGTTAGTCCTGGCGATGTGCTCTTTGCCAACGTTGACAAGTTAATGATTCATGATGTTTCTGGACCAGGAGTAATTAAGGTATTTGAGGAATGGGCCAAGAAAGGAATTGACCTTGAGAAAGTATGGAATGCCGATAGAGTTTGGATATCTGAAGATCATTTTGTTCCATCCGCAGACAGGATTTCTGCTGAAAATATCACAAAACTTACGGACTGGGCAGAAAAATATGGAATTAAAAAGCACTTTAAATACGGACTAGGACAGTACGGGATCTGCCATACCCTTTCACATGAGGAAGCGTTGGTATTACCAGGAGAATTCTACGTTGGAGGTGACTCTCATACAAATACAACAGGAGCTCTTGGGGCATTGGCAGTAGGTCTGGGACACACAGATATTGCCTATGCAATGATGCATGGCCGGATTTGGTTAAAGGTACCTGAGACTATTTTGTTTAAATTAATTGGAAAAAAACCAGCGCATATAATGGCCAAAGATATCATTCTAAAGATAATAAGTGATATTGGAACTGACGGTGCAAATTATAAGGCCATGGAATTTACCGGAAATGCGGTAAGAGAGATGAGTATGGAAGAAAGATTGACACTTACAAATATGACCACCGAGGCAGGAGCAAAAAATGGAATAATAGAGCCAGATGCTGTCACAGACGCTTACATAAACGAAAGAACTTCAGAAACCTACAGACCAATTTTAGGAGATGATCCACATTATCTCGAAGAGTTTACTTTTGAGATAGATAATCTTGAACCAATTGTGGCAAAACCTTTTTCACCAGAAAATGCTGCTGTTGCAAGAGAGTTGCAAAGTATTGAAGTCGATAAGGCCTATATAGGCTCATGCACTGGTGCCAAATTAGAGGACCTGAGATCTGCTGCCCAAATATTAAAAGGCAAGAAAGTAAAGATAAGAACCGAAGTATTGCCTGCTGCCCAGTCTATTTATCTAAAGGCATTGAAAGAAGGCCTAATTGAAATCTTTATGGAAGCAGGAGCAGTAGTTGGTCCTCCTACCTGCGGTGCTTGCTGCGGTGCTCATATGGGGATTTTGGCAAAGGATGAAGTCTGTGTCAGTACCACAAATAGGAATTTTCCGGGAAGGATGGGACATATTGAATCTCAAACATATCTTGCGTCTCCTCTAGTGGTTGCAGCTTCTGCAATCAAAGGGAAGATAACTGATCCCAGAGATGTTTCAAAATGACTTTGAAAGGTATTGTTCATAAATATAGTAAAGATAATATTGACACTGATGTACTTCTACCAGGACCATATCTAAAGATCCATGATCATGATGAATTATCAAAACACGCCATGGAGGGAATCGATACTGATTTTTCAAACAAAGTATCTAAAGGAGATTTTATCCTTGCAGGAACTAACTTTGGATGTGGATCTAGCAGGGAACATGCTCCAATAGCTCTTTCACATTCTGGAATAAGTGCTGTACTTGCACCGTCGTTTGCACGAATTTTTTATCGTAATTGTGTTGATGGTGGATATCTTTTACCTCTGGAAATTGAAAGGAGTACATTAGAACAAATTTCTGACGGCGATACACTTGAAATAGAGATTGAAAATAACCAAATCCATGATATAACTAATGGGAAAAACTTTTCCATATCGCCATTTCCACCATTAATTAAAAAAATAATTGATAGTGGTGGATTGATGTATTATAAAGAATGAGGAAAAAGAAAGGCAAACTTGTAGAAATACTGAGTAAAGCAAGGTTCTACGATGATATATCTCTTTACCAAGTATCATACCGTGATTTTGATAATATTGTCACTATCCCACTGAAAGAATTTATTTTACTATCTTCATCATTTGAATTGATTCCAATCAGTAGAATAGTTGAAATAAAAAAGGGGACCACTGTAGTATATTCAAAATCAAGTACTAATTCATAATGCATCAGTCATACTTGTGTTAACGTTAATTTTTTATTTTTGTAAATACCATCCTCTTGGCAGTAGAAATTTTATGAAACGCTTTTCTCCAACATGTGTTGCATATCTCCAAATTATTTGATCTTCAAACCACTCAAAATTATTCTTGATTCTTGTTAAAGCACTGAATTCGCTCTCAAGCAAATTTTTATTTACCTTATTTGAATATTGGCATGAGAATTTACACTTGCAATCAAGTTTTGCATGTGTGTTATTTTCTTTTATTACGGGATATGCCCTACAGGAAAGAGGTCTTTCATTATAAATTAGACAATTAAAACCCCCATGTGGAGAACGATTACTACTTTTGATATCTAGAAAGGGACAATAATCACCATTGATATTTGAGCCCATGAGTTGATACGCTATTATTTGACGAGGACCATCAGATTTCTTATTCATACCAATGGCCACTCTTGGATATATGCATATTTTCAATTTGTAAGATTCAGCTTGATTTTCAATTTCTTTTTTTTCTTCGGGCAAAAGAAGAACTCCTATTTTTCCATAATCAACCGAAGGATAATATTGACGGTTAATACAACAATCAGAGCAATCCTGAATACAATGAAATTCTCTAAGCATATTGTTTGCCTATATTTTTTATCAACGAATATTCAAAACTTTTGTCTTCAAGTTCATTAATTTTTAGAAATTTCACATCATAAATTGTCTTCATTCTCTTAAAAATATTAAGTTCATAGTGAATATTCTTGGCATTATCATTTTCACCATTTTCATCATTGTCTCTAATTTTCTTTTCCAAGGTTTTGTAGAGCGCAAATCGAAGAATGGCCTTTTCATCATAATTCTTTTTGAATCTCAGGTAATTTTGTGTCAGTTGATTTCTTTTAAAAAAGCCAATATTTTCTTTTGAAAAAAGGTTCTTACCCTGTAGATAAAGTATGAACCAGTAATAATCCTGGTCTTCGATAAACCTCAAAATTATTTGGTCATCAGGCCACCAATGAATATTCTCATTCCATATTTTTATTGCAGTTTTTCTGTCAGTAAATACTATTAATATATTCATGTAAATGTCGGTATATCGATATCCAACACCCAGAAAATCAGATATCCATTTTTTCTCCATTTTGTTTATTTTAAGAAAGCCATAAAGTAAACTTATCTGACAAATCCCGAAGTTTCATACCAATATCCATATGATACTTGCCTCAGAGGGATAACATAAAATAGTAATCATTGGCATGATCTGTATTAGAAATCAATAAATAAATAATTCAAAGTTTGAGTTTATTGAGTTTCGATATTTTGACTAAGTTTTTTCTACAGCCTCAATATGGCATTCATGACCCCTGTGGAGTTTATTTAGCTCCGAAGCTTCATCATCTGTAATCGGGAATTTTTCATAGCTTAAATTTTTCCCACCTTCTTTTTCCAAAATAATTTCTTTACACTCATCGCATATCAGTTGAAGGAATATTTTGTTCACGTCTAGAGTAGAGCCTTAAGGATATTTAGACCATTGCAAGTTGATCAAAATTAAGTTATCTTTCCAAAATATTAAGTGATTGCAGTCAATTAACTAAGATTAATCGTGGTACTAGATGGTAAGCTTATTTTATAGATTTGGATATTGTTTTATTTTCATATCTTTGAAAGAGAAGATATGTAAATAAAATAAAAACAACGGATGTGGTGACATAGGCAATATCGATAAGAAAATCCTTCTGATTAAATACGTGACAGGCAAATTCTCCATTTGTACATCCAGCTACAAAAAAAATCAAATTCCATATTGAATGTGCAATTATTGCAAACCAACCCTTTCCACTTATCCAGGTTCTGAGACTAGCAAATATTGAGGGTGTTACAAATAGCCATGATAAATACGCAAGACTACTAATCTGGACATTAGGGGTATTTAGAATATGCAATGAGGCCCAGACAATACCTCCAGCAAGAGTTACAAGATTGTTTCCTGTTAGGTAAAATGGGATTCCAAAAAATATTGTCTCTTCAAAAGGACCTGCAAAGATGACTGAAATCAATGTTAATGGTATTGTGGGTTCGCTATAGTTATTAACTGCGAAATCCACTATGACCGATCCAATTATCATGATGATAAATCCGATTAAATGATAGAACAGAACCATAATAGTTAGGTAGGGTATGGAATTTCGTCTATACCTTGAGATCCACGAAAGAGGATTAAAGTCATTCTTTAAGTCAGAATATATTGTATTGGATTTTGACAATTATTGTAATAACAATACGAAATAGTCCATGATATTTACACCTTATGTCAATGTTATTTTTCTGAAAAGACTGTCAAATCTTTCATGAAATATTTTTTTCAAGTTCATTTATTGTGTTTATAGGAAGAGAACAGGTAAAATCCTTACAGACAAATGCAAATTCCTTTTCAGTATTTTTGGTTGATTTATTCTTAAAATAGGGATATTTTTCAAGTACTGATAGATCCGACTCATTCACAATCGCCGTAATTGCATTTGGAAGAAATCTCCTGTTTAAATAATTTCCTAGTTCTGAATGATTTCCGTGTTTTATTATAGAAATTTCCATTGGTGTCTTGACTCGTAAATATATTGCTGAGAGTAACTGACCAAATCCAAAGGGATTTCCTGATGCTGGCCTTGACATCCTTTTAATCATTTGGTCTGCTTTGGCAAGAAAGTCCTCATTCTGAGTGTAGTAATACAACTTTATTAAATTGGAAGTGGCGACGGAATTTCCACTTGGGATTGCAAGATCGTAATGATTTTTTGTTCTTACGATAAGTTTTTCATTGTCATCGGGCGTGAAGTAAAAATCATTTGTTTGGTTATCCCAGAAATGTTCAATCATTGAATTTGTATATGCAATAGCTCTTTCAATATAGTAAGGTTTTGAGTCGACGCTAAAAAGATTGATTAAAGCTTCTACATAGAAAGCATAATCATCAAGATATCCAGAAATTTTTGATACTTTGTTGAAAACTCTGTTTAGTCTATTTTGGTTATATGTTAAATTATTTTCAATAAACCTAACAGCCTTTTGTGCACTTTCAAGGTAACTTGCGTTACCAGTTACTTTGTAGCCACTAACAAATGCTGAAATCATCAGGCCATTCCACGAAGTCAATATCTTTCTGTCAGTTCCAGGCTTGATTCTCTTTACTCTAATTTGGTAAAGCTCTTCTAATGATTCCTCAATCTTTTCTGCTATCCACTCTTGAGGCTTGGAATTTCTTTCAGATAATCTTTCAATAGATGTATACTTGTTTAAAATATTCTTGCCTTCAAAATTACCCCCTTGGGTAACTCCAAATCTA
>Ga0209889_1000443_pt1 | contig 11388 bp, 8 predicted proteins | sample GWRWN1_0_10_FD_187233 | JGI IMG/M metagenome (GOLD analysis project Ga0209889, IMG submission 187233) | Riverbed sediment microbial communities from areas with no vegetation in Columbia River, Washington, USA - GW-RW N1_0_10 (SPAdes)... | ecosystem: Environmental > Aquatic > Freshwater > River >... | reverse complement strand
CATGCCGGCCTGGAGATAAGGATCAAGGTCCGGGGCCTCGCGCCGAATGAGGTCGTGCAGCGTCTGGATCTCGGTACGACGAGGCTCGGCGAGCGCTGCGATGTACTGCTCCGGCGTCTTCGCGTCGGTTTCTCCAAACATGTTCATGGCCACCTCCCGGTTCTGTCATACCAGCCTGGCATGGTGACGGCCATGGGTGAAGCATCAGATGTCGTCGCCCGCTACTGGGCGGCGTGCGAGGCCCGCGACTGGGTCGGCTTCGGCGAACTGATCGCCGAGGATGTGGTGTACGAGTTGCCGCAGACGCGGGAACGTATCCGAGGACTGGCGCGCTACGTCGAGTTCAACGCGACCTTTCCGGGTGACTGGCACTTGAGCGTCGAGCGCATCCTCGGCGACGATCGGCACGCGGCGAGCTGGACAAGGTTCGAGGTCGACGGCACCACGCAATCCGGGTTGTGCTTCTTCGATCTCAACGAAGAGGCCCGGATCGCACACATCACCGACTTCTGGCCGGAGCCGTACGACCCTCCGCCCGGACGGGACCACCTCACCGAGCTCTATTGACTTGCGGTATAGCGGGCTATGCCACCATCGAGCCGACGACCGGCTTGGTGAGCAGCGCCGACTGGTTGCGCCCCACTCCGGGGTCGAGGGAGCGTTCCACGAAGATCGCGTGCCAGATGCAGAAGACAAGCACCGTCCACACCTCGCGCGAGTTGTCGGCGTCGCCGCGGCGGTGCGCGTCGAGCAGATCCCGGGCGTACGACAGGTTGAGCAACTCCCCGGCACCGGATCGGGTGAGGATGTCGCGGGCCCACTCGTACATCTCGCCCTTGAGCCAAACCCGCGTGGGTGTGGGGAAGCCCAGCTTTGTGCGGTTGACGATCGCCGGCGGTACCACGCCCTCAAGAGCCCGGCGCATCGCGAACTTCGTATCGGTCGAGCGCGGCGGCAGCTTGAGATCCACCGGCACCGTCGCGGCGACGTCGAAGACCTCCTTGTCGAGGAACGGCACTCGTAGCTCGAGCGAGTGTGCCATCGACATCCGGTCGGCCTTGACCAGAATGTCACCGCGCAGCCACGTGTAGACGTCGACGTACTGCATCGTGGTGACGGGGTCCAGACCCGCCGCCTCGGCGTAGATCGGTGCGGTGACGTCGGTGTAGCGCACCGTCGGGTCGTAGCGTCGCAGCAGTTTCTGCTTCTCCTCCTCGGTGAAGATCCGGGCGTTGCCGTAGTAGCGCTGTTCCAGCGGAGTGGTACCGCGCTCCAGGAAGCTCTTGCCCTTGACGCCCTCCGGAATCGCCCTCGACACCGCCCGCAGCCCGCGCTGCAACGGCGTCGGCAGCGAATGAACTGCAGCCAGCGACAAAGGCTCGCGGTAGATCGTATAGCCGCCGAAGAACTCGTCTGCACCCTCGCCGGAGAGCACCACGGTGACGTGCTCGGCCGCCTTTTTCGCGACGAAGTACAGGGGTACCAGAGCAGGATCGGCTACCGGATCGTCGAGGTGCCAGACGATCTTGGGGAGGGCGTCCATCATGTCCTGCGGACCGATCTTCGTCGGGATCGTGGTCACCTCGAGATGGCGCGCGGACTCCTGGGCCACCTCGATCTCGGAGTAGCCCGGCACGTCGTACCCGACCGTGAACGTCAGGATGTTCGGGTTGAACTCCCGCGACAGCGCGACGACGGCGGTCGAGTCGATGCCGGAGGAGAGGAACGCGCCCACCGGAACGTCCGAGCGCATGTGCAGCCGGACGCTCTCCCGCAGCGTGTCCTGGATCCGTCGGTACAGCGCGACGGGGTCATCCGTCGGCGTCGGGCGGAACTGGGCCCGGTAGTACCGTCGCGTCGAGATCTCCCCACCCGGGCTGTAGGTGAGGCACTCGCCCGAGCCGATCCGGCTGATGCCGTAGTGCAGCGTGTGCGGCTCCGGCACGTACTGCAACGTCAGGTAATGCGACAGATTCGCCGTGTTGACGCCGGCGTCGCCCTTCGCGACGGACGGCCCGCCGCCTGCCAAGAGCAACTGTAGGAGAGCCTTCTTCTCGCTGGCGAAGTAAAGCCCGTCCGCAGTCTTCATGTAGTGCAGCGGCTTGATGCCGTACGGGTCTCGGGCGCCGAACGCCTTACCCTGGGCGCTGTCCCAGATGATGAAGGCGAACATCCCGCGCAGCCGGTCGAGCACCGCCTCGCCCCAGTAGTGGTAGCCCGCGACCACGACCTCGCCGTCACCCTGGGTGGCGAACTCCGCCCCGAACTCGTCGATCAACTGCTGGCGCAGTTCGATGTAGTTGTAGATCTCGCCGTTGAAGGTCAGCAGATACCGCCCAACCTCCGGCCCCGCTACCGGATACGGGAGCGGCTCGTGGCTGAACTCCACATCGATGATCGACAGCCGCTTGTGCGCGAAGATCACGTCCGAGTCGACGAGCTTCACGCCGGTGTCATCGGGGCCGCGGTGATGCATGCACTCCAGCGCCGCCGCGATCGCATCCCGTTGCGCGGCCGCGGCAGCCGCGTCGCTGATGAAGACGAGCACTCCACACATGGCCGACATCCTCCCACGCGGTAGCCTCGAACGCGGCTCGCGGGCGATCCCGCGATGGTGAGGGAGGGGCACACCATGAACGACGAGGGCGACGCTGTGACCAACGCCACCGCTGAGGAGGCCACCGCTGAGGAGATCACTCCCGAGGCGACCGGCGAACAGACGGCCGCGGCGGTCGAGGACGGCAGCCGACCCTACGACGTGAACTACCCGGAGAAGTTCAAGGAGTTCATGCGTACGGGTTGGGGCGAATCGGGCCTCGAGGTGGTCCCCCGGGTCGAGGCTCCCAACCACGCGCGCCGGCGGGCCCAACTCTCCGCCGCCTTCCCCGGCGAGACACTGGTGATCCCGTCCGGGCGCGAGAAGGTCCGGGCAAACGACACGCTCTACCCGTTCCGGCCCTGTAGCGACTTCATCTGGCTCACCGGCGCGCACGACCCCGACGCCGTCCTGATCATCACGCCTGATGGCAATGCGACGCTCTACATCCGACCCCGCTCCCCGCGGGACACGGACGAGTTCTTCCGCAATGCCATGTACGGCGAGCTGTGGATCGGCCGGCGGCACACGCTCGAGGAAAAAGCCGCCGAGCTTGGTGTGGAGACCGAGGACCTGGCGAAGCTGGGCGAGGCGCTCGCGTCCTGCCCGCCGGCGCGGACGCGTGTCGTGCGCGGCTACGACGCCGCGGTGGACGCTGCGGTCCTCCCCTATGACTCGACCGGCGCCGACGCGGGCGCGCGCGACCGGGAGCTGGCCGAGAAGCTGTCGGAGCTGCGCCTGGTCAAGGACGAGTGGGAGATCGCCCAACTGCAGGACGCGGTCGACGCGACCGTACGCGGCTTCGAGGACGTGGCCCGCCTGCTGCCGGCCGATCGCGCGGTCGGCGAGCGGTTTATCGAAGGAATCTTCCACCTTCGTGCCCGCCACGACGGCAACGGTCTGGGCTACTCCTCGATCGTCGGCGCCGGCGCACACGCGACGATCCTGCATTGGATCCGCAACACGGGCGCCACGGTGCCGGGGCAGCTGCTGCTGATGGACATGGGCGTGGAGAACCACAACCTGTACACCGCGGACGTGACACGCACGGTGCCGGTGAGCGGACGGTTCTCCCCTGCGCAGCGCGACATCTACGACATCGTGTTCCGCTCGCAGCAGGCCGGCATGGACGCGGTCGCGCCCGGCGTCAAGTACGAGGACGTGGCGCTGGCCTGCAACAGGGTGTTGGCCGAGGGGCTGTACGACCTCAAGCTGTTGCCCTGCTCCGTTGACGAGGCGCTGGACAAGGAGAGCATGGTCTATCGCCGATGGAGCCTGCACGGGTTCGGCCACATGCTCGGCCTCGACGTCCACGACTGCTCACACGCCCGCAAGGAGATGTACCGCGAGGGCTCGCTCGGCGAGGGCTACGTACTCACCGTCGAGCCTGGCCTGTACTTCCAGTCCGACGACGACCTGGTGCCGGAGGAGCTTCGCGGGGTCGGCGTGCGCATCGAGGACGACGTCCTGGTCACCGCGACCGGCTCGCGCAACCTCTCCGCCGGTCTGCCCCGCACGGCCAGCGATGTGGAGACGTGGCTCGCCGCACAGCGCGAGGCCGGCCCCCGACTGCCCGGCTGAACTGCCCGGCTGAACTGCCCGGCTGAACTGTCCGGCTGAACTGTCCGGCTGAGCGTGACGTCGACGACGGATAACTGTCGCCGATTTGATAGACGGCGACCGTTACAGTGGCGCGCATCCTGTCATGCGCGCGACACCCGTCCCCCGGAGGCGATCATTCATGCGCCGTCCACGTGCTGTGCTGCTGCTGAGCGCCCTGCTGACGCTCGGCCTCGTCGCCGTCTCCGCCTGCGGTGGCAAGACGCCTCCGACCGACCAGACCTCGGGCGACCCGAATCAGGGTCTGGGCGACGCACCACAGACCGGCACCACGGCCAGCGCGACACCTGGGCCGGGAGCGCCGCCGCCGGCCAACAACCCGCCGGCGCCCCACTCCACATTGGCCAGCAAGGTCGGATACGTCTGGGTGGACCAGCCCGCCAGCACATACACCGCCAGCACGGCATATCAGTACAATTCCGGCGGTGGCGCGATCGACGTTACCCATACGGCCACGGGGGCCTACCAGGTCCGCTTCGCCGGCCTGGCAAACCCGGGTGGGGTGGCACACGTGCAGGCGTATGGGCACAACTCCAACTACTGCGCCGTCATGAGCTGGTCGGACGCTGGTTCCGACGAGAATATCTCGGTTCGCTGTTACGACGCGGGCGGGTCGCCGACCGACAGCACGTTCACCGCAAGCTTCGCCGTGGGCAGCATGGGTGCCGCGCGCTTTAGCTATCTGTGGGCGGATCAGCAGGGCAGCACCGCGAAGTACAAGCCCAGGGCCGAATACCGGTACGACGCCGTGAGTTCCTCCGGTATCACGGTGCAGCGGACGAACGCGGGTCGGTACGAGGTGTTCCTGCCGGCCTCCGGACCGCAGCTGCCGGGTGCCTGGACGTTCCAGGTCACCGCACATGGCAGCCCGACGCTGTGCAAGCTCGCCGGATTCTCCGCCGGCAACCGCAAGGCCCAGGTGGCGTGCCGCAACGCGGCCGGGTCGTTCCAGGACACCCGATTCGCGCTGACCTTCGCCTCCAGCGGCAGCTTCGTGGGCCGCACCGACCAACCGTACGGCGCCTTCAGCGAGGCCAACGACGGCGTGGAGAACCCCTCGACCGGCAACTACTCCATCCGCGTCCCGGGCCTCGGGCAGGACAAGGGACAGGCCGTGGCCGTGGCCCGCGGCACCTTCTCGACGTACTGCCACGTGGCGGGGTGGGACGCCGCCGGCGCCGACCTCGACGTCGACATCGTCTGCTTCAATCCCGGTGGCGCCGCCGCGTCCTCCAGCTTCGAACTCGCCGTCACGCTGTAGGACGTGCGGACGGGAGGTGCCGCGGGCCCGCCGTCAGAGCCGGCGCGAGTCACGGAATCGAACCGACCAGTAGCCTCCGCCGTCCAGGATGGCCGCCCCACCGAGATCGCCGAAGGTAGGCCCATCGGCCTTGCTCCGGCTGGACACAAAGCGGTGGTGTCCACTGTGGTCGCGACCCAGGTAGATGCCGCTGTGGTCGTTCTGGTTCGCCGTGCTCTGGTCGGTGTCGAAGAAGACCAGGTCTCCGGCCTGAACGCGGTCAAAGTTCCCCGCCGGCTTGCCGGAGTTGGCCACGACGACGGCGCCGGGGCCGAATTCCGACATCGCGAAGGCCCGCCGGGGCAGGCCGTTGCCCGGCTCGTTGCGACCGAGCAACGGATAGCCGAGCCGGTAGCCGTACACGAGCCGGACAAAGCCCGAGCAGTCCGCGTCTCCGTAGCGGTCCGGCTTGGGGCTCACCGAGCCCCGGTCGGGAAACGTCCAGGAGACGCCCAGGTAGTCGAGGAAGTCCGAACCCTCGGCCCGCCCGTCCGGATCAGACGCGGAGAGCGGTCCATAGGAGGCGTCGCCGGCATAGCGCAGGCCGCTGCCGTTGGTCCGCTGGGGCGCGCCGTGGACGTACTGCATCGCGACGGCGAGCACGTCCGGGCTGGTGTCGGCGAGCGCCTTTGTCAGCCAGGGCCGGAACCAGGCGGCGTACTCCGCGCCCTTGCTCCACGCCTTAGGTGCGAGCCTCACCCACGCATCGGTCGTGACGCTCGCGGCGGTGAAGGCGGGCTCGGAGAAGGTCCGGACGCGGCCGATCAGGCGCACCGTACGGGCACCGTCGGTGAAGACTGCGAGGGCCACGCCGCGACTGTCGCGCACCACTGTCCGGGACGGCGTCGCGAGCCGCTGGACCGCCAGGTCGCCGACAACCACCGTCGCACCATCAGCCGCACCGGGAGTGCTCGCGCCGGGAGTGCTCGCGCCGGGAGTGGTCGCGCCGGACGTCGCGGAAGTCGTGGCGGCTGCCGTCGCGGCCGGATCCGTCGCCGTGGTACCCCGTGCCGCGGCCGCGCCGTCCATCGCCGACCCGGTTACCTCGGCGGAGAATGGCAAGGCAGCCGGATTCCGCAAGACCAGCACGATACCGGCGGCGACCAAGCATGTCGTCAACGCAGCGGCCACGATCCCGAGACGGACTCTCCGGCCGGAGGGACGAGACCGCCCACGATGCAGCGGGCTATAACCCTCCGTACTCAGCACATCTCTCGCCCTTCCTCGCCCAGGTCACCGAAACACACCGTACCTGGTCATCGAAAAGGCGTCTGAGCTGCGAGAACACGAGAATTCACGGTCACGCCGGATCAACCCGGCGTGCAACCGCCAACTACAGAGAGTATTGAAACGAGGAGATCGGCGGCGCGAACTAGATCCGGCGTGCGTCGCGGAACCGGACCGCCCAGTAGCCCCGGCCGTCGAGGATGGCCTCGCCGCCGAGATCGCCGAGCGTCGGGCCGTTGGCCAGGGTTCGGCTGGAGATGAACCGGTGGTGGCCCGTGTTGTCCACACCCATGTAAATGCCGCTGTGGTCGGTCTGATGCTCCGGCCCGAAGTCGGTCTCGAAGAAGACCAGATCGCCGGCCTGGAGCCGGTCAAAGTCGCGCGGCGGCCGGCCGGTGTTCGGGATGACAAGCACCCCGGGGCCGAACGCCGATATGGCGTACGCGCGTCGGGGAAGTCCGTCGCCCTCGGTGTTGCGGCCCAGCAGCGGGTAGCCGAGGCGATAGCCGTATACGAGGCGAAGGAACCCGGAGCAGTCGACGAAGCCGTATCGGTCGGCCTTCGGCTTCGCGGTACCCGCATCCGGGAAGTCCCAGGACACGCCGAGGTAGTCGAGGAAGTCGGAATTCTCCAACCTGCCATCGGGATCGCGCGACGACACCGGTCCGAACGACGCGTCGCCGGCGTACCGGACGTCGTTGTCATCGAAGCGATCGGGCGCCCCGTGGATGTACTCCATCGCGACACCGAAGACATCCAGACTCTTGTCCACCAAGGCTTTCGTCAGCCACGGATGGAACCACGCGGACCTCTCCGAGCCCTTGCTCCATGGCCTAGGGGCGACCCGAACCCAGGCATTGGTGGTTACGCTCGCCGTGGTGAAGGACGGTTCGATGAACGTACGCACGGGGCCGGTCAACCGCACCGTACGGGTGCCATCGGTGAAGACGGCCACCACCCCTCCCCGCTCGTCCCGCACGACGGTGCGGGCGGGATCCGCGAGGCGTTTGTACGCCCAGGCAGCCTCGCCAGCGGGGACGCTCGCCGCCTCGGGCGACTCGGTCGCCGTCGGCGCGGGCGACCGGCCAGCGCCAGGCAGGCTCAGAATGAATACGCCGGCCCCGAGGATGAGACATGCGGCCGCGGCCGCGGCGATTGCTGCTTTCCGGGGTCCGGATCGGCGGTCCGGCCGCCGGCTCGGGTCGACCAAGAGTTGGATCATTTCGTCCAGCACTTGCGCTGCTCCTCACATGCCCGGCGCGACGCCCACGAGGATCCCGCTGATCATCACCACGTACGTCGCGGCGGTGACGACTCCGGTCGCGACGAGTGTGGTCATCGGCCGCTGGCGCTCCAGTTGATACGCGACCAGCCCCGGGACGATGAACCCCAGGGTCTGGTGGGTGAACAGAAGCGGGAAGTCCTGCTGGATGAGGAGGTACAGCGACGTCTGCAACAGCACGCCGAGCAGAACCACGGAGGCGAAGAGCCGCTTGCCGTACAGGATGACAACCCGGCGCAGCAGCAGCGTCAGGCCGTACGTCACCGCGCTGACGCCCACGATGACCAGCGCCTGGCGATAGTCCTGCACCAGTACCAGCGCCACCCAGCCCGGCGTGATCATCCCACCCGGCGACAGGTTAGTGGTCAGGTAGCACAGCAGCGACAAGACCAGGCCGATCGCCAGGCCCAGCGTGGCGGTCTCGGGCGCCAGATAAGTGCCGAACATCAATGCCTCCCCGAGACCGACGCCAGATGCTCCAGCAGTAGTTCGCCCTGCCCGTGGATGTTGCCGACCGCGATCAGCGTCGCGTCGCCGTCGATGCCGGCGAGGATGCCGGCGAGCATCTCCTGCGGCGGACGACGCCCGCCGAGGTCGGCTACCCGCGACTGCCACTGCGCGGGAATGGTGACTCGGGCGCTACGGGTCGGCTCTCCAATGAGGACAACTCTTTCGGGGTCGATCTGCGCCACCAGCGCGCCCATCTGCCCGTTGCGCTCGATGCGGTCGGGCCGGCAGTTGATGACCACATGCAGTGCGCCGGAGATCGCGCCCTGCCCATGCAGCCGCGCCACGTTCATCAGGGTCGATTCCGGGTCGTTGGCGGCGAAGATGTTCGCGAGGCGCAACAACTTCCCGTCCAGAATGAACTCGTCGACGGTGAGGACGCCCGGATCGGCCGGGGCGTCATACATCCCCGCGAGCGCCGAGGGCCGATCGACCCCCAGCAACCGGGCGACCGCCAGCGCGACGGCCACGTTCTCCTTGAACGTGATCCAGGAGAAGCCGCTCATCTCGAGATCTGACACAGACTCCGCGTCGACCCCGATCAGGTGGCAGTCGCGCTGGGCCGCCTCCTCGCGAAGGATCGGCAGGCGCTCGCGCTCGGCCGTGACGCACACGCCGCCTATGGGCATCGAGCGACACAGCGATCTCGCCACATCGTCAAGGGTCGGTCCCATCTCGGTCAGGTGGTCATCCCGTACGTTGCTGATGACGCCGATCTGAGACTGCACGAGCTTAGTCTGGTTGATCTCCTGAAGGGCCGGCGTGACCGCCATGCACTCCATCACCAGGACGTCGGGGTAATAGGCAGCCGCCCGACGCACGATGCCCACCTGCTCGATGACGTTGGCGATGTCGAACTTGCGATAGATCGGCTCTTCGGACGCATCCGGGTAGATGAACCGCGCCGCCGTACCGGTCGTCTTGGCCACCACGACCATCCCGCCACCGCGCAGTGCACCCGCGCAGAGTCGGGTGATGGAACTCTTGCCACGGATGCCGTTGACGAGCACGCGCGTCGGGATCGTGCCCAGATGCGCGAAGTGGTTGCGCTGCTCCACGACGCCCGCGACGAACAGCCCGAGGCACATCAGCGCGAAGAGTGTGTAGAGGATGTGCAACGTCAGGGCCCTTCGACGTTGGACAGGACGCGGGGCAGCACGACGGTCTGATCCGTCGCGGTCCCGCGCATGCGCGGCGCCCCACCGAGTCGCACCGGCCCCTGCGCCCGAGCCTGCCGACACACGTCGAGGCAGACGGCGATCGCACCGATCTCGTCGTGACGTGACGGCGAGACCACCGACTTGGTGTCACCGGAGGCGAGCCGGTCGGCGGCGGCGGCGAGAACCCGCAGCGGCCGCAGCAGGACCAAGTGATGCCACCCGAGGAGAAGCCCGCCGAGGCAGACACCGAGCAGAACCACCAGCCACACGTGGGTACGCCAGTCGTTGACGGCGAGCCGATGATCGCTCGCCCTGCGCTGCGACACCACCGCCCAACGAAGCGTCGACTCGGCCGTGGGCACCACCGCCGCAGGCACCGCCGCCGCAGGCACCGCCGCCGCAGGCACAGTCACAGCAGGCACAGTCACAGCAGGCACAGTCACAGCAGGGACGGTCACCGCTGCGTACGCGAGGATCCCATCGGCACCGTCGACCGGGGCGCCGGCCGCGCGGGAGGGTGCCTGAAGGGCGAGCGCCGCCGCCTGCCGCACCGGCCCGGCCGGTTGGTGGAACGCGATATATCCTTCGGTGTCGAGGATCGTCCGCATGCGATCGTCAACCACGAGCGCGCGCCCATCGAGCCGGCGCAGCAGCGAAATGAGCGCGTGGACGTCAAACTCCGCCACGAGCGTGCGTCCATCCGGAAGTCGCGTGTACGCGTAGACCGCCGGCACCCGTTCGACCGACTCGTCGAGGTGGACACCGGAGCCGGACGGGACGGCGGTGGCACCGCGCAGGGGCTCCCGGCCGACCCGGGCGACCAACCGTCCCGCATCCAGCAGATAGACGCTGCGGAACCGTCCTTCGTCGAGTAGGTCAGCCAACGGGCCCGGGCGTGCGCCGGTCCCAGCCGCGGCCTGCTGCCCGGCGAATTGAGTGAGCTGGGTCAGGCCATTGTGGAGCATGTCGCTCAGCGACGTGGCGACGCCCACGACGCGATTCTGCGTGTCAACTCCCACGTGCGCCGGAAGATCGGGGCTCGTCCGACTGAGCGCGACCAAGACCCCACCGGACCAGGCCAGGACCGCCAGCGTCGCGGCCACGACGCACCACGCCGCCGGAACAGCGCGCCGACCTTCCCTGCGGTCGTCTCGCGGGCGAACATCGCCGCCGGCCACATCGAGCGCGGCGGCGATACGCCGTACCTCGGCCGAGCGTGGTTTGCCCGACCGCGCAACGACCTGGCCACTGGCCGCCGCGGCCGCCGACTGCCGCAGCCGTCGTACCGGCCAAACAAATCCGACCCAGATCATCAGCACGACCAGCACGGCAACGCCGAGCAGGGTCCCCGCCGCGAAGACGCCCGACCACGCAGACGTTCCGGCCACGAGAGGCGCCTCGATCACGGAGACGACCTCGAGCCCGAGGGCCCCGACCGGCGCGGCCGTGGCCACGATCGCGGTGCGCCGCGCCGCCACCGTCTCGCCCGTGACACTGGCGACCCGGCGGCCATCGGCGGTGGTCACGGCCGACCGGACTGCATCGACGACCGCCGCGTTGTACAGGCCGGTGCCCTGGTTGTACGCGATCCGGTCGGGTCCAACGGTCACGAGAATGGTCTGGGGCACGCGGGCGTCGAGGTACAGCGGCCGGATCGCCAGCCCCACGGCGACAACGAGAAGGCGCTCGCCGTGCT
>Ga0209889_1000438_pt1 | contig 11437 bp, 12 predicted proteins | sample GWRWN1_0_10_FD_187233 | JGI IMG/M metagenome (GOLD analysis project Ga0209889, IMG submission 187233) | Riverbed sediment microbial communities from areas with no vegetation in Columbia River, Washington, USA - GW-RW N1_0_10 (SPAdes)... | ecosystem: Environmental > Aquatic > Freshwater > River >... | reverse complement strand
CGACTACAACCGCACCGCCAAGCCGTTCCGCTGGACCTATGACGGCCGGCCCCTCAAGGCAAGCTGATATGCCAACAACTAACGCGGAACTGCACTAGTCAGGCAAGTCATCAAGCCACGACGGGCCACGCCGTAGAAGTCGGCGACCAGGGCGGCCGGGAGAAGGAGATGAGCCCCACCCCAGGCCGAACAGGGCCACGAAGCCGACCACTCCAGCTGGTCCGCTCGACAAGGTGAGGACCACGACCGCGACGGCTTGGAGGGCGAAGACCGCCCCGGTGGCGAGCGCGAGCGGCCAGCGGCGGCCAAGGGCGGTGACCAGGACGCGGCCGCCGACCGACATGGCGCCGAGGAGCCCGGTCCAGGTCGCTGCGAACCCGGGGGAGTACTGCTGCTCGCGGAGGTAGGCGACCAGGTGGACGGTGACGGTGGAGGTGGCCAGGGTGGCGGCAAAGAACCCCGCAGTCAGCCACCACAGCGTCTGGTCGCGCAGCGCGCGGCCCAGCGGGACGTCGTCGGGCCGGCTGGTGGCTGGCGGGGTGGCGGGTTCCTGGCCTGGTTGGCGCTGGAGGTGGTCGGGCCGCCGGCCGGGGAGCGTGGCGTTGGGCAGGACGGTGAGGGGGACGAGCAGGACCGCCAGTGCCACCAGGGCGTCGCGCCAGCCCTGGGTCTGGACCAGCCAGCCGGCCAGCGGGACGTAGATGACGCTGGCGAATCCGGCCACCACGGTGAGGGCCAGCAGGGCCCGGGTCCGCTCGGCGCTGTCGCGGAACCAGCTGGCGATCACCGCAAAGGCGGGTTCATACAGGACGGCGGCCATGACGACGCCGATGCCGGCCCAGATGGCATAGAAGGCGGCCAGGTCGGTGACGTGTGCCCAGGCCAGCACCAGGGCGGTGGCGGCGACCGAGCCGGCGGTCATCAGGGCGCGGGCGCCGTGGCGGTCCAGCCAGCGGCCGACCGGGGTGGCGGCCACCCCCGACAGGATGATGGCCAGCGAGTAGGCGCCGGTGAGGGCGGTCCTCGACCAGCCGAGGTCGTGCTGCATGGGCAGCAGGAACACCCCGAAGGCGTAGGTTAGGACCCCGTAGGAGGTGGTCTCGGTCACCGCCAGGGTGGCGACCAGCAGCCAGCCGCGCCGAGGTCCCGGCCGGCCGCTGGCGCGCGGCGAGGTCGGTAGCTTGCTGATCATTCCGGTCAGGCTAGGGGCAGCAGGTCGCGGCGCTCCAGTCGGCCGCTGTGCCCAGCGCCACCGCGCCAGTCGGCTTGGCAAGGGGTGCGGCGAGCCGGTGGCGGCGGGCGTGAGCGAGCAGGGTTCGGTTGCTGGCGCACATGGCTGCGGCCGGCGGGCCCTGGTCGCGGTGGGCGGCGCCGGCGCGGTCGCCGGCCAGGGCGGCCACCACCGAGCGGACCTGCTGGTAGCCGGTGGCCAGCAGGAAGGTGGGAGCGCGGCCGTAGCTCTTCATCCCTACGATCACGTAGCCGGGTTCGGGGTGGGCGAGTTCGGCGATGCCGTGGGCGGGCACGGTGCCGCAGGTGTGGACGTTGGGGTCGATCAGTGGGGCCAGCGCGGTCGGGCTCTCCAGGGCCGGCTCCAGGCCCAGGCGGAGCTCGGCGGCAATCGTGTGGTCGGGTCGGAACCCGGTGGCGGCGATCACCTGGTCGGCCTCGACCCGCAGGCTGGTGGCGTCGGCGAGGTCCTGGTCGTGCAGCTGGTCGCCGACTAGCCGGACCCGGTCGCCGGCCGGCTCGACCGTGTGGATCCGGAAGCCAGTGGCCAGCTCGATGCGGCCGGCGTCGACCAGGGCGGCCAGGTCGGTGGCCAGCCGGCCGCGGGCGGGGAGTTCGTCGGCCTCGGCGTTGCCCTTGCCGGCCAGCGGCCGCGGGGTGGCCGAGCGGACCGCCCACACGATCTCGGTCTCCGGCTGCTGTTGCTGGAGCTCGGCCAGGGCAAGCAGGCTGGTGGCGGCCGAGTGGCCGGCGCCGACCACCAGCGTCCGCCGGCCGGCGTAGCGGGCCCGGTCGGCGCCGAGGATGTCGGGCAGCCCGTAGGCGACCCAGGAGGCGGCGTCGGGCTCGCCGAGGGCGGGTAGCCCGGAGGCGCCCAGGGGGTTGGGTTGGGTCCAGGTGCCGGAGGCGTCGATCACCGCCCGTGCCTGGAGGTCCCGCACGTGGCCGTCGCGGTCGCGGACGCGAACCAGGAAGGGGAGCTGGTCGCGGCCGGGGCTGCGGACCTTGTCGAGATCGTGGCGGGCGACCGCGACCACCGTGGTGTTGAGCCGGATGCGGCGGGCCAGGGCGGGCAGGGCGGCCAGCGGCTGCAGGTAGCGCTCCAGCAGGTCGGCGCCGGTGGGGAGCGCGTCGGGGTCGGGACCGGTCCAGCCGGCCTGGTCGAGCAGGCGCACGCTGACCGGGTCCAGCGCCAGGCACCAGGGCGAGAAAAACGGCACGTGCCGCCACTGGGCGATGTTGGCGCCGACCTGGGGGCCGGCTTCCAGGACGAGGGGTTCCAGGCCGCGGTCCAGCAGGTGGGTGGCCGCGGCCAGCCCGACCGGGCCCGCCCCGATGACCACCACCGGGAGTCGGGTGCGGGCGGTCGGGGCGGCGTCGGGGTCGTCAACCCAGATCGGTTGGCTGCTCTCGGGTGGCATGGGGACTTCTCCAGACTCTAGATCGAAAAGTATCGATATATTGGGCCGCGGTGGTCCTGGGCCCAGGTCGGGGTGAGCGCAGCGCGGCACACGGATGAGCGGGGACGCCTCGTCCGGTGCCGGCTGCTCAGGTCAGCAGCAGTCCGACTGCTGGACGACCGGCAGCTTTTGGTGGGCGCCGGTGGGCACCGTTGCGGCCAACTCGGCGGGCTTGCTGGCCTTGATGATGGCCGACTGGATGCCGTCGCCGACCTGGTGGGTGAAGGTCACCGACACGTCGGAGAAGCCCGCCTCGGTCAGCTGGGTCTGGTATTCGGTCTGGGAGAGGGCGCCGGCGATGCAGCCGACGTAGCTGCCACGCTCGGCCCGCTGCTCGGGGGTGAGGTGGTCCTCGGCGACGATGTCGCTGACCCCCAGCCGCCCGCCGGGCTTGAGCACCCGGAAGGTCTCGGCGAACACCGCCGGCTTGTCGACCGACAGGTTGATCACGCAGTTGGAGATGACCACGTCCACGCTGGCGGCGGGCAGCGGGATCTGCTCGATGTGGCCCAGGAGGAACTCCACATTGGTGGCGCCGGCCTGGGTGGCGTTGCGGCGCGCCAGGGCCAGCATCTCCTCGGTCATGTCCAGCCCGTAGGCCTTGCCCGTGGGTCCCACCCGCTTGGCGGACAGCAGCACGTCGATGCCGCCACCGGAGCCCAGGTCCAGGACCGTCTCGCCCTCGCGCAGCTCGGCCACGGCGGTGGGGTTGCCGCAGCCGAGGCTGGCCAGCACGGCGGTCTCGGGCAGCGCGTCACGCTCGTCGACGCTGTAGAACTCGGCGGCGACACCGGGCTGGTTCTCGTCGACGGGGGTGCAGCAGCCGGCGCCGCAGCCGCAGTCGACCGGCTGGCCGCAGCCACAGGTGGCGCCGGAAGCGGCGAGCTCGGCCAGCTCGGCATAGCGGGTCCGCACCCGCTCCCTGAGCGCGACCTCCTCGACCAATCCGTCAATGAGTGGCTGCTCGCCCACGCGCTGCTGGGAGATGGTCATGCTCCGGCTCCTTGGAGGTCGGCGACGGCGGCCAGGCGGCCGAGCGCGTCGCGGTTGAGCGTGTAGTAGGCCCAGGTGCCGCGCTGCTCACGCTCCAGCAGCCCCGCCTGGACGAGCTTCTTCAGGTGGTGGCTGACGGTGGGCTGGCTGAGTCCCAGCGGCCCGGTGAACTCACAGACGCAGACCGGGTCGGGGCTGGTGGCCAGCAGGTTGATGATCTTGACCCGGTGGGGGTCGGCCAATGCCTTGAACAGCCCGGCGGTGGCCTCGACCTCGGCGTCCGACAACGACGCCGCACCCAGGGGCGCACAGCAAGCGGTGGCCGTCGCGGTTGCGGTCGTCATCCAGCGTCTCCTCGAATCGATGAACGTCGATCCGAGGGTAGGAGCTGTATCGACATCTGTCAATGTATAGCCTGGCCGCATCGCTCAGATGACCAGCGGGCTGCGGCGCTCCAGCAGCAGCACGTCACGCCAGCGGCCATGGAGCTGGCCTAGGCGCTCGCGGACGCCGACGACCCGGAAGCCACAGGCCTGGTGGAGCCGTCGAATGAGAACCGTCCGATGTCCCAATCCGACAGCCCGCAGCCTCGCTCGTCGTACCGGACGAGGCGGAACCGACGCGACAGCTCGACCAGCCAATGCCGCCACACCGGGCTCTCCCGGTCGTAGTCGAGGTGGCTGAGCCAGTTCGCGGCCTTCACCAACGGCGGGCCTGCGCCGCTGGTCGCGTAGGCAAGGCAAGGCGCGTGCCATCCGCTGTCGTACAGAATCGGATCTCCTGCGCAGGCGGGGCCGGCGAGACACCGGCGACCGCATCCGACTGCACGGCCTCGTTCACCGGCGCCACGAATTGGTAGCCACGTCCGTGGACGGTACGGATGAGGCGCTGGCCGCGTCCGTCGTCGCCGATCGCCTGACGTGCCGCCTTGACCCGGCGGGTCAGCGCCGACTCACTCACGAATCGATTGCCCCAGACGGTATCGAGCAACTCCTCCTTGGGCACGACCCGTCGCCGTTCCCTGATCAGCACGGCGAGGAGGTCGAACACCTGCGGCTCAACCGGACGGAGTCTCCCAGCCCGGCGTGCTCGAACCGGTCGAGATCAAGCTCGCAGTCGTCGAAGACGAAGATCAAGAGAACTCCCACCCCGCACGGCACCCACGCGGCGTTGACCAGTCTCTCACCTGGGACGGCCGCACCTAAGTCTCCAGGTGTTCTCCACCCTTTCTCCAAGACTGAGGGCCACCCGAGCGCGCACCTTGGTGCACGAGTCCGATCAGGCCACGCCGCCAGGCGGCCCAGCGCACAGAGGAGAAGCCATGATCAGCCTTGTTGCCGATCGCCGCGACATTGCCGCGGGTGCCCGGGCGATGGTGCCGTGGCTGGTCGGGATCGTCCCCTTCGGACTGGTGATCGGCCTCAGCGCCGCACAGGCAGAAATCCCCACGTTGGCCGGATGGCTGACCGGTCCTCTGATCTATTCCGGCAGCGCACAGGTGGCGACGATCGAGATGCTCGATGCCGGAGGCGCCCCGATCGTCGTGGTGGTCGCCGCATTGATCATCAATATCCGGCTCATCCTCTACTCCGCGACGATGGCCCGCCATTGGCGCGGCACACCGTGGTGGTGGCGGTTCGTGGCCGCCTATCTCCTCATCGATCCCTCGTTCGCCGTCGGGCTGGACGGCTACGAGCGGCTGGCCGACCGAGGTCGGGCGCACGCTCACTACGTCGGCGGCGCGGTCCTGCTTTGGGCGTCCTGGCTCGCCGCCATCGGCGTCGGCGCAACGATCGGCGCGGGCCTGCCGACGTGGCTTCACCTCGAGTTCGTGATCCCCCTCTTCCTCGTGGGTGAGGCGGTCCCCAAGCTTGCCAGTCCAGCGCTGCGTCGAGCGATCCTCGCCGCAGCCACCGTTGCCGTCCTGGCACTTTCGGCTCCGCTGCACCTCGGCATCGCGCTGGCAATCGCTGCGGGCATCACCGCCGGTCTCACCGCACGACCAGGTGTGTCGGCGCAGTCCACCCACCCGCTGCACCAACCCACGGAGGTACGCCGATGAACGCCTGGATCGTCATCCTGGCCGCAGGTCTCGGCAGCTACCTGTTCCGACTCAGCTCGATCGTGCTCATCGACCGGATCACGATGCCGGCATACCTCGAACGAGCCTCGGGGCTCGTCGCCCCGGCGGCATTCGCCGCACTGGCTGCCGCCGGTGTCGCGACAGCCTGCATGGGCCTTGGGGCCACCGAGGCCGCAGCCCCGCTGGCCGCGGTCGCCGCAGCCGTCATCGCCGTCCTACGCACCGGCTCGTCCTATACCGCAATCCTCGTCGGCATGCCGACCTTGTGGATCACAACCAGCCTGCTGTCGAGCTGAAGCACGTACGACCGACCCAACGGGAGCGACCGACCATGCATACCGCGAACCGCAGCCGTCACGACGTCGTCATCGTGGGCGGCCGAGTCGCCGGATCCGCCACCGCCATGCTGCTCGCTCGTCTCGGACACGACGTGGCGGTCGTGGACCAGGCGTCGTTCCCCAGCGACACCGTGTCCACCCACTCGATCGCACGCAGCGGCGTCGTCCAGCTCCGCCGCTGGGGGCTGCTCGACGACGTCCTGGACAGCGGTGCTCCGGCCATCAGGAGGATCACGTTCCACGCCCATGGGGAGTCGGTCAGTCGGCCGATCAGGCACAAGGCCGGGGTCGACTTCGTCGTCGCGCCCCGGCGGTACGTGCTGGACACGATCGTCGCGACCGCCGCAGAACAGGCGGGCGCCGACGTGCGCCTGGGCGTCACCGTGACCGGCGTGCAGCGGGACGGGCGCGGCCGGGTGGTGGGGGTGTACGGGCATGACCGCGCCGGCGCTCCGATCGATCTCGGTGCCCGGTACGTCATCGGCGCGGACGGCCTGCGATCGCGGGTCGCCCGCTCCGTCGGCGCCGCCATCAACGAGGTCCGCCCGGCGGACGGCGCGACCCAGTACGCCTACTACGCGGGCGGTCCGTGGAGCGGCATCGAGTTCTTCGTCGCCGAGGGGTCGCTCACCGGAGTGTTCCCGACGCACGACGGGCAGGCATGCATCTGGATCTGCAATCCCTCCGCCGACGCCAAGGCGGTCCGCCACAGGACCGGATCACGTGTGGAGGCGTTCGGCGAACTGCTGGAGCGTTCGGCCCCACCGCTCGCCGAGCGGCTGCGCCACGCCCGCCGTACCTCGCCTGTGCGGGGCATGCTCCGGATGCCCAACCAGATACGCCAGGCGTTCGGCCCGGGCTGGGCGCTGGTCGGGGACGCGGGCTATCACCGTGACGCCGTCACCGGCTACGGCATCAGCGACGCGTTCCGCGACGCCGAGCTCCTGGCCGTCGCGCTGGACCAGGCGCTCGGTGCCGACGCCGAGGAGACCACGGCACTCGCGCGGTATCAGCAGCAGCGCGACCAGGCGCTCCGGGAGATCTTCGAGATCACCTGCCGCCTCGCGGCCTACCCGCCAGTGCCGACGTTCATCGAGCTGCAGAAGCAACTCAGCGCCGCCATCGATAAGGAGGCAGCGGCGCTGGCCGCCCGGCCGATCCCAGGCGAGCGCCTGCTCGCGACCGCCTGATCGGACACTGCCGACACGGGAAGGAGGCCATCGCGTGGATTCCAGGAACTGATCCAACCTCAACACAGCCATCGCCAGGCAGCCCACCTCCAAGGAGACGTACCAAGATGACCACCACCGACATGACCGCCGCCGAGGCCAACGACTCGATGCGCAACGGCGTGGACACCGCGACCCTCTTCGCCACCCTCGGCGCTCAAGCAGGCGCCCGAGGCAGCCAGATTCCAGTTCCGCGCCCACAACCAGTGGGTCAGCGGCACCCACAACCGCAGCACCATCACCGACTTCTTCGGTGTCGGAGAAGAGCGATCCCACGAGCGGACGTTCGTGTTCGACGCCGACCACCCCGCCGTCCTCGTCGGCCAGGACCACGGACCGACCCCTGTGGAGTTCGTGCTGCACGCGCTGGCCGCGTGCCTCACCGCCGGCCTTGCCAACATCGCTGCCGCCCGGCGGGTGCGGCTCACCGAGGTCCGCTCGACGGTCACGGGTGACATCGACCTCAACGGCATCCTCGGGCTCAACCCCGACGTGCGGAACGGCTACGAGCGCATCACCGTGCGCTTCACGATCAAGGGTGACGCACCGGCCGAGCAGCTTCGCGAGATCGTGGAGCAGTCGCGAGCTCGCTCGGCGGTCTACGACATCATCACCAACCGGGTGCCCGTCACCATCGAGGTGGACACCCGCTGACGCCCAGAAGCGGTGTCACGACTCCCGCAGGCCAGGACTCCGGTGCTCGCCGAGCCCCTGGCCTGCGGGACGTCGACGTGGGCATCTTGCGGTCCCGCAATGCACAATGACGCACGTGGGGGTCCGATTCGGCGATTGCGAGCTGAGCGTCGAGCGTCTCGAGCTGCGACGCGCCGACAAGATCGTCGATCTGGAGCCCCAGGTCTTCGACGTGCTCGTCTATCTGCTGCGCCATCGCGAGCGGGTGGTGCCGAAGACGGAGCTCCTCGACCAGATCTGGGGCAACAGGTTCGTCTCCGACTCGGCGCTCTCCAGCCGGATCAAGTCCGCTCGCCGCGCCGTTGGCGACACCGGTCGAGATCAGCGGATCATCAAGACCATCCACGGCCGTGGCTACCGGTTCGTGGCCCATGTGATCGAGCAACCCCGAATCGCCGGTTCGACGCACCGCAGCGCGGCGACGCACGACCCGGCGCGCCAGGTGCTGCGGGCAGTCAACGAGATCCCCGCGGGCATCGGAGCGGCGATCCAGATCAGCGGCGGTCCCGGGTCGGGAAAGACGGAGCTGCTCCGTCAGGTGGCAGGGACCGCCCGGCGCCAGGCGCTGGCCGTCGGGCTGTCTGCTCCGACGCTGGCCAGCCGCAGTCCTTACACGTGCGTCGCCGAGGCGCTCAACGAGATGGCCGAGACGAACCCCGGACTGCTTGACGCGATCCCGGCCGGATGCCGAGCCGAGCTCGAGCGAGCCTTCGAAGGGCAGCTGCCCACGACTCGGCAGCGCTGGTTCGTGGCCGTGCGCGAGTTCCTCGCCGCCGCGGCGGAGCGTTCGGGTGCGGTGCTGCTGCTCGACGACCTCCATCTCGCGCATCGCGAAGCCTTGATCCTCGTTGACGATGTCGCACGGCTGACCCGCAGGCACCGATTGGCCGTCATCATCGCGCAGCGGGCAGACGCCCGGACCCGGCCTGGCTTCGAGGTCGTCGAGCTGGCCGCTGGTGATCGGCCACCGGTTGATCAGCAGGCGACGTTCGACCTGCCCGCCGAGATGGCCGAGGTTCTCCGGCGGGTCGCGCAGATCGGGGATCGCTTCGATCGGCTTGCGTTCACGGCGGCCGCCGGTCACGACGCGCAGGCCGCTGATCAGCTGCTCGAGCAGGCGCTCGGCTCCGGAGCGATCTGCGTCGAGTCCGACGGGTATCGATTCGCAGCTCCGGCCATCGCCGCCCAGCTGGCGGCAGAGGTCGCCCCGGCACGACGACCAACGGTCATGAACGAGATCGCGACGCGCCTCGTCGAGCTTGGTGCCACTCCGGCGCGGGTCGCGGACCTTCTCCTCGCCGCGGGACGACCGGCCACGGCCGCCCGCTACGCGCTGGAGGCGGCGCGGACAGCGGCGGCATCCGGGCTCCACGCAGAGGTGCTGCGCTGGACCGAGGCGGTTCGTGACCAAGTCGACGGCCAGGCGGAGGCTGCGCTGCTGTCGCTGCGGGCGGATGCACTGGCGGCGGTCGGCGACCATGCCGCGGTACCGGCCTACCGCAAGGCGTTGGCGACCGCAGACCTCGATCAGGCGCCAGGTCTGCGGGCCCGGCTGGCGCGCGCCGCGCTGCTGAGTGGCGACATCGCATCGGCTGAGGAGGCACTCGCCGGGCTCGAGCCGAGCAGTGGATCCGACGACGGCGCGATCCTCCTGGCGCGGGGCATGCTCGCCTACTTCTCCGGTGATCTCGACGGCGCCGACGCGGCGGTCGAGGCGGCTCGCGCCCTGGCCCTGGCGCCCGGAGCACCGAACCGCCTGCTCGACGTCATCACGCTGCAAGGCATGATCGCCCACAACCGCGGCGAGTGGTTCGACCGGCTCCGTCGTGAACTCCGCGCCACGAGCGAGAACCCGCAACTTGCCTCGACGGTATTCGACTCGCACTTGTGCGTCGCCGAGTACCTCCTCTACGGGCCGACGCCCTACAACGAGGTGGTCGCCCTGACGCGCCAGCTGCGCGAGCAGGCCGAGCGGACGGGCGCACGACGAGGGGTGGCGTTCGCGGCGACGGTGGCCGGTGAGGCGGCGCTGCTCGCCGGCGACCTCGACGCCGCTCGTGCCGATCTCGCCGAGGCGGTTGCCTTGCACGTCGAGATGGGAGCCGACACCGGCACGGCGCATACGCTCCAGCGACTGGCCGAGGTCGAACTCGCCGCCGGTGACCCGGTAGCGGCTGAGCGACTGCTGCGGCGGGCGCTTCCGCTCGCTCGCTGGTCGCCGTTAGCGCGCCATCTCCTTCAGCGCATCTACGGGACGCTCATCGCTGCGGCCCCGGACGCGGATGCCGCGCTGGCGGTCGTCGACGAGGCGGTGGAGCGGCTGGACGAGCCGTTCGCGTGCATGTTCTGCCAGGTCATGATTGCCGTGCCGGCTTCGATCGCGTGCGTCGAGGGAGGGCGTCTCGACGAGGCTCGCTCTTGGCTCGCCCAGGCCCAGAGGTCTGCGGCGACCTGGCAAGGCACGGCGTGGCAGGGCGCGGTTGCCGAGGCGCGGGCCCACCTCGCGCGAGCCGAAGGAGACCGCGCCGCTGCCAATCGCCTCCTGACCGATGCGGCGAAGCTGTTCGACGTCGCCGGACAACCGCTCGATGCCCAGCGCTGCCTCGAGGCCGTGGACAGCTGACGGCGTCCGGCCCGCTGCCTCTACTGCACTGCCCGTAGGGTGCGCAAACTCGGATAGGGCCTGTGAGCTGGCAGTCTGGACCATGCGTGGCGCGGTAGTGTGGCGCTTCCGCTGACTGGCTCGGAGGCCCGCTGCGTGCTGTCGAACCTCGCCTACCTGACCCTGTGCCGCTCCATCCAGCTGCTGGTGCTGCTGGCCCGCGGCGATGCCGCCAAGGACCTGGAGATCCTGGTGCTCCGTCACCAGCTGGCCGTGCTGCGCCGCCAAACCAAACGACCCAGGCTCGAACCTGCCCGACCGCGCGGTGCTCGCCGCCACCAGCCGCGCCTTGCCCCGAGTCCGCTGGTCGTGCTTCTTCGTCAAGCCCGAGACGCTGCTGCGCTGGCACCGGCGGCTGGTCGCCGGCGCCTGGACCCACCCGCACCGCGGAACCGGTCGACCTCCACTCGACCACGAGCTGCAGCAACTCATTGTCCGCTTGGCCCGGGAGAACCCACGCTGGGGCTACCAGCGCATCCAGGGCGAGCTGTTGCGCCTCGGCGTGCGTGTCTCGGCGACTGCGATCCACACGACGCTGCGCCGTCACCGACTGGATCCGACGCCGCGACCGACGACCACCACCTGGCGGGCGTTCCTGCGACAGCAGGCTGCGGGCATCCTCGCGTGCGACTTCTGTGTGCCATGAACGTGAAGGAGGGCTTCGATGTAGCGAAGACCGCTCTGGAGCGGTGCTGCACGAGAGATGGGGGTGGGCCCCCCGTAGCCGCCCTGCAGGGGGAGGCTGCAAA
>Ga0209889_1000435_pt1 | contig 11458 bp, 13 predicted proteins | sample GWRWN1_0_10_FD_187233 | JGI IMG/M metagenome (GOLD analysis project Ga0209889, IMG submission 187233) | Riverbed sediment microbial communities from areas with no vegetation in Columbia River, Washington, USA - GW-RW N1_0_10 (SPAdes)... | ecosystem: Environmental > Aquatic > Freshwater > River >... | reverse complement strand
GTCGTGTAGAAGCACTTGCCGTCTCGGGCGAGCGCTCGATCGATGGCGAACTCGGCCACGACGGTCTTGCCCGAGCCGGTGGGCGCGGCCACCAGCACCGACTCGCCGGCGTCGAGCGCGTCGATGGCGCGCCTCTGGAACCCGTCCAGGACGAAGGGGTAACGAGCGGCGAAGCGATCGGGATGGGTCACGGAACCGAGTCTACGGTCGGCTCCGCCGAACCCCGTGAACCGGCCGGCGGATCACTCAGGTCAGGCCGCAGACCCGCAAGTGCTCGAGCAGCGCAGCGTCGAACGCCTCGGGCGCCTCGAGGTTGGACAGATGCCCGACGCCCTCGACCGTCTGGAGGCGCCCCTGCGGGATCAGACCCGCCATCTCGGCGGAGACCTCGGGGGCGATCATGCGGTCTTCGGTGGAGGTGAGCACGAGCGTCGGCACGCGGATCGTCGCGAGGTCGGGCGTGGAATCGGGCCGCTCGGCCATCCCGAGCAGGGCCGCGGCGATCGCTTCCGGCGACTGGTCCTCGATCCAGCCACGGACGCGTGCGCGAAGTTCGTCCGGGGCACCGTCCGACAGGAGCGCCGGAGGCTCTTCGGCCAGGACGTTGCCTTCCGATCGCAGCCGTTCGGCGAGCGCCCGTCGGGCCGCTGCGGCGTCGGGAGGGTCGGCCACGGCCCTGGTGTTCGCCAGGACCAACCCGGCGACGCGCTCGCGAGCGCGTCGCCACACCTCGAACGCCACGTACCCGCCCATCGAGAGCCCGCAGACGACGGCCCTGTCGATGCCGCGCTCTCCCATCGCCCCGAGCGCCCACTCGGCGGCCGCGCGCATCGTCATGACGTCGCCGGCCGCCTCGGAGTCCCCGAACCCCGGCAGGTGGGGTGCGGCCACAGGGAGGTCCTCCGGGACGGCCGCGAGCTGCCGCTCCCACATCCGAGCGTCGATCGGCCAGGCGTGGAGGAGGAGGAGGCCGTCGGTCATGAAGTGCCGGTCGGCGCGGGGAGCCCCGGCACCGGCGCCGACGGCGTGAACACGCCCGCCTTGGTCTGCGCCTCGACGTAATCGGCGTACCCGCGGGCGAAGATCTCGTTGGCCGCGTTCAGGATGCCCTGCGTGCGGACCGCCAGCTCGGCGCGTTGCGCGCCCTCCGCGCCGGCCGCGAGCTCCAACAGATGAGCGGCCTCGCGGTACAGGACCATCGCCCGGACGAGGTTCCCCTTCGAGTTGATCAGGTACACGACGAAGTCCTCCGAGAAGCCCTTGCCCCTGATCAGCGCGGTGTCGTCGATCTCCTGCAGGGCTTCGAGGGCGGTCTTGGCCGACGCCAGGGTGTCCGCGACCGTCTGCTCGAGCGCCTTGGAGTCGACCGGCGCCTGCGGCGTTTCGGCGTCCAGGTCCGCGACCGCCGTGCCGAACTCCGTGAACGCGTCGAAGCCCGACGGGGCTCGTGCCTGGCCGATCGTAGTGAGGATCGGCTCGAGCTCGCCCCGGTACGTGTTCACCGCGGCACGCATCCGCTGCTCGAGGTCGTCCTGCTCGGTGGAGTTGCGCTCGATGATAAAGCCGACCACGAGACCGACGACCAGCGCCACGCCGAGGATGGTCCCGATCACCAGCCAGAACTCGTGCTTGGCGAGCAAGGGCTTCTTGACGGGCTGGTACACGGGCTTGGGCCCCCGGGTGACGGCCTTCGCGGCGCGCCCCTTGCTCTTGCCTTTGATCGCCATGCGAGATCCACCTAGCGCTTCAGGAGACGGCCAACGATGATAGCTCCTTCGTAGAAGAGCACCATCGGGATGGTCATCGCGAGCATCGTGTAGGGGTCCGAGCTCGGCGTGATGATGGCGGCGAACACCGCGATGAACAAGATCGCCCCCCGGCGCCAATCTCTCAGCTGCCGGGTGGATACGGCGCCCGCCAGGAGCAGGAACACGAGCACGATGGGGAACTCGAACGCGAGCCCGAACGAGAGCGCCACCAGCATGACGAACGACAGGAACCGATCGGCGGTGAGCAGCGGCGCGAACTGCTGACCCGCGAAGCCCAGCAGGAAGTTGAGCGCCTTCGGCAGCGTCCAGTAGGCGACCAGCGCGCCGAGCACGAACAGGATCACGGAGCACAGGACGAACGGGATCGCCATGCGTCGCTCACGTTTCGTGAGGCCCGGCACGATGAACGCCCACAGCTGATACAGGACGACCGGGAGCGCGAAGAACAGGCCGAGGAACGCGACCAGCTTCAGCTTGATGAGCAGCGGCTCGAGCGCTCCGGAGTAGAAGAGGGCGCAGTCGCGCGTCGCCCGAACGCCGCGCGGGACCGTCCGGAGGTAATCGCAATAGGGGTCGGTCAGCAGGTCGATCACGCGATCGAACAGGGTCCATCCCACGATCGCTCCGACGCAGATCGCCGCGATCGAGACCAGGAGCCGGAACCTGAGCTCCGTCAGGTGGTCGACCAAGCTCATCGTGCCGTCGGGACCCGGCTCCGAACGCCGACGTAGGCGATCGGGGATGAGCTTCATCATCGGCTCGCGTTCACTCGGCCGGCGGCTCGTGAGACGCGCCATCCGCTTCGTCGCCCTCTCCCGGGCCCTGTGGCTCCGATGAGCGGATGGGTGCCGCTCGCGGCGACGGCCGCGAGGTGGGCTTCCTCGGAGGCTGGCTCAGATCCACCCTGAACGACCGCTGGACCTCCTCCTTGGCACGCCGAAGCTCGGAGAGGCTCCGGCCGAGCGAACGAGAGATCTCGCGCACCTCGCTCGCGGGGAGTGGCTCTGCCGCCGTCGGCGGGTCGTCAGCCGCCGCGGGCGACGGCGTCGCCGGTTGACCATCACCGGGGGCGCCCGGGGACGCCCTACCCGGTTTCCGCGCCCTCGCGCCGCCGTTCGGCGGCTCGTCGTCGAGGTTCACGTTGATCGTCCGCTTGACCTCGTCCTGGGCCTTCCGGAGCTCTCGGAGGCCCTTGCCGATCGATCGTCCGAGCGCGGGCAGGCGTTGCGGCCCGACCACGAGCAAGGCGATGACCAGGATGATCAGCAGTTCCTGGGCACTGAGGTTGAGCATCTCGTCCCGCTTCTCGTTCTGGCCTCTGGCGGTCGGTCCCGGGCACGCGGCCCGTTGGCGTGGGCCATCGTACTGCCGCCTCGGCTCAAGGGGGCGACCCGGGCCGGTGAGGCATCCGCCGGGAGCGGTTCGAGGCGGTGTCCGCGAGCTCGCCGATCTCCCGCGCCAGCGGCGAGACCTCCTCCTGGAACCGGTTGGCTGCCCGGCCGAGCACGAACACGTGGCGGATCAACGCGATGAGCACGGCCAGGACCGCGGTGAGCGACAGCAGTCCGACGACGAGCCAGACGAGCGCGGTCGTGGTCACGGTTCCGATGCTAACGCCCCCAGGAGCGACGAGGAAGCGTGGAAGGAGCGTGGAGGAAACGAGGGAGGTAGGCGGTTAGGGCGCCGCCAGGAACTGCTCGATGTACCGATCGTCCTCGAGCTTGAAATGGAAATCGATCACGTCGTCGATCGAGAAGGCCGGGCCCGGCGGCAGCGGCCCTCGCGGGTCCTCGGGGAGGTCGATGTCGGGTTCGAACATCTCCGCGGTGGCAGAGGAGGATTGTCCGGTGACGTCCACACCTGCCGAGACGAGCAGGGCCACGATCTTGCGGTCCGCGCGCTTCTCGACGGGCTCCATGCACGTCGGGCACTCGAACCGGTACGTGCCCTCCCGGCCGCCCCTCATCACCCGGAGCAGGATCGACTCGGGTCCCATGTCGACCTCTCCGCAGCGGGGGCATGTCGTCCGGATCGTCGTCATAACACCCGCAATATCGGACACGGGCGCTCGGCGCTTGAGTCCTCGGGCCGAGGACGCGACTACCTCATCCGTAGCGTTCCCGGGTCCGGCTTGCCAGCTCGCGGACCCGGTCGTTCAGGTCGGCAGGCTCCACGACCTCGGCATCCGGCCACACCCGCAACAGCAGGCGCTCGAGCCACTCGAGCCTGCCGGCAGGGAGTTCGACCTCCAGACGCCCGTCGTCGAGCTCGACCTCTCGAGCCGTCTCGTAGTACTCGGCCACCCATCGCGCCTCCGGCCCGAGCCGCAGGACGACACGGACGTCCTCCCGGCCGGGCGTGTACAGGGGCCGGCCGGCGCCCTGGAGCCCCCGCGGCTCGAACCGCTCGCCGGTCCCGGTGGTGGCATGGATCCGGTCGGCCCGGAACAGGCGCTCGGAACCCGAGCGGTGATCCCAGGCCGTCACGTACCAGTTGCCGATGGCGAAGAAGACCTCCTCGGGGTCGATCTCACGTTCGGTCGTCTCGGCCCCCGAGGCCGCGTAGTACTCGATCCGGAGCCGCTCACGAAGGGATGCCGCTCGGCGGAGCTCCCCGAGCGTGTCGGGCGTCCGTCCGTCCTGGGTCGAACCGACCCGTTCCGGCAGCCCCCCGAGGGCCTCCGGACCGAGCGCGTCCGCCAGCTTGCCGAGCGCTGAGGAGAGGGCCGGAGCCTCTTCGAGGCCCGGTGCGCCGGCGAGCCCGGTCCCGCGCAGGTAGATCGCGAGCGCCTCGCTGCGCGTGAGGCCGAGGGGGCGTCCGAAGTAGTCGGCCATGCCGATCCAGATGCGCCCGTCCTGGATGTCAACGTCGATCAGGTCCCCGGGGCCGTAGGGAGGCAACCCGGACACGAACAGGAGGTCGAGGTCGGCCAGCAGCTCCGTTTCGGACATCCCGAAAAGCTCCGCCGCGTCGGCCACCTTCGTGCCCTGGTTCCGAACCAGGTACGGGACGACCGTCAGGAGCCGGCGCAGGCGTTCGGACGCCTTCTCCGGGGCCTTGCGACCAGCGGATCGCCCGCCGTCATCAGGAAGCAAGGATCGCCTCGAGCCGGCCGACCAGCTCCGAGCGCAGCTCCGGCGGCTCCACGACCTCGGCGTCCGGCCCGAAGGACAAGATCCACGAGACCAGCCGCTCCCCGGGCGACCAGGGGACGCTCGCCTCGACCCACCCGTCTTCCCGCGTCCCCATCACCTCGGCGCCGGCGACGCCGTTCGTCGCCCACCAGGCGACGTCCGGAGCGAACGCGACGGTCGCCGTGGTCTCCGCCTCGCCGGCACCCCACGGTCCCGCCCGAACGTGCTCGGCTGCGCGGAAGCCCTCGGGGGGCTCGGTCCCCTCCCCCACGAGCTCGATGTCGCCCGAGACCCTCGAGAGGCGGAACGATCGGATCTCTCCACGGTCCCGATCATGGCCGATGAGGTACCAGTGGCCGCCACGGACGGCGAGCCCGAACGCGTCGACGGCCCGGTCCGATCGCTCGCCGCGCGAGGTTCGATAGGAGAAGCGCACACCCCGCCCTTCGGCGACCGCTTCCGCCGCACGCGGAAGGTTGGGGTCGGTCCCGCCACCGATCGCGGGCGGACCCAGGCCGGCGAGGATCCCTCGCTCCGCCCCCGACAGCAACTTTCGGACGGCATCCTCTGCGGAGATGTCGCCTGCCGAGCGGACGGCGACGAACAACGCGGACAGCTCCTCGGGTGTGAAGGCGATGTCGGGCAGGTAGTAGCGCTGCTTGTCGACCGTGTACCCGTGCTCGACGTCCCAGGCATCGGTCGAGACCACCTCGATCGGAACGCCGATGTCCCGCAGGACGTCCTTGTCGCGTTCGAACATGCGCTTGGCCGACGAGGCGTCCTGATGTCCGTAGCCTTCCGCGAGCTTGCCGCGGATCTGGTCGAACGTGAGGGGCGTCCGCGACTCGAGCAGCAGGGCGACCAGGTTCACCAGGCGTTCGAGCGGGTGCATGGCCGCGGCATCATACTTTCCGCCATGTCCTCAGGCCGCTCAGGGGGTTCGGGGGGCTCAAGGAGCGAGCGCGAACGCGCGAGCGGTAGCCCCCCGATGCGCTCCGGCGTGCGCCTGCGTCGCGGAACCGTTCGGGCCATCCGAACCGAGCGCCCCGGCGTCCTCGAGCTCGACGTTGACGTGGACGACGACCTCGGCGACTGGGGGAGCTCCGGTGTGGCCGTGGCGTTCACGGATCTCGTCGGGTCCCTCGAGCCCGGCGATCGGGTCCTGCTGAATACGAGCGCGGTGGCCCTCGGGCTCGGAACGGGGGGGTTCCACCTGGTCGTCGCCGCCCTGGACCCAGCCGCCATCGACCTCGGCCACGAGGGAAGAGTGATGAAGGCCCGCTACACCCCGCTGCAGACGGCCGTCCGGAGCGTCGAGGAGACCGATCGAGAGGCGCTCGAGGGCTCGGCGGGTCTGGGCGGCGCACCGGTCGTCTGCGCACCGTTGCACTCGATGGTGGCGCCGATCGCCGCGGGGGCGCGGGCGGCCGGAGGCCGGACCATCGCGTACGTCATGTCGGACGGAGCGGCCCTCCCCGGCTTGCTCTCGAACCTGGTGCCGAGCCTGCGGGCGGCGGGCCTTCTGGACACCTTCATCACGAGCGGCCAGGCCTTCGGCGGCGAGCTGGAGACCGTGACGATCTGGACGGGCCTGCTCGCGGCCGTCGAGCGAGCGGGGGCGGACGTGGTGATCGTGGCGGACGGTCCCGGGAACCTCGGGACCGACACCACCTGGGGCGTGAGCGCACTGGCGAGCGGCCACGCCCTCAACGCGGCGGAGACGCTCGGCGGACGGCCCGTGGCGGCGCTGCGGATCTCGTTCGCCGACGAGCGCGAACGGCACCACGGCGTATCGCATCACTCCCTCACGATCTTGGACCGCGTCTGCAAGGTGGCGGCGAACGTCGCCGTCCCCGTCCTCGACGGCCCCGGACGCGACCTCGTCTGGGAAGCGCTCCGCGGGCTCCGGCTCGAGGAACGCCATCAGCTCGTCGAGACGGACGGGCGGCCCGCGCTCGACGAGCTCGCGCGCGCGGGGATCGACGCCGAGTCGATGGGCCGGACGGTCGCGGACGACCCGGTGTTCTTCCTGGCCGCCGGCGCGGCGGGTGTCCTCGCAGGCAGGATGGCCGCCGGGTCGCGCCGCTATCGGTTGGACGCCGGCTGACACCCCGATCAGCGGCCGGCCCTCGAACCAACGCGGGACAGCCCGGCCAGGAACGCCCGCTATCCCGCTTCGGCCAACTCCTGACCGTCGCCTGCGCGATCGGACGCACGACCTGGCCGATGGACCACCTACATGTGGGCGATCAGCTGCTCGACGCGCTCGTCCACGCTGCGGAACGGGTCCTTGCACAGCACCGTTCGCTGTGCCTGGTCGTTGAGCTTGAGGTGCACCCAGTCGACCGTGTAGTCGCGGCGCTTCTGCTTCGCATGGCGGATGAAGTCCCCTCGGAGCTTCGCGCGCGTGGTCTGCGGAGGCTCGCGCATCGCGCGCTGGATCTCCTTCTCGGCCACGGCGCGCTCCATCTTCCCCGATCGCTCGAGCACGTAGTACAGCCCTCGGGTGCGGTTGACGTCGTGGTACGCGAGATCGAGGAGCGCGACCCGCGGATGCGAGAGCGGGAGCTGATGGCGTTCCCGGTAGCTCTCGATCAGAGCCCGCTTCGCGACCCAGTCGATCTTGCGGACGAGCCGCTCCGGCTCCTGGAGGATCAGCGCGTCGAGCGCCTCGCGCCACTCCTGCAGGAGCTGCTTCGCCTGGGGATCCGGACCCCGCCTCTCGAGGAACCGCTCGGTGCGCTCGTAGTACTCCTCCTGCATCTCGATGGCCGAGAGCTCGCGACCGTTCGCCAGGCGCACCTTCTTGCGGCACGTGACGTCGTGACTGATCTCGCGGATCGCCCGGATCGGGTTCTCGAGCGAGAGATCGCGCATCACGGTGTTGGCCTCGACCATCCGCAGGACCAGGTCGGTGATGCCCACCTTCATCCACGAGCTGAACTCGGACATGTTCGAGTCCCCGACGATCACGTGGAGGCGGCGGAACCGCTCGGCGTCGGCATGGGGCTCGTCCCGCGTGTTGATGATCGGCCTCGACCGCGTCGTGGCCGACGAGACGCCCTCCCAGATGTGCTCCGCGCGCTGGGCGATGCAGAAGACGGCGCCGCGTGGGCCGTGCAGGACCTTGCCCGCGCCGCACCAGATCTGCCTCGTCACGAAGAACGGGATCAGCAGGTCCGCCATCCGCGCGAACTCGCCCTGGCGAGCAACCAGGTAGTTTTCGTGACACCCGTACGAGTTGCCGGCGGAGTCCGTGTTGTTCTTGAACAGGTAGACCTGGCCGCTGATGCCCTCCTCGTGCAGGCGAACCTCGGCCGCGGCGAGCAGGGCTTCGAGGATCCGCTCCCCCGCCTTGTCGTGGGCGACGAGGTCGGAGATCTGGTCGCATTCGGGTGTGGCGTACTCGGGGTGCGAACCCACGTCCAGGTACAGCCGCGCCCCGTTCTCCAGGAACACGTTGGAGGACCTGCCCCAGTGGACGACCCTTCGGAACAGGTACCGTGCCACCTCGTCGGGCGAGAGCCGGCGCTGCCCGCGGAACGTGCAGGTGACGCCGTACTCGTTCTCGAGCCCGAAGATGCGTCGTTCCACGGATCGAGTGTAGGCCCCGCCTCGGCGAAGGGGTGGAGCCGACCGGCTCAGCCGGCCAGGATCGTCGCGACCTCGTCCTCTCCCAGGCGGCGGAACTTCCGTCGCCGCGGGTACGTGCGATCCAGCACGCCGGCCTCGACCTGCTCGGCCTCGATCTGGCGTCCCTCGGCGGTGGAGAGGGCCTTGACGGCCTCCCGAACGGCGGTGGGCAGATCCCATCCCGGTTGGAACCCCGCCTGCACCGCGTTCGCGAGCTCTTCGGCGTGGCCGCCGATCGCCACGTGATCGTGCTCGTCGGTGACCGTCCCGTCGAACAGCACGTGGTAGATCTCGTTGCGGCCGGCCTCCTCCCCCACCTCGCCCACCAGGATCTCGACCTCGTACGGCTTCGGCTGCTGCGTGAAGATCGTGGAAAGCGCCTGCGAGTACGCGTTGGCGAGATCGCGAGCGCGCACGTCGTCCCGGCCGTAGGAGTAGCCGCGGAGGTCGGCGTGTCGGACCCCGCTGATGCGCAGGTCCTCGAACTCGCTGTACTTGCCGACGCCGGCGAACGCGATCCGGTCGTAGATCTCGCTGATCTTGTGGAGCGTGGCACTCGGGTTCTCCGCGATGAACAGCACGCCGTCCTGGTACTCCAGACCGACGACCGACTTGCCCCGGGCGATGCCCTTGTGCGCGAAATCGGACAAGTCCTTGATCCGCTGCTCGGGGGGCACGTACGGCATGAAGCTCACGCGCCGTCACCGCCCCCGCCGACGACCCTCTGGTGCGCGGCGCGCAGCTCGTCGCTCTCGACGCTCTCGGCCCCCGTCGACGTCACGACGACGACGGTGGGGAAGATCCCGCGGGCCGGGTCGGGACCTCCGGTGGCGGCGTCCTCCTGCGAGGCGTCGACGAGCGCCTCCATCGCGACCTGCAGCGCTTCGGTGCGGTCCAGACCCGGACGCCAGCGCTTCTTCAGCGAGCTCTTGGCGGGTCGGCCCCCCGACCCGGTGGCGTGGAAGTCGTCCTCCTCCCATCGGCCGCCCGTGGCGTCGTAGTAGAAGATCCGGCCCTCGTCGCGGCGCTCGTCGAACCCACCGAACAGCGGCACGACGACGAGCCCCTGGATCGCCATGGGCAGGTTCCCGCGGATCATCTGCGCGAGCCGGTTCGCCTTGCCCTCGAGCGACAGCCGGTCACCGGTGATCTTCTCGTAGTGCTCGAGCTCGAGCTGGAACAGCTTCACGATCTCGATGGCCTGCCCGGCTGCGCCTGCGATCGCGATCACGGAGAAATCGTCGGCCGCGAAGACCTTCTCCATCGTCTCGTCGGCGATCGAGAAGCCCTCCGTGGCCCGCCGGTCCCCTCCGAAGACCACCCCCGAGTCGAACTTGAGCGCCACGACGGTCGTTCCGTGTGGAGCCGCGACGTCAGAGGTGCCGGGTGTCGACGGCAGGGTCTCGGGACGGCTTCGCCGCACGAGATCGAAGAAGCTGGGGTTCGCGCCGATCGGACCGCCCGATGGTTCGGGCGGGAACAGCGGTCCGTCGGTCATTCGCCGCCCTTCTGGACGTACGACTTGACGAACTCCTCGGCGTTCTCTTCGAGGACGGAGTCGATCTCGTCGAGGATGTCGTCCATCTCCTCTTTGAGCTTCTCGCCCTTGGTGGCCGAGGAGACCTGACCGGCCTCGTCGTCCGACCCGCCGCCGGACCGCTTCTGGGTCTTCTTCTGCTCCTGCTCCTGAGGCACCGAACAGCTCCTTCCCGTAGCGACCGATTCTAGCCGGACTCCGCGACAGCACCATCACGTCCCGAACGTCGCGCATCGAGCTCGGCCTCGGCTTGCACGAGAAGCGGGCAGGCCGGGTCCGCCCGGCGAGCGCGAGCGATCCAGCGATCGGCCTGCGGGAACCGCCATTTACGCGCGTACCCGATCGCGAGCGCACATGCCTGCAACGCCTTTGGACCCGCCTCCTTGGTCTTCGCGTAGGCGGCCAAGCCCAGATCGATCCCCTCGCCCGGCCGCCCTCCCAGGATCAACGCAAACGCGCGCGTCCCTCGCACGGCCGGGTGTTCGGGGAGGAGGCGGATCGCCGCCGCCGACATCTCCAGGGCCTCCGCGACGAGCGCCGGGTCATCGAGCATGAGGTCGCACCAGGCGAGGTTGTTCATGCTGATGCTCCGAATCAGGTCTCCGCGATGACCGAGGCTGGGCGGCGCGCGTCGATCTTCCTTCACGAGCTCTCGGAAGATCGCACGTGCGTCCGCGTACTCCTCGTTCGTGATCGCGCGCACTCCGAACCAGGTGCGCAGGACCACGCTCCGAGGGTTCCGCGCCGCTTCCTCGTCAGCGATGAGCGTCGCGTCTTCGCGATCTCCGCGTCGTTCGGCCAACATCGCCCGGGCGACGGCGAAGCCCGATCGCTCCTCCGCGAGATGCCACTCGCCGTCGGACAGTGTATGCACCAGTCCGAGACCGTCTGTCCTCTGCGGGCCGTAAGGGGTTCGGATGCTGTACGGGAACAGGTTGAAGATGAGCACGAAGGCGTTGACGATCGCGAAGTCCTTCAGGGTGTTCGACGAAGCGTCGATCACGGGTATCAGCGCGAACATCAGGGCGTTCATGGCCGGACCGGCCGCCGTCACCACGAGCCGCTTCGCTCGGTAGCCTGACGGATCGGATGAACCCGCGAGCACATGTCCGGCCATCGGGAACAGGCCGAGCACCAGACGCCACCGACCTGGCCACACGCTCACGCTCGGTCCGGCTCCGATCTTCACCTCTAACACCCGGTGACCCACGAGGAGCGCGGCGGCGGCGTGCCCGGCCTCGTGAACGAGGACGATCAATGGGAAGAAGACGACAAGCAGCAGGGGGTTGAATGATCGCGATGGCTCGAGGGGTAGCTTGGCCGCGATCACGACGAACGCGCCGGCGAGCGCGAGATCCATCCAGCCGAACGACGGCTTGTTGAGA
>Ga0209889_1000432_pt1 | contig 11476 bp, 13 predicted proteins | sample GWRWN1_0_10_FD_187233 | JGI IMG/M metagenome (GOLD analysis project Ga0209889, IMG submission 187233) | Riverbed sediment microbial communities from areas with no vegetation in Columbia River, Washington, USA - GW-RW N1_0_10 (SPAdes)... | ecosystem: Environmental > Aquatic > Freshwater > River >... | reverse complement strand
CCGGAGCGACCGCTCGAGGACCAGGAGGCCGAGGGCGAAGAGCAGCAGCAGGCTCGCGACCTGGGCCGCCGCGGTCCGGTCGAACATGCCGTACCAGACACGATAGACGGCTTCGGTGAGCGTGCGGTAGCCGAAGGTGGCGACGGTGCCGAAGTCGGCAAGTGCTTCCATCATGGCCAGCGAGACACCGGCGGCGACCGAGGGGCGCGCCAGCGGCAACGTGACCTCGATGAACGCGCGCATGCGGGAGCGGCCGAGGCTTCGTGCCGTCTCGAGCGTCGCCGCGCCCTGCTCGCGAAAGGCCGCTCGGGCCAGCAGGTAGACGTACGGGTAGAAGACGAGCGTCATCATGAGAACGACGCCCCAGTACGACCGGAGCTCGGGAAGTCGGACGCCCGTCCCGGTCCAGCGACGTAGCGCGCCCTGCACCGGCCCGGTGAAGTCGAAGAGGCCGAGGAACGCGAACCCGATCACGTAAGCCGGCACCGCCAGGGGCAGGACGAGGGCCCACTCGAGCACCGCCCGCCCCGGAAAGCGGTAGGTGACAACCAGCCAGGCGAGGCCGGCACCGACGACCAGCGTCCCGGCGCCCACACCGGCCAGCAGCGCCAAGGTGTTGCCGAGCAGCTCCAGGAGCTGCGTTCGCCAGAGGTGGGCCCAGACCTCGCGCGCGGGGTGCGCGAGCGAGACGAGCACGGCCAGGCTCGGCACCGCGATCACCGAGGCGATGCCGACGGCGGCGATGGTCCACGCCGAGGACAGAGCGTGCAGGGCGCTCCCTTCTTGCCGCCCGAGTTCGAGTGACGCTATACTGGCGGACGACCGTTCGAGCTTTCTATTAGGTAGGCTTAACATGCAACGATCGTCAATCCTAAAAGTCGGCACCGCCACGAAGGACACGACGACGGCGTCCGTCCAGGACTACCTCGCCGCGATCTACGATCTTACCGGCAGCGGCAAGCCCGTGATCGGCGCGCGGCTGGCCAAGCACATGGCGATCTCCGCTCCCGCCGTGACCGAGGCGATCCATCGAATGGCCCGGGGCGGATACGTGAAGATCGGACGCGGCAAGGAGCTGACGCTCTCCACCAGGGGGCGTCAGATCGCCGAGGTGATGGCCCGGCGCCATCGGCTCCTCGAGCGCTGGCTGACGGACACCTTGGGCCTCAACTGGACGGATGCCCATGAGGAGGCGCACCGTCTCGAGCACGCGCTCTCGCCGCGCGTGGAGGACCGTCTGGCGGAGCTCCTGGGCATGCCGAGCACATGCCCGCACGGCAACCCGATTCCCGGGATGGCCAAGCCACCCCGCGTGGAACCCTTCCCGCTCGCCCAGGCGAAGGAGGGGACCACCGTCGTGGTCGAGCGCATCACCGAGGAGGCGGAGGCGGACAAGAAGCTGCTCGAGCACCTCTGGAAGAACGACGTGCGTCCGGGGCGACGGCTGAAGATCACCGAGGTCGCGCCCTGGGCCGGAACCATCACGGCGACGGGCGACGGCCGGACCATCGCGCTCGGCCTACCGGCGGCCGCCAAGATCTGGGTCTATCTTCCCGGTGCGACGGGATGAAGGCTCTCTTCTGGGTCTTGGTCGCGATCGGGTGCGTCTACGTCTTTTACACGGGCGCGATGGCCGTGTCGTCCTACCTGGAGATTACCAGCGTGGTCGAACAGGTCGTCGCGGAGCGGGCGTCGAGGACCGAGCGCGAGGAGCGCGCGACGCAGGTGAAGGAGGACATCGCCAAGAAGGTGGCGGCGAGCGGAATCAAGGTCGGCGACCACGGCGTCTCCGTGTCCGACGAGGGGCGGACGCTCGACGTCAGTGTGCGCTGGAGCTGGCCGGTGATCGTGTATCAGGGCGAGGAAGTCTTCGCGATCCCGCTGAAGCACGAACGCACCTTCAAGGTCCCCGAGAAGCGCTGACGCCGCGCGGCGTCAGCGTTGGCCGCGGGCGTCGTGGATCATCTTCGCGACGCGGTCCCGGTCTTCGCCGGGCGGGGCCAGGGCGACGAATTTCTCCCACGAGCGGATGGCCCCGCCCACGTCCTGCTTGGCCTCGTAGAGCACCTGCCCTCGGTAGAGGAGCGCCGGCAGGTAGTTCGGATCGATCGCCAGCGCGCGATCGAACGTTTCGAGCGCGCGATCGGCGTGCTCGGGCCCTCCGCCGATCGCCACGATCAGCGCGAGGTGCGTCATCGCGTCCACGTTGTTCGGGTCACGCTTGAGCACCGCCTGGTACGCGGCGATCGCCTCGCCGTACCGGCCCTGCCCGAGACTCGCGCGCGCGGCCTGCAGCATGCCGCGCAGCACCTCAGGGGAAGGCACGCGTCCTCCCGCGCCAGTTGCCGGCGGCGCCTCCGTGGGGAGCGCCGCGAGCGGCCGCGAGCCCGTGGGAGGCTGGCCAGCCATCGGATCTGGTTCGGTGTACCGCACGATGCCGACGCCCACCACGATTCCGAACGCGACCAGGCAGAGCGCGGCGGTCCCGAGCACGACCGGGTGCCGCCACGCCGACCCGCTGGGCGCGCGCGTCCCGGCTCTTGTGGGCGCCGGGTCGGTCGGACCCAGCTCATCGAGCGCCGTGAGGATCGCGGCCGCCTCGCCCTCGTACCGAGCGCGGAGGTCGGCGAAGTCGGCGTCCGAGACGTGGCCGGCGGCGTGCTCGAATTCGAGCTCGCGCAGCGCTGCGAGGGCCGCGTGCTTCTCCTCCGCGAGCTGCTGGCGGGGGTCCGCGGGAAGGGGAAGAAAGGTCCGGCCCCGGGCATCCCGACGGAGCAAGGGCCAGAGCGTGAAGAGAAGCGCCGGTACCCCGACCGCGATCGAGACGACGAGAAGTCCGGTCACGGACTTTACTCGCTGTTCACTTCGCGCCGGATGCGTTCGCTCATCGCCGGGTCCATGTCCACCCGGGTCGGCCTGTGGTAGCGCCGGTGGCGCGTCCAGCGCCGAACGAGAACGGCCACGGTCACGAGCCCGACGACGACCGCCGCAAGCGGAACGAGCCAGACGAGGAGGTTGAATCCCCGGCGCGGGGGCGACAGGAGAATCCACTCGCCGTAGCGGTCCACGAAGTATTGCCGGACCTCCGCCGGACGCTCGCCCGCGGCGAGCCGGTCGCGGATGATCGCGCGCATTTGACTCGCCATTTCCGAGGGCGAGTCGGCCACAGAGAGATTCTGACAGACGACGCATCGGAGCTGAGCGGCGACCTCGTGCACGGTTTCCTCGCTCGCCGGCGCCGCCGGCTGTGCGGTGACGGGCGACATCGCTGCGCCGAGGAAGAACAGCGACGTGAGGAGACGTAACCCTAGGCGGCTCATGGTGACCCAGGCTCGGCCAGGAGCCGGTCGACGTTCGCGCGGAACACGGCGTCAGTGACCGCGCCCACATGCTTGACGCGGATGCGTCCTTGCCGGTCGAGAAAGAACGTCTCGGGTACGCCGTACACGCCGTAGTCCACTGACACCGCGCCGGTCACGTCCTGGGCGTTCGGGAACGTCAGGCCGAATTCGCGCACGAACTTCTCCGCCGGCTCTCGCCGGTCCTGGATGTCCACGCCGACCACGACGACTCCGCGGTCCCGGTACTCGCGCCAGTTCCGCTCCAGGACCGGTGCCTCCTCGTAGCAGGCGGGCTGGCACCACGACGCCCAGAAATTCAGGACGACGACCTTTCCGCGGTGCGTCGCGAGGCTGAGTGGCGTGCCCTCGAACGTCGCGAGCCCGAAGGCCGGCGCCGGCCGCCCGATGAGCGGCGAGGGGATGTCGCGCGGGTCGACACGGAACCCGTAGGCGAGCAGCGCCAGCACGGGGAGCGCCGCGAGCGGGATCAGCCAGCGCCAGAGCCGCCTCACGCGGGCGTACGTCGCTCCGGCAGGATCGCCAGCAGCGCGCCCAGCGTGAGCACCACGCCGCCGATCCAGATCCAGCTCACGAGACGGTTGACCTGGAGCTTGATGGTCGCCTGCGTGCCGTCCCGGGCGAAGTCGCCGAGGACGAGGTAGACGTCCTCCTTCAATCCGAGTCGGTAGTCGACGTAGGCGATGGGCGACTGCTCCTGGGGGTAGAACTTCTTGGCGGGCCGCAGCACGTCGAGCACGCGACCGTTCGAGACCGTGAACGCCCCGACGACCTTGAAATGATTCGACTCCTCGACGGCAGTGAGGTCGTCGAACCGGATGCGATAGCCGGCGAGCTCCGCCGTCTCTCCGCGCCGGAGCGTCGCCTCGGTCTGGACGGACCACGCGTGCGATCCGGTCACGCCGAGGGCGATGAGCAGGATACCCAGGTGGACGACGAAGCCGCCATAGCGTCGGTTGTGGCGGCGCAGGAGCCCGCCCACGGCCGGGACGAGGGCTTCACCCACGCGCAGCCGGGCCCGCGTCGCCCGCACGAAGTCGACGCCGATCGTGGCCCCGACGAACACGGTCGTCGCGAGCGTCAGCGCCGCCAGCGCCGAGCGCACGCCCAGGACGAACGCGGCGGCCGCGGCGGCCACGCCGAGCACGACCGGCCAGAGGAAGTTCTTCTTTAGATTTTCGAGGGAGGCGCGCCGCCAGGCGATCAGCGGCCCGACGCCCATGAGGAAGATGAGGGACAGGAACAACGGCACGTTGACCTGATTGAAGAACGGCGCGCCGACGCTGACCTTGACGCCGCGCACCGCCTCCGAGAGGAGGGGGAACACCGTGCCGAAGAAGACGGTGAACGCCGCGGCGATGAGCAGCACGTTGTTGAGGAGAAACGCCGACTCGCGCGAAACGACGGAGTCGAGCTCGCCCTGCGAGCGGAGGGCTTCCCAGCGCCACGCGACCAGCCCGAGCGCGGTCAGCATGACGAGCGCGAGGAAGCCCAGGAACAGCGCGCCGATCGAGCCTTGCGTGAAGGCGTGGACCGAGGCGATGACGCCGGAGCGGGTGAGGAACGTGCCGAAGAGTGTCAGGCCGAACGTCAAGATCACCAGCACGATGTTCCAGAGCTTGAGCATGCGCCGTCGCTCCTGGATCATCACCGAGTGGAGGAAGGCGGTGGCGGTGAGCCAGGGCATGAACGCCGCGTTCTCGACGGGATCCCACGCCCAGTAGCCGCCCCAGCCAAGGACGTGGTAACTCCACCAGCCACCGATCAGCAGGCCGAGGGAGAGGAAGTACCAGGCGACGATCGTCCACCGTCGCGTCAGGGCGAGCCAGGTATCGCCGACGCGGCCCGTGATCAGCGCGGCCATCGCAAAGGCGAAGGGTACCGTGAAGCCCGTGAAGCCCAGGTAGAGCGCGACGGGATGCGTGATCATGCCGGTGTCCTCGAGCAGCGGGTTGAGACCGCGGCCGTCGGCGGCCACCGGCACCTGCCGCTGGAAGGGCGGCGCGGCGATCGTCATGACGAGAAGGAAGAAGGCGAGGATCCCGAGCATGGTCGCCAGCGCCCACGGGTACAGCTCGCGCGCGCTGTCCCGGTGCCGGAGGATGAGGATCAGCGTGTAGAGCCCGAGCATCCAGGACCAGAGGATGATGGAACCCTCGAGCGCGCCCCAGACGCCGGTGATGCGGTAGTAGAACGGCGTCCCGAGATTCGTGTTGGTCGCGACGTAGCGGACCGAGAAATCGAACGTGAGGAACGCGTAGGTCAGGAGGGCGAAGCAGGCGGTGATGAGGACGAAGACGCCGAGCGCCGCGTGCTGGGCCGACTCCACGAGGGCGGGTCGTCCGGCGCGGGCCCCGACCGCCGCCGCGGCGCCCCCGTAGATCGCGAGGACGAGCGCGACGAGCGTCATGCCGTACCCGAGGTCCACGGTCATCGCCCGTCCCCCCTGAGCGTCTTGATGAGCTCCTGGTAGCCGGCCTGGGTCCCGTCGTGGGGCGCCTTGTACTCCTCGGAGTGCTTCGCCATGATCAGGCTCGCCTTGAAGTAGCCGTCGGCCGTCCAGCTTCCCTCGACGACGGCGCCCCTGCCTTCGGCGAAGAGGTCCGGCGGCGTGCCCTTGTGTCGGACCGGAACCGTGGCGGTGCCGTCGGAGAGCGTGAACGACAGATCGAGAGCGCGGGCGTCCCACTTGAGCGATCCGGGCACCACCATGCCGCCGAGCCGGTACGCCTTGCCCGGCACGGCGGCGGCGCGGAGCTCGGCCGGCGTGACGAAGTAGACGGCCGACTGGGTGACGCCGGCGTAGATCATGTAGGCGAGCACAGCCACGATGACCGCTCCGCCGGCGAGGAACTTCGTGCGCCGGTTCACCGCGGCCTCTGCCGTCGCGCCGTGCCCCGCTCGAGGGTGCGCTCGATCCGGGCGAGCCGGCGCCAGTAGCCGCCGAACACGAGAGCGGCGAGCAGGTAGGCCGCGGCGACGAAGCCCCAGTTGTCCGGCATCAGCCGGCCGCCTGCGCTTCGCGATGCAGAAGTGCCGCGCGTCGCGCGACGAAATACGCGGCCAGCAACCCGAACCCGATGAAGTTCACGACGATCCCCACCCAGAGGATCGCGGGCATCGTGGCGCCCCCCGCCTTGAGGAGCGAGGCGGGCTGATGGAGCGTGCGCCACCAGTTCACCGACTGGTGGACGAGGAAGATGTTGGGCGCGGCGATGATCGCCACCACGGCCGCGTATCGGGCCGCGCGCTCGCGATCGTCGACGGCTTGACGCAGGAGCAGGTAGCCTAGGTAGATGAGGAACACGATGGAGACGCTCGTGATCCTCGCGTCCCACGTCCACCACGTCCCCCACGTCGGCTTCCCCCAAATCGAGCCCGAGGCGATGTTCAGGCCCAGGAACACAAGCCCGACCTCGACCACGGCGTGCGCCAGTTGGTCGGCGTCCGTCCGCCGCGTGAACAGGTAGGCGATCGAGGCGCCGCAGGCCACGAGGAACGCGAGGTACGCGATCCAGACGGCCGGAACGTGGATATACATGATGCGCTGGACGTTGCCCTGGGTCAGCTCACGCGGCGCGACGCCGAACGCCATGACCAGGCCGGCGACGAGGCCGGCGAGCGCGAGCCATCCGAGCGTACGCGTCATCCTCACGGCTCCAGAATGAATTCGAAGGTGAGGACGCCGGCGACCAGGTAGATCACGTCGGCCGCGGCGAGCAGCTGGAGCCAGTGTGCGTAGGCGGCGAGCGGCTCGCCCGCCAGTCCGGCCTCCGTCGCTTTCACCGTCGCGAGCAGCACGGGCACCTGGACGGGCAGGAGCAGCACGGGGAAGAGCAGTTCCCGCGCGCGCACGCCGGCCGTCATCGCCGCGAAGAGGGTGCCGACACTGGCGAGGCCGATCGTACCGAGGACGACGACGATGGCGAGGGCCAGGATCGCCGGTGAGAGGTCGATGTCGAAGAAGATCGTGAAGAGGACGATGAGCAGAACTTCGACGACCAGCATCAAGAGGACGTTGCCGGCGAGCTTGCCGACGTAGATCGCAGACTTGTCGCCGGGCGCCAGGAGCAGTCCCTCCCAGCAATCGTTCTCGCGCTCGACGACGAACGTCCGGCCGAGCCCCAGCAGCCCGCTCAGGATGAAGCCGAGCCAGAGGAGGCCCGGCAGCGTTCCGGCCAGGCGTTCGCGGTCGGGACCGACGGCGAACTGGAACACGAAGAGGAGCAACAGCGCGAAGAAGAAGAGCGCGTTGAGCGTCTCCTTGGACCGGCGCTCGACGAGCAGGTCCTTCCAGACGACGATGAATGCCCGCCGCGCGAAGGTCAGGGCGCGTCCTCCGTGTGCAGGCCGTATAGCCGCTGCACGTCGTCGGCGGACAGGGCACCGCGTGGCGTGTCGAGGGCGATGGCGCCGCCGGCCAGGATGGCGATCCGGTCCGCGACGGCGAGCTCGCGGCCGAAGCTGTGTGTCGCCATGAGAATCGCGCCGCCGCGCGCCTTGAATGACGCGAGGTGCTCCTCGAGCCACTTCTTGGCGCGCTGGTCGAGGCCGGCGAAGGGCTCGTCGAGCAGCAGCACCTGCGGCCGCGCCAGGACAAACCGAGCGAGGGACAGCCGTCGCTTCATGCCGGCCGAGAACGTGCGAACCCGCTCGTCCGCGGCCCGATCGAGCTCCACCGACCCCAGTGCGCTGGCCAGCGCGGCGGCGGACGGACGTAGCCCGGCGAGCGTCGTCCAGAACCGCAGATTCTCGAGAGCGGTGAGGTCCTCGTAGACGTACGAGGCGTGGGCGACGAGCCCGATTTCGTGGCGGACGCGCTCGGCGTCCTTCGCGCAGTCGTGGCCCGCCACAATCGCGGTGCCGGATGTCGGGCGCACGAGAGTGGCCAGGATCTTGAGCAGCGTCGTCTTGCCCGCGCCGTTCGCGCCGAGCAGCGCCACCGCCTCGCCTTCACGGACGTCCACGTCGACGCCGTCCAGCACGTGGTGGCTGCCGAAGGTCTTGCGGAGACCGGTCACTCGGATGCGAGGCTCCGACGTCATGGCTGAAACCGGTCAATTCTCGCTTAGCGGTCGGAACCGGTCAAGGAAACGGGAAACTTGACTCGGTCGGGCGACCTCCTGCCAAATAGACATGGTCGAATCGGTCGCGCGGCTGCCGGAGGACCCGGTTGTTCCACTACACGCTGTCCCGCCTTCTGTGGTTACCGCCGACGCTCCTGGCGATGGCCTTGGTCACCTTTCTGGTCATGCACGCGACGCCGGGAAGCCCGCTCGACCCGGTGGCGGAGGGCGCGAACCCGCTGTCTCCAGAGGCGCAGAAGAACCTCGCCAAGTACTACGGCCTCGACCGGCCGCTCTACGAGCAGTTCGCGATTTTCGTGAGCAAGGCGGTACACGGTGATTTCGGCAACTCCTTCGTGTACAAGACGCGAACGGTGCGTGAGATTCTCGTCGAGACGTTCCCGGTCTCGCTCCTGCTCGGCTCGATGGCGCTGGTGCTCGCGATCGTCGGTGGTCTCACGCTCGGCATCCTCGCCGCGATCTACCAGAATCGGGCCTGGGACTACCTGTCGGTGAGCCTGGCGACCGTCGGCGTCGCCGTCCCGAACTTCGTCCTCGCGGTTTTCCTCATCATCCTCTTCTCGTTCGTCCTGCCGCTCTTCCCGACGGGCGGCTGGGACTCACCGCGGAACTGGGTGCTGCCGACCGTGGCGCTGGCGCTGGCGCCGATGGGGATCATCGCGCGTTTCACCCGCGCCAGCATGCTCGAGGTCATCCGCGCGGACTACACGCTCACCGCCCGCGCGAAGGGGTTGGGCGAGGTGCCGGTCATCTTCAAGCATGCGCTCAAGAACGCGTTCATCCCGGTCGTGACCCTGCTCGGCCCGATGTTCGCCGCGGTCGGGACCGGATCCTTCTTCGTCGAGTCGATTTTTCGAGTACCGGGTATGGGACGCTTCTTCGTATTGTCGATGACGGGGCGAGATTATCCGATGATCATGGCGGTCGTGCTGACCTACGGCGCTTTTCTCGCGGTCATGAACCTCGCCGTGGACCTCCTGTATGGCGTCCTCGACCCCCGCATCCGGTATTGAACTCGGAGGGGGGCTTCGCCCCCCTTCCGATGCCTCCCCCCAGGACGGATTGCGCGGGCGAAGCCCGCGCTCGGACGCGGCGCCTTCCGGCGAGACGCCGATTCGCTCGTCGACCCTCTGGCGCGATGGCGCGCGCCGGCTCTTGCGCAATCGCCTGGCGGTGGCCGGCGGATCCGTCGTCGTGCTGCTGTGCCTGATCGCGATCTTCGCCGACCTGCTGGCTCCGCTCCCGTACACCAAGACGAACTTCGGTCGCCTCAACGAGGCGCCCTCGCGTGACTACCCCCTGGGGACCGATCAGCTCGGCCGCGATCTTCTCTCCCGCATGATCTACGGCGCACGGGTGTCGATGCTCGTCGGGCTCGGCGCCCAGGTGATCATCGTACTGATCGGCGTGCCGATCGGCGCGCTGTCCGGTTACCTGGGCGGCCGTGCCGACTTGTTCCTCACCCGCTTCGTCGACGTCATGTACGCGTTCCCGCGCCTCTTGTTCGTGATCCTGGTCATGTCGATGCTGGGCGCCGGCCTCACGAACATCTTTATCGCGATCGGCCTCACCGGCTGGGTGGGGATTGCCCGCCAGACGCGCGCGCAGGTGCTGGCGATCAAGGAAAAGGAGTTCGTCGACGGGGCCCGCGCCCTCGGCGCCGGCTTCGGCCGCCTGCTCACGCGCCACATCCTGCCCAACGCGCTCACGCCGATCGTCGTCGCGGTCACGTTCGGCATCCCGGAGGCGATCTTCACCGAGGCGGCGCTGTCCTTCATCGGCGTCGGGATCAACCCGCCCACGCCCTCGTGGGGTCAGATGGTGGGTGAGGGCCAGCAGTACATCCGGTCCTACTGGCATCTTTGTGTGTTCCCGTCGATCGCCATCGCGGTTACGATGCTGTCCTTCACGTTTTTCGGCGACGGGGTGAGAGATGCGCTGGACCCCAAGCTGAAGTAGGAAGGAGACTCGCTCATGCCTCCTGCTCGCATTTCCGACAGCCAGATGGAGCTCCTCGCAACGCGTCTCGCCACCGTCGGTGTCGGGCGCCGCGATTTCTTGAGAGTGGCCGCCGGGCTGGCGACGATGGGCGCGGCGGGCTTCAACGCGCGTCCCGTCTTGGCGGCGCCCAAGCTCGCCCCCGGCGAGAAGCTGGCCCGCGGGCAGCACGTACGGATCGGCGGTGGAGGCTGGTGGCAGAACGACCCCTCCAGCCACGACTACAACAAGGACCTGTACTGCACCGGTGTGCCCGCGCTCTGGGCCGGCCTGATGAAGTTCAACGTCGACTTCCAGCCCGTCCCCTACGTGGCGAGCAACGTGACGTCCAACGCCGACGGCTCGGTGTGGACCTTTACGATCCGCAAGGACTCCAGGTGGTCGGATGGCTCCCCGTGCACGGCGCGCGATTTCGAGTGGTCGTGGAAGCGCCAGATGGATCCGGCGAGCAAGAACCCGTACTCCAGCTACTTCTACGACATCAAGGGCGCCGAGCCATTCAACAAGAGCAAGGTGCCGGATGCCTCCCAGGTCGGCGTGCACGCCAAGGACGACTGGACGCTCGAGGTGATGCTCGAGGGGCCGCGGGGATACTTCCCGGTGCTGTCGGCGTACCTCGCGGCGCTTCCCGCTCACCGGCCCTCGGTCGAGAAGCACGGCGACAAGTGGACGGAGGCCGCCAACATCGTCTGCAACGGGCCCTTTGTGCTCGAGACGTGGGAGCACAACAGAGTCATGGTGCTGCGCCGGAACAAGCACTTCATCGGCGCCAGGGACGTGACGCTGGACAAGGTGACGATCCCCATCGTCCCGGTGCAGTCCGGCGCCCTGCCGTACGAGAACAACGAGCTCGACATCTCGCCGCTGCAGACGGGCGATCTCAAGCGACTGCGCGACGATCCCCGGACCGCGAAGCAAGTGTTCCGGTTTCCGTTCCCCGGCACCTGGTACTTGATCCCGCAGGTGACGAAGCCGCCCTTCGACAATGTGAAAGTGCGCCGGGCGGTGGGGCACGCCGTCGACCGGGAGAAC
>Ga0209889_1000431_pt1 | contig 11490 bp, 3 predicted proteins | sample GWRWN1_0_10_FD_187233 | JGI IMG/M metagenome (GOLD analysis project Ga0209889, IMG submission 187233) | Riverbed sediment microbial communities from areas with no vegetation in Columbia River, Washington, USA - GW-RW N1_0_10 (SPAdes)... | ecosystem: Environmental > Aquatic > Freshwater > River >... | reverse complement strand
GAGGGTGGCCGTCGCGTTCGATGAGCTGGCCTTGGCGATCTGATCCTGGCCGAGGTCGTAGCGTCAGCATGACCTGGGTCGGCGTAATGCAACACTGCCACCGACGGTACATCTGAGCCCGGTTGGCGCCGCATAGTACGCAAGGCGCGCATCTAGTCAGACCGTTGGTTCGCGGCCACAATGGCCGACACCGATCGGCGACCTGGAGGGGCCATGGGATGGTTCGAGGAGAACCCGCTGTTCCTCGTCGGGTTCATTGTCGTCACCGTCGAAGCCTGGAACTGGGTGAAGCGGCGCGTCCTGGCGGTCATGCGCAACCGCTCCGGAGGCCGCGCCTGACGGCCTCACGCCGGTGGCCTCCGTCGGGATAGGGTCTATCGCGCCGCGCACTTTGGGAGGTAAAGTCCTGTTCTTGCCGCCGCGCGCGGGGGGGCTCAGATGACGAACCTGTTCGTCCACCGCCGATTGGAACGGCTGCTCGCCGAGCGGGCGGCGCTGGGGACCACCCTGGACGACCACTGCGCCGAGCTGCTCGAGCGGCTGCGGAAGAAGTGCCCGGAGGCGGTCCCGCCGCCCAAGCCCAAGCCGGGCGGGCTCTCCGAACCGGTGACGGTGAAGACCGCGCAGTTCCAGCGGCTGGTCCGTTCCGCCCTGCAGGCCGAGGACGGCGAGGGGCCGGTGCTGCTGGTCGACGGGGAGAGCGAGCTGTTGGTCCACCCCGCGCGCACCCGGGTGCGAACCGGCGAGGGCGTGCTCCTGGTGGTGCTCCGCGTCGAGTGTGACCAGACCGGAGCGGTGGAGGTGACCGTCCCCTTCGCCGCCGGCACCGAGGACGCGACGGCGGGGATGATCCTGGCCACCGAGCAGGCACCCCGGGGCCATCCGGCCGTGACCGGGCGGTGGGGCCAGGCGCTGGTGGCGATGGCCTGGGAGGCGCTGCTGAGCGTCGCCGCCGGGCTGACCCGCCACGCCGGCACCGACCTGGACGCGGCGCCGCTGATCCCCGGCGCGTTGCTGGCGGCCAAGGGCGGCATCACCGTGCTGCCCCAGGCCCGCCACGAGACCGACCGGCTGGCCCGGCCATGACCCTCCAGGTCGATCTGCCCGAAGAGCTGATCGACCTGGGGGCGGCGCTGGGCGTCGTCACCCTCGCCGACCCCGACGACGCCGGCTCGGCCAGCCTCAACGAGGCGTGGTTCAGCGACCCCGGCCGGTACCTGGGCGGCGTGTTCGCCCAGCGCGCCCAGCGGGACGCGCTGCTCCGGCTGGCCTCCCGACAGCTCGGTAACCCGGTCGGCGACCTCGACCTGCCCGACGTGCCGCCCGGCCAGCAGTGGGTGCCGCTAGCCTCCACCGCCACCGGCGGCCTGTACCTGGTGGTGGAGGACGAGGACGAGGGCGCGGTCCTCGGCCTCGGGGCCAGGGCCGCCGACCCGACGCTGGCCGTCACCGTGCACGTGCCCGTGCTGCGGGCGGGAGGCGACGACGCCGGCTTCGTGATCGGCACCGCCGCCGGGACGATCTCGCTGGCCGCCTCCGCGATGCTGACCGGCGGGCCGGCCCCGGGCGGGGTGTCCCTGGACCGCGCCACGCTGGCCATGGCCGTGCCCACCGATGGGTCGGTCCCCAGCTTCACCATCGAGCTCACCGGGCTGCGCCTGGACGGGGCGGGCGAGCCACGGGACGTGCTCGTCCGCAGCGGCGAGCCGGCCGGCGAGCTGCTGGACACGGCCCTCACCGTCCTGCGCGCCCTGGTGCTGGACACCGCCGCCGACAGCCCCCTGGCCCACCTGCTGGCGCTGCTCGGGCTCGGCGGCGACCCCGGGCTCCCCGCCCTGTCCCCGGCCGACCTGCTGGCCGGGGGAACCGGCGCCCTGGTCGCGTGGCTGCGGTCGCTCGCCGCGGACCTCACCGGCGTGCGAGCCTGGCTCGGGCACCTCGCCGGCCTGCTCGGCCTCGACCCGCTCGCCGCGGTCACCGGCGACGGCAGCGCCGGCGCCCCGCTGACGGTGGCCGCCGCGGCCGGCGCGGCCGAGGTGGCGTTCACACTCACCCTCGCCTCGGCCGCGGCCACCGGCGACCCGGTGCTGCGGCCCGGGCTGCGGGTCCGCCTACCCGCCCCGGCCGGCAGGGCCGAGGCGGCCGTCGAGCTCGCCGAGGTCCAGGTCGGCGACGCCGTCACCGCCCGCCCCCTGCCGGCCGCCCGGGTGATCGCCCACCTCGGCCCCGACGTGCCGCTCGGCGCCGGCGACGACCCGCTGGTCGAAACCACCCTCCCCACCGGCACGCCCGCCAGCGTCGGCGCGCTCGAGGCCGGCCTGGCGCTCGACGCCGCCGGCCGCCCGGTCCTGGTGCTGGCCGCCCTCGACGTCACCGTGGGGACCGACGACTACCCGGTGGTCGACCTGACCATGCCCGACGCCGTGCGGGAGCTGGCCGAGAACGCGCTCGACGTCGTGATCGACGACCTGCTCGGGACCCTGGGCGGCTCGGTGGAGGCGGCCGCGCTGCTGGCCCTGCTCGGGCTGCGCCGGCCGGCGGGGCTGGACCCGGCGGCGCCGTGGCCGCACGCGGCCGCCCCGCCCGCGTTCTTCACCGACCCGCTGGGGGCCGTCGCCGGCTTCCACGCCCAGGTGCTCGGTGCCGGCGACTGGGGGACGCTGGCCGGCGAGCTGGCCACCCTGCTGCGGGGAGGGGACCGGCCGGCGCCGGCCGCCGGCGCCGGGACCGAGGCCGACCCCTGGACGGTGCCGCTGGCCCAGGACACGCTCGGCACCGCCGCCCTGGCCGTCTGGGGCGCCGGCGGGTCCAGGCTGCACCTCGGCGTGGTGCTGCGCCCAGCGCCCGTGCCGCTGGGCGGGGGGGCCGAGCTGCGGCCGGGCGTCACCGCCGAGCTGCTCAGCCTGGAGCTCGCGCCCGGCGCCGCCGCCGAGGCCCTCCCCGGCGCCGTGCTGACGCTGGCCGTCGGCGCCGACCTCCCCGTCGACCTGGGGATGGTCGCCCTGGAGATCGGCAGCGTCGCAGCGGACCTGCGCTGGCGGCGCGACCAGGGCGTGGCCGTGCGGATCAGCGTCGCCGACACCGTCGCCCTGGTCGCCGGGGACCGGGTGCCGCTCCCCATCCCGGTGTACGACAGCGCCGCCGGGACCCCGGCGCTGCCCGATGACTTCCCCTGGCCGGTCATCACCCGGCTGCTCGGCGACGCGCTGCTGACCCGCGGCGTGGCCTGGCTGGAAGGGTTGGCGACCCTCACCCGGTGGGACCAGGGGCTGCCGTCGGTGGTGACCTTCCCCACCGGCGTGCCGGTCGGCGACCTCCCCGGCCTGCCCGTGGAGCGGTTGCCGGCCGACCCCCTCGGGGTGGTGCGGGACTGGGTGGCGCAGCTGCTGACCGACGTCGCGGGGCCGGCGGCGGTGCAACTCGCCGCCTGGATCGGGTCGGTGACCGCGGGCGCCGCGCCCAACGCCGGGCCCTTCGGGGTGCAGCTCGGCGGCGGCGGGACGGCCGCCGACCCCTGGGCCGCCGGGCTGGGCACCGCGGCCGGCGCCGCCGAGCTGCTGGTGTGGTTCGAGCCCGACGGTACCGCCCTGTACGGCGTGCCGGAGCTGGTGCTGCCGCCCGAGCTGACCGACCCGCTCGACCTGCTCGCCGGCGAGCCGCCGGCGCCCGGCGAGCTGGCCCGGCTGCTGCGCGAGGCCGCCCGGTCGGTGCCGGAGCTGGCGCCGGTGGTGGACGGCCGCCCGGGGCTCGGCGACGGGCTCGCCCAGCTGGTCGACCGGCTCGCCGACAGCGACGGCCTGGTGCCGGTCGCCTCCCAGCGCCCGGCCGGCGCCACCGCCGAGCACGCGCTGGACGGGCTGACCCACCTGGAGGCGCCGCTCGGCTTCGACCCGGCCACCCACCTCCCGCCAGGGACCGACCCGGCCCAGGTGCTCTACGTCGTCGAGCCCCTCCCGGGCCTGGCGGAGTGGCCGCACCGCGGGACCGCCCCGCTGCTCGACCTGGCCGAGCCCGGCCTGGCGCCCGAGGCCCTCGACCTCTCCACGGTCGCCGGCCCGGGACCGTGGTTCGTCCGGCTGGCCACGCGCGCGGCCGCCGGCGACGCCGACCGCCAGGCGGCGCGGCTGGGCCGAGCGGTGGCGGCCGCCCTCGGGACCCTGCCCGGCGGGGCGACGCTCACCGTGGTCGCCCACGGCCCGGCCGCCCTGGCCGCGCGGCGGCTGGCCGCCACGCCCGGGACCGGCATCGGCCAGCTCGTCACGCTGGCCGCCCCACTGGACGGGGCCACCTTCGAGTTCCTGGACGAGCCCGTCGTCGGCGACACCGTCCGCGCGCTCCAGGCCCTGGTCCCGATGCTGTCCGAGCCGACCCGGCAGAACCCCCTGGTCGCCGACGGGCTCGCGCTGGTGGACACCCTCGGCACCCTGCTCGACCCCGGGTCGGGGGCGGCCTTCCCGGTCGCCGACTACCGCCTCGACGGCCCGGCCGAGACGCTGCCGTCGGGGACCGGCGTCAGCGGCGTGACCGTCGCCTTCACCGCCCCGGACGTCACCAGGGCGGTCGCGGCGCTGGTCCGCCACGCCATCGCTGACACGCTCGCCCGGCTCCGCTCCGACCGGCCCGCCGACGCCATCGGCCTCGGGGTCAGGGCCCGGCTCCGCACCGACGAGCCCGCGACCGGCCGGGTCGAGGCCCGGGTCGAGGCCCGCACCGACCTCCACCGGGTCCGGCTCCGCGACACCGCCGCCGAGGTGCCGCTGCCCCGTATGGTGGCCAGCGTGCAGCTCCGCCGCACCGACGGCTGGCTGGCCGGCGGCCCCCGCTCCGACCACGACCCGACGCTGCCGAGGGAGCCGCGGCTGCGCTGGGCGGAGCTCTCGGTGGTGGTGGAGCCCGGCCCCGGCGGCATGCGGGCGCGCAGTCAGCTGGTCCTGCACGAGGCGGCGGCGCTGGGCGTGAGCCGGCCGAGGTGGGTGGTCGACCTGGCCGGTGGCGACGGGCTCGTCGAGGAGGCACGGGTCCTGCTGGGCCGGCTGGCCGGCGCGCTCGCCGAGCCCGACGCCGGGCCCGCGACCGCCGCGGTGGTGGAGCTGCTGCGCGCCCTCGGGCTGCTCACCGGCGACGACCCGGACGCGGGGTTCGTGGTCGACGCGGTCGAGCAGCTGCTGGTCGACCCGGCGACCCTGCTCGCCACCCGGCTGGGCGACCCCGCCACGGCCGACCCCCTGCTGGCGGCGCTCCGCGCGCTGGCCGGGCCGCCACTGGACCCCGGCGACGACCTCGCCGTGACCGCGGGCGGGCTGGAGCTGGGGCTGCGGCTCACCGGCCAGCCCCAGCTCACCCTGCGCACGCCCGCGGGCGGCCTGCCGCTGGCCGCCGGGCTGTCGTGCTCCGGTCGCGTCGAGGTGCCCGCCGACGGCCTGCCCAGGGTGGCGCTGCGGCTGGCCACGGTGGGCCCGCGCGGGCCGGCCGGCTCGCTCGCCCTGGTCCTCGACGCCGACCCGGCCGCGCCGGCGCCGGTCACCCTCGCCCTCGAGACGGCCACCGGCTCGGGAGCGGCGACGGCCGCCGAGCTGTTCCCGGTCCCCGACGCCGCCGCCCTGACCGACGTGCTGGCCCGCCTGGTGCCGGCCGAGCTGGTCCGCCTGGGGCTCGGGTTCGCCGCCGAGGCCGCCCCGGCGGTGGTCGAGCCCCTGCTTGAGGCGGCCGGGCTGCGCCGCCCGGGGGACCCGCCGGGCCACCTTCGCCACCCGGCCGGCCTGCTCGCCGACCCGATCGGCTGGCTCGGCCACGACGACCTGCTGGGTGCCGGTGCCGGCCCGGACGGCGCGGCCGTCCAACGGCTGGTCGACGGGTTGCGCACGCTGCTGGGCGGGACCGGGCCGACCGGCACCCTGCAGCTCCCGTGGGGCCTGCTGGCCGAGGCCGGGCCGGCCGTGGCCGGCGACGGGGTGGAGCTCCGGGTCGGGTGGGCCGACCCGCAGGTCGCCGGCGCGGTGGCGCTGGCGGCGACCCTCGCCCTGCACCTTCCGGGCGGCGGCCCGCCGGCCGCGACCCTCGCCGCCACCGTCGGGATCACGGCGGCCCCGGGCACGGCCCTGGTCGACGTGGCCCTCGGCGCCGCGCCCCGCCTCGTCCTCCGGCTCACCCCGTCCGGCGGCAACGAGATCGTGGTGTCGATCGTGCCTGCTGGCGGTGCCAGCGGGCTGGTCGCGGCCGGCGTCGGGGCGCTGCTCCCGGACGTGCTCGACGCGCTCACCGACGCCGGGGCGGGGGGTGGGCCGCTCGCGGCCGTCGGCCAGGCGGTCGCCGACCTCGGCGACGCGCTCGGGCTGCGGACGGCCGCCGGGTTCGACGGCCCGGCCCTGACCGAGCTGGCCGGGGACCCGGCCGGCCAGCTCGTCAGCCGGATCCGGGCCAGCACCGCCGGCCAGGAGGCGCTGGCCGCGCTCGCGGCCCTGGGCGCCCCGGCGCTGCCGAGCGGCGCCGTGGCGGTCGACCCGCTGGCCCGGACCGTCCGGGTGGCCCTCGCCGGCAGCCCGGTCGAGCTCACCTTCTCGGTCCCGGCCACCGGGACCCCGCAGCTCTGCGGCGTGCTCAGCGGCTTCGAGCCGACCGCCGGGCTGCGCCTCGACGCCGTCCTGTGCGCCTCCCCCGACGGGCTACGCCGCCTGGAGCTGCACGCCGAGGTGGTCGACGACGAGCTGCTGGCCGCCGGAGGGTTCGCCTTCTTCCCCTTCGCCGCCGCCCTGTTCGGGCCGGACGCCCCGGCGGGCGGCGACCGCTTCGAGGCCGGCCTGTGGCTGGCGCCGCCGGCCGCGGCCGGCCGGGACGCGCTGGTGCTGCGGCTGCCGGTGGGGGCCGCGCCCAGCGTGGTCTGCCGCCCCTCGGACGGGCCCGAGCATCCCGACCTGGTCCCGTGCGTGGAGGCGGCCGCCCGGGCCTACCTGGTGCCGCTCCTCGTCGACCTGGTGGTCACCCTCGACCCGGTGGCGGCGGGCCTGGACCGCAACCTGGCCATCCTCGGCGGCACCCTTGGCGAGCTGCTCGACGGGATCGTGCTCGACCGCCCGCTGCCGACCGGCCCCTTCCACCTCGACCCGGCCGCGCTCGACCCGGCCAACCTGCTGGACCGGCTGCTGGGGCTGGCCCTGCGGCTGGCCGAGACCGTCACCGGCGCGCTCAGCCCGCCCGCGCTGGCCCCGTTCACGGTGTCGCTGCTGGTCGAGCCGGGCGCGGTCGACCGGGGCGGGCTGCGGATCTCGGCACCACCCGGCCAGGGACTGAGCCTGATCGACACCGGCGAGGTCGCGATCGAGCTCGAGGCCGACACCCGCTGGTTCGTGACCGGCCCGCAACCCCCCGACGGCCGCGGCGGGCTCACCCTGCTGCTGGTCGCCCGCGACGGCGGCGGGCTCCGGCTGGAGCCGGAGCTGCGCGTCGAGGGCCTCGGCCTGCGGGTGTCCTCCCCGTCCTCCGACAAGCTGGTCGACCTCGGCGTCACCATCCGGTCGGTGGCCGCCTACGCGGCCCTCGACCGCAGCGGGGCCGGCAGCGGCGAGGTGGCGCGGGCCGGCGGCCAGCTCGTGATCGACGGCCTTGGCGTGCCGCTGGGGGCCGCCACCGGCGACAACCCGGTCGCCGCGAAGATGCTGTCCCCGGGGTCGGACTCCTCCCAGGCGGGCGACACGGACGAGCTGGCCCCCACCTTCTCCCCGGCCGTGGTCCTGTGGCAGGAGGGCGGCGAGCTGTCGGTGCTGGTCCGCGCCGGGCCCCCGCCGGGCCCGTGGTGGCTGCCGCTGCAGCGGAGCTTCGGGCCGATCTACGTCGAGCAGGTCGGAGTCGGCGCCGAGGACACCGACGGCACCACCACGGCGCTCCAGCTCCTGCTCGACGGCGGCCTCCAGATGCTCGGCCTGGCCGTGCAGGTCGACGACCTCAGCGTCACCATCCCCACGGCGACGCCGCTGCAGCCCGACACCTGGAGGCTCGGCCTCGCCGGGCTGGCCGTCGGCATGGACACCTCCGGGCTGCGGATCGCCGGCGGGCTCCGGGAACGCCGCCCCCCGACCCCGCCCAACAGCCAGCCGTTGCCGCCGGACTACGTCGGCATGATCAGGGTCGAGTTCGCCCAGTACGGGATCACCGCGATCGGCGGCTACGGCGAGTTCCCGGACGGCGCCGGCGGCACCTACACCTCGTTCTTCCTCTTCGGTGCGCTGTCGGCCCCCATCGGCGGCCCGCCGGCCTTCTTCGTCACCGGGATCGGCGCCGGCGCCGGCATCAACCGGCGCCTGATCGTGCCCGACGACATGGCCCAGCTCCCGGGCTTCCCGCTGGTCGCGGCCATGGACCCGAGCTCGGACCTGGCCACCGACCCGATGGGCGCCCTCGACCTGCTGGGCGAGACCTTCCCGGCCGAGCGGGGCACCCTCTGGTTCGCCGCCGGCGTCCGCTTCACCAGCTTCGTGGTCGTCGAGTCGATCGCGGTGCTCTCGGCCGAGATCGGCGACGGGCTGGAGATCAACCTGCTCGGCCTGTCCCGCATGGACCTGCCCAACCCGCTGACCCCCATGGCCCGGATCGAGCTGGCGCTGCGGGCGCGGTTCTCCACCACCGAGGGCGTGCTGTCGGTCATCGCCCAGCTCACCGACAACTCCTGGATCATCAACGAGTCGTGCCGGCTGACCGGCGGGTTCGCCTTCGTCACCTGGTTCCGCACCGGCCAGTTCGTGCTCACCCTCGGCGGCTACCACCCGCGCTTCGCCAGGCCCGCCGAGTTCCCCCTGGTGCCCCGGCTGGGGTTCGTCTGGCAGGTCAGCGACATCCTCTCGATCAAGGGCGAGAGCTACTTCGCGCTCACCGCCTCCTGCGTGATGGCCGGGGCCAAGCTCGACGCCAGCCTGGACGCCGGCTGGATCTGGGGACGGCTGGTCGTCGGGTTCGACGCGCTGGTCGCCTGGGACCCCTTCCACTACTGCATCCACGCCTACGTCTCGGTCTCGGTCGGCTTCAAGATCGAGATCTGCGTCCCGTTCCTGGGCTGCGCGCGGATCAAGTTCAGCATGTCGATCGGCGCCGACCTGGAGATCGAGGGGCCGGAGCTGCGCGGCACGGCCAAGCTCGACCTGGACGTCACCAGCTTCACCGTGCGGTTCGGCGCCAGCGGCACGGCGGCGTCCTCGCAGAAGCTGGAGTGGCACGAGTTCTACGACAAGTATCTGGTCGCCGGTGACGACCAGCGGCGGGTGCTGGACGCGGTCGTCACCACCGGCGGGCTCGCCCTGCCGGCCGGCGGCGAGCCGGACGACGGCTCCGCGGGCCGGCCGTTCAAGCTGCTGCCCGAGTTCGTGCTCACCACCTCGACCAGGGCCGCGTCCACCGGGATCAACGGCGCCGGCGTCGGCGGAGCCGCCGGGCTGCCACTCGGGGTCGGGCCGATGAAGGTGGCCCGGATCGACTCGAACCACACCATCAGCCTCCGCGACGCCGCCGGGGTCGAGAGGATCGGGTCGGTCGCGGTCACGCCGGTGCTCGGCTCGGTGCCGGCCGCGGTCTGGGAGGCCAACGAGGGCGCCGAGCCGCCGGCCGAGGCCAAGGTCCGCCCGGCCGCGGTCGGGGCGACGCTGGTCGCGGAGGCAGAGGAGATCGGGACCGCGGTGCCGCTCCCGGTCGACGACTTCGACCCGCCGGGGCCGCGGCACCCCCTGCCGTTCCACCAGGAGCAGGCCAGCCGGCCCCCGCTCGAGGAGGTCCGCGAGGAGGCCGACCGGTTCGGGGCCGAGCAGCCCAAGGGCACCGCCGAGATCCTCCGCCGCGCGGCCAGGTACCTCACCACCGGCGTGTTCCAGCCAACCGATCTGACCACCCTGGAACGGCGGGCCTTCGCCACCGACCGGGTCGGCCCGCCCCGCCTGGCCCCGCTCACCGAGGGCATCGTCGACCCGGTCAAGCCGGCGGCCGAGGTCGCCGACCGGCCGGCGCCGGAGCCCGAGCCGGACCCGGACACCACGGTCCTGCCGCCGGTGCTGGACGCCCAGCTGCGCCTGCTGCCGCCCGGCACCTCGGTCGCGCCGGCCGCCACCACCGTCTCGCAGGACCTGCTGGGCGGCCGGCGGGTGTCGCGCCGCGTGCCGCCGACCCTGGACGACGTCCGCTCCGAGCTGGCCCGCACGCCGGTGGCGGCCCAGCTCACGGTCGGCCCGCCACCGGCCGCCAGCTGGGCGCCGCCAGCCGCCGCCCCGACCGTGGTGGCCGCCGGGGCGACCCCGCACACCCGGGTGGCCGGCGGGCTGGCCGAGCGCCGCCGCGGCCTGCTGTCCAGCCAGACGGAGGTCGAGGCCCTGGCGGAGCTGACCGAGCGGCTGCCGGAAGGGGTGCCGCTGCGCCCCGGCGACGTCCAGGTCTGGCGGCTGCCGAACTCGGCCGCCGACGTCGCCGGCGAGCTCCAGCGCCCGGGCCTGCGGGTCCAGGGCGACCAGCCGGTCCGGGTGGTGGCTCTCAACCGCGCCGGCGAGGTGCTGCAGGACCGCACCGGCCGCAGGCTGTCGGTCGAGGTGCCGCTCGGCAGCCACCGGCTGGTGGTCGCCGGGCTGGGCGGCACCGGGGACGCACCGCCGTCCGGGCTGCCCGGCTGGCACGCCGGGAGCACGGTCGCGCAGGTGACGCCGGACGTGTACCTGGCGGCGGGGGCGGTCATCCGGGCCGAGGCCTCCAGCACGGTCCGGTCCCGCCGGACCGTCGGGACCGCGCTGGTCCCGGCCGGCGAGGCCGTGGCCGGCACCGGGACGGTGGTCACCCGGCTGCCGGGCGGGCTCTCGGCGGTGCTGCTCGCGCTGGACACCGAGGGAGCGGTCGACGCCTCGCTGGACGGCCTGGTGCTGGGCGTCCAGGGCGCCAGGCGCGCCGGCGAGCCGCTGGTGGTGACGGCGGGGGACCGGGTCTACGCGGTGTTCCCGCTCGACCCCACCACCGAAGGCCCGGGGGAACCGGTCACGGTGACCGTCGGCTCCGACGACCGCTGGCTGCTGGCCGGCGTGGTCGGGTCCCCCGGGCCCCCGGGCGACCTCGCCGAGCGGGTCGCCGCCGACGGGCTGGCCGACAGGGTGGCCGAGCTGGTCGAGGGTGCGCTGGGTGCGTCGGTCGTGCGCTGGATCGGAGGCTAGGAGGCGAGCATGGCCCAGAACCGCGTCGAGGTGTTCCCGGCGATGCCGCCGAAGCTGCCTGCCGGCAGCTACCAGCTGCAACTCGACCAGGTGATGACCGAGGAGGGGGGCGCCAGCCCGCTGGGCGACGTGGCCGGCGCGACCCGCCACCTCGAGGTCACCGCCCCCCGGGTGGCGATGCCCGGCACCGAGCTGTTCAGCACCTACCCGCCCCCCAACGCCGCCGGCCCGTTCTCGACCCGGCTGCCCCAGGTGGCGCTGCGCCGCCGCACGCTGCCCTGGGAGCGGACCATGCCCCCGATACCCGGCCCCACCGGCGGCCTCC
>Ga0209889_1000430_pt1 | contig 11500 bp, 10 predicted proteins | sample GWRWN1_0_10_FD_187233 | JGI IMG/M metagenome (GOLD analysis project Ga0209889, IMG submission 187233) | Riverbed sediment microbial communities from areas with no vegetation in Columbia River, Washington, USA - GW-RW N1_0_10 (SPAdes)... | ecosystem: Environmental > Aquatic > Freshwater > River >... | reverse complement strand
GGGCGAGGCTCTCGTGCGCTGACTTGATCCGCTCGATGTCCGAGCCGCCCAATGCGCCACGCAGATCCGACAGCGCCTCGTTCACCTCGTCCTTAGCGCTCTGCGGCAGTTTGTCGCCACTCTCGGCGAGGAACTTCTCGGTCTGCCACTGCAGCGCCTCGGCGACGTTGCGGATCTCGGCGTCCTCACGACGCTGCCGGTCTTCGTCTGCGTGCTCCTGGGCGTCGCGCATCATGCGGTCGATGTCGTCCTTCGGCAGCGCCGAGCCGCCGGTGATCGTCATCGACTGCTCCTTGCCCGTACCAAGGTCCTTGGCGGACACGTGCACGATGCCGTTCGCGTCGATGTCGAAGGTGACCTCGACCTGCGGCACGCCCCGCGGCGCTGGCGGGATCCCGGTGAGCTCGAACGTGCCGAGCTTCTTGTTGTACGCCGCGATGTCACGCTCGCCCTGGAACACCTGGATGAGCACGGACGGCTGGTTGTCGTCGGCCGTCGTGAAGATCTCCGAACGCTTCGTCGGGATCGTCGTGTTGCGCTCGATGAGCTTGGTGAAGATGCCGCCCTTGGTCTCGATGCCCAGACTCAGCGGGGTTACATCGAGCAGGAGGACATCCTTGACCTCGCCCTTGAGCACACCGGCCTGCAGCGCCGCACCGACGGCGACGACCTCATCCGGGTTGACACCCTTGTTGGGGTCGCGGCCGATGAGCTTCTTGACCAGGTCGGTCACCGCGGGCATACGGGTCGAGCCGCCGACGAGGATCACGTGATCGACGGCCTCCACCTTGATGCCGGCATCCTTGATGGCCTGCTCGAACGGACCCTTGCAGCGGTCCAGCAGATCCTGCGTCATGCGCTGGAACTCCGCCCGGGTCAGGTTCACGTCCAGGTGAAGCGGGCCCGACGGGCCGGCCGTGATGTAGGGCAGGTTGATGCTGCTCGTGGTCGCCGCCGAGAGCTCGATCTTCGCCTTCTCCGCAGCCTCCTTGAGGCGCTGCATCGCCATCTTGTCCTGGGCGAGATCGATGCCGTACTGCCCCCGGAACGTCTTCACCAGGTGGTCGATGATGCGCTCATCCCAGTCGTCACCGCCGAGGTGGTTGTCACCACTGGTGGCCTTGACCTCGATGACACCCTCGGCGAGTTCGAGGAGGGACACGTCGAACGTGCCGCCGCCCAGGTCGAAGACGAGGACGGTCTGCTCTTTCGTGCCCTTGTCGAGGCCGTACGCCAGTGCAGCGGCCGTCGGCTCGTTGATGATCCGCAGCACGTTGAAGCCCGCGATCTCACCGGCCTCCTTGGTGGCCTGGCGCTGGGAGTCGTTGAAGTACGCCGGGACGGTGATCACCGCGTCCGCGATGCTCTCGCCAAGGTAGGCCTCGGCGTCGCGCTTGAGCTTCATGAGTACGCGCGCGGAGATCTCCTGCGCCGTGTACTTCTTCCCGTCGATGTCAACGGACCAGTGCGAGCCCATCTCCCGCTTCACCGAGCGGATCGTCCGGTCCGGGTTCGTGACCGCCTGGCGCTTGGCCACCTCGCCGACCAGCACCTCGCCATTCTTGGCGAACGCGACGATCGACGGCGTGGTGCGGGAACCCTCGGCGTTCGCGATGACTGTGGGCTCGCCGCCCTCGAGCACGCTCACCACTGAGTTCGTCGTGCCCAGGTCGATGCCGACCGCACGTGCCATGTTCTCTTCCTCCAACGTCTGTGGTCTGCCGGCCCGCCCGTTAAGTTGAGCGGACCCGACTCAATGTTGCCACGGGATGTCCCGATGTCAAGCGGGGTTGAGTCTGCCACACGCAAGCTTAGCCACCCCAAACCCAAGGCGTCGATCATGACCTGGAGGTCATGATCGACGCCTGTTGGCGACGGTCAGCTCATGATCGACGGGGTACGTAGGTCGCTAATTCTTCCTGTTGGGGACCACGATGAGGCGGGCAACCACGGTGTCGCCATCCTTGGCGCCAGCCACGCCCACCTCGGTACCGACCGCGATCGCGTTCGGCTGCACCTGCGTCCGATGCTCGACTACGTGAAGCGGATCACCGAACTTCCAGGTGAGCGTGAACCCGTCGGCCGACTTGACTGTGACGGAGGTCGCGTCGATCGCGGTCACCGCGCCGCGCTGGACAACGACGGTCTTCGTACCCTCGTCGGTCTGCACGACCGCCTCGCCGTGCAGCACCCGGTGGCCGAACGCGAACCGGAGCCGCTTGTGCCGCTGCTGTCGCTTCGCCTCCCTGTCCTTGGCGGACGCGGACGGCGTGGGGTCATCGGCGACCGCCGCCACCGGCACCAACTCCTGCGAGCTGAAGCCGATCGCCTCGAGCGCCTGCGCCTCCCAACCCAATTCGGTTGTCGCTGCCTGACCGGCGGCCTCCCCGGGGTCACCGGCCCCGCCGCCGTCGCCGAGACGCCCGCAGCCGGTCAGTCCCAGCACCACGACGGCCGCCGCCAACACGACCCCCACCAGCACTCGTGCGCGTCCAGTACCTCGCATCGAAACCCTCCTCGTGACGTTTCTCGTCGGGGTCCACCCTGCCGGGGCGGCGCGAGGGCGCGGTCAGCGCCACGTTCGGTTCAGGTAAGAACTCAGCCGCCGAGCGACTGGAGCAGGCTCACGATCTCCTTGAGGATGGCGATGAGCCCGCCGACGATGCCGACGATCGTCGCGATCAGCTCGAGTCGGCCGCGCTGAGTTGCCTGCACCAATCCGGTCGAAGCCGCGCCCACCGTTGCCGGCCCATACGGCGAGTACGGCGCTGGCGCCACCGAGCCGGGCACGGGTAACGCCGGCGCCGGCACCCGCACATCGAGCTCCGGCACCCGCTGCTCGGGCATGGGCTGCTCGGGCATGGGCTGCTCGGGCATGAGCTGCCCAGGCATGAGCTGCCCAGGCGTTGACTGCCCAGGCACGGGCTCCCCAGGTACGCGGGCCCGCGCTTGCCAGCGCAGCACCAGCGACCCGCCGAGCAGCATCAGTGCCACGCTTCCCACCACCGCGATCGCCACCGTCGTTGCCTTATCGCCGGCTTTGCCGTAGCTCGGGAAGGCGCGGTAGGCGGCGGCCACCGTCCCCACCACCCCGGCCACGGCCAGCGCCGCTGCGGTGAGCCGCACGGAACCGGGCCCGATCGCGCCCAGACCCGCCGATACCGCTAGGACGGCCAGCGAGACCGCTGCGACTGTGAGCTGGTCGCGCTCATAGCTACCGATGCCGGGCAGGCTGACCGACTCCGCCGCGACGCAGGCGACGGCCAGAAGTCCGCACGCACCGCTCAGCCCGCCGAGCGTGAACGACCCCCGGCCGCCCGACAGGACCGCTACGACGCCTAGCACGGCGGTCACGACCGCTGCGAGCAGGAAGGGTGCGGGCTCGGACAACCAGTAGTACTGGTATTCGGTGAACACGACCGCCGCGCCACCGAGAAACAGCACGCCGCCGAGGGCCCGAGCCCCGAGCGGCCCGGCCACTCGCCGCGCTGACCAAAGCCCTACCGCCGCCGCGACAAGCACGCACACACCGACGATCCATGCCATCGACCGCACACCGCCTTCACCGTGGCCACGGGCGTTGACGTCCGACGATAGGTTCCCACACCCGAGGTAGGACCGCCCATCGGCCGATGTGGCCCAAGGTCCTAGATGGGCAGTCGGACGGTCATCCGCGCGCCACCCTCGGCCGCATGGCCGGCCTCAATCTGCCCGCCGAGGCGGGCCACGAGCCGCGCGGCCAGAGCCAGCCCGAGGCCGCTGCCGACCTTTCGGACGCCCTTGTAACGCTCGTACAGCGCCCCCCGCTCAAAGACCACCCCGAGGTCGTCGTCGGTAAAGCCCGGTCCCCCGTCGCGGACCTCGAGCACGGCGTACGGGAGGCCGGCGCCCTGGCCCATCCCGTGACCCATGCCTTGGCCCATGCCCTGCCCGGGGATCGCCGCGGGTCGCGCCGGCGGCGGCGGACGCCCGGCGACCGGAAAGGCCAGCGTCGCCTCCTCGGTGTTGCCAACCGCGCCGACCCCGCCGCCACGAACGGCGAGCACGACCGGACCACCTGGTGGAACGACCCGCAGGGCGTTCTCCAGCAGGCCGTCGACGACCTGACGAACCCGCCCCGGATCGGTGCGGACGAGCACAGCGTGGTCCGGCAACTCCGTACGCAGCACCACACCCTCGGCGGCGCAGCGACCACTCCACGACTCCGCCGCGTTCGTCACCAGCGAGACGAGCTCGACCTGCATCACCTCGAGCGGGAAGTCGTCGGCCTCGAGCCGGGCGAGCACGAGCAGGTCCTCGACGAGCCGATCCAGATGTTCGGACTCGGCGAGCATGGTCTGCCCGGCCCGCTGCGCGCCATCGGCCCCGACTACGCCGTCGGCCAGCGCCTCCGCGTACCCCTTGATGGTCGTCAGCGGCGTACGAAGCTCATGGGAGACGGACATGAGGAAGGAGCGTTGCCGGTTCTCGCTGGTGGCGAGCGCGGCGGCAAGATCGTTGAGTGCGACGGAGAGGTCGGCGACCTCGGCTGGCACGTCGGTGGGCGCGCGGACACCACGGTCCCCGCTGGAGAGCCGGCGAGCCGCCATCGCGACCTCGCGGAGCGGACGACCGAGCCGGCGGGCGAGCACGATCCCGGCCACCAGACCGGCGAGGAGGCCGGCGGCGAGGGCGAGCCAGAGGCGGTTGATGACGCTACGCGCGGTGACGCTCGTGGTCGGCTGGAGCAGCACGATCCCATCGCCGTCGCCGGCCGGCCGGCCTTCGGCGATCATCAGCGTCCCCTTGTAGAGGACCCGCTGGCTAACCGTGCCGCCGCCGGCGATCTGGTTGACGACCTTCGCCGGCAGGCCGGCCTGATCGGGCTGGGCATCGCGGATGAGGACGGTCTCAACCCCTTGGTCACGCAGGGTCTGCACAACCTTGCGGACCCGCTGGTCCTCACGCTGTATCGCAACCGCCGTCTTGCGGCCCTCGATGGCGTTCGCTGCGACCCTTGCCTTATCCGCCAGCGCCAGCCGAGACTCCTCGTTGGCGGAGCGTACGGCGAGCGGCAGCGCGACCGCCGCGGTGATCAGCACGGAGATCACCGCCACCAGGCACGTGACGAATACCGCCCGAATCGTCAGCGTGCTCCCGATCCACCGGCGATGACTCACGGCGAGACCTCGTCGGCGGTGTAGCCCACACCCCGGACCGTCCGGATGACATCGCGCGCGAGCGAGCTCGCGTCGCCCAGCTTTCCGCGGACCTGGGCGACATGCACGTCGACCGTGCGCGTGCCCGCGTGTGCGGCATACCCCCAGACCGACCCGAGCAGCTCCTCGCGAGTGAATACTCGGCCCGGACGCTGCATGAGGTGGGCGAGCAGGTCGAACTCGGTCGACGTCAGCGCGACCTCGACGCCGTTGGCGTGCACGCGGCGGCGGCCTGGGTCAAGAGTGACCACGCCGACGCTTCGCGGCGACTCCGCCGCGACGGGCGCGCCTGAGGTGCGGCGCAGCACCGCCTTGATCCGGGCGACGAGCTCGCGCGGGCTGAACGGTTTGGTCACGTAGTCGTCGGCGCCCAGCTCCAGCCCCACGACCCGATCGACCTCGTCGTCGCGCGCGGTGAGGAAGATGACCGGGGTCCAGTCGCCGCTCTCGCGGAGTCGCCGGCACACCTCCGTGCCGTCCATGCCGGGCAGGCCGATGTCGAGCACGCACGCCACCGGGCGCAGCCGCCGCGCCGCGGCGAGCCCGCCCGCACCGTCGGTCTCCACGTGCACGCCGTACCCGTCGCGCGTCAGATAGAGCTTGACGAGATCGGCGATCGACCGCTCGTCCTCAACGACGAGCACGAGCCCTCTGGACGTCGCCTCACTCACGCCGCCCAGAGTGCCACGCCGGCGCACCACGCGAGATCAGCAGACTGTTCGAGCTGTGTACGAGCGTTGTAGGTCTTGCTTGGCTCAGCAGGCGAGCAGCTCGACGACGGTGGCGTTGGCCATGCCACCGCCCTCGCAGATCGCCTGGAGCCCAAAACGGATCGCGTTGTCCCGCATGTGATGCAGCATCGTGGTCATGACCCGCGCACCGGTCGCGCCGAGCGGGTGGCCGAGCGCGATCGCGCCGCCTCGAGGGTTCAGCCGGCTCGGGTCGGCACCGGTCTCAGCGAGCCAGGCCAGCGGTACCGGCGCGAAGGCCTCGTTCACCTCGTATACCCCGATGTCGGACAACTCGAGTCCGGCCCGCCTCAGCGCCTTGTGGGTGGCGGGGATGGGCGCTGTCAGCATGATGATCGGGTCGTCCGCGGCCAGCACCGCCGCCCGTACCCGCGCGATCGCACGCAGCCCATGGGCTGCGGCCCACTCGGGCGTTGTGACGGCCAGCGCGGCGGCCCCATCGGAGATCTGCGACGCCGATCCCGCGGTCACCACCCCGCCCGGCTTGAACGGAGTGGGCAACTCGGCGAGCCGTTCCAGCGACGTGTCCCGCCGGATCCCTTCATCGCGATCGGCAAGGCCTAGCTCCGGTACGGGCACCGGGGCGATCTCGTCGGTGAAGCGACCCGCGTCCTGCGCCGCTGCCGCCTTCGTGTGACTGCCCAGGGCGTACTCGTCGAGCTGGCTCCGGGAGAACCCCCATCGCTCGGCCATCATCTCCGCGCCGACGCCCTGGTTGAACGGAACCGGAGCGTCGCCGGCGAAGCCAGCCGCGTGTTGGTAGCGCTCGCGGACGCGACTCCCATAAGGCCACCCAGCCTCGGCCGACCCCTCGCCCGAGCCGGCGGACGATCCCATCGGCACGCGGGTCATGGACTCCACGCCGCCCGCCACCACCAGGTCGCACTGCCCAGCGATGACAGCGGCCGCCGCGAAGTGCAGCGCCTGTTGCGACGAGCCACACTGACGGTCCACTGTGGTGCCCGGAACGGACTCGGGCCAGCCGGCGGCGAGGACCGCATTGCGCCCGACGTTCCACGACTGCTCGCCGACCTGAGACACGCAGCCCCAGATAAGGTCGTCCACATCGGACGGATCGAATCCGGAGCGCTCGGCGAGGGCTCTCAGGACGTGCGCGGAGAGATCAACCGGGTGTACCCCGGAGAGCCCGCCCTTGCGCCGGCCCACGGGGGTCCGCACCGCGCCGACGATCACTGCGTCTCGCATGTCATACTCCCTGCATTACTCACCGGTACGCGGACGCCTGAGGGAATGGTACGTCCGGCGTGCCATCCTTAGCATCGTGCGTATCCGCAGCCCAGGCGCCCCAGATGACCCGTCCCGGGACTACAACATGAACGAGGCCGCCGGCGTGAGCTTCACGGTGCCAACGCGGGTCGTCGTGGCCAAGTTCGCGCTGGCCGCACTCTTGGCGCTGACCGCCCTGCTTATGGGTAATCGACCGCAGCTCGTCATCGGACTGCTGGCCGCCGTGGCGCTAGCGGCCTACGGACTTCGTGATGTCGTGTCACGGGAGCGGCTGCGCGCCGACGCCGACGGCGTGGTCGCCGTCCGTGGGTACGCCGGCCGCCGTCAGCTGGCTTGGTCCGAGATCGAGCGGGTTCGGGTCGACACGCGCTTGCGTCTTGGCGCGCGCAGCGAGCTGCTGGAGGTCGACGCGGGCGACGAGATCTTCCTGTTCAGCCGGTTCGACCTCGGCGTGGATCCGGATGACGCGGCGGAGGCGCTTGAGGCCGTACGCATGCGCTAGCTCAGATGCCGACCAACGCCTCCGGCACGTTGGCGAGCATCTGAGTGCCGAGCAGCGTCAGGCCCAGAAGAACAATGAGAACCACGATCACGGCGGACACCTGCACCGGTGTGCGATTCTTTCGCGGCGCGAAGGCCATGGCCGCGGCTACGATGCCGCCGGTCACCAGGCCACCGACGTGTGCGGCCAGCGAGATCCCCGGCACGAACGAGATGGCGATGTTCAACACCAGGATCGGGATGACGGAAGACGTGTCCCGGCCGAGGCGCTTCAGCACGATGAAGAGCGCCGCGAACAGTCCGAAGATCGCGCCCGAGGCGCCGGCGCTGGCCGTATGCGGGCCGGCGAACAGGAATACGGAGACGCTGCCGCCCAGGCCAGCCGCGAGATAGAGCGCGAGGAACCGGACCGGGCCGAGCACACCTTCCAGCGTCCGACCGAGCACCCACAGCGCCCACATGTTCACCAGCAGATGGAGCAGTCCGTAATGGAGGAACATGCTCGTGACCATGCGGTAGTACTCGCCGTGCGCGACGCCATCCGTGCTCCCGGCGATACCCACCACCTCGCCAGCCTGCACCTCGACGAACGTGGTGGGCGCCGGCACGAGTGCGCCCCATATGTGCAGCGGGGTCAGCCCGCCCAGGAGACCGCCGAAGCCAGAACCCCCGAAGAGCGAGGTTCCGCCCCCGGCGGTGGCGGCGGCCAGGATCATCATGAAGACGTTGAGGCCGATGATCGAGATGGTCACGTATCCCTTGGCCCCGGCCATCGTGCCGCCGAAGGTGGTCCGGACCGGGCGCTGCGTCCGCCGGCCCTCGGCGACGCACTCGGGGCATTGGTGACCGACGGATGCGTCGTTCATGCACTCCGGGCAGATCGGGCGATCGCACCGGCTGCACCTGACGTAGGTCTCCCGCTTGGGGTGGCGGTAGCACACGGGGATCACTGGTTGGGGCGCCTGCGTCATGGCGGCAACAATATCCCGGTCCGCCCCGCTGCCCGTACCGCCCGATCTTCGCCGCGATCTTGCCCCCATCTGTGCCGCCACTCGCCGGAGCGGGCGGGTGGCGGGCGGGTGGCGGGCAGGTTAGAGGCGCTCGATCGCCACTCGCTCGATCACGATGTCCTGCACTGGCCGGTCCCCGCCGGCCGTCCGCGTCGTCGCGATCGAGTCGACGACCTTCCGTGAGTCCTCGTCGGCGACCTCGCCGAAGATCGTGTGCTTTCCGTTGAGGTGGGTGGTCGCCGACACGGTGATGAAGAACTGCGATCCGTTGGTGCCGCTGCCGTCGGAGTGCTTGCCCGCGTTGGCCATGGCGAGCAGGTACGGCCGGTTGAAGTGAAGCTCAGGGTGGATCTCGTCGTTGAAGTTGTAGCCCGGCCCGCCCCGCCCGGTGCCGGTCGGATCGCCTCCTTGGATCATGAAGTTGGGGATGACCCGATGGAAGATCACGCCTTCGTAGTAGGGACCAGACCCCGGAGCGCCGGTGCGCGGGTCGGTGTACTCCCGCGTACCCTCCGCCAGCCCCACGAAGTTCGCGACCGTCCTGGGCGCGTGATTCGCAAAGAGCTCGATCCGGATCGGACCGGCATTGGTGTGCAGGGTCGCAAAGATCGACTCGCCCACGATGACTCCCTTGTGTCGACATTGAGCCTTCGTCTACCCGCGTGCTGGTAGGTCCAATCCTGCCATTCGCCCATTCCGCTGGTGGGGCGGTGGCGAAAGGTCCAGGATTGGATGGGTACGGGGAAGCCTGGCATCGGGAGGTGGAACGGTGTTCGGTCGGAGCAAGCAGTCGCGCACCCAGACACAGCAGCTGTTGGACGAGCTGGCGGAGGGCTACGGTCATGTCAAGCTGGCCGCGGGGCACGTGGCAGGCGGTGCGGCCGAGAAGATCACCCCCCCTTACGACAAGGCCCGCAACGCTGCCTCGCGCGGCTGGATCTACACGAAGGACGCCTTCTCGCCGCTGTATGAGCAGGTGAAGGAGGGCGCAGCGAACGCGCGCAAGGAGTATGACGTGGGCAAGAGGAACAGGTGGCCGACGCTTGTCGGCCTGCTCGCGGCCGGCGCCGCGGTCGGCGCGGCCGGCGCCATGGTCGCGCGGCGCCGCCGCGCGGCGGCTCAATGGGATGAGTACGAGCCGATGCCAGCCATCGACGATATCGGCTACGGCGCCGAGAGCGACATGGCGGACACTTCCAAGGACCGGATGTCGTCCGCGACCAAGAAGGTCACCGCCGGCGCCGCCTCGGTCGCCGAGACGGTATCTGAGAAATCCGGCAAGATCGCCGAGACGCTGCATGAGAAGGCGGGGACGTCCGGTTCCTCGGGCATGTCCTCGACAACCGAGAAGGTGGCTGGAAAGACGGCCGATACGGCTGAGAAGGCCGCCGGTAAGGCCGGCGATGCGGCGTCAACGACGAAGGACAAGCCCTCCGGCAAGGGAACATTCTCCTCATTCGCCGAAGAGACGGCCGACGACGACGCCGCGAAGGCGAACGCCAAGAACACCCGTCCCTAGCCACCCATCACGCGTCACCCATCACGCGTCACCCATCACGCCGATCATGACCTCCAGGTCATGATCGGCGCTGTTTCACGACGGTCAGCTCATGATCACGGGGATCATGAAGGGTTGGTTAGAGCCAGCCGGAGCGGCGGAAGAGCCGGTAGAGCGCGATGGCCGAGCCGAACATGACGAGCAGGATCAGCGGGTACCCGAATTTCCAGGTCAGCTCGGGCATGTTGGTGAAGTTCATGCCGTAGATGCCGGCGATGGCCGTCTGCATCGCCGCGATGGCCGCCCACGATGCGATCTTGCGCATGTCGTGGTTCTGGTCGACCGTCACCTGGGCGAGGCGGGCCTGCAGGATCGAGTTGAGTAGATCGTCGTAGGAGACGACCTGCTCGACCGTGCGGAGCAGGTGGTCGTTCACATCACGGAAATAGCGTAGGACCTTCTTGGGCATCGCGCCTTGACGGCCTTCGACCATCGCGGCCAAGGGTCGCTGCAGTGGGACGACGGCGCGCTTGAACTCCACCAGTTCGCGCTTGAGCTGATAGATCCGGGCAATCCGGCCATGCACATGCTTGGCGAAGACCTGCGACTCGACCGCGTCGATGTCCTCCTGGACGCGGCTGGCAACCTCGAGGTACGAGTCCACGACGCGGTCGAGGATGGCGTAGACAACCGACCACGGACCGAGACCGAGCAGCTGCTCACTCCCCTCCAGGTCCGCTCGAATCGGGCCGAGGGCGCCGAGTTCGCCATGGCGTACGGTGATCACGAAGTCACGACCGATGAACATCATGAGATCGCCGGTCTCCACGATTTCGCTGGTCTCGGTGAGTTCCGCGTGCTCGACGTAGCGAGCCGTGCGTACCACGAGGAAGGTCATCGCGCCGTACTGTTCGATCTTGGCGCGCTGGCCGCCCTTGATGGCGTCCTCGACGGCGAATTCGTCCAGCTCAAAGACGCTGGCGATGCCTTCAAGATCCTCCGGGCCGGGCTCGTACAGACCGAGCCAGACGAAGGCGCCCTCCTGCGTGCGGGCGGCCTCCCGCGCCTGGGCGTAGTCACACTCGCCGGGCTGGCGCTCGCCGTTGACGTATACGGCGCAGTCGACGACCGCGCTCCCATGGTGTGCCGCTCGCTTCGTGGCGGAACTCAAGTCGACCGGGCCTGGGGTGAAGATGCGGGTAACCGCGCGGACGGGAGCGATGATCGCCCGACCGATGCCGCTCGTGCCGCCCGCGCCGTGCTCCGTGTCGGCCATTGCGGCTCGCCCCCTCTCGG
>Ga0209889_1000428_pt1 | contig 11531 bp, 9 predicted proteins | sample GWRWN1_0_10_FD_187233 | JGI IMG/M metagenome (GOLD analysis project Ga0209889, IMG submission 187233) | Riverbed sediment microbial communities from areas with no vegetation in Columbia River, Washington, USA - GW-RW N1_0_10 (SPAdes)... | ecosystem: Environmental > Aquatic > Freshwater > River >... | reverse complement strand
CAACGGTGGACGGGTGGTAGGAACGGTTAGTGCCGAATCGCTCGGATGAGCTTGTCGCGATGCTGTCCGGCAGTCACCCAATGTCTCGAGTGCGCTGGCCGTAACTATTGGCCGCCTCGAAGACCGAGCGCGCGTAAGCATCGCCCGGGTGGAGGCGGCCGATCGCCGCGTTCCAGCCCGCCTTCCGCCCCAGGTCCTCGGTGCCCGAGCACAGCAGGCGGGCGAGGGCCAGGCTCGCGTCGTCGATGTCGTAGGGATCGAGGATGCCGTCCGCGTCGGCGTCGATTGCGTGCCCCCGCCATGTGCTAGGCGTCAGCCGCATCGGTCCCATCGCGCGGTCGTATGTCGCGTCGCCGTCGAAGGCACCCGCGTCCGTGTCCTGGACCAGTGCTCGCCCGCCCTTACCGTCCAGGATGGGACCGACGATGACCGGCGCGGAGCGACCGCTCGGTTCCAGGACCGCTCCCCCGGCCTGCCCGTGCCGCGACTCCACCTCTCCGATGCCCGCCAAGGTGGTCCAGCCGAGGCGGCACTGCGGATCGGCCTCCTGCATGAGCAGTTGTGTGTACCCGTACGCCTGGACGGCCACCACGGGCACCCCCACCACCCCGCCGACCCGGGCGGCCCAGTCCGCCAGTGCGTCGGCCGGGCGGACGGGTGGGGTCGGCAGGGGCGGCAACGTCAGTGTCGGCGATGGCCCCGCCGCCGGACCGGTGGCACCGGGCAGCGCCGCTGGAGCGGGAGGGACCGCGCCGGGGTCGGGGCCGCCCGCCGGCACGACATACCGGCCCACGAGGGCCGCCGCAGTCAGCAGCGCCACGAAGACGACCACGGGCAACAACAGCCCTGGCCCCCGCCTGTGCGCGGCCGGCGATTCATCCCCGGCCCGCGGCTGCGCCTCGTCTAAGGTGGCCGTGGGCGCTTCGAGTTCTGTCGTCTGGCGCGTATCGTCGCCGTCCCCCAGGCCCATGCGTCGAGTATCGCCGATGGCCAGCCGCTGGTGGGGCGCGGATAGTGGCCTGTCGGCGACGGTATCTGTTGAACAGCCCGCGAACGAGCCCCGTGTCCCGTCGTTACCGAAGCAGTTCGACCTTGGGCCCTGCGTTCGACCTTGGGCCAGCCCAAGGAGGCCGTTTCGCCGATGGCTGGAGGTTGACCTAGTGCGGCAGGATAATGCCCGTGTTCCGTTGGATTTTGAGCGGAAACAGCAGAGCACGCTCGTTGGACTTCCAGCGGAACAAGCGAGAACTTCCAAGGGGGGCGGAGGTTCAACAGTGTCGGCCATGCTCGACCTGCCAAGTGGACTGGTGACGTTCCTCTTCACGGACATAGAGGGATCGACCCGGTTGGCGCAGCTGCTCGGTGCCGACTACCGGCCCGTGCTGGCCGAGCACCGGCAGATACTCCGTCGCGCCCTCAGCGCGGGGGATGGTGTGGCGCTTTTCACTGAGGGCGATTCGGTCTTCGCGGCCTTTCCAGACGCGAACGCGGCAATTCGGGCGTGCGCGGAGGCGCAGAAGACCCTCACCAGCCACGAGTGGCCCAACCCGGCGGCGCGCCCCAAGGTCAGGATGGGCCTTCACTCGGGCTTCGCCGAGCCGGCCGGCGGCGAGTACGCCACGCCGGAGGTGCACCGCGCGGCCCGGGTCGCCTCTGCTGCCCACGGTGGTCAGGTGCTCTGCTCCGCCTCAACCGCCCGGCTCGCCGTGGACCTGCCGGCCGACGCATCGCTGCTCGACCTCGGGCTCTACCAGCTGCGCGGGTTTGACGGACGCGAGCGGCTGTTCCAGCTCGTGGCGGATGGGCTGGAGCGCGACTTCCCGCGGCCGCGCACGCTCGCGGCTGTGGCCCACAACCTTCCGGCGCCGGCCGCGAGCTTCGTCGGACGCTCCGGCGAGCGCGTCCACCTCGGCGCGCTGCTCGCCGCCCATCGCCTCGTCACGGTCGTCGGGCCCGGCGGAGCCGGCAAATCCCGCTTGGCCCTCGCGATCGCCGGCGACGCGGTCGCGTCGTTCGATGACGGTGTTTGGTTCGTTGACCTCGCTGCGGTGACCGACCCCTACCTCGTCGCGGTCGCCGTGGCCGAAGCGCTGGGCGTACGACCAGAGCCCGGTCGCCCGATCCTTGAGACCATCGCGGAGTACGCCGCGTCCCGGAGCCTCCTCCTGTTCCTCGACACCTGCGACGCACACTTGAGCGCGGTCAACCCGGTGGTGGGCCGGCTGCTGGCTGCGGGTACGGGTGTACGGGTCCTCGCCACCAGCCGCGAGCCGCTCGGGGCTGCGGGCGAACTGGTCTGGCGGATCCCGCCGATGAGCGTGGCCACGCCGAATGGGGGCGGCCCGCCCGACGCCGTGGCGTTGCTGCTCGACCGGGCGGAGGCGGCCAGAGGCGGCCGGCCCGCCGGCGACGAGGAGATGACCGATCTGTTGCGCGTGGCGGAGCGCCTGGACGGGCTGCCGCTCGCTCTGGAGCTGGCCGCCGCTCGCCTGCGCCTCTTCTCGGCGGCGCAGCTCGCAGACCGGCTCGACGACTTGCTTGGCACCCTCGACGCCGGCGGCCCCCACACTGGCGAATTCGCCATCGTGGGCGTCGGCCGGCACCGTCACAGCACGCTGCGCGCGACCGTGGCCTGGTCGTACCGCACATTGCCGCCCGAGGCAGCGTCGTTGCTGCGTCAGCTGTCTGTCTTCGCTGGTTCGGTCGACCTCGCCACCGTGGAGTGGGTGGCGGGCGCCGCCGCGCTTGACCGGCTGGCCGTTCTGGTCGACAAGTCACTCGTCGTCGCCGAGCCGGGACCGACGAAGGCCGATCTCAGTTACCGGATCCTGGAGCCGATTCGGGCGTTCGCCGCGCGGGCGCTCCTCGCCGCCGGCGAGGAGTCGGCCGCGCGGGACCGGCATCTAGCCTGGGCACTGCACGCCGTCGAGCTCGTCCAGACCGATGCCGAGGGCAAACCCGTGACGCTCTCGACCTACCCGCTCGACCAACTCGCCGCGGAGGTGCGCGCCTGCCTGCACTGGTGTGTGACGGCGGGAAGGGTCCGCGACGGTCTGCGCCTGGCCGTGCAGCTTGACGACTGGTGGCGGGAGCGCGGTCTGGCCCGGGAGGGTCGGTTGTGGCTGTTCCGGCTGTTCGAGAAACTCCCTTCGACAGGCGAGGAGGTGCCGGCGAACGAGCTGGCCGTGGCCTACCACGTCTACGCCCGACACGCCGGTGCCGATGGTGAGTTCGGCGAGCAGTTGCGCCTGCTCGTGCAGGCCGAGGAGGCGGCGTGGCGCAGCGGCCACGCGTCCATGATCGCCCGAGTGAGCGCGTGCCGGGGTGAGGCCCTTGTCGCACTCGGGCGCGAGGACGAGGCCGAGCGGGCCTGCCGCGACGTTATCGACTGGGCCCATTCGCGCCATGTCGACGCCGAGGCCCTGCCAGCCGTCTTCTGCCTAGCCCAGCTGCTGTGGAGGCGTGGCTCGCTGGCCGAGGCCGCGACCGAGCTGGGCGCCGCACGGGCGGCCGCGTCGACGCATCCCACCGAGCGCGGCCGGCGCAGCATCGACATGCTGCTTGGCCTCGTCGCCTTGTCACGCGGGGACCTCATCGCCGCGCACGACCACATCGTCGTGGCCCTGCGGTTCCGGATGACCAATGGCTACCACTGGGCGGCCTGCGAGGCGCTGACCGCGATGGCGGTGCGATGCGCGCTCGGCGGCGAGATGACGCAGGCGGCGACCCTCTTCGGGGCCTCCCAAGCGGCCCGGGCGCGGCTGCGTTCACACCAGGGCGCCATCGGTCCGATGGGGCGGCGGCACGAGTCGGCGGTGCGCCACATCATGGGCGACGCGGCTTTCGATAACGCATACGGGGAAGGGGCCGCGATGACCCTTGCCGAGGCCACCGCGTACGCCCTCGCCGTGGAGCACCCGGACCTCACGCACGCGCTCGTCCGACTCTCGGTAGACACTGACCCGACCGCCGACCTCTCGCTGCCGACCTTCTGACCCCCGGCCCTCACCCTCTTCGTCGATCTAGGGACTAGCGACGTCAACGGAGATCAACTCGCGTCGGTAAGCCCTAGATCGACGAGAGACGGGCGGGCGGCCGAGGTTAGATGATCGTCCAGGTGTCGCCGCTGCTGAGGAGGGAGGCGAACTCCCGCTCAGGGTCGGTGACCTTCGCCGCCGCCTCCTGCACCTGCGTCCGTACCAAGGCGTCGTAACTCGGCCGGGACACCTTGCGGAACACGCCAACCGGTGTATGGGACAGATCCAGCGCCGGCAACCGGGAGAGCGCAAACGCGTACGCCGGTTCGGTCACAGTCTCATCGTGCACCACGATCTCCGTCGGAGAGACAGAAGCGGTTTCGCGCACCTCGAGCCCGAAGCCGCCGGGTGGGTGGACGACGCAGAACTCTCCGTCCGTGCCAAACGTGATCGGGCTGCCGTGCTCCAGTCGGATCAGCGCGGCATCGCGGGTGTCCGGCTCCTTGAGCAGATCGAACGCGCCGTCGTTGAAGATGTTGCAGTTCTGGTAGATCTCTACGAACGCCGAACCCTGGTGGTTGGCCGCAGACCGGAGTACGCCCTGCAGGTGCTTGCGGTCCGAGTCGATCGTACGGGCGACGAAGCTGGCCTCGGCGCCGAGCGCCAGCGAGATCGGGTTGAACGGCGAGTCCGCCGATCCGGCCGGGGTGGACTTGGTGACCTTGCCAAGCTCCGACGTCGGCGAGTATTGCCCCTTCGTCAGGCCGTAGATCCGGTTGTTGAACAGCAGAATCTTGAGATTGACGTTGCGGCGCAGCGCGTGGATGAGGTGGTTACCGCCTATCGAGAGAGCGTCACCGTCGCCGGTCACTACCCATACCTGCAGATCAGGCCGCGATACGGACAGGCCGGTCGCGATCGCCGGCGCTCGCCCGTGGATCGAGTGCAGCCCGTATGTGTTCATGTAGTACGGGAACCGCGACGAGCACCCGATGCCGGAGACGAAGACGATCCGCTCCCTCGGAATGCCCAATTCAGGCATGAAGCTCTGCACGGCCGCGAGGATGGCGTAGTCCCCGCAGCCGGGGCACCAGCGCACCTCCTGGTCGGACTTGAAGTCCTTCGCGGTCAGCGTCAGGGCTACGCCCTGGCGTCCGGAGTCAGCGCCGGACGAAGTCCGGTTCCGCGCAGTTCGGGGGCGTTCGGGGGGCGAAGCCCCCTGAATCTCAGACATTCTTGACCACGTCTTCCAACATCGACTCGAGTTCGGCGGCCGTAAACGGCAGGCCGCGCACCTGGTTGTAGGGGATCGCGTCGACGAGGTAGCGGCCCCGGATGACATGGGCGAGCTGGCCGAGATTCATCTCCGGGATCACGACGCGGCCGTAACGCTTGAGCACCGACTCCAGGTTCTTCGGCATCGGGTTCAGGTGACGCAGGTGAGCCTGGGCTACCGGCAGGCCGCGCTGCCGCAACGCACGGCAGGCGGCGCCGATCGGGCCGTACGTCGAACCCCAGCCCAGCACGAGCACCGAGGCCGCGCCGTCGGGGTCGTCGACCTCTATGTCCGGTACCTCGATGGCTTCGATGCGGGCCGCCCGGGTCCGCACCATGAAGTCGTGGTTAGCCGGGTCATAGGAGATGTCCCCGGTCCGGTCGGCCTTCTCAAGCCCGCCGATGCGGTGCTCCAGACCCGGTGTGCCCGGCACAGCCCACGGACGGGCCAGGGTGTGCGGGTCGCGCAGGTAGGGCAGGAAGGTCCCGTCCTCACCATTCGGTGTCGCCGCGAACTCGACCCGGAGATCCGGCAGATCGGACACATCGGGGAGCAGCCATGGTTCGGAGCCGTTGGCGATGTAGCCGTCTGACAGCAGCAGCACCGGCGTGCGGTAGGTCAGCGCGATCCGGGCCGCCTCGATCGCCGCGTAGAAGCAGTCGGAAGGGGAGCAGGGAGCAATGACGGCGGCCGGGGCCTCTCCGTGCCGGCCGAAGAGCGCCATGTTCAGGTCGGCCTGTTCGGTCTTGGTGGGCATGCCGGTGGAGGGTCCGGCCCGTTGAACGTCGACGATGAGGAGCGGCAGCTCCAGCGCGATGGCGAGCGAGATGGTCTCGCCCTTGAGCGCGATGCCGGGACCGCTGGTCGTGGTGACGCCGAGAGCCCCCCCGTACGCGGCGCCCAGGGCCGCACCGATGGCGGCGATCTCGTCCTCGGCCTGCATCGTGGTGACGTTGAATCGCTTGTGCTTGCTCAGCTCGTGCAGGATGTCGCTGGCCGGAGTGATCGGGTAGGCCCCGAGGAAAACGGGCAACTTGGCGCGGACGCCGGCGGCCACCAGGCCGAGCGCGAGCGCGACGTTGCCGGTGATGTTGCGATAGTTGCCGGGGGACATCTTTGCCGGCTTCACCTCGTAGCGGACGCCGAAGTCCTCGGTCGTCTCGCCGAAGTTCCAGCCGGCCTTGAATGCGGCGATGTTCGCCGCCACCAACTCTGGTCGGGCCGCGAACTTGCGTTCGAGGAACGTGATGGTCGAGGCGTATGGCCGCGAGTACATCCAGGAGAGCAGGCCGAGCGCGAACATGTTCTTAGCCCGCTCGGCGTCCTTCTTGGAGATGTCGTGGTCGGCGAGGGCGCCCACGGTCATGGAGGTAAGACCGACGGGGTGCACCACCCACCGGTCGAGGGAACCGTCCTCGAGCGGATTGGCGTCGTAGCCGACCTTGACGAGGTTGCGCTTGGTGAACTCGTCGGTGTTGACGATGATATCGGCGCCGCCCGGCAGGTCAGCGAGATTCGCCTTGAGCGCGGCCGGATTCATGGCGACGAGCACGTTGGGCGCGTCACCTGGGGTCAGAATGTCGAAGTCGGCGAAATGCACCTGGAAACTGGAGACACCCGGCAGTGTTCCGGCGGGCGCGCGAATCTCAGCTGGGAAGTTTGGCAGCGTGGAAATGTCGTTGCCGAGCTGCGCGGTTTCCGATGTGAAGCGGTCGCCGGTGAGCTGCATGCCGTCGCCTGAATCTCCGGCGAAGCGGATGACCACTCGATCCAGTTGCTGGACCTTCTTGGTCACGGTTGAGGCCTCCTTGGGGCCGGTTAGCGCCGACGCCGCCAGCCGCGCCGACCTTGCTCTTCTTACACCTGTGAGCCTACGTCGGCACCCCTATCCTCTGTCGGGGGCACGACTGCTCCCCGCCGATCAAGAACCCATGGCCGTGATGTGAGATCCAAACCACAGCCATAAGTCCTTGATCGACGGGGACTTTAGCGCCATTCGATCACGAAGTGGGCGGTCTTCGGGTAGCGCTGATCGCCGGTTCGCAGTTCCGCGATGTAGTACGGCTGGTCGAGGACGAGTGGGGTGTCGATGGGCTCTCCGGCAATCACGGTCACCGTCACCGCGCGGCTCTCGCCGGGCGCCAACGTCCCGACCCGGGCCAGCACGCTCTGATATCCCTGGTCCGGCGGTATTTGGCATTGTTCGTCCGGCTCCGCTACGGCGGGGAGCATGACGGCCGCGCTGACGTCCGAGGCTGCCTGTGGTCCATTGTTGGTCACCGTGAGAGTCATCGTGCCAATGCGACACCCGGCGTCGGCTGGCTGGAACACGAGGCGGCTAGCGGTTGCCGAGACGTCGGCCACGGAGGTGTCAGCGAAGAACGTGGTCGGGCCCCCGGTCTGCGCGAACCGCGCACCGTTCCACCTGAACGTGCGCCACTGGTTGAGATGGGAGTACTCGGGTGGTGCGCTCCCCGCGACCGTCTGTTGGCCCACTTGGATCTTGAGGTCGTCACCCTCCGGAGAGATCTCCCCAATGGTGTGGATCTCCTCGTCCGTGGCCAGCACCCGGGCCAGCACGGTGAACGCCCCCGCCGACGTCTTCCGGTACGCGACTGCCTGCTGTACCTGACCCTCGGACGGGCCAGAGCAGGCGACGACCGCAATGTACATGGGGGCACCGTCGAGCTGGGTGAGGGTGGCCGAGGCGAGGTGTATCTGCACGCCCTTCGTGTTGTCCGCGTGGGTGCCCTCGACTAGCGCCACCGGGCCGGTCGAGCATTGCCCCAGGTCGCCGACTCTCGGCCAGGCCGGAAACCGGAGCGTGGCCTTTCCTAGTCCGCGGGTCGGGTCGGCGGCCGGGGTTGAGGTCGGTGTGGGTGTCGCCAACCCGGTCGGCGATGGAAGGCCGGGTGATGCGGGTGGCTGCGGCGCCGAGCTGGTGCGGGGCAGGATCTGCCACGCTCCGGCGCTGATGAGAACCACCGCGGCGGCGGCCGCGAAGACCGTGGCTGCCGCGCGTCGTCGGCCGATCTGGCTGGACCGGGCGAACGCGCGGTCGTAGAGGTCGACGGAGTCAACCCGCTGTGCGATCTCGGTCAGTGCGGTGCGCAGATTCTCGTGGCGGTCTGTCATCGCCCGGCTCCATCCGTGGCCAGGAGCTCGCCGAGCTCGGGAGCGAGGCACGCAGGCGATCCAGCGCCCGCGCCGTCTGGGCCTTTACGGTGCCCACGGCGACTCCCAGCAGGTCTGCCGCCTCGGTCTCGGTTCGGTCCTCGAAGTAGCGGAGCACGATGACGGCCCGCTGACGTGGGCTCAGTGTGCTCAGCGCTCGCTCAAGGGCCACCCGCACGTGGTCGCATGGGCGTGGTCGTCCGTGCTCTGACCGGCCACGTCGGATAGGTCGCCGGGAAACGACAAGGCCACCCTGCGCCGGCGCCACAGCGACACCTGGGTGTGGTACATGATCTTGCGGGTGTACGCCTCTGCGTTGCCGGTCTCGTGCAGGCGTCGCCAGGCCCGGTGGGTACGGGAGAGGGCCTCCTGCACCAGGTCCTCGGCCAGGTGCTGATCGCCCGTCAACAGGTAGGCGGAGCGCAACAGCGCAGGCGTGCGAGTGCGAACGAAGCGTTCGTACTCGTCAACCAGTGTCTCCATGGGCGCCAATCTCGAATGCTCGCAGGTGCGGGTCAGGACGGGTAAGCGTAGTCGTCGGTAAACCCGTCCTGTATCCACCAAGACGCGCGCGAGAGCCGCGATCGATGACAGCCGCGTAGTCGTGCACCCGACTCGGTGCGGGCGCGCCTGGTTCGGGCGATCTTCTGGGACTAGGCTTCGGGCGTGGGCGGATACCTAGGCTCGTACGCCACGCTCGGGCTGCTTCTCGCCGTCGGGGTGCTGTTCTTTCTTGTCGCGATGACGGCCAACCGGCTGCTGAGGACCAACCGCCCCAGTGCGGCGAAGTCGACGACCTACGAGTGCGGGCTGGACCCGGTCGGGGGCGACTGGGCGCAGGCGCAGATCCGGTACTACGTCTACGCGTACCTCTATGTCCTGTTCGCCGTGGAGGCCGTCTTCCTGTTCCCGTGGGCGGTGATCTTTGACGACCCTGGCTTCGGCATGACCGCGGTGGTGGAGATGGGCATCTTCGTCGGGGTGCTGGCGCTGGGCCTTCTGTACGCGTGGCGAAAGCGCGTGCTCCAGTGGACGTGAGCGAGGACGGCTGATGGCGGCGTTGCCGGGCGTTTTGGGTGAGCCGATCAGATTCGTCCTTAACTGGGGTCGGCGCTACTCGCTGTGGGTGTTCAACTTTGGACTCGCGTGCTGCGCCATCGAGTTCATCGCGACGAGTATGGGTAGGCACGACTTCATCCGCCTGGGTGTGATCCCGTTCGCGCACGGACCCCGACAGGCCGATCTGATGGTCGTTTCCGGCACGGTCACCGACAAGATGGCGCCTGCGGTCAAGAGGTTGTACGACCAGATGCCGGAGCCCAAGTACGTCATCTCCTTCGGCGCCTGCTCGAACTGCGGAGGGCCATATTGGGATTCGTACTCCGTCACCAAGGGAGTTGACCAGCTCATCCCGGTCGACGTCTATGTCCCGGGGTGCCCGCCGCGGCCGGAGGCACTGCTGCACGGCATCCTGCGGCTGCAGGAAAAGATCGCTCAGGAACAGGCCGGGCTGGGCGGGGTCGAGCGTATCGACGGCTCGCCGAATGGCCGGCGCGACGCGGCGGCGCTCACCGCAGCCCTGGTGCGGCCGCCGGCGCCGGTGCGGCCACGGGCCCACGTCGCCCCCGGCGTCGTGCCCCAGGGCGTCGTATGGCACCGAGACGGCCGCGGAGCCGAGGGCGCACCGGTCGACGAGGCGGGTCGGCTTCCGCTCACCGAGGTGTCATTCGACCGGCAAGGGGCGGGCTCGCCCTTCGGAGACGACGTGTCCCTGCCCATGCTCCCCGACCACGTGGACTATCAGCATCCGAGCACCGAGGAGTGACGGCGGGAGCCGCCGGCGACCATAGGATCTGAATATGACCCCAGATGAGGTCGGCGCGGCGCTGGTCGCGGCGCTGCGCGCGGTACCCGACAGCGACGCGCAGGTGAGCGTCTCCGGCGGCGACCGGTGGGCTCGAGCCACAGTGGACGTGGCGCCATCGTCTTGGGTGGACGCCCTGACTGCTGCCCGTGACCAGCTGGGATGTAACTTCTTCGACTGGCTCTCCGCTGTGGACGAGTTGACGCAAGGGTATTCCGTGGTCGCGCATCTGTGGTCCACGGCCCAGCGACACGGGGTGCTGATCCGCACACGGCTGCCGAGCGACGCGCCCGCTCTCCAGTCCGTGGTGGACGTGTTCCCCGGAGCGGCGTGGCACGAGCGCGAAACGCACGAGATGTTCGGCATCGACTTCCCCGGCCATCCCAATCTCGCGCCGCTGCTGCTGCCGCCCGAGTTTGAAGGGCATCCGTTGCGAAAGGACTTTGTCCTGGCCGCTCGCGTGGCCAAGCCGTGGCCCGGCGCGAAGGAGCCCGGCGAGTCGCACGCCGAGGGTACGGCGAAGCGTCAACCGATGCGCCCGCCCGGTGTGCCGGACCCGAACGAGTGGGGGCCACGGGCATCCGCGCCTGGAGGGGCGTCGACCGAGGCCCCGGATGACGCCGAGGGCGGGGAGGACTGAATGCCGGTCTGGCTGGAGCTGACCATCCGGATCGCGGGCGTGGTGGTCGCGTTCCTGACTCTGCCGCTCATCGTGGGTCAGGCTGAGCACAAGGTCATGGCCCACATGCAGGGCCGGCTGGGGCCGATGTACGCGGGCGCGTTCCACGGGTGGGCGCAGCTCATCGCCGATGGGGTCAAGTTTGTGCAGAAGGAGAGCGTGACTCCGGCCGCGGCCGACGCGCCCGTGTTCAAGCTGGCGCCTTTTGTGGCGCTGCTGCCGTACCTCGTCGTCCTGCTCGTTATCCCGCTCGGTCCCGGTGGCTTGGTCGGTCAGTCGCTCGATATTGGGCTGTTCCTCGTTTTGGCCGTGGTCGGGCTCGGGGTGGTCTCTGTGCTGATGGCGTCGTGGGCGTCGGCGAACAAGTACTCGCTGCTCGGCGGGTTGCGTGCGGCGGCGCAGCTGCTCGGGTACGAGCTGCCGTTCGTGCTCGCCGCCGCGAGCGTCGCCATGGCGGCGGGCACCCTCTCGTTGACCGGCATCGTGGAGGCGTGGCGGCCGTGGTGGCTGCTGTGGCAGCTGCCGGCGCTCGTGGTCTTCTTTGTCGCAGGGCTTGCCGAG